>VYLD01000036.1_pt1 | contig 74552 bp, 50 predicted proteins | sample 5114401 | NCBI WGS metagenome assembly VYLD01 (sample SAMN12291783, study PRJNA351875) | freshwater metagenome | isolation source: freshwater lake | place: USA: Michigan, Gull Lake | collected 2013-08-08 | reverse complement strand
GTCGCGCCTGCCGCGCCGCCCGTGCTGGCCCCGGTCGCCCGCCCAGCCACGCGGCCCGCCACCCCTCCAGTCCTCGACAGCGAGCGCACCCAGCCGGGCGTGCCGGCGGTGGTGGCCTCCGGCACCCGAGACGAGGCCGTCCTGCGGGAAGAGCTCAGGGGCTTGCGGGCGCTCCTGATGAAGCATGAGGCGCTCATCGCCGAGCTGACCGTCGAGAACCGCAAGCTGAAGTCGTTGCTCAAGGGCCGGCGGTGAGGTGAGCCTGGCTCAGGCTCAAAAGCCCTTCTGTCTGTGCACACCCGGACGACAGCGGGAACTCGGGTGCAACCTCGAGGGTGATGGGCCTGGCGACGGGTGGGCCTGGTTCCTCCAGCCGACGGGACTCTGCTGTCGGCGCACCTCAACGCCCGTCGAGCAGCCCCATGCGGTCCTTCAGGCGCAGCACGCGGCGACACGACTCGTCGAGGCGCGCCTTCGCAGCCACGTCGTCTTCCGCCAGGCGTGCCAGCAGGCCGATGGGGTCGATGCCTCCTTCCCAGTCTGGCGGAGCGGTGGTGAGGAGCAGGTCGTTGCCTGCCAGAAACGCTCGCGTCAGCACCTCTTCGCGCGTGGTGCCCAGCGCGTCTGCCAGCGCCTGAATGCTCAGGTCGTCGGTCACTGCCAACCAGTCGTGCTGGTGCACCAGCGCCACCAGGGGCTTCGAGAGAATCGCCGGGCTGTCATCGATGGCCAGGTAGGCCACGTTCGCCAGCATCACCCCGCCCAACGAGGCCTTGGCGTCGAAGAAGACCTGCGCTTCGGCGAGCACGCGGTCCTTCGGCCAGTCACAGCGGACCAGCCCGTGGTCTGAGTCGCCGTCGAGGTCGCCGTAGCCGGGAAAGTGTTTGCCGATGGGCACCACCCCGGTGTCGAGCAGCCCGCGCGCATAGGCGGTGGCCTTGGCGCGCACCACCGCAGGGTCGCCTGAGAACGAACGACCGGTGCGCTCCATGTGCCCCGAGGCCGCGACGTCGAACACCGGCGCCAGGTTCAGGTTGAGGCCGATGGCCCGCATCACCTGGCCGACCCTCACACCCCAGGCGTGCACCTCGCGGTCGTCGAGCTGCGAGAGCTCGCGGGCCGACGGCAGCGCCTTCAAGGACCGCACGCTCGACAGCCGGTTCGAGCGCCCCCCTTCCATGTCCACCGAGACGAACGGCGGCACCGGCGCCCGCGCGCGCAGCAGGTCGATGCGGTCCTTCGCGGCCGTGGGTTTGCGCAGCATGCCGCCAAGGAACAAGACGCCCCCGACCTGCACCGGCCCCGTCTGGTCGAGCTGCGGGTAGGCCAGCAGCAGCTGCGCGGCCCGACCCCGGGTGTCGAGCGTCGCGAGCACCCGCTCGACCCGGGCCTCGTCAACGGGGCGCTTCAGGGGCTGCGGGGTGAGGCGCTGGGTCGACACTCCGGCGTCGGCAGTCGCCGCGCCGCCGTCTGTCACCGTGAGCACCAGCCCGAGCGTGAAGAGCCACGACATTGCGATGGAGCCTCGCACGACCTGTCCCCGTGGCAACCCAGGCGCCCGGCGCCGGCCGCCACCCAGGTGACGACAGTTGCGGACTTCTTCAATGATTCCAGGCTGAGCCTGAACGCAACAGGATGGCGATGCGCTCGACGAACGGCCTTCGGTGAAGAAATCCGCGACACCCGTGGGCGCCCGCACGTCGGTCGGCGACTCCACGGAGAGGATGATGTCGTCGAGGGGGTCGCGGGGTTCACCTTCGGCGCGCGGGTACGCGGCGATCAACGAACGAGGCGGCAGCGCGCGCTTCGTCTGCGTTCCCGCGGCCTCGCTTGAAGTCTCGCTCAAGGGCAAGGCGCAACCCGTGCCGGTGTTCGGGGTGACCGCGTGAGGGGCGACGAGGGCCGGGCGCCGAGCTACCGCGCCAGCCCGTACTTGACGATGCACCTCACCGCCGAGACGCCGTCTTTCCAGTTGATCTTCTTCCCCTCGGCGTAGCTGCGCCCGAAGTACGAGATGCCCACCTCGTAGATGCGCACGTTGGGCAGCTTCGCGACCCGCGCGGTAATCTCGGGCTCGAAGCCGAACCGCTCCTCGACGAGCTGCGGCGCCACCCGGGTGATGACCTCGCGCTTCCACAGTTTGTAGCAGGTCTCCATGTCGGTGAGGTTCAGGTTGGTGAACGCGTTCGACAGGGTGGTGAGCACCCGGTTGCCCACCGTGTGCCAGAAATACAGCACCCGGTGCGGGTGCGAGCCGATGAAGCGCGAGCCGTAGACGACGTCGGCGTGGCCATCGAGCACCGGCCGCAGCAGCACGTTCAGCTCGTGCGGGTCGTACTCGAGGTCAGCGTCTTGAACGACCGCGAAGTCGCCGGTGAACGCCACCAGCGCCGTGTGCAGCGCCGCGCCCTTGCCGCGGTTCCGCTCGTGCTGCCGGTAGACGAGGTCGACCTGGGGGTTGGCCGCCATGAAGGCGCGCACCTCGGCGTCGGTGGTGTCCGTCGAGCAGTCGTTCACCACCACCAGCTGCTTCGTGACGCCGTCGATCAGGTCCACCGAAGAGACCCGCTCGAGCAGCTTGCGCACCGTACGCGCTTCATTGAACACGGGGATGAGAATGCTGAGGGTCTTCGCCATGGGCGGGCTGCGCGTAGCATGGGATTCGAGTGGATTCGAAGTCTGCCAGCGCGGTGACGGGTCGAACCGTCAGCGCCCGCCCGAGGCGTGACGTGAAGAGAGACTTTTCTGCAGAATCGCCTAATGATTTCGGGGTGAGATGGAGCGCGGCGGCGTGGAGGAGCTGAACTCGAAGCTGCCGGGCTGGGCAAAGAGCCTGCTGGGGCTGGCGTGGCTGCTGGTGCTGGTGCTGGTCGTGCACCGCAAGGTGGTGCTCGAGGACGCCGTCTATTACCGGCTCGATGCGCTGCGCATGTGCCTGCCTCAGCGCGCGTTCATGGTGAGCGAGCTGGCGGCCGGGCGGTTCCCGCTGTGGTTGCCGTACGAAGCCCTGGGCCTTCCGTTCTTCGCGCAGCTGGCGCCCGGCGTCCTGCACCCGCTGAACCTGGTGTACCTGGCGCTGCCGCTCGGGCGCGCGTTCGCGTGGAACTCCGTGCTCGCGACGTTGACGGCGGCGGTCGGCGCGTGGGTGCTGGTGAGGAGCAGCGGTGGCTCGAGGTGGGCCGCGCTCGTCGCCGGCAGCGCCTTCGGGCTGAGCGGGCCCCTGGTGACGCAGTCGAACCTGCACTACCTCGTGGCGAACGCGACCATGCCCTGGGCCGTGGCGGGTCTGTGGTGCTTCGAGCGTCGCAGAACGCCGGGCGCGCTGCTGGCCGCCGCGGCAGGCGTGTCGCTGGTGTTCACGGCGGGAGACCCGCAGGGCGTGATGGTGGCCTTCGCGTTCGGGCTCGCGGGTGTGCTGGGGCAGGCCTCAGGGCAGCGGGCCGCAGGGGTGGCCAGGCTGGCCCTGGTCGGCCTCACGGTGGGGCTGGTGGCGGCCGTTCAGCTGGTGCCATCGCTCGAGGCCCTCGTGAACGGCGTGAGGGGGGGCCGTGACCTGAGCGGCCTGGAGAAGTGGTCCCTGGTCCCGCTTCGTCTGCTCGAGCTGTTCTGCCCCAACCTCGTGCTCATCGATGGTGACTTCCTCGAGCTCGAGGTGCTGCCCTACATGCCGTGGACTCCGTCGGTGTATCTGGGCGGCGGCGTGCTGGTGCTCGCGGCGCACGCGGCGTGGGTCGATCGCTCGAGCCGCGGCCTGGCCCTGCTCGGCGGGTTGTTGCTGTGGGCGGCGCTCGGCCCGGCGTTCGGCCTGAACACCCTCGTCGGCCACGTCGTGCCGGTGTGGAAGTCGTTTCAATTCACCGAGAAGCTGGTGCCCTTCGTGACGCTGGCGGTGTCGATTCTTGGCGGGCGCGGCCTCGACCGACTCCTCGCAGCGCCGCAGCGAGGCTCGGTGCCGGCCCTGGCCGCCGTGTCGTCAGTGACCGTGGTCGTCATCTTCGCGGTCTCGCGCTGGGCGGCCGAAGGGGTGCTGGTCGGCGTGGTCGAGCACCTGCTGTTCTCCTCGATGCTCGGAGCGCTGCCCGTGCTGGTGGTCTGGGCCGCCTGGCGAAGCCGGGCGTGGTGGCAGCCTGCGGTGCTCGCCGCGGCGGTGTCCCTGCCCCCGACGTGGGTCAACGCCATGCCCGAGCTCACCGCTCCTGAAGCGTTCGCGCTCAGCGTGCCCTGGGTCGCGCAGCGGCTGGCCGCCGACCACACCGCGCCCACCCCGCCCAGGCTGCTGGCGTGGCTGCCTCAGGGGCCGGACAAGCCCCTGCCGCTGGTGCTGGTGCGGGCCGCCCTGATGACGCCCCACAACCTGCAGTTCGGCATCGAGGCGTTGACCGCGTACCACCCGTTCATTCCACTGAGGTTCCACGCGGCCGTGGCGCCCTCGAGCGACGGGCTCCCTGACCTTCGCCTCTCACGCATCTTCGGCACCGAGTACGTGGTGCACCGCACCGCCGACGGCGACCTCGCCGGGTGGGACCGCGTCGCTGAGCACCGGGTCGAAGAGACCAGCCTCACCCTGGCCAGAAGTCGACAGGCGCTGCCGCGGGTGTTCGTCGCTCCGGCCGTCGAGTCGGTGCCAGACGAGCGCACCGCGGCGGCACAGGTTCGCAGCCCCGACTTCGCGCCTGGCCACCACGTGTTGGTGGACTGCGCGGTGAGCGCAGAAGATCGTGTGCGCGAGGTTCGTGGCGCCGCGAACATCTCGAGCTGGGCGTCAGACGCCGTCGAGGTGACGGCCTCGCTGACGAAGCCCGGCTACGTGGTGCTGAACGACACCTGGTACCCGGGGTGGGAAGCGCGCGTCGACGGAGTCCGGGCCACCATCTGCCTGGCGAACGGGGCCGTGCGAGCCGTGAAGGTGCCCGCCGGGCAGCACGTGGTGTCGTTTCAGTACGCGCCGTGGACCTTCACCGCGGGCGCGTGGTTGTCGGCGCTGTCGGTGGTGACCCTGCTGGGCCTCGAGCTGCGACGGCTGCGCAGGGGCGCTGGCGCGACGTAGCAGGTCAGTACGGCCGCGCGGTGAGGCGAGGGCCCCGCGCCGGTGAGCCGACGTCGACCGCGGGCGTGGCGAGGCGCTGGGCGACGGTGATGGCGGCGTGTCGCGCTCCGGCGAGGAACCGCTGCGCTGGCCCAAACGACAGCTCAGCCAGGCACCCGACCAGAAACAGGCCTGGCGCCGTCGACTCGAAGTGCCGGTCGAGCCGGGGCAGGCCGTGCAGGTGTTCAACCTCGCCGCGCAGCGCCTCGCTCAAGAAGCCCAGGCGCTCGACCGAGGGGCGATAGCCGGTGCAGGCCACCACCACGTCGAAGTCCTGCTGCAGGGCCCGGCTGTAGACGCCCTGGCCGCGAACAGTCAGCTGCAGCGCCGCCACCGCAGAGGAAACCTGGCGCACGTCCCGGGCTCGCACCACCGCCTCGAGGTCGGGCGTCATGGTCGTCTCGGCGAAGAAGGCCGTCAGCCGGGCGCGCAGCCACGCCGGCAACATGACGAAGAGCTGCGAGCCCTTCATGGCCGCGTCCCAGAACGCGCGGGGCAGGTGAATCGGGTCGGTGAAGAACACCGGCGGCGTGCGGGTCACCCAGGTGACCTCGTTGGCCGAGGCGCGCAGCAACGAGATGGCCTCACCGGCCGTCTGGCCCGAGCCGACCACCATCACCCGCTGGCCGGCGAGCGCCTTCATTCCCTGCAGGTCGAACCCGTGCAGCACCCGGGCCCCCGGGAGCATTCGCAGCGCCGTCGGCAGGTGCGCAAAGCCGCCCAGGCCCGTCGCCACCACCACCGACGACGCGGTCAACCTGGCGCCCGCGTCGCTGGTCGCCAGGTAGAGCGGGCCCTCTCGGCGCACGTCGACGATGGCCTCCCGACGAATGAAGAAGGGCAGCCGCTGCTCGACCCACGCCAGGTAGTCGCGAAACACGGGAATCGGCAGGCGCTCGGCGGCGAGCTGGTCGGCGCGCTCGCGGCCATGGGTCTGCTCGAGGTATCGGCGCAGGTCGAACCGCCCGTCGACCGAGAACACCGTGCTGCTGTGCAGGTCTGAGCGAAGCCGCGAGCGGTCCGAGGTGTGGTGGCGCCACAGCTCGAAGGGCTGCCCCACCACCACCGCGGGCACGTCGAGGCGATGCAGCTCGAGCCCCAGCGCCACCCCGTACGGGCCGGCGCCGATGATCAACACCTTCGTCTCGACCCGCTCGACGCCCAAGGGGGTCATGCGTTTGCCGTCGTCGTCAGATGCGCTCGCGGCAGACGCGCAGCTGAATGTCGGCCTCGGTGACCTCGCTGCGCCCGGTGAAGAGGAACAGGGCCACGTACGCGGCCAACAGACTCACCATCACGCCCGGCTGCGCCAGCACCGCCAGGCCGCTCTCGAGCGACACCGTCACCGCGCCCTGAGGCATCACCACCGCCCAGCCCAGCGCCCAGGCCGAGCCGATGAGCACCATCACCTGGTACGCCGAGAAGTGCTTCATCGAGCCGCGATCGTCGGCGCGCAGCGTCTCGGAGGTCACCCGCACGGTCTGCGTGCCCACCAGCGTGACGCACAGCGCGGCCCAGAAGGACCCCTGCAGGAACAACGTCATGCCTACCAGCCCCACGAGCACGTTCGCGACCGCCACCATGGCCTGCACGGGGACGACGCGAACGCCCGCCATGCCGCTGGCGTAGGCAATCTTCTTCATCGAGCCATCGAACACGAAGTGCATGCGCTGAAAGACCCACCGTACGCGCTGGGGCAGCGAGTCCACCGAGCGGCCGTAGCAGCAGCCGAAGCTGATGCAGGCGATGCGGCCCAGGCCCTCACCGAAGGCGTACGCGGTGGTCATCGCCGCCAGAAGGCTCACCAGGTTCAGCGCGCTTCCGAAGGGCAGCACCTGCTGCACCAGCCACAACACCCCCGGAGAGGCCATCAACCCCACGAACATGGCCCCGGCCACGCTGAAGGTGTGGGCCTTGCCTTCGACGATTCGGGCCACCACCCGCGTCGCCGGCACCGCCACCAGCGCGATGAGCGTCGCCGCGAGCCCGGTCGCCGCCAGGGGCGCTCTGGTCGACCCCGACAACACCAGGAACATCGCTGCCGCGAAGGTGAAGGCGAAGGCGGTGAACACGCCGTACCAGGTGATGTTGAGGCCCCTCCACCCGCCGCCTTCCCGCCGAATCGGAATGGTCGCGAAGATCTGCCAATGCTCGGCGGTGAGCGTTCGACAGGCCCAGATGAGCAGGCTGAAACAGAAGACGGCGATGAAGGCAGTGAAGGCGACAGTCATCATGAGCGCACCTGGGGGAACAGCGACGTGGACCGGCCGAGGGACTGCCGAACGCGCACGTCGGTCTCGAGCAGCGGACGGCCGAAGCCCGCGCTGAACCGGCTGTGCCCAAGCCGCCGCTGGTTGTTGACCAGGTCATCGTCGAAGCGCACCCGGCCCTCTTCGAAGAGCAGCACCACCGTGCTGCTCCCGGGCCGAAACAGGCTCTTCACCTCGCCGCGCCGCACCACCGCGCCGGGCACCAGGTTCTTCGGGTCCTGGTAGCGCTCGCGGCTGTGCACCTGCACCACCTCGCCGATGAGCAGCGCCGTCACCTCGACCATGGCCACCAGGCCCACCTGCGAGCCGTCCGGCACGTCGGTGTCGATGACCGTCACGGTGCGGCGGTTGCGAGAGAAGGGCGTCGCCTCGACCACCACCGCGTGCGGGTGACAGGCGTGCATGCGGCCGTCGATGACCGTCACCTCACGCACCACGCCGGACACCGGCAGGTGGTTGTAGTGGTACTTCTCTGGCGTCAGCCGGAACACCGCTGCGTCCCCGGTGGTGAAGCGCGCGCCGAAGGCGCCGCCCACCAGCTCGTCGACCACGAAGAACTTCTCTTTGAGGAAGAGCGCTCCGGCGTGCGCCAGGTTCATCAGCAGCACCCGCGAGTCGGAAGGGCACACCACGCGCCCTTCACCCTCTGGCATGGGACGGGTGGCCCAGAACCGAATCTGCCGCTCGAAGAAGGCCCGCAGCGTCTTCAGCTCGGCGGCCGGCAACACCGTCTCGTTGAGGTCGACGTTCGCCTCCTCGACGAACGCCCGGTTGCCGAACACCGAGGCGCCCGTCATCAGGTCGTACTGCAGGGTGCCCAGCAGGCTGGTGAAGCGGGGGCTGGTGAGCGCCGAGAAGAGCCGCGGGGCCGACTCGCGCGCGGGGCCGTACAGGAAACGCACCGTGCGATCGCCGAAGAGCGGCTCGTCTCTCAAAGTTCCGCTGTCGCGGTCGATGAACTGGTGCAGCATGGTGAACGGCGCGCACCTTTGGCTGTCGCTGGTGACGCGGTGAGGCCCGCCTCGAAGCATTTGCGCATCGCCTGTGTCACCGTTCGTTCGCGGACGCGTCGCGTGCGCCGTGACGGGCCTCGATGACCTGGTGGGCCCATGGAAGACGGTGGTCCTCGCGGTCAGTCGCCAGCGATGCTGGTGGGCAGCGGCCCACGCGGGTCGCTCGTGAAGCGCGCCAGCAACCCGGCCACTGCGTCAGACCAGACGACCCCGACGTGCGAGGTCTCGGTCACCGTCACGAAAGCCCGGCCACCGGGCAACCGCGAAAACTCGGCGCGCGAGGCGGCCAGGTCGAAGAGCGCGTCACGGTCACCCTGGACCCACACCGTCGGCCCGGTGAAGGCGGCGTGAAAGCCAGACGCGTCGGTCGCGGCGAGGCCCGTCATCGTCGTGAAGGTGTAGCGGAGCGTGTCGAGGGGGTCGGCGTACTCGGGGTTCTTCTCGAGCCGCAAGACATAGCGGTGCAGGTTGCCGCGCTGCGCATCGCCCAGCGCGCCCAGGTCGACGCGGGCATAGGTCGTGCCCACCACCCGGCCGCATTCCCATGACTGGACCTGGTTCTGAGGCTGGTCCGGGTGGATGAACGGCGCCAGCAGCATCGCGCCGGCCAGCGCCGACATGCCCTGCGACTGAATGAGCCGGGTGACCAGGCCGGCACCCGACGAGTGACCGGCGAGGAAGAGGCGGGCAGCGGGGAACCGGGCGCGAAGGTCGCTGAGGTGGGCGGTGAGGTCTCGCGTGTGCTGCTGCGCGTCCAGCGCATCGCCGGGCCGGCCAGGCCACGTCTGCCCATCGTCGGTGAAGACCACCGCGCCGTCGTCACAGACTCCAGGCGCTCGGCACCGGCTTCGTCCGTGACCGCGCAGGTCGATGAGCCGCGCGAAGACCCCTCGTCGCCTGAGGCCCTCGCCAAGCGCCGAGTAGAGAGCGCCGCGCGCTGAGGAGCCATGGACCAGCAGCACCACCGCGCCCTGCCCGGTCCACGGCTCAGGCACGTAGTCGGAATACGACAGCGACAGCCCATCTTCGGCGGCGAGCACGGCCTGGGGTGGAGCACGAGGCAGACGCCGCTCACTCAGGAAGGTCGCCTCCCACGCGGTCGGGGTGCCGATGGAACCTGGAGGCTCGGGCTCACACCTGGGCGCGCAGGACGCGGACAGCACCAGCGCCGTCGCCACGAGCCACCTCATGGTGCCTTCGCCTCGAGGCCCAGGCCGCTCTCGAGGCCGATGGTCAGGGCTGGCAGCGCCCCTCGTTGAAACGACTCTTCCCACAACGGGTTCCTGTGCGGCGCGCCGACTGGCAGGTGCACGCTCAGCCCAACCGATGCAGCGATGAACCAGCCGAACGGCTCGAAGAATTGCCAGGCCCAACCGATGCGCGGGTGAACGACGGGCCCGGGGTAGAGCAGCGCTCCACCGCCGGTTCGGCTGGCGACGGTCTGGGTGAGAAACGAGAAGCCCGCGTCGAGGCTGGCGAATACGCCCGAGGGCATTCGATAGCCGATGCCCGCGGTGGTCTCGGTCAGGGTCGTGGTGGTCGGCAGCGCTTCCCGGCCCGTCCCGACGCCGTACGTCATCGACAGGCCGACCATCAGCCCGTTGGCGAAGAACGCCCGGCCGCGAAGGCCGAACGCGGGCAAGAAGGCCGTGCCGACGGGTGAGAAGCCGTAGGCCGTCAGGCGCTGGTCGAGGGACGCATAGCCCCCGACGCGGGGCTCGAAGCCGAAGGACACGGCCACCCGCGGAGGAACTGCACCGAGCATCGTGACGGCGAGACACAGCGCAAGCATGTGACAGCGTACGAATCAGCCCGGTCAGAGACAAACCCAAACACGCAGCCGCCGTCCGAGGGGCTGCACGCTTCTACCGCGCTCGCCAACAGCCGCTGTGGCACGCTTGGCCTGGGCGTCAGTCACGAGCGCTTCGTGGCGACGGGGAGGCTGCTCACCACCATGGCGAAGAAAAAGAAGTCGACCAGCAGCCCCGACGGCTGGCTGGCGTTGGTGGAGCGAGACCTCACCGCGCTGGCCCGTGACGGGAAGCTGCCCACCGGGCATGGCCTCGACCAGGCCGCGGTCGAGCTGGGCACGCTGCTGACCCGCGGGGGCAAGGCGCCGCTCATCGCGGGAGAGGCGGGTGTCGGCAAGTCGGCCATCGTGCAGGAGCTGGCCCGCCGCATCACGCTGGGCAGCGCTCCCGAGGGGCTGAAGGGCTGTCGGGTGCTCGAGGTCACCGCCGCGGGCATCTTCGCCCGCACCAACACGCCCAAGGCCGCCGCCGAGCTCTTCGAGGACTTCCTCGAGCACGCCGCCGAGTCGCCGACCATCGTCTTCCTGCGCGACGTGGGCCTGGTGCAGGGCAGCTCGTTGGTGCCGGTGCTGATTCGCGCGCTTCGGGCTTCGCGCCTGCGCTTCATCTTCGAGTCGGACACCCGGCGGGCGCACGAGCTGTTGCGCAGCGACGAGACGCTGAGCGAGCGGCTGCACCTGGTGCTGGTGGCCGAGCCGACCCACGAGCGCGCCCGGTGGATTCTGGGACGCGTGGCGGAAGAGCTCGAGCTCGAGGCGGTGCTGCCCATCGACCCCTCGGCGTGCGACCTCGCCCTGCGCCTGAGCGTGAAGTTCCTGCTGGCGCAGCGGCTGCCGCGCAAAGCCATCGAGCTGCTGAAGGAGACGGTGACCGAAGCGGCCGGTGGCGCCCGGGAGCAGGTGACCGGAGAAGACGTGCTGGCCCGCTTCTGCGCGTCGACGCGGCTGCCGCGCTTCATGGCCGACGACGCGGTGCCGCTCGACCTCGATGAGGTGGGCCGCTTCTTCGGCTCCCGACTGCTCGGGCAGACCGACGCGCTGCAGGCGGTGTTGCGCAGCGTGGCGTTGCTCAAGGCCGGCCTGAATGACCCTCGAAGGCCGCTGGGCGTGTTCCTCTTCGCGGGGCCGACAGGGGTGGGCAAGACGCATTTGGCGAAGCTGCTGGCCGAGTACCTCTTCGGCAGCCACGAGCGCCTGGTGCGCATCAACATGGCCGACTACCCGGACCACGGGGACGAGAACGTGCTGTTCGGCAACCCGTGGGGGCAGACGCTCGACTCCAAACGCGGAGAGCTGACCCGCCTGCTCGACGGCGCGGTCTTCACCGTGCTGCTGCTCGACGAGTTCGAGAAGGCGCACGCAAAGTGTCATGACCGCTTCCTGCAGCTCTTCGACGAAGGGCAGTTCATCAACGCCGCCGGTGAGACGGTGCCCTGCAACAACACCCTCATCGTGTGCACCTCGAACGTGGGGGCCGAGGTGTACCGCGAGGGGCCCATCGGGTTTGCGTCGGGGCGCAGCGACGACGAGGTGCTGGAAGAGATTGACCGCCGCATCGGCAAGTCGTTTCGGCCCGAGTTCCTGAATCGCTTCGACGCCATCTGTCACTTCCGCCCGCTGGGGAAGGTCGAGATTCGGCGCATCGCGCAGCGCGAGGTGGGGCGGGTGCTGCAGCGGGAAGGCATTCGAGCGCGGCAGCTGGACGTCGAGGTCGCGCCCGAGGTGGTCGAGCTGCTGGTCGACCGCGGGTATTCGCCGATTCATGGCGCGCGGTACCTGCAGCGCGAGATTGAGAAGACGTTGACCGCGGCGCTGGCGGTGGAGATCGCCCGCCAACCGCTGGGCCCCGGCACGCCGGTGAAGGTGGTGAGCCACAAGGGGCGGGTGCACGCCATCGCAGAGCCGAAGGTGCGTCGGGAGAAGGAAGCCACTGCGCAGGCGACGCTCCCCGGTGCAGGCGCAGCGACGTCGAAGAAGCGGCTCGACCAGAAGGCGCTGGTGGCCGAGGCCGAGGCGCTGGTGGGTCGCGCGGCGGGCGTGGCGCAGGCGGCGAGGCGGCCGACGCTCGAGGTGAAGCGTCGTGACTACCTGGCGCAGTCGCAGGCTCCGGGGTTCTGGGACGATGGCGAGCGCGCAGCGGCAGTGTTGCGGGCGTACCGGGGCCTCGACACACAGCTGGCCGAGCTCGACCGCTTGAGAGAGCAATGTCAGGTGGCGCGCCGCAGAGCACGCGACGCGAAGGGCGAGATGCAGCTGGCCTCTGCGGTGAGGACGGTGGAGGACGCCGCGCGCGAGGTGCAGCTGGCCGAGGTCCGCGTGGCAGCGGGAGCAGCCGGCAACGCAGACGACGCTTGGCTCGAGGTGGCATCGGCGAGCGAGGGGGAGGCGGGAGACGCGTGGGTGCGTGAGCTGCTGTCGATGTACCAGGGCTGGGCGCAGCGGCGCGGGTACGAGGTAAAGGTGGTGGCCGAAGGTGACGAGCCTCGGCGGGCGGTGTTGCAGGTGCAGGGACCGGGCGTGTTCGGGTTCCTCTCGGGAGAGAAGGGGCAGCACCGGCGCATCGCTGATGACTCCCGCGTCGCCGCGTACGTGCGGCTCTACACGCCGGCGCACGCTCCCATCGAGGTGGCCGAGACGGTGACGCTCGAGGGGCGAGAGGTGAAGCGGCATGCGGGGCGGTACGCCGAGAAGGTGGGGGCCGAGGTGGCCGCGAAAGACGAGCGCACCGGGCGGCAGGTGGCGTTGTCGGGCGCGCTGTCGGTCGACGAGCTGAAGGCGCTGACCCTGTCGGTGCTCGACGGGCAGGCCGAGGGTGGGGCCGAGGTGCGGCGGTATCTGGTGGGTCGAGGTGCCCGGGTGGAAGACCCGCGGACCGGTGAGGCGACTCCGCGCGTGAAGGACGTGCTGCGGGGAGAGATCGACCTCTTCATCGCTGCGTGGTTGACGCGCCCGCCCAGCGACGCGAGCTGAAAGAGCGGGGCGGCCGAGGAAGGGGTTGTCGCTTCAAGGCGACAAGCGCGTTGCTTCAAAGCGACAGCGCGGCGGGATCTGTTCGAGGCGTTCGAAGTGATGGAGAAGTCGCCTCATTCCGCCGAAGATCTTCGCCCTCGGTGCCAGCCTGTGGCCGACAAGGGGAAGCTGATGCCAGCGCGTGACGGCGGGACCACCAAGCGTGGTCGTCCCGCGAACAAGACACCGAAGACCGAGAGCCAGCCGGGAAGCGCGGCCAGCAAACCGGAGCAGTCCGACGCGGTCGTCGGGTTCGAGGCGAAGCTGTGGCTGATGGCGGACAAGCTCCGCAACAACATGGACGCGGCTGAGTACAAGCACGTCGTCCTTGGGCTCATCTTCCTCAAGTACATGTGCGAAGGAACGTCTCGATCGACTGGACCGTGAAGGAGTCCATGCGCGCCAAGCTGAGGGTCATCGTGAAGCGCATTCTGCGGAAGTACGGCTACCCCCCTGACAAGCAGGAAGCTGCAACCAACACAGTGCTGCAACAGGCGGCGCTGCTGTCGGACCTGTGGGTCGAGACCAGGGCGGCGAGCTGACGGAAGAAGTTGCCGTCACGGTGCTTCACGGTTGCCTTCACGGAGGCGGCCGTATCGAATTTGGTCAGCGCGCCTGGTGTTCGGCTCGCCAACTCGTCTGCTGCCGTCAACCCCCGCAGTCACGGAAAGGTGCCCCCATGCCGAAACCCGCGAAGCGCATGTTGAAGAAGAAGACCGCCGTGAAGGTGACCATCGACGCCAACCTGAAGCGCCTCTACGACGACGCCATCGTCAGCCTCGAGGCGGCGACCGCGCAGGGCGCGAAGGCCTGGGACGTTCGCTACGAGGCGATCAGCGAAATCCTCAACCACAACCCGCCCCTCTATCTGGCTGGTGGCTTCAGCACGGACCAGGCGTTCATCGCCCAGCAGCTGAAAGAGAACCGTCAAGCCGTGTACAGGAACATCCGGGTCGCGCGCTTCGCGAACGCGGACGACATCGAGCGCTTCACGCCAACGCGCCTCAATCTCGCCATCGCCTGGCTCGAAGCGAAGGCCGGCGCTCCGCTCAAAGGCAACACACCGGTGGCCTTCGAGCGTTTGCGCTTTCCGTTCAAGGTCGATGGCAAGACCGTCTCGAAGTCGCTCGAAGACATCACCGTCGCCGAGCTGAACCTGGCCCTCGCGCTCCTCAAGGGCCGGGAGACCACGTCGAAGAAGGCCTCCCCGGTGGCGCGAGCGTTGGGTGAGGTGATCAAGAAGTCTGGCGTGAAGGCGACGGCGACCGTCTCGGCGAAGAGCGTGACGCTGCAGGTGCCACTCGATGGGCTCGCGAAGCTGTCGGCGCTCCTGGCGAAGTTCGTGCCGCCTGCGGCGTAAGGGAAGGTTGTCGCTTCGAGGCGACAGCCGTGGTGCTTCAAGGCGACATGGTCTCGCCTTTGCTCTGGCGGCGGGTGACAGCCACCGACGCGATTGGAGTCCAACCCCGGGGTCGCAGAAAAGAGTCCCGAGCGGGCAACCAACCGTGGAGCTGGTACCCGCGCGCATGGACCAGGCGGGCTTTTGTGCGTTGCAGCAGTGCGGGGCCGGTTTGCGGGCCGTCGACTTCTCCTGCGGCCTGTTCGACGAGTGTGTCTGTGTCGATGCCTTTGGGCTCGCGCAAGGGCCCGCGCTGTTCCGCAGCCACGGGCACTTCCTCGAGGTGTCGTACCTGGACGGCGCGCGCGCTGCCTCAGGGCTCGCCACCCACCTCGCCGGGTCGCTGCTCGTGCTCATGGTGCTGCTCGGCTACGCCGGTTACCTCGTGTTCGCGCGCGACCGGGGCGTCGTGGCGACGATGGCCTTCTTCGGCGGCTGGCTGTTGGCGCTCTTCGCGATCGTGGTGGCCACCCTCGTCTGGCAAGGGCTCGCGCCGTTCGGTGGCTGGGGCTCGTGGCAGAGCTCGGCGCTCTTCTGGGGCTTCATCGTGGCGGGGGTGGCGCTGCAGCTCGCCTTCGGTCGGGCCAGTCGAACGCTGCCCTGGGTGCTGACGCTTCACCTGCTGTTCGCGGGAGCGCTGCTCGTCAGCGGCATCGTCGCGTCGATTCCCATCGTGTCGGCCCACGCCGTGCTGGCACGTACGCCAGACCGCCTCACCCCCGAGCAGGTTCAAGAGGCCCTCCGCTTCACCGTCATGAAGTGAGCGTCGTCGACCGCAGGCGCTCGAACCCGTCGAGCAGCAGGTCGAGCCCGAACTCGAGGTGCTGCAGGCCGTCTTGCCGCCCGGCGATGACCTCCTCTGCCATTCCTCGCAGGAACGGGTGGGTCTGAGCGGGAATCATCGGCAGGAACTGCTTCGCCGAGCTCGCGTACTCGGTCGGCTCGAGGGGGAAGTTCAGCTTCTGCAGGGTGAAGCCATAGGTGTACGCGTCGAGCGCGTTCCAGGCGTAGTCCGCCATCGGCCAGGTGAAGCCCGCTTCACGCAGACACCCAATCGACTGGTCGACGAAGCGCAGCATGTTCGGCCCGATGTTGAGCCGCGCGACGAACAACATCGTCGCCCAGGGGTGCCGCATCAGCGCCGCGTGCAGGGCGAACGCCCGCTCCCGCATCGACGCCTTCCAGTCGGCTCGAGGGGTCCAGTCGAGCTCGGCCAGCACCCGCTCGACCAGGCCGTCGAGGATCCGCTCCTTGCCGTCGACGTGGTTGTAGAGCGACATCGCCTCGACCTTCAGCGCCTGGGCGAGGTTGCGCATCGAGAGCGCGTCGAGCCCTCCGGTGTCGGCGAGCTTCAACGCGGCGTCCAACACCCGGTCGGGGCTGAGCGGCGCTCTCTTCTTCCTGGTGCGGGCAGGCATGGGATTCCCGGGGCTTACAACATACGCCGTAAGTCTGTCTTGCGTCCGACGAACTTACGCCGTAAGTCAGTGGTCATGAAAACAGCACTCGCGGCCCCGGACGCCCTTCACCCCGTCGCAGAGAAGCGCGCTGACGAGAGCGGCGCACCGAAGCGGCCCGCCCAGGTCGGCTCGGTGCCCGGCGTGATGAAGGCCGTCACCCACCGTCGGTACGGTGAGCCCGAGGTGCTGGCGCTCGAAACGCTCGCGATGCCGGTGCCTGGGCCCGACGAGGTGTTGGTGCAGGTCTGCGCCGCCGGAGCGAGCATCGGCGACCACCACATCATCACCGGCAAGCCCTACCTGATTCGCGCCACCCCCTTCGGCGGCCTGCCGCGCCCGAGGAACCTGGTGCCTGGCTCGGCGATGGCGGGGCGGGTCGCGGCCCTGGGCCAGAACGTCACCGACTTCGCGGTGGGCGACGAGGTCTATGGCGAGACCACGCGAGGGGCGTTCGCCGAGTACGTGGTGGTCGCGGCTGCGAAGCTGGGGCCGAGGCCGACGTCGCTCTCGTTCGAAGAAGCCGCGGCGGTGCCGTGGGCGGTGACGGCGCTGCAGGCACTGCGTGACTCGGGCGGGCTGAAGCCCGGCCAGAAGGTGCTCATCAACGGCGCGTCGGGCGCGGTCGGCTCGTGGGCCGTGCAGCTGGCGAAGGCCATGGGCGCTCACGTGACGGCGGTGTGCAGTCCCCGCAACCTGGCCCGCATGCGCGAGCTCGGCGCGACGGACGTCATCGACTACACGAAGGAAGACTTCGTGACAGGCGGCCCACGGTTCGACGTGGTGGTTGACCTGGTCGCCAACCGGTCCTTGACCGAGTTTCGCAGCGTGTTGACGCCGACCGGCGCCTACGTCGCGTGCGCCGGAGGAGGCAGTGACTGGGTCGGGCCCTTCGGCCGCCTCATCGTGTTGCTCGTGATGTCGCTCTTCACGAAGCAGCGGCTCAAGCCCTTCGTCGCCAACCCCAACCGTCAGGACCTCGCGGTGCTCAGGGACTTCGTGGACAGCGGCAAGGCCAGGCCCTTCGTCGAGCGGCGCTTTCCGATGGCCGAGGCAGCGCGGGCGCTCGCGCACGTCGGCGAAGGACACGCGCAGGGGTCGACCGTCATCACCATCGCCGGCTGAGGCGGGAAGACCGGGCGGTGCTGCCCGGTCCACACGGGGCTGTCGCTTCGAGGCGACAACCGCGGCGCTTCAAGGCGACCCGCTCGAGCGGCGGGTGACAGCCATGGTGGTGAGCGCCCAACGTCGGCGGGAAACCCGGTGTTGGCCTCACCCCTCGAGGTACGACACCCGCACCGTGTCGATGACCTTCTTCAGCAGCGCCTTCACCACCTGCGTGTCCGGGTGCTTCACCACCACATACCCATCACCCTCATAGCTGTCGCTCCTGGGGGCTCCGATGGTGGGCAGCTTCGCCTCGACGAGGTACTTGCCCACGGCGTCGTGGGTCTCTTGCACGCCGGTCACCTGCGCCACCCGCCCGCGCCCCATGCCCCGCAGGAACGCCGAGCCCACCGCGTACTTGCGTTCCCACGGCCCTTCCGACACGCCGTCAATCACCGCCCGCGCCCACGCCTTGTACAGGTCGAAGTCGTGCGCCACGCCAGTCATCAAGCTGATGTTCGCGCCCGGAGGCCGCTGGGCAATCTCTCCAATCGCCAGGCTCTCGTCAGGGCGCTGGAACCATTCCATGTGGGTGACGCCGTCGCGCAGGCCCAGCGCGTCGATGGCCTTCCACCCGATGCGCCGCGCGCCGTCGTACTCGCGGCCCGAGATGTCGCGGGGCAGCAGGCAGCACCATTGAATCCACGGGTTCTCGATGGCCTCGAGACACGTCGGCAGATAGTGCGAGATGGAATGCAGCTTCACCTCACCGTTGATGGTGAGCGTCTCGAACGAGAACTCGCGGCCGCGCAGAAATTCCTCGACCAGCACCTCCTGCCCGTGCCCCACGCCCATGCTGCTGCAGGTGCGCAGCAGCTGCCCGAGCGTGCGCGCCCGAAACGTCGACTTCGCCCCCATACCCTGCGGCGGCTTGATGACCAGCGGGAAGCCCACCTTCTCGGCGAACACCCGCGCCTCACCCAGCGTACGCACGATGGCGTTGCGAGCCACCGGCAGCCCCGCCTGCGACAGCGCGGCCTTCATGCGTGACTTGTCGCGAAACAGCTCAGCCACCTTCGGCGGCGTGCCCTCGACCCCGAAGTGCGCCCGCACCTCGGCCAGCTGCACCATGATGGCCTCGAGGATGCCGACGATTCGATACGGCTGCCCGTAGCGGCGCTTGAGCTCTTCCACCCCGGCCGCGATGGACTTCGCCTCGAGCGGAGCGTCGATGCGCACCACGTCGTCGTAGACCCGCGCTTCGTCACCCGGCGGCAGCGTGTGCACCACCCCCAGCAGCCGAACGTCGTGCAGCTTCGCGACGGCGCGCACGAAGCGCATGGTGACCTCAGCGGGGAACGGCGCGACGAAGACGATGTTTCGTGGCATCGCCTCGCAGTCTACCCGCGAAAGCGCCTTTTGGCCGCGCAGCTTTTCTCAGCCCCACCGCACCCCAGGTGGCCCTGGGAACGTCAGCAGCGCCTCGACGGTCGTTCGAAAGACGATTCGTTCGGCCATGCGCGCGCGGGTGGCACGGCTCGACGGGCGGCGGCTTTTTTCGCGGGTGCCGAACGCAGGCCGTGGCCTACAGTGACCGGCTCATGCCCATCGACGTCATCTTCGTCGAGCCCTGTTTTCCGGTGAACCAGCGCGAGTTCGTTCGCGCGCTGCACGCCGTCGGGGCTCGAGTCATCGGCATCGGCGAGCGCCCCAAAGAGGCCCTCGACGATGGCCTGCGCCACTGGTTGACCCACTACGAGCAGATCGGCAACGTCACCGACGTCGCCCAGCTCGAGCGCGCCGTGCGCTTCGTGCAGTCGAAGGTGCAGGTCAACCGCCTCGAGGCGGTGGTCGAGGCCCACGTGATGGCGGCGGCCACGGTGCGCGAGCGCTGCGGCATTCCCGGCACCAGCGTGCGCTCGACCTTCCTGTGCCGCGACAAGCCGTCGATGAAAGAGGCCCTGCGCCAGGCCGGCGTGTCATGCGCGCAGAGCATCGGCTCGAGCAGCCCCGACGAGATTCGCGCCTTCGCCGCGCACGTGGGCTTCCCCCTCATCGTCAAGCCCAGAGACGCCGCCGGAGCGTCAGGCACCGAGCGCGTCGACAACGCCCCCGAGCTCGACCGGGCCCTCGTTCGCTTCGGCGTGCCCCAGGGCCGCAGCGTGGCCATCGAGGAGTTCATCGAAGGGCACGAGGCCTTCTACGACACGCTCACCATCGGCGGCCGCGTGGTGCACGACTTCATCACGCACTACTACCCCAACGTGCTGGGCGCGATGCGCGAGCGGTGGATCAGCCCTCAGTTCATCACCACCAACCGCGTCGACAGCGCGCCCTCGTACGACGAGGTGAAGGCCATGGGGCAGAAGGTCATCACCGCCCTGGGCCTCGAGACCACCGCGACGCACATGGAATGGTTCATCGGCCCCAAAGGGCTCAAGTTCAGCGAGATTGGCTGCCGCCCCCCTGGCGTGCGCACGTGGGACCTGTACGCCGAGGCGAACGACTTCGACATCTACCGGGAATGGGCCGCCGCGGTGGTGCACGGGCGCGTCACGCAGCGGCTGTCACGGCAGTACGCGTCCGGCGTGGTGGCCCTGCGCCCCACCCAGGACGGGCGCATCGTCGATTACCGGGGCGTCGATGAGGTGCACCGACGGTTCGGCAAGTACTTCATCGACGAATACCTGCCCGCGCCCGGCACCCGCACCCAGCCCGTCGACGCCGGCTACATGGCCAACGCGTGGATGCGGCTCAAACACCCCGACTACGACACCCTGCGCGGCATGCTGACCCTCATCGGGCAGACGGTGAAGGTCATCGCCCGATGAGTCGCAGCGCCTCTCCCGCCCCGTCTCTCCACCACCGGTGACGATGCCCCCCCGAAGCAGCCCGGCGCGCTTTCTTCAACGGGCTCCTCGGCAGGGCGTGTAGTCTTCGTCTCGGCTTTTCCGTTCACGAAATGGCTCCGTCGACTCCTTCGTCCACCGCAGTGCTGCTCGGCGCTCAGCGCTTCGAGCCGACCCTCGCGGCGGCGGTGCTCGAACAGGGCGTGCAGGGCCGCATCGCCATCGTCACCGCGGGCTGGCAGGAACGGGAAGACGAAGACGAAGACCTCTCGAAGGACCTCGATGGCCGCACCATCAACCTCATGCTGTACAAACGCGGCGAGCAGCTCTTCCGCGAAGACCGGGCCTTCGCCCATGCCCACAAAGAGCGCCAGAACCTGCTGCGCAGCCTTCAAGATGTCTACCGGGTGCGCCTCGAGCACGCGCTGGCCGCCGAGGCCGAGGTGCGGTTCGGCAAGCCCCCCGAGTCGATTCGCGCCGAGGTCGAGCAGGCCTGCATCGACGCCATTCGCGACCTCGACGCCTGGCACCTGTACCAGTGCGCCAGGGTGCGGGCCGAGTTCAACGAGGCCTTGAGGCCCCTGCAGCGCCCGGCCATCGCGCGGCACCGCGGCGAGCTCATCGAGGCGCTGTCTGACTGCGGCGCCATCGCCATCGCCGGCGGCCACGTGGCGGTGCTGGTGAACCGCCTGCTGCTGTTCGGGCTCGAGACCCTCATCGGGCAGCGCACGCTGTTCGCCTGGTCTGCCGGGGCGATGGCCGTCAGCCAGCGCGTGGTGCTCTTTCACGACGACCCTCCGCAGGGCCGCGGCGCCAGCGAGGTGCTCGACGCGGGCCTGGGGCTGGTACCGAACGTGGTGGTCTTCCCCGAGCCCGAGCGCCGCCTGAAGCTGGACGACACGCCCCACGTGCAGTTGATGGCCAGGCGCTTCGCGCCCTCACGGTGTCTGGCGTTGCCGGCGCGCTCGTCGGCGGTGATTCAGCATGGGCGCGTCACCCGCAGCACCGGCGTGGTGCACCTGAGCCCCGCGGCGGGCCCGGTGCCCCAATGAGCGAGGCGTCGCTGCGCAGCCCCGCGGGCGAAGGGCGCGCTCACGGCCCTCACGGCTTCGGCGGCCACGCGGCCATCGACCGGCTCATCGAGGCGTGGGTCGACGCGGCCCAGGTGAAGGCCTTCCTCGCCGAGCACACCTTCCCCCTGGTCGAGGGGTCCAGCGTCACCTTCGTCTGGCTGGGCCACGCCGAGGCGGTGAACGTGCGCCACTGGGTGTACGGGCTCGAGTCGTCGACCACCCTGGCACGGGCTCCAAATACAGACATCTGGTACCTGACCCTCGAGATTCCAGCCAACTCACGGGTTGAATACAAATACGAGGTGCACCGCAACGGCCACGCGGAGTGGATCGAGGACCCCCTCAACCCCAACCGCGCCCGCGACCCCTTCGGCGCCAACTCGGTGCTGCAGAGCGCCGGCTACGTCAGCCCCGACTGGACCCAGCCCGACCCCATGGCCCGCCCCGGGGTGGTCGAGCGCATCAAGGTGCCCAGCCGGGTGTTCGGTCAACGCATCGCCCAGGTCTACCTGCCGGCCCGCTACCGCAAGAGCCGCCGGTACCCGCTGCTGGTGGTGCACGATGGCGGCGACTACCTCAAGTACACCGGGCTGCGCACGGTGCTCGACAACCTCATCCACCGCCTCGAGATTCCTGAGTTGGTGGTGGCGCTCATCGACAGCCAGGACCGGCTGCGCGAGTACGCTGCCGACGAGCGCCACGCCAGCTACGTCACTGAAGACCTGCTGCCTCACCTGTCGAACCGGTTCCCGCTCATCGACGAGCCGCGGGCCCGCTGCCTGCTGGGGGCCAGCTTCGGCGCGGTGGCCTCGTTCTCGACGGCCGTGCGCTACCCGGGGGTGTGGGGTCGCCTGCTGCTGCAGTCGGGCAGCTTCGCCTTCACCGACATCGGCCGGCGCAACCGCCGCGGGCCGCTGTTCGACCGGGTGGTGGCCTTCGTGAACGGCTACCGCGAAGCGCCGGCGGCGGTGAGCCAGAAGGTCTTCATGAGCTGCGGCGTGTACGAGTCGCTCATCTACGAGAACCGCTCGATGGCCCCGCTGCTCGACAGCACCGGCATGCAGGTGAAGTTCGTCGAGGCCCGCGATGGGCACAACTGGCAGAACTGGAGAGACCGCCTGCGCGAGGGCCTCTCGTGGCTGTTTCCCGGACCGTTGATGTTTGTCTACGAATGAGGGCGACCCGTGGCTGAAATCACCCGTCGTATTGGTCTGTCGTTGGGCGCCGACATCTGTTGGCCGCTCTGTTACGAGCACCTCGTCAAGCGCCTCAACCTGACGATTCCGTACCAGGGCGACACCCTGCGCTTCGAGGTCGAGCGCGTGTCCATCGAGCCGTTCGACCTCAAACAATCGGTGAAGTACGACGTGGTGGTCGACCGCCTCACCCACTGGCTGCTCACCACGCGCGAGTGGATCAAGAAGGGCATTCTGCTCAACGACTTGTATGTCTTCAACAACCCCTGGTCCGTGCAGTCCAACGAGAAGCACACCAGCTACGCGGCGATGATGGGCCTGGGCATGCCGATACCCGAGACCTTCATGTTGCCGGCCAAGGGCTACGCCCCGGACCTGGCCGACGCGAAGGTGACGCTCAAGCGCTACGCGCGGCTGTTCGACGTGAAGACCATCGGTGAGCGCATCGGCTGGCCGTTCTTCCTGAAGCCCTACGATGGCGGCGGCTGGCGCAACGTCACCCGGGTGAAGAACGCGAAAGAGGCGTGGGCGGCCTACGACGAGAGCGGCACCTCGGTGATGCACGCGCAGGCGTCGGTCGAGGGCTACGACCGCTTCGTGCGCACCATCGGCTTCGGGCCGCAGACCCGCAGCGTGCTCTACGACCCCGACGCGCCGCTGCATGACCGCTACACCCAGCAGGTCGACTTTTTGCCGAAGGCCGACCTCGAGCACCTGCGCAAGGTGACCCTGACCATCAACGCCTTCTTCGGGTGGGACTTCAACTCGTGCGAGACGCTGCGAAAGAACGGCGTCTGGCACCCCATCGACTTCGCCAACCCGTGCCCCGATTCGCAGGTGACGTCGCTGCACTTCCACTTCCCGTGGCTGGTGAAGGCGTACCTGAAGTGGAGCCTGTTCTGCGCGGCGACCAAAAAGAAGATGCGCAAGACGCTGGACTGGGCGCCCTTCGAGGCGGTGGCGGCGCTGGACCTGTCGTACGCCGAGAAGCTCGACCGCTACGCGGCCATCGCTGACGAGCGGTTCGAGACCGCGAAGTTCGAGGACTTCTGCGCCGCGCACCTGAAACACCTCGACGCCGAGGCCTTCGAGTTCTTCGGCGGGCCCGAGGCCAGGGAGGCGGTGCGGCAGAAGACCGCCGCGCTGTTCCCCGCGCACGAGGTCGAGAAGTTCACCGAGCTCTTCTGGTCGAGAATTCAGGCCTGGCGCGCCGCCGGGTGTCCTTGATTGGTTGTGTTGGTTTGAGACGTCGTTCACCTCGAGGGGCCACCACGTGTTCTTGAAGTCGCGCTGGTATTCACATCGTCTGGGTCAGGAAGCCACCCTGGCCCGCTGGGGCACCTTCGGGCAGCCGGTGCTGGTGCTGCCCACCGCCGGGGGTGACGCCGAAGAGATCGAGCGGTTTTTGCTCATTCGGGTGCTGCAGCCGCTCATCGACGCGGGCCGAATCAAGGTCTACTCGTGCGACAGCGTGGGCGGGCGCACCTTCTTCAACCGCGAGGGCTCGCCGGCCTTTCGCATGAAGATGCAGGACCGGTTTCACCAGTACATTCGCGAAGAGGTGGTGCCTGCCATTCGCAATGACTGTCAGAACCCCGACATTCCCATCTGGGCGACGGGCGCGTCCATCGGCGCCTTCCACTCGGCGGCGCTGGTGTGCCGCTTCCCCGACGTGTTCACCCGCGCGCTGCCCATGAGCGGCACCTTCAACCTGATGCGCTTCATCGAGGTCGACACGCCGACCGACGACTTCCGTCGCGCCTCGCCGCTGTACTTCGTGCCCCAGCTGGGCGGCCGGCACCTCGAGCTCTTGCGCACCCGCTACATTCACATCGTCACCGGCGAGGGCAAATGGGAGTCCTTGCCCGAGAGCTGGGGCCTCGCCAACGTGCTGGGCCGCAAACAGATACCCAACTACCTCGAGTCGTGGGGGCCCGAGTGGCACCACGACTGGGTGACCTGGCGGGCGATGCTCCCGAAGTACCTGGCAGAGTGGACGAAGTCTTGAAGGTGGGGACCGCGATGGCCGACACGCAAGCAGGGACGCAGGCGCACAAGCAGGTCGACGGTGAGCTGAACGGCGAGACGCGCCGGGAATACATGCACGCCATCTTGAGCGAGCTGCGCGCGCTCGAGCGCATGGTGAACGAGGGCGCCTTCGAGCGGGGCGTGTCGCGCATCGGGTCCGAGCAGGAATTGTTCCTGGTGGACACCGCGTTTCAGCCGGCGCCCGCGGCCATCGCCATTCTCGAGCGCCTCAATGACCCGCGCTTCACCACCGAGCTGGGCGCGTTCAACCTCGAGGCCAACGCCGAGAGCCAGCCCTTCACCGGCGACGGCCTCTCTCGCATGGAGCAGCAGCTGGGCGAGCTCTACGAGCTGGTGCGCAAGGCCGGCGCGGGCATCGGGGTGCTGCCGGTGATGGCTGGCATTCTGCCCACCATCAACAAAACCGACCTGGGCCTCGAGAACATGGTGCCCAAGCCGCGCTACCAGGCGCTGAACCGGGCCATGCAGAAGGCCCGCGGCGAGCACTTCGACTTCTCCATCAAGGGCATCGACGAGCTGGTGGTGAAGCACGACTCGGTGATGGTCGAGGCGGTGTGCGCCAGCTTTCAGGTGCACCTGCAGCTCGCCGAGCCCGAGCGGTTCGCCCAGTCGTACAACCTGGCGCAGATGCTGCTGGCCCCGGTGCTGGCGGTGGGCACCAACTCGCCGCTGCTCTTCGGCCGCCGCCTGTGGAGCGAGACCCGCATCGCGGTGTTCGAGCAGTCCTGCGACGTGCGCACGCCGGGGCTGCACCTGCGGGACTCGATGGGCCGGGTGTCGTTCGGCCGCCAGTGGCTCAAGGGCTCGGTGGTCGACCTGTTCAAAGAGAACGTCGCCCGCTTCCGCCCGCTGGTGGGCACCGCGCTCGACGAGTTCGACGGCCTCGAGGCGCTCGAGCGGGGGCAGGTGCCGTCGATGAAGGCGCTGCGCCTGCACAGCGGCACCATCTACCGATGGAACCGCGCCTGTTATGGCATCTCTGACAATGGCAAACCCCACCTGCGCATCGAGCTGCGATGTCTGCCTTCAGGGCCGACCATCGCCGACGAGGTGGCCAACGGGGCCTTCTGGTTGGGGTTGATGAGTGAATTGGGCGCCACCCTCGACGACGTGGCCGAGCGCCTCAGCTTCGACGAGGCGCGGGTGAACCTGTACGCCGCCGCCCGTGACGGCCTGCGGGCGCGCTTCACCTGGCTCGACGGGCACGAGGTGCTGGCGCAGCCCTTCATCCTCGACACGCTGCTGCCGCTGGCGAAGGCCGGGCTCGACCGGGTGAAGATGAACGCCGCCGACACCGAGCGGTACCTGCGCATCATCGAGCGCCGCGCGCGCAGCCTGCACACCGGCTCGTCGTGGCAGCTCAACTCGTTGTCGTCGATGAAGGGGCGCGGCACTCCGGGCGCGCAGGCCACCGCGCTGGTGGCCGGGCTCATCGCCCGACAGAAGACCGACACCGTGGTGGCCGACTGGGAGCTGGCCACCCTGAGCGAGAAGGACGCCGCGAGCACCAGCTACCAGAAGGTGTCGCAGCTGATGGTGACCGACATCTTCACCGTCAGCCCTGATGACCCGGTCGAGCTGGTGAGCGAGCTGATGGCGTGGGAACGGGTGCGCTACGTGCCGGTGGAAGACGACCGCGGCCGGCTGGTGGGCCTGGTGTCGTCGCGGGGCGTGCTGCGGTACCTCACCGCCGTGGCGCGAGAGCCGAAGCTGCGCGCCGCCTCGGTGTCGGCCATCATGCGCACCGAGCTGGTGACGGTGACGCCCGACACGCCCACCTCGGCCGCCATCGCCCTGATGAAGAAGCACAAGGTGGGCGCGCTGCCGGTGGTGGTCGACGGGCACATCGTCGCCTTGTTGACCGAGAACGAGTTCGTCGACGCCGCCACCCGCGTGCTCGAGGCGCAGGCAGCACCGTCGCCGCCCACCCCGCGGTAACCCCGACGACGGGTGAGGCCTCACCACCAGGCGCGCGCGGCGTCGGCGAAGGGCCCCGCCAGGCGGGACACGCTGGCCGCAGAGATGTGCTGCTCGGCGAAGGGCCGAAAGGGGTCGGCGAGCAGGTCTCGGCGCACCTCGACGCAGAGCACCCGGCCCGGCCAGCGCACCACGTGCCCGAACGCCACGGTGCTGGGGTGCAGCGGGTAGCTCTGGCCGTCGCCCAGCTTCAGGCCCGTGCTGGCCAGGCCCGCCCGCAGCGTGGCCACCACCTGCGGCGGGGCCAGAGAGACGCCCTCGAGGGTGGTGCCGATGACGTCGACGTCGGGGCGCAGGGGCCAGCGGTCGACCTTCTCGGCCGAGTACGCCTCGCGCAGGCTGGCCACGATGTTCAGGTCGACCTCGACGCCGACGGTGCGCGGCGCGTAGGTGTGCAGCAGCAGCATCGCGCCGCCCGCGGGCATCACCTCGGCCGCCGCGGCGTCGACGGCGCTCAGGTAGGCCCGGGCCTTCTCGAGCAGCAGCGCGCGGTCGGCCGCGGCCGTCACCCACGGCATCAGCCCCGGCGTCACCTTGCCGGCCTTGAGCTCGTCGGGCGTGGCGTCGAGGCGGCGGTTGCAGTCGATGAAGGTGCGGGGCACGCGGCACCGCAGCACCACCACCGCCTTCGTCGGGTCGTGCTGCACCAGGTGCTGGGCCAGGGCCAGCGCCAGCTCGGGCGCGCCGGCGTCGGTGTTGACGTGGAAGAAGTCGCTCAGGCCGTCGGGCAGCGGGCTGACCAGCTGCTCGGCCAGGCGCGAGAAGTCGGCGGTGGTGGTGGCTCCGTGGGGCACCTCGATGAGCAGGTCCGGCGTGGGCCTGGCCGACGGCCCGGCGATGCGAACGACGTCGACGACCCCGGCGATGGACTCGAAGGCAGGCATGGCGGCCATGTTCGCACGCCTCTTCTCGCCTGCGACGGGCTTCATGCGCGCGAGCCTGGGAGGCGTGGTCGCGGCGCCCAGCCGGGCGCGACCCCTTGATTCTCACGGCGTGTCCGGGCGGTTACCAGAATTCCGTTTCTTCGATTTCTGCTGAGCTGCTGGCAGGACTTCGACGGCGACACTCCCTCGCCATCGCCCTCTGACGAGGCCTTCGCTGTCGAAGGCAACGACCCACACGGGGTCGAAGCAGCCAGGCTCTTGCTCCGAGCCGACGCAAACAGCCCGATCGGCGAATGCGACGCCCGACCTGGCCTTCCCGGTACGGACCTTGAGTTGGTCGAGCCTGACGACCCCTGGATCTTCGACGGGCCTCTGCAGTGACCGGGACGCAGGCAGCGCGGTGAGGTGCACTGAGGGCTCGTGCTTCAGCAGCCTCGGCAGCCCGTCCAGATCGGTGATGCCTGGAAGCCTCGACGAATTGTATGGAGTCACGAGCCAGGCGCGGCGGCTCTTATTCCTGGTGTGAAGCGCAGTGTGAAATGCCTCTGGCGAGCCATGATGCGGAAGCTTCAGTGCGTGGTGGGTCCCGAGCTGCGGCCGGTGAGCCATCACTGGCTCCCAACCAGTCGGTACGGGCGTCCTGGTTGCGGACTTGAACCGGGGAAGGTCCGCTCCAAGGACGACGCGGGTCTGGCCGAACTCGATCTCCAACACCGTCGAAACACCGTTGGCCTGCTCGGCGAGCTCGGGGTTGCTCTTCAATTGTCGAGAAATGAAGCGAGAGCGCCCGCGTCAGGCGAGCGGGCGGTGACACACACATCTGCCCGTTGAAGCGGAAGAGCGACGTCGGTGTGAAGCCCGACGAGGGTTCCTCCAAACTCGATGATGGCTCGAACCGCCTGGCGAACGGTGCCCAGCCGCAGTTCGTTGCTGGTCACGCGAGGGTCGCGGTTGGTCGCAAGCGCTTCATACTCGTGAGCCACCGACGGGCCGGTCCTGGGGGCTGCAACTCCAACGAACTTCGGCGCGAGCCGTTCGATGACCTCGTCTACACCGAAGGCATGGTCTCGGTGGGGGTGCGTCAACACGTAGCCGATGAGGTCGTCATCTCGCGGCCGCTGATACCGTTCAAACAGCGCGCGAAGCGGGAAGTCGTCCGCGGTCTTGCAGCCGTCGATGAGGAGCCAGCCCTTCTCGGGAAGGGCAACCGCGATTCCCTCACCCATGCCCGGTCCCGCGACGAAGACGAACAAGAGCCCCGGCTCGAGGTGCTCGAGCTCGGCCAGCGGCTTCGCTCGAGGGAGCCCGTTCAAGCGGGGGCAGACCTCGAGGCCCAGGGCGGAAGCGCCGCGGTCACAGGCAGAATTCGTCGCGCGCCGCCCTCGAGCACATGAAGTTCGACAAACCCACTCGCGTGCGAGGGCTGGCCCCAGGCAATCCGTCGCCACTCCGCAGCGGTGACCCGTGCCCGAACGACGCGCCTCTCGGGGCCAGCTGGCCCCAGCGCGGCCATGACGATGGTGACCCCATTCTTGTCGGCCGAAACAACCCGACCGGGAGCCCAGGAGACCAGCGACTCCCCGGTGGACACCTGCGGGCGCTTCCACCGCGCAGCTGGAACCGTCGAGGCGGGGTACACCGACTCCACGAGTTCGAGGGCTTCTTCCGCATCGAGGAGCCGCCACCGCAACAGCGCCAGGTCGTCCTCTGCCTCGACGACCTTCTCGGGAATGAGGTTGAAGACCGCGCGAGCTCGACGCACCTCGCCAGCGTCGAGCCATTCGCGAATGACCCACTTGTGAAAGTGTCGTGCAAGCCAGCTGCTTCCCGACGATCGACTCCCATCGGGGTCAATGGCCTCGAGCGCCGTGTCCCACGCTTGCTCGGCAGCCGCTGGTCGGGCACGTCGAATCAGGAAAGTGACCAGCCGAGCATTCCACCACGGGTTCCGTGCGCCAGCGTTCGCCGAGTCGTCGGGCCAGACGGGAGCGACCGCGGCTCGAAGCGCCGGCTCGGTCTGTTCTCGACGAGCGCCGGCCTTGTCGAGGTTGAAGCCCAGGTAGTGCCACGAGTAGTCGTCATCACCGAAGCGCTCGATCGCCACTCGGTAGAGCTTCGCCGCCTCCTCGTAACGCCTGGCCTGCTTGCTCAGGAATCGCGCGCGGTCCCACAGCAGGTGGCGCGCTGGGCAGTCGAGCTGCTCCCACCGCTGGCGGCCGTCGACCTCAGCCTGGGTGGAAGAGAGATGGGCGAGGTGATGGGCCTTCTCGAGCCAGGCGGTGAGCGTCGGGCCAGCAAGCCCGTCTGGCGAGACCGCACCATCGGCCTGCTGATAGTGCCACGAGAGCGCCTGATGCGAGACCTGCGCTGCCTGCGAATCGTCTTGCTCGAGGAGCGCACGCCGTACCGGTTCCGGGAGTCGGAGGGTCTCCGCTCCGTAGCCGATGCACTGGGTGAGGAGCGTCTCGTGCTCAGCGGGGAGCTCTGAGAGCGCAATCGCCTCGTTGGTCGCGAGGGGGAACCGTGCCTGCGCGATGGCCTGAAGACCAAGCCACGCAGAAGGCTGGGCCCGCTGCAACCGCCTCTGCAGTCTCTCAGCGAGGGGCTCGAGGGCTGACTTTGAGCGCACCGCTTCGAGCGCGCGGAGGAGGTCTTTGGGCTCCTCGCCCAGCGCGATGAGCCCCACCGACAGTCGAACCTGGAGCGGAGTCAGTCGAGTTCGTCTGGCGCGCAGCTCTTTCTGCAGCGCTTTCGCGGCATCGCCGTAGGGGCCAGAGCCCCAGATCGACGAGTCCTCGAGGGCTTCATCGCGAACGCTGACCCGAGTGAGATAGACCGGATTCGGAAAGAGGGCCGCAATCGGGTCGGCGTCATCGAGCGTGTTGGTAAGGAGGACAACCTGGGTGGTGCCCTTCAGCCAGCCCTTGATGACCTGCAGAACGTCGTCCCGGCGGCGAAGCTCATCTGCGTTCTCTCCCAGGGCTCCGAACTCCCATGACGACGGAGCGCGAACGACCAGCAGTTTCTGCATCTCACGCGCTCGTCGGGCAAGTTCCGTGGCGCGGTCGAAGAGGCTGCGGGTCTCGTCGAAAGCGATTCGTGCGCTCTCAGCGTCCACGGCGCACTGAGCCAGCGCGTGAACGGGCGCATCCACATCGTGAAGCCCCGGCGGTTCGACGGTGATGGCCTCACGCTCGGCGGCAAGCCGTTTCGCCAACTCGGAGCGACCGGAGCCGGTCGGCCCGTGGACCCAGACGGCGCCGGACTTCAGGCCCGTCGAGACGAGGCGGAGCTTTGGTGCGAGGTCGAGGTCGGCGAGCATCACAGCGAGTCCCCTTCAACGCGGTGGAAGCTACCGGCTTCGGCTGCGGGGTTCATCATCGTTCCATCGTTCGTGCTGGCCTCTGCTGCACCCCTCACGCAGAACCCACACCCCATGAGCCTCCTCACCCGACGCAGAGCCCTCACCATCGGCCTCGGCGCTGGCGGCGCGCTGGTCATCGGCACCTGGCTTCGCCATGACTTCCCGGGCGCCGGCACCGACACGCTCTTCGCGCCCAACGCCTTCATCCGGGTGCCCGTCGAGGGCCCCGTGCGGCTGGTCATCTCACGCACCGAGATGGGCCAGGGCACCATCACCGGCACCGCGATGCTCATCGCCGAAGAGCTCGAGGTCGACCCGGCCAGCGTGGAATTCGAGTTCGCCCCCGCCGACCGCGCCTACGACAACCCGATGCTGCAGTTCCAGAACACCGGCGGCAGCACCAGCACCTCGACCAGCTGGGAGCCCATGCGCCTGGCCGGCGCCACCGCCCGCGAGCTGCTGAAGGAAGCCGCCGCCCGACGGTGGAAGGTGTCTCGCAGCGAGCTCACCGCGAAGCTGGGCGTGGTGCACCACGCGCCGTCGAACCGCTCGGCCCGCTATGGCGAGCTGGTGGCCGACGCCGCGAAGGTGCGCGTGCATGAGCCCGAGCTGAAGCCGAAGCAGGACTTCACGGTCATCGGCAGGCCGGTGCCCCGGCTCGACGCGGTGACCAAGAGCAACGGCTCGGCGGTGTTCGGCCTCGACGTGAAGGTGCCCGGCGCGCTGGTGGCCGTCATCGTGCGCAGCCCGGTGCCCGGCGGCTCGGTGAAGTCCTTCGACGACGCGCAGACCCGAACGAAGAGCGGCGTCAGGCACGTGGTGAAGGTGAGCGCCGGCGTGGCGGTGGTGGCCGACACGTACTGGCAGGCGCGGCAGGGCGCCAACGCGCTGACCGTGGACTGGAACGAGGGCGCCTTCGCCAGCTTCGATTCGTCGACCCTCGTGGCGACCCACCGCGCGGTCGCCGCAGGCCCCACCGGCAAACGGGTGCGAGACGATGGTCAGGCTGACCAGGTGCTCTCGGCAGCCGGTGAAGGGGTGCTCACCGCCGAGTACACCGCGCCCTTCCTCGCCCACGCCACCATGGAACCGCAGAACGCCACTGCGCACTGCACGGCCAACCGCTGCGAGGTGTGGGCGCCCACGCAGGGCCCTGGCATCGCGCGCGCCGAGGTGGCCCGGCTGACCGGCCTGCCCCCCGAGGCCATCGAGATTCACCAGACGTATCTGGGCGGCGGCTTCGGGCGGCGCATCACCCAGGACTACGTCGTCGAAGCGGTGGAGGTGTCGCGCGCCATCCAGGGCCCGGTGAAGGTGGTGTGGAGCCGCGAAGACGACCTGCGCAGCGCGTTCTACCGGCCCGCGGCGACGCACCTGCTGCGCGCGGTGGTCGAGGGCTCGGGCGTCAAGGCGTGGCGGCACCAGGTGGTGACCCAGAGCATCCTCGCGGCCATGCTCGACCCCTTCGTCATCGCCGCGGCGGCCGAGCTGCCAGACACTGTCAAGCGCCGGCTGGTGTCGTTCGCGACGGGCGTGGCGCAGCCCAGAGACCTCACCAGCTACGAGGGCGCCGAGACCCTGCCCTACGAGATTCCCAACGTGGCGGTGGACTCGTACCTGCACGAGCCGGGCGTGCCCACGGGCTTCTGGCGGGCCGTCGGCCAGTCGCACACCGCCTTCGCGACCGAGAGCTTCATCGACGAGTGCGCGCACGCCGCGAAGCAGGACCCGGCGACCTTCCGCAAGGCGCTGCTGGTCAAGAAGCCCCGCCACCTCGCGGTGCTCGACCTGGTGCTCGAGAAGGCGGGCTGGAACACGCCGCTCCCGCAAGGTCGCGCGCGGGGCCTGGCAGTGCACGAGTCCATCAACACGGTGGCCGCCGCGGTGCTCGAGGTGAGCGGCTCGGGCGACGCGGGCCTTCAGGTCCACCGGGCGGTGATGGCCATCGACTGTGGCACCGTCGTCAACCCCGACCTCGTCAAGGCGCAGGTCGAGTCGTCGGTCATCTTCGGGCTGTCGGCGGCGATGAAGCAGCAGGTGACCTTCAAGGCCGGCCGGGTGGAGCAGTCGAACTTTCACGACTACCCGGCGCTGCGCATGAACGAGGCGCCGGCCATCGAGACGCACGTGGTGCCCAGCGACGCGCCGCCCTGTGGCATCGGAGAGCCCGCGTTGCCGGTCGTCGCTCCGGCGCTGGCCAACGCGGTCTTCGCGCTCACCGGTCAGCGGCTGCGCAGCCTGCCGCTCGAGCTGCCGAAGCCCGGGTGAGCGTCGGCTGCTGCTTGCAGGCAGGCCATCAGCCTGTCAGTCGAGCCTGTTCCACATGCTGCCTGCTGAGCTCGCGGTGACCGAGGTGAAGGCGTGGCTGGACGACTCGCAACGGCCGCCGCCGCTGCTGCTCGACGTGCGCAACCCCGACGAGTGGGACCTGGTGCACCTCGTCAAGAGCCTGTTCATTCCGCTGGGTGAGCTCGAGGACCGGCACCACGAGCTCGACGCGCACCAGGGGACGCCCATCGTGGTGCTCTGTCACCATGGGGTGCGCAGCCTGTATGGCGCCGAATACCTGCGCTCGCTGGGGCACGACGCGACGTCGATGGCGGGCGGCATCGACGCGTGGGCAGAACACATCGACCCGACGCTCGAGCGGTACTGAAGCGCTGGGGGACCTGCGCCCAGAGAAAAACCGAGCCGCCGCGGCCCGTGAGGCGACGGCGCTCGGTTTGGTCCTTCTCTCGAAAGAGTCGGGCTTACTTGCACTCTGCCTTGCTGGCTCCGGCACCCGAGACCAGCAGGGTGGTGGCGGCCTTGCACGCCCCGGTGCATGCGTCGGCCACGGCGCTGTTCGACGTCCAGCAGGTGCCGCCGGTGTCGTAGGTGCCCTTCAGCACCGCCGCCGACCCGGGCGCGGCCGCCTCGGTACACTTGAGGTACTTCACACATTCAGCCGACGGGCCGGGGTTGCACGCAGACAACACGGCCAGGGAAGCGACGACGACGGTGAGGATGGTCTTCATGGTGTTCCTTGAGGTGAGGTGACGGATGAAGTGAGGCACCTCGTAGCAGGAACGACGCGGCGAGGCCTCGTAGCAAAGGTGGTCTGAAGTTCTTCACGGAAAACAATCGCAGACCTGATCGACACCTGGACCGACCTCACGCGAGGGCAGCGCCGACGGTCTGCGCCTGAAAGGCCTCGAAACGTCCCCCGGCGAAGGGTGTGTGAGTCATTGCACCGAACAATCCTTTCTCATTGGCGACCCTGGCGATGTTGGTCGAGGCGCGATTGCTTGAACTTGCTGGCCCCGACGAGCTATCTGCCCGCCTCTGTGCGGAAGCGTCCGAACCCTGAAGATGACGCGCGGCGACCTCGGGACAGCGCTTCAGCCGTGAGGGTTTGACTTCATGTCGCCTCCCCCCGTGCCCAACTCGGCCGGCGCCCCCGGCAGCAAGAACCTCGTGTTCTACGGGCCCTCGGGCCGTGAAGGGGGAACGACCCTGTTGTTGGCGCGCGTCGCCGCGGAGTTCTCGAGGCGCGGGTTCCCGGTTCGAATCGTCGACTTCGCCGACGGGCGCCTCGCCGCGCACCTTTCCCAACGAGGGCTGCCCTTCGTCCACACCCTGCCCGACGAGGCGGGAAACCGGTTCGAAGCCGATGAGCTGGTGGTCCTGATTCTGCTGCACGCGAAGCTGTTGCTGCGCGGCCTGCGCCCGCACCCGCAGACCCGGTTCTTCTTCTGGAGCACCCACCCGCAGGATGGCTTCAAGCTGTTACCCGGCGCCAACCTCGTGAGGCGGGAAGACGATCGTACTCGCCACATCGGCGGGCGGTTGATGCACCCCCGCTACTGGCGGCGGGTGCGTGCCTTCCTCGAAGAAGGCGCGCGGCGCTCGGGCGTCGTCTACATGGACTCGCAGAACAGCATGGCCAGCCAGCGAGTCTTTTCGCTCGACGAGCCACGGACCATCTTGCCGGTCGCGACCGAGGACGCCGAGGCCATGGCGCCACCGGTTCCCGGGCCCCTGCGGCGCGTCACCTGGGTCGGTCGGCTCGAGCACTTCAAGACCGAGTCGGTGCTGCACGCCATGCGCACGCTCGAGGCGCTCGGCCTCGAGACGGGCGACCCGGTGCGCTTCGACGTCATCGGGCATGGCGCCGCCCGGCAGCTGCTCGAGGCCGAGGCTGCGCGACTGCAGCACGTGAAGGTCATCTTCCACGGCACCCGGCCTTCGGCCGACATCGAGACCCACCTGCGCCACCACGCCGACCTGCTGGTGGGGCACGGCATGTCGTTGCTCGAGGGCGCCAGGCTCGGGCTCCCCAGCTTGACCGTCGATGGCTTCTTGATCGCCGTGCCCACCGAGCGGGTCCTCGCGCGCTGGCTCCACGATGAACCCGACGGCGAGGTCGGTCGAATCATCGAGGCAGAAGCTGAGCAGACCGGCCAGCCCCTGCGAGCGCTCCTCAAGACCTGGTGGGCCCCAGAGGCGAGGGCAGGTCTGGGGGCCGCCGCACGCCGCCACTGGGAACGCACCCATCGGGTCGGTGAGATCGCCAACCGGGCGCTCGAGCTGTTCGAGGCGAACACGTTCACCTGGGCTCGCATCGAGGCGACGGGCTTCTCACGGCTCGATGCCTCTGGACGAGTGATCGAGCGCGTCAAGCAGGTCGTGTCTACGCTCCGTCGACGGTGGGCCGATCGCGGGTGAATCGGCACAACCTGAGTCGAGGCGGCCACTCTGACGAGACCCACCAGTTCGAAGGAGAAGAGGCTGTGTTGTGCTCGAGACCTCGCATCTGGGTTCCAGAGCGGCAGTGACGTTGTTGGCTTGCTGCCATCAACGACGAACCTTTTTCTGCCGCGCCGAATACAGCGCCTCTTTGGCGATGACGACCTTTGCAGGCACCTTGTACGCAGCCAGGGCTGCGCTGCAGGCCTTGCGAACCCGCTTTCGAAGCGCGTCGACGTCTTCAGGTGACTTCAGCAACACCTGGGCGACGATCATGTTGCCGAGCAGCGCATGTTTCTCGGCGACCACCGCCACGTCTTCGATGTTGTCGAGGCCGATGATGACCTCTTCGATTTCAGCCGGGTACACTTTCTGCCCACCGACGTTGATGAGGTCGGTCACCCGGCCCAGAATCTTCACATAGTCGCCATCGACCTCGACCCGGTCCTGGGTGTTGAACCAGCCCTCGCCATCGAATGGCGAGGGTGCATTCAAATAGCCCACCATGGCATAGCTCGACTTGATGTACAGCACGTCGTCGACGACTTTGGTCTTGAAACCCTCGCCACCGACCTTGAACCACAGGCTCCCGTCGGGCCTCGACTGCGAGCGCAGCACCCCGAGTTCTGAGAGCCCATAGGTCTGCTGCAGTTTCACACCGGCAAACTGCGTCTGCAGCCGCGCCAGGGTCGCCTGAGGCATCACTTCGGTACCATATGAGATGGTCTTGAGCGAGCTCAGATTGAAATGCTTCTGCGCGTCTGAGTGTACCAGGATATTCAGGAACGACGGCGTCGTCGGCAACAACTCGACCCGATGGTTCTGAATCGCGCGGCAGATCACGTCGACGCTGCGGCCTCGAACCGTGACGACCGTTCCGAGGTTCGAGACGATGTGAAAAAGTGTGTTGATGCCGCCGAAGTGGTCGAGCGTCAGAAACGCAATCGCTCGTACCCTCGGCCGCTGCGTTCGAAACTTCTCGAGTACCGCCGTAAAGCTGTGAAGAATGCCTTTGGGTTGCCCGGTCGAGCCTGACGAGAAGAGCACCAGACCAGGCTCGCTCGTCCTCAAGAATTCGACCAGCAACCCGTTCTGAGGTGCACGGTCGAATCGCTCGACCTTCATCGAGGCGATATCGGGGTTGAACTCGATCAAAAACCGGCATTGCGAGATGTCGAGCACCGCTTCCTTGTTCACCACCGAATCGACGGTCAGCGGGGCGAGCACTACGCCTCGCTCGATCGCGGCGCAGATGAAACAAAAGGCCTCGGGCGAATAGTCGGCAACCATCGCCACCACGTCACCTGGCGAAATGTTCTGGCGCTCGAAGAACGCGGTGTACGCCGGCAGGCGCTCGAGCAGCCAGCGGTAGGTGAAGGGCTTGTCGTCGTCGATGAACGCGACCTCGTCGCCAGCGGTGCGAAAGCGCTCGAACAGGAAAGAAAGGGTCGAAGTCATGATGGTTCGCCCAGCGCCAGGAAGGCCCGCAGCGCGAGGTTGTTTCTCTGAATGTCGCCAAAGAGCCCCGAGCGACCGTGACCTGGGCACACCAGCGTGCCCCCGGGGAATACACGCCACAGCGCGAGAAGAGAGGCCTTGAGCTGCGCCGGATTCTCACCGGGGAACTTCACCAGGCCCACCGTCTCGCGGTAGAGCGAATCGCCGGTAAAAACGCAGTCACGCCAACCGATGAACGAGCTCCCCGGGGTGTGCCCGGGCGCATGAAAGTAGCGAAATGAATCGGTGCCGACGTCGACCTGACTGCCGTCGCTCATCATTCGGTCGACGACGGGTATCTCAATGCGGCCAGGTACCTTGCACACCATCATCGTGAAGTTCGCGGTCGAAACGACCTTCTGCTCGGCCGCGTGCAGGTGCAGCGAAATGCCGTACTTCGCCTGCAGCCGCGCAGCGCCGCCCAGGTGGTCGAAGTGACCGTGGGTGCACAGAATCGCCAGGGGCCGCACCGAAAGGCGCTCGAGCGTGGCCTCGAGCGCTTCGGCGTCGAGGCCCGGGTCGATGACCGCGCAGGTACCCGGGTGGTCGAGCAAACATAGATACGTATTCGAGGTGAAGGCGCGGTTGCGAATGCACCAGAGGTCAGCCCGCACTTCGAAGACGCCGAGGCCCTCTTCGCTCATCGGTGGAGGCCACCCAGGTGAATGGTCTGCGCGGTGACGTAGCCGCTACGGGGCGAAGCGAAGAAGTCGACCACGTTCGCCACGTCGTCTTCGGTCGCGTACCGGGGCACCGGCAGTTTCGCGATGATGGCGTCGATGGCGGCCCGAGGCAGCTGGGCCAACATATCGGTCTCGAGCGCGGTCACCGCGACCGTGTTGCTGGTGATGCCAAACCCCGAGAGCTCTTTCGCCAATACGTGTGAGAGCGTCTCGAGCGCGGCCTTGCTCGCCGCGTAGACCGAGTCGCCCGATGGCTCGAGGCTGGCAGCCATCGACGAGATGTTGATCAACCGGCCTCCAGGCGTTCGCTTCATCACCTTGGCTGCCTCGCGCGAGACCAGGAATGGCCCCAGCACGTTGGTCTTGAGCATGTCTTCGGCGCTCGAGGCCGGCAACAAGAGCGAGTGCTGAGAGGTGAGCACGCCTGAGTTGTTGATGACGATGTGCAACCCCTGCGGCACCTCACGGGCGACGGCTTGAAAGGTCGCACGCACCGCCTGGCCGTCACGCACATCGCAGTGGTAGTGGCGGTAGTTCGCGTGCTCGATCACCCCCTGGCCCCGGGACAGGCCGAGCACCAGGGCCCCCTGGGCCAGACAGTGCCGGGCCAGCGATGCGCCCAGGCCCTTGCGCGTACCGGTGATGGCGACCACTTTGCCTTCGTACGCGTTGGCGGGCATGAGTTACTGACCCGTCAAAGAGGCCTCATTGGCCAGCTCGAGAATATAGCTCTTGAGCGTCTGCACGTTCGTGAAGGGCAACACCGAGCGGTTCATCGCGCGCTCATCGGCCAACGAGACGTCGAGGCCGAACGCAGAGTTGACGGCGGCTTCGATCTCGACGACGAACGAAACGAGCGAGAGCGAGTCGAGCTCGGCATTGACGCCAAAGAGCACGGTGTCGGGAGTCACCTTGATCTTCTTGTCGTCGCTCAGCTCGCCATTGAGCGTTTCGAGCGTCTTCAGAATCACACTTTCGACCGCAGCTGCTTCAACCATGTTCTTTCGACTCCTGGGCTTTCGAGGCCATCGCGATCAACCCCTTGAGACGAGGCAGCGCGGTGTTGCGGTATTCTTCGTCCAAGATGCCTACGCTCATCACGTCTTGAAAGCGGCCGTTCAAGAACAGGTGCTTTCGAAGCCTGCCCTCCTGCCGCATACCGAGATAGAGCTGCCACTTGATCATGAGCTTGTTGTCTTCGCCGACCACACCGTACACCCGTGTCAGCATCAAGCGCTCGAAGGCCACTTCGTAGAGCAGCTTCATGGCCTCGGCCGCCGCCGGCACGCCCCTGACGAGGGCCTCTTCTCCGATGAGGAATCGGGCCGACTCAGCGTGGCGGTGGTACAAGTCGATGTCGATGAGCGACAGCATTCCGACGGGCGCCCCACTCTTCAGCGCGATGACGTAGTTGAGTTCACGCGACGGTCTCGCCCGAATCCACGCTCGTTGAGCTTCGATGGAGTCGGCGCCGCGGTTGAGCAGAAAGGCGCGCGGGCTGGTGCGCCACCCGAAGGTGATTTCAGCATCAGCCTCGGTCAGCGGCCGTAAGTCGACGAACTGCCCGACGAGGGTCGTTCGGCAGGCCTCGATGCTCACCACTGCACCACCGCCGAGGCCCAGGAAAGGCCGACCCCAAAGCCGCACAACAGCACTCTGTTGCCTTCGCGAAGGCGGCCTGCCTTCTGCGCTTCGGCCAGCGCGATGGGTATCGATGCCGAGACCGTGTTACCGACGTGCGCCAGATTGTCGAAGACCTTGTCGGGCGGCAGCTTCAGCGAGCGCGTCAAGGCTTCCAGGGCGAGCTTGCTGGCCTGGTGAAAGACGAAGAGCTCGACGTCGGCAGCACTCAGCTGATTTCGCGCCAGCAATGCATTCACGTGGCTCGGTATCTTCGAGTTCACGAACGACAACACCCCCATGCCGTTCATCTGAATGTGGGAAGGAGTGGTGACATTGCCGCTGGCGTTGGTCGTCTCGACGTCGGTCTGGGCTGAGCGGGGCGTGCGAGCGCCGCCTGCAGGCACCCAAAAAATCTCGAAACCCTTGCCCGAGGTTTCGCACAGCGTATCTGTGATGCCTTGACCGTCATCACTCAGTGAAAGCCACGAGACCGCTGCGCCATCGCCGAACAGCGTGCGCGCCGCGCGATCTCTTGGGTGAATCAACTTCGAATAGGTATCTGCAGTGACGACCAGAACGTTGCTGCAGGTGCCGGCGAGCAGCAAACCCTGCGCGACGGTGAGCGAATAGACGTACCCAGAACAGGCCAGATTGGTATCGAGTGCGAAGACGGCGTCTTTGAGCCCCAGCGCTCTGTGCAGCACACACGAATTGGGCGGCATCACATAGTCGCCGGTCTGAGTGCAAAAGATGATGCCGTCAACCTTCGTTCTGAGCCCTTCGTTGCGCGCCAACAGTAAATGGCAGGCCTTCACTGCGAGGTCGAGGGCAGTTTCCGTGTCTGCGGCCACGTGGCGCGAGAGAATTCCAGCGCGGGCGGCGACCCGAGCCATGTCCCACTCGGGGTGTTGTCGGTTGAGGTCGTCGTTGGTCACGACCTGCTCAGGCAGGTACACCGCGATGTCACGAATGCGTGCTCGCTGCCGACTGAGAAGCCCCGCTGCCATGGCCTTCACCACTACTGCACAAGGTCGGGCTGAACAAGGTGCTCAGACGTCTCGCGGTCCCACAGCAACAGCACCGCCGCCCACCCGGGGCCACCGCGCTGCTCGAGGTGCACTCGCACCTCATGGCCGCCATGCCCTTCCTCCCTCGGCCTCGGTGAGTCGAGCCTCGGTCGTCCGTCCAGCAACCTCTGGGCGACGGCTTCGCATCGTGAGACATCAGCACCACCGAGGCAGACCGCCGGACGGCTGACAGGCTCCTTCAACGACGCAGCTTCACCGACACCCGCTGCCAGAGTTCTCGGTTGTCCAGGTAGATTGACGGCAAGTGTCTGGAACCGAGCCATCGCAACACCCGCCTCGACGGTGTGCCAGCCAGGACCGCCTGAGCGAGCACGCTGGCCTCGTCGAACCCTTCGCTCTGCCAGAATTCTGTTTCCAGGTCGTTGTCACGCATCAGGAGCCGGGTGGCCTCCTCCAGGCGCAGCCACTGTGAGAGCCGAGCAGGCTCGCGCGCCCGCTGAAGCCGCAGGTCGGCCAGTCGGGTTCGCAGCATCGCTGTGAGGCCGCCAGCGGTCCTGAGGCGACTGTCGCGCAGGAACTCGGTCGGAGATGCCTGCGCCACCGACCGATACGACATGTTGGTGTCGTGAGTCCGGTACTTCACCAATGGCTCGTGGATGTACCGCAACCCGTCCAACAAACAGGCCCTGAACGGCATCGCCAGGTCCTCGGCCTTGATCTCCGGGTCGAGGGGCCCAAAGGTTGTCCACGTCCGCCGATCGAAGCCGTAGGTCGCCCCATGCACGCCGGTAAACCGGGTGGCCAAGAAGTCGAGGCTCAGGGACTCGTCGGGAGGCGCGCCGCTCACGAACTGCGCGACGCCCTTGGCGTCGATGACGGTACAGTTGGTGAAGACGCCGACGGCGGCGCGCCCGGTGTCCTCCCAGGCCTGCACCAACCTCGAGGTGCGGTGGGGAACCGAGACGTCATCGCCGGCAGCCTGCACCACGAAGTCGCCTCGAACGAGGTCCATGACCTTGTTGTAATGCTTTCCAATTCCCAGGTTGGTTGGGTTTCGATTCCGAATGATGGTGTGAGGCCCGCGATACGCCGCCAGCTCGGCCTCGACCACCGCCCAGGTGCCATCGGGACTCGCGTCGTCCGATACGATGATCTCGAGCGGCGAGTAGTCCTGGGCGAGCACCGAGCGAAGCGATTCCGCGACGAAGCGTTCCTGTCGGAAGCAGAAGAAGATCACGGTCACCAGGGGCCGGCCTCGGCCAGTGCTGGCTGGTCTTGCGACCGCTCCCGAAGGGGGAGGCGACCGTGACGTGTCTGTGTTTTGCGCACCCACCGGAGGTCGGCTCCTGGAGAGCGCCTTCGTCCTGTGGATGAGTGACTTTGCCCGCTCGACGCCGGCGCCGAGCACGTCCAGCTGGAGCACGCCGCTCACCTCGAGCGCCTCGGCGTCGAAGCGACAGCTCTCGAGCAGAGCGAGCACGGTTGCGACCGCGGCTTCCTCAGAGTGCGTCTTCCAGGCCAGCGGCCCCTCAGGGGGGCTCCACCGCCAGGAACCTGCCTCGGTGAAGAGCGGCACCACGCTGGGCAAACTGGTCCCGAAGCTGAAGTCGATGCCTTCCAGACTCTGCTGGTCAATGACCCACAAACCGCCAGCCGAGGCGGCCGCGTCGAAGAACGCTGAGACTCGCCTGCGAAAGCGCGGGTGCAGGACCTTGCTCAAACGCCTCCTGGTGTCGGAGTCCGCGCCAAAGAACAGGTTGGAGGTCGGGAAGAGCCTGGAGGCGTCGAATGGGTGCGTGGCCCAGAACACCAGACGCGTGCGGGTGCTGAGGAACAGCACCCTGCCCATGAGCTTGAGGTGCGGCAGAATGCACAGGAGCAGGGCGTCGGGGCTGATGGAATGACGCGCGCCCTCGGTGTGCTCGCGCAAGGTGAAGGGCAGCTGCTGTTCCCTGAGCAGCCTGACGGTCAGGCCGTCGGCGAGGTCGATCACCTCGAGGTCAACGTGAGGTGTCCGCGCGAGCAGACAGGCCAGCCTCGCCAGCGGCAGCGTCGTCTCACCGGCGTGGTCCGCGGGATTGAAGATGCAGACGCGCAGCGTTCGAGACATCGACGAGCGAGTACCCCAGAGGCTCAAGCTGATTCAAGGACCGTTCAACCGGGTCAATCGCCCCAGCTGCTTGCGCACCCAGCCGATCTCCAGGACGGCGACCAGCCACACCACACCCAGCAGGACCTGGAAACCGCTCAGGACGCGCTCTGACAGCGGCAACCACAAGGACCCGAACAGCACTGTCGCGAGCCCAATGCTCTTGAAGATTGGGCCCCATGGCGGCGTGATGCCCAGCACCACCTTCGCCGTGAGGGTGGTGATGAAGACGTACGCGAGCGAGCTCAGCGCCAGTGCGTTCCCCATGCCCACCACCCCGCGTTGGTGCAGGCAGAAGACGGAAAGCAGGGCGAGCGTGCCAGCGCCGAGCGACTCGGTCACCAGGAACGCGCGCGCGCGCCCCCGAACGAGCAGCGCATAGGACGAGACCCACGCCACCACCTTGATGACGTCGGCGGCCATCGCAGGGCCAAGCAGCTCCGCGGCTTCGCTGAACTGGGCGCTGTAGAGAATGGTGACGCCGGCATGCCGCAGCCCCAACCCGATCAAGACCAGGGGTGGCGTGTAGCGCGTGAGAAAGTGAAGCGCGCCGTTGAGTTCCTGTTGAAGCGCCTCGGTCGTCCCGGCAGCGGCAAACCGGGGAGCGAAGACGTTGCCCAGCCCGCTGAGCACCACGCCCAGGTAGGTCGTCGCGATAGCATACGCGGCCTGGAACTGACCATTGGCCTCGTTGCCACCGAACTGAGCCAACTGCGCGCGCACCGCGGTCAACGCCCCCTGTTGCGCGAGACCACCGAGCAGGCTCGACAGCCCGACAGCCGCGCTGGCTTTCAGGAAGTCCGGGTCCCAGGCCCAATGAGGCCACAGCCGAACTCCCGGCAGTTCGGCTTTGACGGCGCGGTACGCAAGGCCCAGGGCGAGCCATGGCGCCACCACCGAAGCGGCGAGCGCTCCGGTGAGGCCCGCGCTCAAGGTTCCCAGAATGGTCATGCTGGCAGTGGCCAGCGCGAGCACTGCCTGAATCCACGAGAACCGCTTCGAACCCCCCGAGACGTTCAACACCGCCCACGGCAACCCGACCAGGGAAGTGCTCACGAGGCCAGCAGTGGCGAGCACGCCAAGCAGACCTGCGTGCCTGGGTGGCAGACCATTGATGCCGGCACTGGCCAGCGCACCCGCGAGCCCGACGGCGATCACGCTCCAGCCGACCGTCAACGTCGCGGCGGCGTCATAGAAGTGCTGGCGCGAGCCTGCGCCGGCGATGCTGGTGGCGCCGGCCCGTGCGAGCGCGCTGAGCAGCGCAGGACCGGCGACCATCGCGAGCGGGACGCTCAGGAGGCTGGCCAGTTGAATCAGCTCGGCCTGCTGACCGACGCCGGCTGGACCCAACACCACTGCGATGACCTTGGCGCGGATCAACGAAGACGCCAGCGAGATGGCGCTGGCCACGGCCGCAAGGCGGACCAACCGGTCAAGCGTGTTGGTCTTCGGGTTCAGCAACCGGACCCGACAACTCGAAAGAGCGGCGTCATCGGATGCAGGTGCTTCAGAAAGAGAACGACTTCAGGCCGGCAATGACCTGTGTCTGCTGGGCTTCCGTGAGGTGTGGCCCGATGGGCAGACTCAGCACTTCGCGCGCCATCGCCTCGGCGATGGGAAAGCGGCCCTCGGCCAGACCCAGCGAAGCGTACGCCCCCTGCCGATGGCACGCGGTGGGGTAGTGGATGACGGTCTCGACGCCCAAGGCATGCAGGTGGGCCTGAAGCGCCTCGCGCTGAGGGGTTCGCACGACGTACAGGTGCCAGACCGCCTCAGCGCCTTCGGCGACCGTGGGGAGCCGCAGCGGCAGCCCCGCCAGCTCCCTGGTGTAGCGGGCAGCGACCTGCCGCCGCCGGTCGTTCCACTCGTCGAGCCTGGTCAGCTTGATCCGCAGCGCCGCCGCCTGAAGCTCATCGAGGCGGCTGTTCACCCCGTCGAGTTCGTGCCGGTACTTCACCGCCGCGCCGTAGTTGCGAAGCTTGCGAAGCGAAGCGGCGACCGCGTCGTCATCGGTGGTCACTGCCCCCGCGTCGCCCAGGGCCCCAAGGTTCTTGCCCGGGTAGAAGCTCCAGCCGGCGGCGTGACCCAGCGTGCCAACCCGCTTCCCCTGCCACGCGGCGCCTTGAGCTTGCGCGGCGTCCTCGACGATCTTCAAGCCATGCTTCTCGGAGATCGATCGCAGCGCAGTCGTGTCAGCCGGGTGCCCGTAGAGGTGGACCGGCATGATCGCCTTCGTCCTTGGAGTGATCACCGCCTCCACTCTCGAGGCATCGATTCCGTAGGTCGCCTCGTCGACCTCGACCGGCACTGGGACGGCGCCCACGTGACTGACCGCGAGCCAGCTGGCGATGAAGGTGTGTGATGGGACGATGACCTCGTCACCCGGCCCGACGCCGAGGGCACGCAGGCTCAGATGCAACGCGTCGAGGCCGTTGGCGACGCCCACGCAGTGCTTCGCCCCGACGTAGCGCGCGAAGGCTGTCTCGAATTGCGTGAGTTCCTCGCCCAGCAGGTACCAGGCCCCGCGTCCAACCGACAGCAGCGCCTCGTCGAGCTCCGAGCCCTGCTCCGCGTAGGCAGCCTTGAGGTCGAGGAAGGGGACTTTCAGGGGGGTCGTCATCGCGATGCCTTTCCGTCTGCGGTTTCGGCCCGCACCGCGGCCAGGAAGGCCTCATAGCTGCGGAAGTAGTCGGCCTCGTGGTACCAGTCGCTGGCGAGGACCAGACAGACAGCCCCGGGCGTGAAGTGATGAAGGTCGCGCCAGGTCATACGCGGGACGAGGACCCCGCGCCGCGGGTCCTCGAGATGAAAGGTCTGTTTGCTGCGGCCATCATCGAGCACCAGGTCGAAGGAGCCGTGCAACGCGAGAAAGAGACTGCGGAGCTCGCGGTGGGCATGCGACCCGCGGCTCTGACGCTGGTCGATCTCGTAGAGGAAGTAGACGCGCTTGATGGCGAACGGCAGCTCACGCTCACCCTCGACGAAGCCCAGCCTGCCGAGTTCGTCTCCGTTGCCCCGCAGCTGCACCCACCGCGCTTCGTCGAGGCTCATGACTGCGGAGGTGCGGAAATGATCATCGTCATTGGGGATGGTTGGCGGGGAACTCGCCGTCTCAAAGCCAGACCTTCAATCAAGCCTTCGCACAGCTTGCAACGGTCGACGAAGAACCAGAACCAGGAAGGACGCAGAGCCTCTTTGGGTCAGCACACACTGCCGGTACCCGCTCCCACGCCTTCGATTCACGACCGAGTCGTCCCGGTACCCATCGGCCAAGCGCATCACGCAGTCGGCAGCCAATTCGCAAAGCCCGACAACCCTGATCTTCACGGGTGCTGGCCCGCGCCAGGCGCGCCCGAATCGGGTCGATGGCCGTGACCCGGCAAGCTCTCAGCGCGTGCAGCGCAGCGCGACAGCCTCTCGGAAGCGCTCGGCGTCCTCGACCAGGGCAAAGGCCGCGTCAGGGTCATCGCCAGGCTTCGCAGCGCGCACGTCGCGGAAGCCTGCGTTCTCCAGCTCGACGGTAAGCGAGCGCTCGTCCCACATCCACAGGTGCTGGTTGTTGCCCAGGGTCGCGCGCAGGCGCGCCTGCAGGCTGCGGGGCCGCGTGGCCTGACCGAGCCAGGTGCCGCCGACCATGAAGTCCATGTTCGCGACCTTCTCGCCCGCGTCCAGCTGCGCCACGTACCGTCGGGCCGCCACCTCGAGGTCGGGCACCACGCACCGGAACGTTCCGCCAGGTTTGAGAATTCGGTACGTGTTCTTCAGCGCGGTGCGGAAGTCGTCGAGGGCGAGATGCTCGAGGACGTGGGAGCAGTAGACCGCATCGCAGCTGGCGTCGGCGATTCCCGGCAGGCCCGAGACGATGTCTCCGAACTGTGCACCTCGGGGAAACTCGAACGACATCCGCTTCGCGAGGCGCGCGCCGATGACCGGCAACCGCTGCAGCCACAACGTCGGCGAGGCATCGAAGCTCGTCCACCCGTCGGGCGCACACAGGCCGCAGCCATACTGAACTCGAAGTGCCATCTGGTCCTCCCCTCCTCGAAGCAACGGACTGTCGACCGGTGGCGCCCATTCCGCACATCGTTCGCAAGAGAGCAAAAGGTTTGTCGGGTGCGCGGTTCGACCAGTCGACAGGGTACGCGATTGGCCAGCGTCAGGTCGAGGCAACGACGGGGCGGGCCTGAGCCCAACCCCTGAACGGTGAAGGGTGTTCTGAGCGTGCTCTCGGCGGTCCGGTACGGGCGCCTCCAGCCACGCATCGCGCGGTCATGAGGCTTCACGCGCCCTTGCCTCGAGATACTCGGTCGCCGCCGTCTTCAAGGGCAGCTCGAGCTCGGTGGTGAGCACGCGGCGGGTGGCCTCGATGGGCGTGTTGGTTCGACGGTCGATGCCCCGGCGCCGCGCCGTGACCGATCGCACGCCCACCCCCCGTCGCTGCCACGCAGGCAGCTGGTTGAAGTTGATGCCGCGCCGAAAGAGCAGCTCGTTCTTCGCGGCCGTGTCGAGCCCGTCGAGGCGCGACGTGGCCTGCTTCGACGAGCGCCCTTCACGTCGCTAGCGTCCACTTCGCCCGGGAGGCGAAACTCTGGGGCGGGAGTGTTACCCTTCAGGTCATGAGAGTCGTCGAAGCCAATGGCAGCACAGGCAAGGTTGGAGTGTTGGTGGTGCCATTCGAGCGCCAGTTGAGTGATGCGCTCGGCCTGACCCTGGCGGTGACGAACAGCGCAAGATACTTCGGCTATCAGGCCATTCTCGTCGCCAACACAGACACTGTGCGCGCGTGGGTTGGCAAGCCGAGCGGTTTGCGCCCCCTCTGGGAAAAGCCCGCGCAAGAGGTCCTCGGGCCGTACCTGAGCGGTGCTGACGTGCTCTCCAAAGCGGGAGAGTCTGCCCTTTCTGGTTACGTCGAGCGTTGGCTGAATGACCTTGCGACGCACTGGCGTCACGCACCGGGAACGGCCCCGGCCGAGCAGGAACTCGAGGCCGCCGGAGTGCGGATCATGGCCGACACGAACGCGGGTGCGCTCACCTGATGAGCGGCACGCCCACCCTCTACGTCGAAACGAACTTCCTCGTAGGGCACGCGAGGGGTGAAGCGGAGGAATACGAGACCATTCTCAGCGCAGCGGAGGCGAATCGTATCGCCCTGGTCGTTCCTGTCTTCGGCTTCTACGAGGCGCTCAGCAAGTTTGGACGCGAGCGCGAGGATCGCGAGAAGTGGGCGACACAGCTCGACCGTCTCGGAGCAGAACTTGATCGAAAGAAGGTCAACCCTGAACGCAGCAGCGCGTTCCGGGAGGCGGCCGACCACCTCAGGAAGCTCGTCGACGTCCACAGTACGGGGCTCAACGAGACCAATCGCCGCGTTCGAGCCTGCGCTTCGCTCGTCGACCTCGGTGCGCAGCAGCTCGAAGACGCACTCGCGCTCGAGTTCGAGATTCTGAAGGACGTGGGCGACCGATGGGTCTGCGCGTCACTTCGTCATGCGCTGACCACAGCTTCCGCTGCCCCATCGCGGGTCTTTCTGACGACGGACATCGACTTCGCCAACACCGTCGAGGAGTGGTCGACAAGGTCGACACCCTCGACCTTGCTCGCGCCGTTTGCAGGCCTCAAAGTGCGTAAGCACCCTGCGAAAGTCGTCGACGAGTTTTCACTCTCGACGCGGGCCTGAACCAACCACGGTTCGCTGGTTAGCTATCGCGAAGAGCGCGAGCGCGACCGTCTCATCACCATGCGAGGAGGGTAGCGTGACGGCCTGCATCAGAACGCGCTCGGACCACACGCTGACGCATGGAGGTCGGGAGGGGGTCGTCGAGACTCCAGCGCCGAGAAGTCAGTGCGGGGGGGTCGCGGATGACGCCGGTGAGGCGACGGTGACCACAGTTCTGCGCGCTGCGAAGACTGCCGATAGAGTTTCTCTCTCATGAAGCGTTTGTTGGCCTGGTACCTCGCGCCGTTCGAGTCGCGCTCTCGCGACGAGCAGGCGCTCATTCGGTTCTCGATCGAGAGCTGGGCCGCGGCGGTGCTGTCGACGTCCTTCGCCATCTGGCTCTATGCGGCTGACGGGCTGTGGGGGGCCATCGTCGGCCTCGGCTTGCTCATCGTCTTGGGGCTGCCGCTCAATCTGCTCCTGCGGCGGGGCATGGCGCTGTCGACGCATTCCACCTGGTCGGCGGCGGTGGCCACCTTCGTCACGGTGCTCACCGGCCTCACCGAGCGGCCGGTGGACCCAGCGGTCGCGGCCTTCCTGGTGGTGATTCCCGTGCTGACCATGCTCGTGCAGGGGCGACGGGCCGCGCTGCTGTGGGCCGGCGTCGAGATCGCGATGATGCTGGTGATGGCGTCGACCTGGTCCTTCGATTGGCAACCGCGCTGGCTGCCCACGGCCGGCGCAGCGGTCCACCTGCTGAGGCTGGTGACGTTGCTGCTGTCGCTGGTCGGCTACGCGAAGCTCTTCGATGACGCACGACGGCGCGCGCTGTCGGCCGAGCGCGCCAGCACCGAGGCCAAGTCCCGCTTTCTGGCCACCATGAGCCACGAGCTGCGCACGCCGATGAATGGGCTGTTGGGGCTCACCGAGGTGCTGCTGCACTCACCCCTCGACCCCGCGCAGCGAGAGCACCTGGGCCTCTTGCAGAAGTCGGGCTTGGGCATGCTGGCGCTGCTGAACGACCTGCTCGACGTCTCGAAGATCGACGCCGGCAAGCTGGTCCTCGAGAAGGTCGACTTCGACCTGCGCGAGCTGCTGCATGAGCTGCAGGGGCTGCACGGTGTCGTCGGCCAGGAACGCGGCACCACCCTGACGCTCGACGTCGAAGACGCCGTGCCCCGCGCGGTGCGTGGAGACCCGCTGCGCCTGCGTCAGGTGCTCGGCAACCTGCTCTCGAACGCCCTCAAGTTCACCGACAAGGGCCAGGTGCAGCTGCGCTGCCTCGTCGACGACGTCACCATCGAGACGGTGCGCCTGCGCTTCGAGGTCAAGGACACCGGTGTGGGCATCTCGAGCGACGTCATGCCGAGGCTCTTCACGGCCTTTCAGCAGGCCGACGCCAGCACCACCCGAAGGTTCGGTGGCACGGGCCTGGGGCTGGCGCTGTCACAACAGCTGGCCCTCGCCATGGGCGGTCGCCTCAGCGCGACCTCGACCGAAGGCGTCGGCAGCGTCTTCACCTTCCTGGTGCCCCTGGTGAGGACGCGCGAGTCGGCGGTGGTGCGCGTCACGCAACGCCTGGTGGAACGGGCCGACCCTCTGGCCACGGCGCCGGTGCTCATCGTCGACGACAACCCCATCAACCTGCGGGTGGCCCAGGCGCTCGTCGAGCGGGCCGGCTACCGGGTCTCGACCGCGACCAGCGCTCACGACGCCCTGACGGTGCTGCAGTCGACCCCCCACCTCGCCATCTTGATGGACTGTCACATGCCCGACGTCGACGGCCTCGAGGCCACCCGCCGCATTCGCCGGCTCAGCGGCGCAGTCAGCCGCACGCCCGTCATCGCGCTCACCGCATCGTCGCTGCCCGATGAGATTCAGGCCTGTCGCAACGCAGGAATGGACGGGTTTTTGTCGAAGCCCACCTCGGTCGCTTCGCTCGCCTACATCCTCGAGCGGGTGCGCCGGGGCCAACCCGTCGGTGGCTTCGACGCGTTGTGAGTGGACTGCTCGAACCGTGATGGCTCGAGGCCCCCGCAGAAGTGAATCGCGTCGGAGCAAGCTCTTCGAGCAATGACTCACGTGTGCGTTGAGCTTCCAGAGACCTGGTCTCAGCGTCGGTCATGAGGCTTCACGCGCTCTCGCCTCGAGATACTCGGTCGCCGCCGTCTTCATCGGCAGCTCGAACTCGGTGGTGAGCACGCGGCGGGTGGCCTCGATGGCTTTGTTGGTTCGTCGGTCGATGCCCATGCGCCGCGCCGTGACCCATCGCACGCCCACCCCCCGTCGCTGCCACGCAGGCAGTTCGTTGAAGTTGATGCCGCGCTGAAAGAGCAGCTCGTTCTTCGCGGCCGCGTCGAGCCCGTCGAGGCGCGCCGTGGCCTGCTTCGACGACAGCCCTTCGCGTCGCAGCGTCCAGTACGCCCAGCCAGAGAGCGCGTTGCGGGTCGCGTCGGCCATTCGCCAGCGGAAGTAGTCGACCACGTCGGTCGCGGACGGCAGGGGAATCACCCTGCAGTCGAACGCCGCGGCGAGGCACAGGGCCAGCGAGAAGGTCGCGCTGACCTCGCCCGCCACGATGGAGTTGAGCTTTCGAACCTTGCGGTCGAACGGTGAGTCATTCCGGTGCAGCAGCACCGAGAGCTCGTCACTCTCGGTGTAGCCAAAGACCGTCCGCAGACCGCACTCGAAGAGCCGACGGGTGGCGGCCACCATTGCATCGCGGAAGCGCTCGTCGAAGGGTCGAAGAAGAACCCCCGAACCCTGAAGCCGGCCTCGTGGGCGGGCACGATGAAGCGCGACCGCTCGGCGCGGCTCACGTTGGTGTTGTCCACCACGAGCTGCGTCGCGCTCGTCAGGCACGCCTCGAAGAGCACCCGCTCGCGGTTCGCGGTCTTCAGCATGTCGCGGTTGAGCCTGACGTGGGTCGCGAACAGGCGCTCGCGCGCGAAGGTCGACTTCCCGGTCGCGGGGATTCCCATCAGCAGCACGAGTTCCATGGCCGCCAGACGGTGCGACGCTTTGAACCCGACCTCTTCGCGCCCGATGAGGTTGCCCACGCCCCCTTCTTCGCTCGCGACGAGCGGCGAAGCCGGCCGCCAGAGCCCGGAAGCCGTGCGGACCGGCCCTCGTGCCTCTCGACGCCCCTGCCATTCTCCGCTTTGAACCTCTTCGAGACCAACCCAGGCCATGATGACGGATTCGGTTTCGGAAACAGGTGTCGAGCCCACGTGAGGAGAGCCCCTTGACCCGACCAATCGTCTCTCTGTTGACCCTCTTTTTTCTCTTCGGCTGTCCGGAAAACCTCGGCGATCGATGCGGTGATGGACTTCCGCCGTGTTCTGCCGAGGCCGTGTGCCGGGCCGGGGTGTGTGTCCGGTCCAACGGCGACAGCGACGCAGGCCAGCCGACTGACGGCGGCGCCGACGCAGGCCAGCCGACTGACGGCGGCGCCGACGCAGGCCAGCCGACTGACAGCGGCGCCGACGCAGGCCAGCCGACTGACAGCGGCGCCGACGCAGGCCAGCCGACTGACAGTGGCGCCGACGCAGGCGAGCCGAGTGACGGCGGGAGCAACGCTGACGGGGGTGATGCTGGCTCGGCGCTCAGGTGCGATGGAGGCTGCGCGCCATGGGCCGTCTGCGTCGCCGCCGCGTGCGTGAACGGGCGCCTGGAGGTCTCCGAGCCGAGCGAGTCGTTGACGGTCGCCGCTGGTCAACCCGTTCCAGCGACCGCGCGCTTTGTCCTGGTCGACGGAGGCGCATGGCCAGAAACGTTGGCGATTCCTGTGTCCGCGAGCTGGGGACCGCAGACACCTCTGCTCAACGGTGGCGCCGGCGTCATTCCTGGCCTCACCGACGCCGGCCAGGGCACCCTCGTCTTTGGGTGGGACGGGGGGCCGTCGCAAAGACGCAACGTGTCCTTCACCGCCTGCGCGGCCGAGCTGATCGCCTCCTGCGACGCTTTCCTCGAATGCGCACCTTCGGCCCTTGGCGGCACCTGCGTCTCACGGGGCTTCGTGGTCGAGTGGCTGAGCCCTGATTCCGGCACCGCGACCAACCAGGCGACGGTGCAAGCGGAGCTCAGCGTCACCAAGCCAGACGGCGGCGCTGTCACGCTGACAGCGGTTCCAGTCTCGGGCCTCCCGCCCTTCACGGGTGCTTCAGGTCGCTATTCGGGCCTGCTGCCAATCGGCGCACCCGATGGCCTCAAGACCTTCACGGCCGGTTGGCCGAGCAGCGGGCCGAGCAGCACGTTGAGCATTCAGAGGGACACGGTGGCTCCGACGGTCACCGTCACCGTCGAGCCCCGGACCGGCGCTGACGGCGATGCCGTTGACCCGACGGCGTGGAAACTCGATGAGCTCGCGCTGGTGAAGGTGAACGTCGATGGCGGCCGGGCAGCTGAACTGTCCGACCTCGCCCTGCCCGACGGTGGTTCAGGCTCAATCAGTACGTCGTGTCAGAGCTGCCAGGGTCAGTGCCGGTGTTTCGGCCTCGACTTGAGTCGTACTGCAATTCGTGGCTTGCGCGACAACCGATGGATTCAGGTCGTCCCGATTCTCGATGGAGCCGGGAACGCTTCACAGCCAGTTGATGCCGGGGTTCGGCTCACCCGCCTTCTCTGGCAACGCGACATCAGCCTCGCCGACGCGGGCCTTGCACTTCGGCCACTCGCGATCTCTCAGGAAGGCCAGGTCGTTGCGGTCGTTCCAGACCGGCCAGGCGCCCTTCCCCGGGTTTTGGTATTCACCCAGCGCGGCGTTCCGGTGACCGTGCCCGCCATCACCGGCTCGATCTCGTCCGGGCCCGTGGTGGCCGGGTCCACGATCTGGGTCGGCGAGTCCAGCGCTGGCGGGCGCTCACTGACCCCCGTCGTCCTGAGCGGGTTGCCGTCGCCCTCCGTGTGTTCGGGGATAGGGACCAGCTTCCGTCAAGAAATGGCTGTCATTTCAACCTTCGGCCGAGAGGTCCCTGTCACATTCGACGACAATGGCCTGGTTCTCGGGTTTGGCGGGTGTTCGACCTTCTCGATTCCCGTATCGGGCAGCGGCTTCTTCAGCCTTGCCACCAGAGACTCGCCGTCCGGAGTGTTTGTCCTGGGTGGAGGCGGCCTCACCAAGGTCGGTCTGGACGGCGGCGCCTGGTACGCCGAGGGGAGCATCTCTGCCGGCGTCCTGGATGTGGGCTCGAGACCCAGGTCGCTCTTTCTCGATGAAAACGGGCGGGTCGGTGGTTCATCAGGCGATGGAGCTTTTGGGCTCTTCGCGACCCAGGCTGGCGGCACGTTGAGTAACGGAGGTGTCGTGAATCGAGTCGCTGACGATCTCGGCGCGGTGAGTGTCGCGCAAGGCGCTGTTCTGGGAATGAGCAATGCCAACACGCTCGTCGAGTACCGCACCGTCGGCGCAGGCGGCTCACTCGACGCCGGGGTACGAACGCTGAGTCCCGTCTTGAGCCAATCGGAGCCGATTCTTGGGGCCGACGGGTGGGTCTATATCGTCGGTGCCCGACGCAGCGGGTCTACAGTCTTCTTGTCAGTCGCAGCCGCGCGACGGCCTGGCCTCGAGTTTGCCTGGGTCGGTGACCTTCTGCCTGACCCTTTCTCAACCAGTTCTCGCCTTGCAGTGCCAGCATTGGATGTCTATCGAACCAGCACCGGCGCCAAAGCCTGTGGCAGGCCCACCGGTGTCCTGTACGTATTCTCCAGCACTGACGTGACCGCCACCCTTCAAGCGGTCCTGGTTGACTCGAATGGGCTCGATTCGACCGCACCGTGGCCCAAATTCCAGCGGGACAACGCCAATCGCGGCAACAGCTCTCTGCCAACGACAGCCTGGACCTGTCCGTGAGGGTGAGCGGCTCTGGGTGACGCTCAGCCACCCGAGCCTCGCTCACGTCACTCGTCGCGCAGCCAGTTCGCGAAGCCCCTCACCCACTCGTCTTCGCGCGTCGTGCCTGTCCCCGGCTCACCCCTCAGCGCCTTCGCCAGCCGCACCGACTCGTCACTCGACGGAGGCCCATCGAGCAGCACCGAGGCCAGCAGGGCGCGCTCGTCATCGGTCTTCAGCTGCGCCTTCACCTGCTTCACCCGCTCGACCAGCGCCCCGTTCGCGGGGGCCGGCTGCTCGACGGCGTTGCTCGGGCCCAAACCATTGATGGCCGCGATGACCTTCGCCTTGCGCTCGCCGTACGGAAAGGGCGCCAGGTCTGCCGGCATCAGCGGAGCCCCAAACCAGATGGACTGCCTCGCGTGCCCCAACGGCACCTCGAGGCGGGTCTCCAGCGGCGCCACCGGCAGCGCGCCCACGAAGCGCACCGGCACGATGGGCACGTTCGTCGCCAACGCCAGGTCGATGAACGCTCCGCTCATCTTGCGCACCGGCTCGCGGCACGACAGCGACCTCGTCCCCTCGATGTGCACCATCACCGACCGCTCGGCGAGCCGGTCCCTCAAGCCCAACAACACTTCCTGCAGACTCGCCGGGTCCGAGCGGTCGAAGAACTCGATGACGCCCGGGTCCCGAATGTCCGGGTAGCTGAAGCTGCGCCGAATCAGCTCGCCCACCCACGTGCCTTGATGCTCCTGCTTCGCCAGCGTCAGCGTCGCCCGCCCCTGCACCGCCGAGGCGATGACCGAGAACAACAGCGACTCGATGGCCACCTGATGGTTCGCCAGGTACAGCACCGGCTTCCCCTTCACTGCCGCGAAGGCCTCTGGCTCGACCAGCACCACCTTCTCGATGAGCCGCTCGATGAGCCCGTAGAACAGGTCCTCGACGGGCCACGGACCACGGCCAAACCACTCACGCCAGAACGCTCGCACAGATGAGACATCAATCGTGGGCGCGCCTTGCGATGACACCGAAAACTCAGGACCGTTTGTTTGTCTGGTCTGAAGGACCGACAACGGCAGCGCCTGCGGCAGGTGGCGTGGGTGGACCCCTGCGTGGCGCGCCCAGTGTTCCTTCAGCGCGATGACCTTCGCATCGGTAGACCCGTAGACCTGGTGCACCGTGCCCGGCAGCCAGTCGTGCGCCTGCACCTCGGCGTGGGTGAGCCGGGTGACGTCACCATCGGTGCGGCTCATCGAGACGCCGGTGCCATGCGCACCTTCGAGGAACGCCCTGCGCAGCGCCGGCTCGTGCTGACCCAGGCGGCCCTTCGGGAACCCCGCCTCGAGCAGGTCGAGCTCGACCAGCACCCGCTCGTCACGAATCAGCTGAATGAGATGACGCTTCATCGCCGTTGCCGGAGAAGACGAGCGCACCTCACAACGCACCAGCCCCTCGGTGGGCAGCGGCTCGAACTGACTCAACCGGCGCACCGACGCAGGGTAGTACACGAGGTCGCCATCCTCATGGTCGATGGGGTGCGTGGCCGCGTCGAGCAACACCCAGTGCAGCGCGCCAGGCAGAGGTCCGCTGGCGTCGAGCGTCGCAGAGGCGCCCTCCGCCGAGCGCCGCAGGGTCTTCAGCCGCTGAAAGGCGGGACCGTGAAACAGGGCTCCGCTGTCGTACGGCGACGGCTGCTCGGGAGCGTCGAGCACCTTCAACGCGGCAGGCCGCGGACCCGGGTCTGCCGTCACCTTGCCCGTCGCGAGCACCTGGCCCTCTCGCAGCAGCGAGACGAGGTCGCCGTCTCTCGACGTGGTGAGGGTGAGCGGGCGCTCGAGCGCCACCCACTGCTTGAGGCGCACGTCCTCGACCTTGAGCGCGCCCTTGAACCGCTCAGGCTCAGCGCCCCGCACCAGCGCATCAACCACGCCCGTCATCGGCAACGCCGGCACGGTGAAGGTGGGCCGATGGTCCCTGGGCCACGACTCCTTCGTGGGATCGATGGACCAGCCCTCTCGCTTCTTCGGCGGCTGCGCAGGGCCCGACACGATGCGCATGCCGAGGTTCTTCGCCTCGTAGATGCGTTTGCCGTCGACCCACAGCGACGCGGTGGCCACCGCGAACGGCCCGCGCGCGTCACGGCCCACCTCGACGATGTCCATCGTGGTGCTGATGACCTTGTTCTTCGGCACCACCTGGCCGCGGTACTTCCACGACAGCGGCCGCCCCGTCTCGATGGACTCGAAGTGCGCGTTCTCGATGCCCGCGTCGAGCCCGGTGTACAGCATGAAGAATTGCAGCAACTGCACCATCGCCTCGAGACCGAGCGAGCCGGGCTGCACCGGATCTTGAAAGAAGTGCGCCTTGAAGAACCACTCGTCAGGGTCGACGTCCTTCTCCGCGCGCAGGCGACCCTTCCCCGCGGCGCCACCGTCGGGCCAGTACGCCGTGACCCGGTCGATCATCAACAGCCGCTCGTCAGCCAACCTCGCCGAGCCTTGTGTGTATTTCGCGGGCCGCGCCGTCAGGTCGACATGAAAGTCATTGGGAGCCGTCAGCGCTTCCCGGTCAACCGCCGTGGTGGGCAGGCCGACCTGATTCTCGAGCGCCGCCTGGGGGAAGAACCCGAAGACGGTGTTCAACGTGTACACCTTCACGTCGCCGATGAAGCACTCCACGGCGAAGCTCTCGATGATGGTGCCGCCGTTCTTCGACACGCTCTTCAGCTCGACGCGCGTCGACAGCGTCCCCTGCGCCGGCAACACGTCGACCCACAGGGTGCCCGTGCCGTCGAGGTTGCGAAACGACAGGTCCTCTTCCACCGTCAGCGCCGAGCCCACGTAGCTGGCGAGCCACCCGCACGGCTGCAGCGCCGCCTCGAGCAACACCGCGAAGGGCATCACCCGCGCGCCGTTGGCGTCGAAGTACCAGGCGTCGTCTGGAATATCGTACGCGATGTCTACTTTGGCGCCTGCCTTCATCACGCCGATGGGGCCTGAGAGCGTCGAGACCCGGCTCATGAAGTGGTACGGAGGCCCCGGCAACCGCGCCACCCGCCGCGTGCCGTCGAACACCTTGTACATCTCTCCAAACGCATCACTGGGTTTGCCCCAGGCGCAGGCCAGCAGCGAGGCGTAGCCGAAGGTGAAGTCACCGGCCTTCGCGACGGGGAGCGTGTCGACGTGCTTCGCGAGCAGTTCCGGCCGGCTGGTGATGGGCCAGTCGGGCACCAGGCGCACGCCGAGGCGACGGGCGTGAAAGGCTTTGCGGCCATCGACCGTACACAACACATCGGCCCACAGCGTGGGCTCGGGGCCAGCCTGCAGCTCCTCGACGAAGATTTCGTAGGTGAGCTTCTTCGACGTCGGCGTCACCTGGCCGCGGCAGCGCAACGGCACCGCCTCGCCCTGCACCACCTGGAACCGGTGCCCGTCGCGCTTCGCGGTGAAGCCCTGCGACGCGAGATAGAACGACAGGGCCTGAATACACCCATCGAACATCAGCGTGCCCGGCATGCACGGGTCGCCCTTGAAGTGCCCGCTGAAGAACCAGTCATCGCTCGAGAGGTCGAGCTCAGCTGACAGGTAACCCCGCTTCCAGGGCCCTCCGCGGCCTTCGAGGCGGGTGACCCGGTCGAACAGCTGCAGGTCTTTGGTTGGAATTCGCGGCGTGCGCACGTGGGTGCGCAGGTACTCGAAGCCCTTGCCAAAACAATCAGCGCCCCGCCCTTCTGCAAAGGCTCGCACCGCCGCGTCGTCGTACGAGGTGGGCGCGTCGGGAATCGCCGGACCGTCGAGGCGGGGCGAGGGCACCACCTCCTGGGTCTCGGGGGTCCAGAGAATGCCGGCGGAGTTCGCCAGTTCCTGGTCGGTGAAGAACCCGGCCTGGCCGTTGCGCACCGACAGACGCAGCTCGCCGTTCACCGTGCAGTCGTAGTGGAAGAAGAACAGCCGCACGTCATCGTGTTTGGCGTGGCCGTCGACGTGAATCTCGTACTCCAGCGTCTCGCCCGGCTTCGGCGCCTCACCGTGGTACGTCAGGTCGCAGCCCAGCAAGCGATACACGCGCTCGCCCTTGTTGAGCAGGTCGACCCCCAGGTACGAGATGAGCATCAGGTCGGCCTGACCCGACTCGATCATCAGCCCCGGCATCATGCGGCCTTCATGCACCGCGAGGTGATTCCAGGTGACGTCGGTCTGGGTGACGATGGTGCCCTTGCCCATGGTGGCGGGCTCGGCGTCGAGGCGGGTCACCCGGTCCGCCAGCAACAGCGGCGGCTCGGGCATGCGCACCTGGCGTGAAAAACCGTCTTGCGGGGCGAACTGGGGACCGAAAATCTCCGAGATTCTCCCGCCCGCGTGTACCTCGAGGGCCTTGCGGTCGAAGGTCAGCCCGGTGGGCGGCGCGACGGGCTTCTTCGGCCCGGGCACCGTGATTGATGGTTGTTTTTTCGGAGCCGCGGGCTGGACCACCTCTTGAGCCGCTGGGCGTGTCACCACAGGTGCCACGAGCCGCGGGACTGGCGCTGGAGGCGCCACCACGGGCGCTGCCTGGACGGGCGCGAACACCGCGGGCGGCGCCTCCACGGGGTGATGACCGTTCGCCTGCCCCTGCATCATCGCGGCGAGCCGCTGCCGCTGCTCGAGGAAGGCCCGGTGCGCGTCGGTCTGGCTCTCGAGGAAGGCCCGGTGCGCGTCGGCGAGCATCGTCTGAACAGACACCGACCGGCCCACGCTCGTTGTATTGGTTTCAGTAGTTTTCACGACATACTCTGTTTGAACTGGCTGTGGCCTGACCGGCTCCACGACCTCATGGACGAGCGCGGGCGCGGGCCGAGACACCGGCACGCCAGGCTGAAAGGCATCCACCGAGAGCAGCCGCGGCAGCTCGGGAGCCCGCGGCATGGTGGTGAACGACGTGCTGCTGGGCTCGACGGGCTTGAGGGCAGGCGTGGTCATGAGAGGCACGGGGGGCACCACGGGAGGCGCGCGATGGGCAGGGAAGGAGCTGGTGGCACCGGGGGTCCGCTCGGGTGCCGCGAAACGGGCTGCGTCGACGGCCACTCCGTGTACCCAGAGCTGGGCGACGGCGTCGAGCCACCGAGCGTGACCGCCACCTTCGTCGTCGAGCGCCACCGCGACGAAGGGCACGTCACCGAGGATCTCGCGAACCCAGCCGGACACCGCGCCGCGCGGGCCCAGCTCGACGAACGTGCGCACGCCGTCTTGCCAGGCTTTGCGAATCGTGGGGCGCAGGTCGAGGTGATGCACCGCCTGTGAGGTGACCGCGTCACGGCACGCTTCACGGGACGGCGAGTAGGAGTCGTGCCGCGCGTTGCTGTACAGGCGCACCGGCGTGGGGAAGGTCTCGCGGTCGTGCACGCTGCGCCAGCGGGGCACGTCATGCTCGGCGTCCGGCACGTGCACCTTCAGGTCGTAGTCGACGCGGCGCGCGCGGTCGGGCCCCAGCGTCGCCACCACGCGGTCGCAGGCGGCGGACTCTCCGCTGATCACACAGTCGTGGTCCGAGTGGATGATGGAGAGGAACGCGCGCGGTTCATTCTTCAGCGCGGCGCGAACAACGTCGGGGCTGGCGCGCACGGCCCAGGTCGCCCAGCCGGGGACCGCCTCGAACAGCCGGCTGGCCTTCGCATCGACATACATCGCGTCGAGGTCACGCCAGACTCCGAGTGAGAACAAACCCGCGCTCTCACCAGACGAATACCCAATCGCCGCTTGCGGGGTGAGGCCCAGGGTGCGGGTGGCGAACTCGAAGTGCAGCTGCGCGAGCGCCGCGGTGCCGAAGAGCTTCTGAAGCGGGTTGGGCGCGTGCCCGCTCGAATCGAAAGACCACTGCAAGGCCAAGGGCAGCGCCTTGAACCGCATCGACAGACCAGACAACACACCCGGCCACTCGTTGAGCAGCGCGCGGCCCATGCCGACGTAGGCCGCTCCGGCGGCGGCGTACACGAAGGCCACCTCACCGCCGAGCGGAGCCCGTGCAAACCTGGCCCCGGTCCACGACGCGCCCGTCTCGAGCCTCGCCGCGAGCTGCGTCGCCTTCTGCCGGCGCTCCTCAGGCGTGGCGGCCACCACGGCCGCGCGACATGAACCGGCGTCACCACGTACGTCGTTCTCGAGCGCGGCCTTGAGGCCCTTCAGGTCATTCGCCGCGAAGGTGCTCAAGAATGACCGCGGCTCGGCGCCGAAGGGCGCTGGACCTGCATCGAGGTGCACGGTGCCGGGCTTGCCCGCCATGGGCGTGACGGTGACCTGCACGCGCGACGGCCCCTCGAGCGAGGGAGTTCCATTCGCTGTCTTCTGCCGCGCGAGCGTCAGCGCTCCGGCCGCGACCGAGAGCAGGCCGCTGGCCGCGTGGGTGTGTCCGAATCGGGCGGAAAGGTCTTCAATCGAGGCCTCGCGGAGAACCTTCGGGCCGGCGTCGTCACCCAGCACCGCGTAGATTCGGCGCCCGGCCGCCGTCGCGTCGTCGAGGCGCTCGAGCACCAGCGCGACCGCCGCATCGCCACCGACGTGGTGCTCGACCTTCAACGTCTGCTTCGCCGCGGCCACGTGGGCGGCCGACGCCGCAAGGTCCACCGCGCCCACCAGCGCCGCGTCGACTTCACCGCGGGACAGCGCCGTCACCGCGAAGTCCAGCGCCTCGAGGCCTGACCGCTCTTCGGCCGACACCGTGAAGCCGGGCCCCTCGAGCCCGAAGTGCACGCTGAGCCGGTTGGCCACCATGTTGGGCATGGTGCCGATGACGCCCGCAGACTCGAGCACCGGCTGCACGGCGTCGCGCGCGGTCGAGATCCAGGCCTCGCCGGCTGCGTCGGCCAGTCGGGACTCCGCCAAGCGCCACCGCAGGCCGTAGCGGGCCACCTCGACGTCGGTGCCCATGCCCACCACCACCGCGCTGTTCGTCGAGAGCGCAGCGCCCCGGTCCTTCACCGCGTCCTGCGCGGCGCCCAACATCATCAACTGCTGCGGCAGCGTCTGCTTCAGGTCCGCCGGCGGAGTGCGCAGCCCCGCCTGTTGCACCTCGACCGTCTGCGCGACCGGCGTCGGAGCCGTGGTCGAGAAGAGCGCCGCCTCGAAGGAAGGCAGATCTGCCGCGGCGCCAGCTTTGACCCCGACACCTGTGATGGCAATTCTGTGGGAAAAGCGTTTCACTGACTGAGCGGGGGTCGTACTGTCATGCGCCTCGACGAGCAGGTGCGCATTATTGCCACCAAACCCAAAGGCAGACACCGCCGCGCGCCGGGTCTTTCCACCCACGTCCCACGGCTCGGCCTTCAACAACGGCCGCAGCGGCGTCCCCTCGAGCGCTTTGGTGGGGCGCTCGACGTGCAGCGTCGGGGGCCGCACGCCAGCCTCCATCGCCTGCAGCACCTTGAGCAGGCCGGCCACGCCAGCGGCCGTCACCAGGTGGCCCAGGTTCGACTTCAGCGAGCCGATGGCCAACCCCGAGTGCCCCGCGTACACCGCCGAGGTCGACCCCAGCTCGGTCGCGTCACCCACCGGCGTGCCCGTCGCGTGGCACTCGAGCAGCGAGATGTCAGACGGCGCCACGCCCGAGCCATCGAACGCCTGCCGCATGGCGCGCGCCTGACCGCTCTCAGACGGCACCAGAAAGCCCTTGCCGCGCCCGTCGTTCGAGAGGCCCACCCCGCGAATGACGCCGTAGATACGGTCTCCATCACGGCGCGCGTCGTCCAGCCGCTTGAGCGCCACGAAGGCCGCACCCTCTGCAGGCACCAGCCCATCGGCGCCGGCGTCGAACGGACGGCTGCGGCCGGTCTTGCTGAGCGCCGACAACGCCGTGAAGCCCACGTGAATGAAGAGGTCGTCGGGGCAGTTGACCGCGCCCGCCAGCATCAGGTCGGCGCGCCCCTCGGCCAGCAGGTCAGCCGCGCGCTTGATGGCATACAACGAGCTCGCGCAGGCCGCGTCGAGCGCGAAGGCTCCGGCCTCGAGCCCCAGGTGCTGCTCGAGCAACAGCGCCGGCAAACCAGACATGAAACGATTGCGCGCGTCTGGCGATTTCAGACCCAACACCGGAGCCTCGTACAGCGCAGCCATGGTGCTGGTTGGAAATGACAGATTTCCAACCACCGCGCCCCGCCGCCCGAACTTCTGCGACGACACCTCGGCCAGCGCCTGCCTGGCCGTGTGAAACAGCCACGACACCTGCCGGTCGAGCCCCGCGCCTTCGGGCGTCAAGACCTCCTGCACCACGTACCCGCCCCGGTCATGCAGGGCGCGGTCAGCGGTGCCGGCACCCTTCACCGCTACCGCGCGGCCCTTCGACAGGCGCCAGCGGCCCTCGGGCACTGATGAGATGAGGTCCTTCCCCGTGAGCACCGCGTCCCACAGGGCCTTCGGCCCGTCGATGCCAGGCAGCAGGCACGCGCGCCCGACGACGGCGATGGGGGCGTGGGTCACGACTCGCTCGCCAGCGCGTGCGTCTCGACCCCTTCGAGCTCGGCGACCACCTGACCATCGGGGCCGAGGAACACCACGTCGCTGCTGGCGCGCCCGTGCTGGTGGGTCTGGCCGCGCAGCACCGTCTGCACGTCACCGTCGAGCGGCGCCACGCCGAACACCCGCGCCGACCGAATCGAGGTGGGCAGCGAGGCCTTGCCCAGCACCTTCTGCGACCACAACAACGCCAGCTGCAGCCCGCCGTCGAGCACCGCGCTGTCCGTGCGCCAGTCCTTCACCGGCCAGCCCAGCGGCTTGAGGCCCTTGAGCGTCGCCGTCGCGCCAGCGTCAGACACGCCGCCGACCGCCTGAATCGCCTGGAAGCCGGGGCCATGGAAGAGCACACCGCCGTAGATGGCTCCGGCGAAGGCGTCGACCTGCGGCGCCACCGAGTTGAGCGAGGGCAGCCCCGCGCTCGGCGCCAGGTGCGCTTCAGCGGAGTAGTGCAGCTCGCCCGCGCTGCCCTTGAGCTCGAGCGCCAGGGTGGCCTCGGCGCCGCCGTTCTTCACCGTGCGGCAGGTGAGCGTGAAGGTCTGCCCCTGCTCGAAGCGGTCGAGCCGGGCTCCGCGCAGCACCTTGAGGTTGGTGAGCCGCGTGAGGCGCAGCTCGGGCTGGTACATGCGCGCGAGCCGAACGAACCACTCGAGCACCAGCACCACCGGCACCACCGGGACGCCTTTGATCTGGTGGCTGTGCAGGTAGTCGAAGGCCTTGGCGTCGACCACGAAGCTGACGTTCAGCGGCGCGTGGGCGTTGGGCGAGCAGCCCAGCACCACCTCGACTGCGTCGCGCTTCTCGAGCTCTTCGAGGAACAACGTGGTGCCCGAGTCGAGGTCGATGAGGGGCACTCCGCGCTGCTTGAAGAGCTGCTCGTGCGACGCGGTGACCATGCCGCCCTTCCAGGGGCCCCACGCGCACAGCTTCACCACGCACCCGGGTCGCCTGGCCGCTTCTGCGTACGCCAGCTTGCCGAGCGTCTCGTTGGCCATCGCGTAGTCAGACTGACCGATGTTGCCGGTGCGGCCCGAGATGGAACCGAAGAGCGCGATGACCTTCAGCGGATCAGCGGCGGTGGCCGCCAGCAGCGCCTCGAGGCCTTCGATCTTCGTGCCCAGCACCCGGTCGGCCTGCGCCGCGGTCTTGTCGCTGATCAGCCGATCTTCGATGACTCCGGCAGCGTGAATCACCGCCGAGATGGGGCCCATCGCCGCGCGCACCTCGGTCAACGTCTTCGCCACCGAGGCCGGGTCTCGCACGTCGGTCGAGAAGTACTGTGCGGTCGCGCCGGCCGACTGCAGCGCCGTGAGCGTGCCTTGAATCTCGCGCGACGCGAGCAGCTGCGAGGCTGCCTTCTTCAGCTCGAGCAGCGGCGTGCCCGGGCGTTCCTTCGAGAGCAGCGAGAGCAGCGCGCGTTCGTCAGCGGCAGACTTCTGCGAGGCCGACTCGGTCACGAGCGGGGTGCGGCCCAGCAGCGCGAACCGGCCGTGGTACCGGCGCGCCAGCCCTTCGGCGATGGCGCGGGTGACGCCACGACCTCCACCGGAGATGACGAACACGCTCTTCGCGTCGAGCGCGGGCGCTGACGGTCCCGCGCCGGTCGGCGTGCGACGGCTCACCAGTCGGGTGCGACGACCGTCGGCGGAGAGGGCCACCTCGACCTCGGGGCCTCCGAAGAGCACTTCCTGCACCAGCGCCTCGGCGATGACGGACGCTGACCGGCCACCCCGCGCGAGGTCGACGCCGCGCACCTCTGCGTCGGGCCACTCGAGGGCCGCGGTCTTGATCAGCCCCATCACGCCACCGAGCCCAGCGCGACGCGGATCCGTTCCGCCGACGCCGAGCGTGCCGCCCGCGTCGACCACCACCACGTACGACCGGCCCTTGGTGCCAGCTTTGTGGAACCGCTGCGCGCGCAGCAAGGCCGCCTGATGGAACGCGACCGTCGCGCCCGGCTCAGGGGCCAACCCGCTCAGGTCGATGACCGTCGGAGCGTCGAGCGCCTCGGTCGCGGGCTCGGCCTTGAGTCCGTGCGCGATGAGTTGCGCGATGACCGACGCCTGCAGCCCGCCGCCATCATTGGTGACGGCCACGCGAGTGCCCGGTGCCCAGCGAGGGGAACGAAGCCCCAGTGAGGGGACCTCAGCCAACTCGATCGCCCACCGCCCGAGATCGTCGGCCACCGTGAGTTGCTTTGCAGCCACGGCGACCGCAGCCACTGGCGCCGAACCAACCGAGCCCACGTAGGTGAGGATCTCTTCGAGCGTGCGCAGTTTGCCGAGCTGCTCGGTGCTCAGCTCAGGCAGTCCGGCGGCCTTTTCGCGCAGGGACGAGAAGATCTCGACGCGCTTGATGCTGTCGATGCCGAGGTCTCCTTCGAGATCCATCGAGGGCCCGAGCGCTTCGACGGGGTAGCCGGTCTTCTCCGAGACGACCTGGAACAGAATCGCCCGCACGTCGACGCCTGCAGGAGCAGCAACGGCCGCAACGACGGGAGCCGCGACCGCGACGGGAGCCGAGACGGACCCCACGTAGGTGAGGATCTCATCCAGCGTGCGCAGCTTGCCCAGCTGCTCGGTGCTCAGCTCAGGCAGGCCCGAGGCCTTCTCTCGCAGCGACGAGAAGATCTCGACGCGCTTGATGCTGTCGATGCCGAGATCTCCTTCGAGATCCATCGACGGCCCCAGCGCCTCGACCGGGTAGCCGGTCTTCTCCGAGACGACCTGGAACAGAATCGCCCGCACGTCGACGCCCGCAGGAGCAGCCACAGCCGCAACGACTGGACCCGCAACCGCGACAGGAGCCGAGACGGATCCCACGTAGGTGAGGATCTCTTCCAGCGTGCGCAGCTTGCCCAGCTGCTCGGTGCTCAGCTCAGGCAGGCCGGCGGCCTTCTCTCGCAGCGACGAGAAGATCTCGACGCGCTTGATGGAGTCGATGCCGAGGTCTCCCTCGAGATCCATCGAGGGGCCCAGCGCCTCGACCGGGTAGCCGGTCTTCTCCGAGACGACCTGGAACAGAATCGCCCGCACATCGACGCCAGCAGGTGCGGCCGCGCGTGCAACGACCGGAGCAGCGACCACGGGAGCCGGAGCCGAACCCGCGACGGAGCCCACGTAGGTGAGGATCTCTTCCAGCGTGCGCAGCTTGCCCAGCTGCTCGGTGCTCAGCTCAGGCAGGCCCGTGGCCTTCTCTCGCAGCGACGAGAAGATCTCGACGCGCTTGATGCTGTCGATGCCGAGGTCTCCTTCGAGATCCATCGACGGGCCCAGCGCCTCGACCGGGTACCCGGTCTTGTCCGAGACCACCTGGAGCAGAATCGCCCGCACATCGACGCCCGCAGGAGCAGCCACGGCCGCAACGACTGGAGCCGCAACCGCGACCGGAGCCGAGACGGAGCCCACGTAGGTGAGGATCTCTTCCAGCGTGCGCAGCTTGCCGAGCTGCTCGGTGCTCAGCTCCGGCAGGCCCGTGGCCTTCTCCCGCAGCGACGAGAAGATTTCGACGCGCTTGATGCTGTCGATGCCGAGATCTCCTTCGAGATCCATCGAGGGCCCCAGCGCCTCGACCGGGTAGCCGGTCTTGTCCGAGACCACCTGGAACAGAATGGCCCGCACGTCGACGCCAGCAGGAGCCACCGCACGCGCCGCAGGCTTCGCGACGGGAACGGGCGCGACCTGAACCGGCGTGGCAACAGCCATCGGCGCGGCGACGGGCTTCGCCACCGGAACAGGCGCGACCTGAATCGGCGCGGCAACGGAGATCGGCGCAGGCGCCGGCTTCACGACGGGCACCGACGCAGCCACTTCGACGGGAGCGCTCAGCCTCGCCTGCTGCACCTGAACGGCGGTCTGCACCGGCGCGCCGAGGCTGCTGGTCATCGTCTCCATGAACAGCTTGTGCGAGTCGGCCATCGACCGCTGAAAAGCGACATGCGCGTCGGCGGTCTGCCGCTGGGTCTCTTCGAACACGCGCAGCCACTCATCGGTGCGCGAAGGTTCGAAGGTGATGGTCGGCGCCACAGCCTTGACCGGCTGGCTGACCGCAGCCACAGCCGCTACCGGCGCGGCTGCCTCTGCAGGCGCAGGCACGTGAATGACCTTCGGCTCCGGCAGCTTGCGCGGCGGGTTCGGCGGGGGCAGGGCCTTCGAGCCTCCTGGCGGAGGGTACGGGCGGCCGTAGTTCGACCCGTTGATGGGCAGCGCCATCTTCGGCTTCAGCTTCTTCGACGGGTCTTCGAGCGCCACGCCGTCGAACAACGCCTCGAGCGACATCGGCACACCGGCCGCGATGAGCTTGCCGAGGGCGTTGAAGAGTCCGGCCACGCCGTTCTTCGCGTCATCGAGCGAGATGGCGACGTGCGGCTTGCCGTCGAGGATGCGCCCGACCAGCCCGGTCAACACCGTGCCCGGCCCGACCTCGAGGAACACCCGCGCGCCGGCCTGGTGCATGGCCTCGATCTCTTCGACGAAGCGCACCGGTTTGCCGATCTGCTCGGCGACCAGCGTCTTGATGGCCGCCGCGTCCTTCGCGTGCGGCGCCGCGGTGCTGTTCGCGAACACCGGGAAGGTGGGGACCGAGAGCGTCACGCCGCTCAAGAAGTCGGCGAACGGCTTCACCGAGTCAGCCACCACCGGGCTGTGGAACGCGGTGGCGACCGGCAACCGCGTGGAGCGCACCTTCTTTGCCTTGAAGGCCTGCTCTGCCGCCTCGACCGCCGCGGTGGGCCCCGAGATGACCACCTGGGTGGGTGAGTTGTGATTGGCCACCACGGCCTGCGACTCGAGCTCCTTCAGCACCGCCTCGACGGCGTCCCGCGCCGCCACCACGGCGGTCATCGCGCCAGGAGACGCCGCGGCCGCGGCCATCAGCTCTCCGCGTTTGCGGGCCACCGCGAGGAAGTCGGCCTCTGACAACGCCTGCGCCGCGTACAGCGCGGTCAGCTCACCGAACGAGTGCCCGGCCGCCGACTGCGCCTGAATGTTCAGCGTCTTCAGAATGGCCAGCATGGACGCGCTGGTGGCGCCGATGGCCGGCTGCGCCCACTCGGTCGCGCGCAGCGCGGTGACCTGCGCCTCTTTCGCCGCCTCGTCGAACACCGGCAGCGGGAAGACCTTGTGGTGCAGACCCAGGCTCGCCGCGCGGTCCCACACGCCGATGGCCGACGCGAAGTGCATCGCCAGCTCGCCGCCCATGTCGATGGCCTGGCTGCCCTGCCCGGGGAACACGAAGGCCAGGGGCCCCGCCTGCTCGCCGCCGAAGTGCACGCCCGCGCCCGACGGCGCCTTGCCTGCTGCCAGGGCGTCAGCCGCCGAGGTCAACGTGGCGCTCAACTTCTCGAGGTCACCCACCACCACGGCGAGGCGGAACGGGGCCTTCGGGTCGAAGGCCTGCTGCGTCGCGCGCGCGGTCCACGGCAACGAGTTGTCTGTCTTTGCCTTGGCAATCAACGCCTTCGCGGCGCTGGCCAGGGCTGGCTGCGTGGCCGCCGACAGAACAAACAACTCATGCGACCGCGTCAAGAAGCGCTTCGCCGCGTGTTTGCCCGTGTACTCTTCTGCGGTGACGTGAAAATTCGAGCCACCGAAGCCGAAGGCGCTCACCGCTCCGCGACGGGGGTGGTCGGCGCCGCGCACCCACGGACGGGCCCGGGTGTTGAGATAGAACGGCGAGTCTTCCAGCTTCAGCTTGGGGTTGGGGCGGTCGACCTTGAGGGTCGGCGGCAGCACCTTGTGATGCAGCGCCATCACCATCTTGAACAACCCGGCGGCGCCGGCGGCCGACTTGGTATGTCCAATCTGTGACTTCACCGAGCCCAGCGCGATGGTCTGCGCGGCGTTCGCCTCTTTTTTGAACACCAGCTTGAGGCCTTCGACCTCGGCGACGTCGCCGGCCTTGGTGGCGGTGCCGTGCGCCTCGAGCAGCTCGACGGTGCCCGGCGAATAGCCTGCGGCGTCGTACGCCCGCTTGAGCGCCCGGGCCTGACCTGCAGGCAGCGGCGCGTACACGCTCTTGGCGCGCCCATCGGAGCCCGAGCCGAGACCGGTCAGCACCGCATAGATAGGGTTGCCGTCTCGCTCGGCGTCCTCCAGCCGGCGCAGGGCCACCATGCCCAGGCCCTCTCCCAACATCGTGCCGTCAGCGCCGTCCGCGAAGGGCCGGCAATCACCCGAAGGCGACAGCGCCGGCGTCTTGCTGAAGCACATGTACATGAAGATGTCGTTGAGGGTGTCGACGCCACCCGCGATGACCAGGTCTGACTGGCCCAGATACAACTCATTGATGGCCATCGAGACGGCCGACAACGTCGAGGCGCAGGCGGCGTCGGTGACGCAGTTGGTGCCACCCAGGTCGAAGCGGTTGGCGATGCGGCCGGCCACCACGTTGCCGAGCAGTCCCGGGAAGCTGCTCTCCTGCCAGGGCGTGTAGTTGGCCGCGATGCGCTCGCAGATGGGGCCGACCTCTTCTTCGGGCACTCCGGACTCGCGCAGGGCCTTCACCCAGATGGGGCGCTGCAGCCGGCTCACCATCGAGGCGAGCAGCTCTTGCGCCGAGGTGACGCCCAGAATCACCGAGGTGCGCGCCTTGTCGAGCTTGGAGAAGTCCCCACGCGTGGCGTCTTCGAGCACCCGCTGCGCGACGATGAGCGCGAGCAGCTGCGAGGTGTCGGTGGCCGGCACGACGGACGGCGGCACGCCGAAGGCCACCGGGTCGAAGTCGATGTTCTGCAGGAAGGCGCCGCGCCTGGCGTACGTCTTGTCGGGCGCCGCGGGGTTGGGGTCGTAGTAGTCGTCGATGAGCCAGTGCGTCGGCGGTACGTCGGTGATCAGGTCGCGCCCATTGAGAATGTCTTTCCAGAAGCCGGTGGAATCGAGCGAGCCGGGGAAAAGAGCGCTGACGCCAACGACGGCGATGGGGGACTGGTGGGGGCGTTTGGTAGTCATGGTTGTCTTTAATTCAGGGGACGGGGACGGAAGTCGAAGGACGCGGCCGGCATGGGCACGCCAGCGCTGCGGAGGAGCTGAGCTCGGGTGATGGTGGCGGCGCCCTCGAGCAGGTTGAGGGCCACCTGGCCGACGGTGCGGCGCTCGGGGCTGGCGAGGAAGCTGCCCTGGGTCCACGCGTTGAAGGCGCCCATCGCGGGGCCGCACCAGATTTGAAAGTCTGCTTTGCGAGAGGGCTCGCCGCTGATGGCCCAGCGGCTGGACTGGCCGAGGTACGAGCGGAAGACGAGCGCCATCTGGTGCTTCGGGTCCTGCTCGGCCTTCTGCACCTCGCGCGCGTCGCGTTGGCGCCAGTAGGCGGCGGTGTCCTTCCACGCCTCGGCGATGGGCTTGCGAAGAATGTCCTGCTCGAGGCGGCGGGTGTCTTCGGCCGACAGCTGCGAGAGGCCGTCGTGGCGCTGGTACATCTCGTAGAGGCGCTTGGCGCGGCTGGCGAACATGGTGCCCCGCTGCAGCACCTGCACGCGCACGCCCAGCTCGAACATGTCGGCCGCGGGCGCCATCACGAAGTCACCGAGTCGCGCGTCGGCCAGCAGTTTCTTGCCGTCGGCGGACAGGCCGGACTCGAGGCACGCCTGGTTGACCGAGCCGGTCAGCACGTACGCGGCGCCGAGGTTGAAGGCTGAAGCGACGGCGGTGGGCGTGCCGAGGCTGCCGGCGGCTCCGATGCGAATGGGCCGGGTGTAGCCGCGCGCTTTCGAAATGTCGTCGCGCAGGCGGAGCAGCGTGGGCAGCAGGGCGGCGAGGGCCTGGTTGTCGGTGTGGCCTCCGGAGTCGGCTTCGGCGGTCAGGTCTTCCGCGACGGGCAGGTTCGCGGCCAGCTTCGCTTCTTCGGCGGTGAGGCCGTTGGAGGCGACGAGGCGCGCAAGCAGCTCGGGGGACGCGGGCTCCATGAAGCGCTTCGCCACTTCGGGCCGCGAGACCTTGGCGAAGACGTGGTTCTTGCGGTGAATGGTTCCTTGAGGGTCTGCCCACAGCCCCGAGTACGCGTAGCGCACGATGGCCGGGGTGAGGCTCATGAAGGCCGAGGCTTCGATGCGACGAACGCCCAGGCGCAGGAAGAGGTCGGTCACCGCTTCTTCGAGCGCCGGCTCTTGCGGAGAGTGGATCAGGTTCGCGCCGTACGACGACGAGGTGGGGCCGAGCGCCGCTTGAATCTTCGCAAGCTCTGGCGCGATGCGGTCAGGGAGCAGACCGGCGGCGCCGAAGAATCCCAGACCTCCCGCGCGGGCGGCCTCGATGACCACCTCGGCGGTGGCGATGCCATTGGCCATGGCTCCGGTGCAGTAGGGGAAGCGCACCTGGTGCAGCTCGGTGAAGGTGCGGTCGCCGAGCCACTCGGGGAACAAGCCGGGCAGCGCGGCGAGCACCGGGTACTGCGTCGGGGCGGTGGCAAGCTGCCCACCGAAGCCGAGGCCACGGCGCCCGGTGGACGGGTCGGTGACCACGAAGCAGGGCTCGCGAAAACGCTCGGCGGCCATGAGCAGCGCGGCAGCGTCGAAGAGCGGAGGTGAAGCGGCAGGCGACCAGAACCCGAGGGGCGCAGCGACAGCAGAAGTCACGACCATTGGGGCCGCTCTTTGCCCCAGATCAGCCCGGCGGTGAGAGCACGAAAGCAGCACGTGACTGACGCGTGATGTTCAGGCCTGCCCACCTGGGCCTACCCGACCCAGGGGCCGGGAATACTCGTCAAACCACTGAATTCACGAATCTTTCTGCAGTTCCTGGGCACGAGACTCGAGGACCAGTTCCAGGACGTCGATGAGTCGGAGCGGACATCAGGTCCTGCCGGCGCCGATCTGTCGACGCACCCCACCGCAGCGAAAAGCCCGGGGTGCAGTTGTCGGCCCACCGAGGCAGTCGCGCCGTGGCTTCCCGGACGCGAACAGAAACACCGTGGATCTGCGCCTCGGCCTGAATCTTCAGGCGTTGAAGATGGCGACGGTCTTGCGAAGCCAGGCTGGGTTCTTCAATTCCTGCATCATGAAGGCAGCAACCTGGTTGCGATTGATTTTCCCCGGGCGCCCCCAACCAGGCCTTCTTGATTTCGTGCGGCAAGAGCGCCCTGACCGTTTTCAGGGAGGCGTCGGGGTCATCGGTCAACAGGCCCGCGGTTCGAACCCCTCGGGCACCTGACGAGCCGAGCCTCACCACCCCGGTGGCCGAACGGCGTTGACCGGGAGCGGCTCGAGGAAGGCGCTGCGACCCAGCTCGACCTGACCTCCGTCGTGCCCGAAGTAGTCGTCGCGGTTGAGGTCGAGCACCAGCCCGCCCGGCGCGTCGATGTTCCAGCCCGGGTCGGTCATCCCGATACGCGGCGCGTACATCAGATCGATCTGTGGCTGCGCCGCGCGTGAGTCGAAGGCGTGCCCGAACACGTGCTGGTTCGGCGCTGAGGCGGGGACGATGCCCAGCCCGTGCATCAAGTCGTGCAGCATCGCCCAATCGAAGTAGCCGAGCGCCGATGACGGCTCGCCCCACGGCCGCGCCTCGCACCCCACTCCGCCGATCGTGGACTTGAGGTACATCGCGATGACCGAGCCGATGAGCGCCGGAGGGTACGCTGCTCCGCCGCACGCGTAGGTGCTCTCGCCGCCGTAGAAGACCGCGTACAGCTTGTCGGGCTTCACCTGGTTCTGGGCGATGAGCTCTCGTTCGATGCGCTCGCGCACGTAGGCGACGCCGGTGTCCACGTCGAACGCGTTGCTGCTGCCGCGCAGCTGGGCGTTGGTCCTGGTCAGTCGCACGAAGCCGATGTCGAGCTCGCCGCCGCTGGTGTCGAACCGCAGCGTTCGCCCGCCGAGCTGCGTGCCGAGCCACCCCGAGAACGCCTTCGCCGAGTTGCAGATGCGCCCGTTCACGTCGAGCGACTCGTCGGGCCCATCGCCAGGAATCACATACATCATGCGCACCTGCAGCAGCGACGACTCGTCGACGCGGTCGACCGAGCTGCGCGTCACCGGACACCGGAAGCTCTGTACGCCACCATCACTGCTCGACTCGCAGGTCCCCGCCGCCGAGCACGTCGAGCCCGGGCTGCACGCCCCACAGGTCACCGAGCCACCGCACCCGTCAGGCCGAGCACCGCACCGGCGCCCCGCGCACGCAGCCATCATGTCCGGCATGCACTGCGTCGGCGTCTCGCACCGGCCAGACGAGCACCGCTGGCCTGAGAGACAGGAGCCACAGCTCACCCGCTGGCCGCACGTGTTCGACTTCTCGCCGCAGACGGCGTCACCACACGTCTGCAGCGCGGTCTCGGTGCACGGAGCCGGGCGATCTGGCTCGGGCATCGTCGTTGGGTTTCCGCACGAGAGCAGCACCAGCAGCGGAACCACGTGGAGTCGCCTGATTGCCAAACTGACTGTCATGAAGACCTTACAGAGGGACAACTCGTACCACGATGTTGTGAACACCTTCAGCCTCGAGCATTCGTCGAGGCCGCTCTGCGTCAAGGAAGGGGTCTTTGCACTCTTCTGGCGTCGAGGAGGTTCCTGCTGAGAGCGTCGGGGAGATGACGTGGCGGTTGACCCGCTCGCCCCTCTACGCAACTGAGTGTGCTGCTGGGGACGTCATCAGACTTCTGAACCAGACAGGTGAGTTTGAGATCGTGAGGCGAGGTGGGAATGTCTGTGTTCAGCTGTATCTCGGTCCCGCTGCCTCGGACGACATTCGCGCCACAGCGCTCGTGGCAAAGACTCTCTTGCGGGACCTGGCGCCGGTGGGTGGTCGAATGGATGCCCAGACCGCCGGACTCGTGTCCTTTACCGTACCGGTGACAGCTGGCTTTCCAGCGATCGAGAAGGTTCTGCGGGCTGCGACGACACGCTCTCCGGGCGCGCAATGGCAGTATGCGAACGTCTACCATCCCACGACCGGCGAGCCGCTTCGGTGGTGGGATGCTCCGCATCGCTGAGTCAGGGGGCCGCCCGCAGGTCCCCTCGAGCGGGTTCATCGGACAGCACTCCCGCCGCTTCAGGCGCGGGCTTGACGACTTCGGCTTCGGGCTTCGCCGTGATCGAGCGAGCTCGTTCGACGAGGGCCTCGGCCTTCTTCATCGACGAGACCATTCGAGCGGAAGACGCCTCCAGCCGCTCGGAGGCAGCGCCTGACCCCGACTCGAGGTTGACAAGCGCGGTGACCCGGGCCTTCCGCAGCTCAGTCTGCGCCCCCTGGAGCGCGTGGAGCACCTCTCGGGCCTCGTCGCCGCCCGCGCCCTCACCCCGACGCTTCAGCTGGGCCTTGAGGCTCTCTACCTCCACCACGAGGTTCTCCTCGGCCTCACGCCACTGCGTGCGCGCCTCTTCCAGACGAGCGGCGGCAGGCTTCTGCCGCGGCTGGTCGCACGCCAGGCCGCTCACCCACACCAGCACGCCAAGGACTGCCCGGCTTCGAGTCGACACGAGGGCTCAGTTGATGGTGATAGAGAGGGTGTAGGCCGGCACCGTCACCGTGGCGCTCGCCGAGTACTGCGACAGAATCAGGAAGACCTGCTGGGGCGTCGTGCTCGTGTTCCGCCATGACACCGCCTCTGGCGCGCTGTCACTGCTGGTCAGGCACGACGTCGGGGCAGGGCGGCAGTTCGAGGCGGGTCCTTCCACGAGGTTCAACGCGAGGTCGCCAGCCGTGATGGTGGTCGCTGCCGAGAAGGTCTGCCCCGGGGGCACCGTCGCCGTGTAGACGATGTCGGGGCCGCCCGTGAATTGACAGCCATTGGCGGTCAGGGGCACCCCGTACTCCCGCGTGAAGTTCGACGTCGTACCGCTGAGCTGCGTGCCGTTCGCCACCGGAATGGCCGAGCTGCAGACATCTCCGGGGAACGCCGGCTGAATGGCGGCGCCGATCTCGAAGTTCCCGGCGCCCGTCGTCGCCGTGAACGAGGTGCTGTCGACCACCACGAAGGCCTCGACGTCGTTCGGCTCGCCGTTGGTGAAGACCACCGAGTCCACCAGACCGGTGCCCTGGTTGACGGGGAAGCCGCTGCAGACGCGTCGGCGGCAGCTCTGCCTGCCCACCATGATGTCGAGGCGGGGGTCGAACCCGGCGTCAGGCTGAATCGCGGCGACGAGGCGCCTGTTGGCCGGCACCGTCACCCGGTACACCCGGTCGCGCCCTGCGCTGCCGGTGCAGAGGTTGGTCACGGACCCGGGGAAGTCGTTGTCGAAGTTCGTCGTCGTCTGGCCGCTGAGAATGCCACCGTCCGCCGCGAGCGGCTCGGCCGAGTCGCAGTCCTCACCGGGCACCAGGCTGACCGTGGCCTGGGACACGCTGAACAGACCGGTCGGCACGGCAGACGCGTTGTCGACGACCAGGAAGACGGGA
>VYLD01000035.1_pt1 | contig 77897 bp, 78 predicted proteins | sample 5114401 | NCBI WGS metagenome assembly VYLD01 (sample SAMN12291783, study PRJNA351875) | freshwater metagenome | isolation source: freshwater lake | place: USA: Michigan, Gull Lake | collected 2013-08-08 | reverse complement strand
CGACCGGGTGGGGTCCGTACGTTCGGAGTGCGATGTCCCTTTCGCACCCCACCCTGACCGCTTCGCGGTCTTCCCTCCCCATGAAGGGGAGGGAGAAAGGTTGGGGTTTGCCCCGCTCTCGGAGCAAGGAATGACGAACGTTGAGGGCAGCGAAGGCCGCCCCACCCGATCGCTTCGCGATCACCCTCCCCATGAAGGGGAGGGAGAGGGACAGGGTGTCCGTTGACCGGCTTCATCGCGGGGCGTGGACCGTGACCGGGGGCAGGTGACGTTACGACTGTGTCTGCCTATCTTGGTGCCATGACCGTTCATGTTCCGCCGCCGCCGCTTCTCGAAACCTCGGGGGTCGATCCCGATGAGGCCCTGTCGATCCTTCAGGGCACCTTGAACGGTGCCGATGACGGCGAGCTGTTTCTGGAACGGTCTGAGCTGGAATCGCTGGTCTTCGACGATGGGCGGCTGAAGTCCGCGGCCTATGACGCGACCGAGGGGTTCGGTCTGCGGGTCGTGGCGGGCGAGACGGCGGGATACGCCCACGCCAATGAGATCACGGCCGCCGCGCTGCGCCGCGCCGCGGATGCCGCCGCCCTCGCCAAGACAGGCCATGCGGGCATCAGCACCGAGGGGCCGCGCGCGACGAACCAGCGGCTTTATGAACCCGTCGATCCGCTGGCCTCGCCGGCGTTCTCGGACAAGATCGCCCTGCTGCAGGAGATCGACGCCTGGACGCGCGCCCGCGACCCCCGCGTGGTTCAGGTCTCGGCGACCCTGGTGGGGGAGCGCCGCGCGGTCGAGATCCTGCGGGCCGACGCCCTGACCGTGCGCGACGTGCGGCCGCTGGTGCGGCTGAACATCTCCGTCACCGTCGAGAAGGACGGCCGGCGCGAGAGCGCCTCGACGGGCGCGGGTGGCCGGGCGGGCTTCGAGACCTGGATCCAGCCCGCGCGCTGGCAGGCGCAGGTCGATGAGGCGATCCGGCAGGCGGTGGTCAATCTGGATGCCGTGGACTGCCCGGCCGGAGAGATGGATGTGGTTCTGGCCGCCGGCTGGCCGGGGGTCCTTCTGCACGAGGCCATTGGCCATGGCTTCGAAGGTGACTTTCACAGGAAGGGCTCGTCGGTCTTCACCGGCATGATGGGCAAGCGGGTGGCCGCGCCCGGGGTCACCGTCGTGGACGACGGCTCGATCGCCGGACGCCGCGGCTCCCTGACAGTCGACGACGAGGGCACGCCGACCAGCCGCACGGTCCTGATCGAGGACGGAATCATGGTCGGTCTGATGCATGACCGGCTGAGCGCGCGTCAGATGGGGGTCGCCGCCACCGGCAACGGTCGGCGTCAGTCCTTCGCCCACATGCCGATGCCGCGCATGACCAACACCTTCATGGAGAATGGCGACGCGTCGCGCGCCGACATGATCGCCTCGACGAAGCGGGGGCTCTATGCGGCGAACTTCGGCGGCGGCCAGGTGGACATCGCCAACGGCAAGTTCGTCTTCCAGTGCACCGAGGCCTATCTGATCGAAGACGGCAAGGTCACCGCGCCGGTGCGCGGCGCGACCCTGATCGGCGACGGGGCCACGGCCCTGACCAAGATCGAGATGGTCGGCAACGACTTCGAGTTCGACCCCGGCGTCGGCGTCTGCGGCAAGGCGGGGCAGGGAGTGCCGGTCGGCATCGGCCAGCCGTCGCTGAAGATGGGCGGGCTGACGGTCGGCGGGACGGCTGTCTAGGGAGTAGGGAGTAGGGAGTAGGGAGTAGGGATTAGGGATTGGAGAGGCGATCGGTGTCTGCCGGTGAGGCGAGACGTCGACTGCGGACTCGCCGAACGCCCTACTCCCTACTCCCTATTCCCTATTCCCTACTCCCTAGTCTTCTCCCCGCCACTCCGGGCCGACGATGTCGAAGCCATCGGCCTCCAGCCCGTCCAGCACGCCGCCCGGCTCAGCCAGCAGGCGGAGCGGCGCGACGGCGAGGGTGACGCCGGGCTGCTCGACGGCGTCGGACAGGGCGGTCAGCCATTGGCCGCGCAGCTGGGGTCCGATCGCGGGATCGCCCCAGGGCCAGCACTGGCCGAGCGCGATGTCGAGGGGGTTTTCGATCACGGCGGGCACGCGCCGCGCACGCCAGTCCTCCGCGCGGAAGACGAAGCCCTCTGGCCCGGCCTCGGCCGCGCCGACGCCGGCGACGACACAGGGCGCATAGGTTTCGGGTGGCTGGGCCAGGAGGTTGTCGACGATCTCGTCGCCGCGGACGAAGCCGACGGCCTCGCCCGGCACACGCGCCCGACGCGCAGCGGCCCGCACGGCGTCTTCGGCATCACGCCCGCCCCGGCGGAACCCCGCCTTGTCGTTCATGAGCTCGAAGCCCAACAGGAAGAAACCCTGTGTGCGCCAGTCTTCGTCGCGCTCATCGGCCATGACCGCTTCGAGCCGGGCCTGGACGTCGGGGTCCAGATAGTCGGCGCTGGTCTTGCCTTCGGGCAGTTGGGCGACGTTGCGTCCGCGCCAGACCAGTCGGATGATATCGACCGGTGAGACCCGGCTCTCGGGCGGGTAGAGAATGCGGTCCGCGCGGGCGGTCGCGGCCTCCAGACCCGCCGGGCTCCATTCGAAATCGCGCGGCAGACCCCGGATGCTTCCCACCAGGATCAGGGAGCGGTCGCCCCGGCTGACCTCCCAGATCGGCACCTGGGCCTGGCGCGCGATGACGATGATGTCGTCGACGCGGTCGGCCTGCGGCTCCTGGGCCTCCTGAGCCGGGGCGGGGGTGGCGGTCATCAGGAGCGCCATGGCCCCCAGAAGGATGGACTTGTTCATGGTGGCGCTCCCCATCTGGTGTGTAAAGGAAACTTGACCAGACTTGTGGCCGAAGCGTGGCCGTTCCGCCTCAACGCGCGACGCGACGGCCGAGCAGGACGGGAATGGTTATCGCCAGCAGCGCAAGGTTGGTCAGGGCCAGGCCGACATCCAGCTGGACGGCATGGACGGCCAGCATGACCGTCTCCAGACCGATCAGTCCGGCGGCCGCAATGAGCAAGGGCCCGCGGCCCAGCGTCCAGGACGCCAGAGGCGCGATCAGGCCGAGCGCCAGAACCATCTCGACGAGGCCGAGGCCGCGCACCAGGCTCTCGCTGACGTAGGCGGGCCAGGTCATGAGGGCGACCAGATTGTCCATCGGCTCGCTGATCTTGGCGTAACCGGCAGCGAGGAAGAACATCGCGACCCAGCCCTGAAGGGTCCAGAGCGCGAGATTACGATACTCGGCGCGCAACCGCGTCTGGGCAGGGCTGAGGGTCGGGCGAGGCCGGGTGGATGAAGACTGGGGCGACAGGGTGGTCGGCATGACACGATCGTGAGTGCGGCCGGGGAGGGCCTTTGTTTTTGTAACAGTCGCTAGATCAGATCGAGCGACCGTCGTTTCAAGGGGTATGGCAGAGCTTTGGCGCAATGTCATCAGTCGTAGACATCAATTGATGACATCAGGCGATGACGTTGCGTTTCAGGGCCGCGTCCGGCGGTGATCGGTCTTCTGGTGCAGCTACGGGGCTGAAGCGTGGCGGTATTCATACGATTTCGTCATCCGGGTCGGTGGAGCGTCGATGGAGAGACGCGCGACGTCCGGCGAAATCGACAGGTCAGCTCTCGAAAGGCGCGCCCAGCACGCGGTCGCGGAAGCCTAGCGACCGGTACATGAAGCCGATCCGGCAGCAGGGCGTGCGTGCGGCCTCTGCGTCGAGCGCTTCGACCATGCGGGTCTTGAGCTCCAGCCGGGGGTGCCGCCCACAGACGGCGTCGCGCAGGGGACGCGCCACGGCCTTCAAACCCAGCCCGGCGACATCGGCCCCCGAGCCGGTTCGCACCATCATCGCCTCGGCACCCTGATCAGAGCCGACCACGACGTTCAGGTGAAGAGCGATGGCGTCGGCGACGAGGCGGGCGCGGCGTTCCTCCCACCCCATGGAGCGGGTCAGGCGGTGAGCCTCGCGCGCGGCGGGGCGGGTGAAGCAGACCTCCTCGCCAGAGCGATCCATGAAAGCCTGGGTCAGGCCGAGATCGTGCAGCATCAGGGCCACGTAGACCGCCTCGTCGTCGAACTTGAGGTCTGGGAGGAGCAGTCGGGCCCAGAGGTAGGCGCGGGCGGAATGGTTGAACAGCCAGGGCTCGCTGACCTCTGCGGCCAGGGCCTCGGCGGCGCGGGCCACGGCACCGTCGGGCGGCAGGATCGTCTCAAGGTCGATGCGGGCGATGGTGTCGGCGCGCTTGGGCGACAGTTTCGCCATGGCGAGCGCCTGCACGGCCTGGGCTTTCAGCATCAGCTCATCGCGTCGAGCAAGCCGGCCACTACCCGCCTCGACCCAGTCCCAGTCTCCGAGTGCCATCTCGCCATCTCCAAAAACGAACGATCGTGCTTTTTTGACGGGCAAGACGCGATCTGTCAAATGCGGCGCATGGCGAAGGGTGAAACGACGCGAATGGCGATCCTGGACCGGGCGGTGCCCCTGGCCAGCCTGAGGGGGCTGAACGGTCTGACGATCGGCGATCTGGCGGCCGAGCTGGGCATGTCCAAGAGCGGCCTCTACGCTCACTTCGGATCCAAGGAGGCGTTGCAGCTGGCGCTTATCGACCGGGTGTTCTCGGCCTTCGAGCGGGAGGTGGCTGCGCCGGCGCTGGCGCGGCCGGACGGGCCGGAGCAACTGCGGGCGCTTCTGGACGGCTGGGTCGCCTGGTCCTGCGCCGAAGGGCATCCCGGCGGCTGTCCCATGCTGGCGGCCGTGATGGACGCCGACGCCGAGCCGGGGGCGGTGCGGGATCGGCTGGCCGAAGGCTGGGGGCGATGGCGGAAGACCGTGCGTCGCGCCGCAGAACGCGCCGGCGTCGCCGACCCGGAGGCCGTCGCGCAGGCGATCTTCGGCCTCTATCTGGAACAGCACGTCCAGCACTGGCTGATGGGGGACAAGACCGCCCCAGACGCCGCGCGCCGCGCTCTGGCCGAGCGGCTTCAGGCCGCGTGAGCCTGGCGCACCGCCTCGATCCGCGCCAGTTTGGCCTCCAACGGCCCCCAGTCGTCGCTCTGGTCGATCGCGGCCCAGATCGCCTCGACCTCGTCGATGAGCAGGTCCTCGGGCGGAGCGGCAAAGACGGGGTGTTCCAACCGCTCGGGGTGGTCCGGTTCGTGCTCGAAAAGAGCGAAGCGGAAGGCGTCGAAGGTCTCGCCCTGGTAGAGCTTGCCGCGCGGACCGGCGAGGGCGCGGGCCGAGGACGAGAAACCGGCGAACCAGTCGTGGAACAGGGGCTCCCAGCCCAGCGCCTCGCCGCCCTCGCGCAGCAGGGCCAGGGTCGTGTCCAGCAGGCGCTGGTCGGCGGCCTCGCCGAGACTTTTTACGCCCAGTCGTTCGAGGAAGGCGGCGCGCAGTTCGCGGATATAGGCCGGACCGAAGCCGTTCAGAGCGTCCGTCAGGGGCTCCGTGTCTGCGACCAGCTTCAGGCAGCCGGCCAGCTGGGTCAGGTTCCAGAAGACGGCCTCGGGCTGGCGGGCGAAGGCGTAGAGGCCCGAATGGTCGAAATAGGCGGCGGTGAAGCCGGGGTCGTAGTGGGGCAGGAAACGCCAGGGGCCGTAGTCGAAGCTCTCGCCCGTCACATTCAGATTGTCGGTGTTGAGTACGCCGTGGACAAAGCCGGCCGCGATCCAGCGGGCGGTCAGTCGGGCGGACGCCACGACGATGGCGGTCAGCAAGGCGGGCGCGTCTCCGGCTGAGACGCCGGGGTGGTAGAGGCCGCGGACATGCTCGACGAGCGTCTCGATCTGGTCGGCGCGACCGAAGAAGGCGGCGCGCTGGAAGGTGCCGAAGCGGATGTGGCTGTGCTGGAGCCGCACGAGAACCGCCGATCGGGTGGGACTGGGCTCGTCGCCGCGCTCCAGCGCCTCGCCGGTCTCGATCAAGGACAGGGCGCGGCTGGTGGGGACACCGCGCGCTTCCAGCAGCGAGGCGGCCAGAACCTCGCGCACGCCGCCCTTCAGCGTCAGACGCCCGTCGCCCGCGCGAGACCACGGCGTCGTGCCGGAGCCCTTGGTGCCCAGATCCAGCAGTCGGCCCGACCCGTCGCGCATCTGGGCCGCGAGGAAGCCCCGGCCGTCGCCCAGATCGGGATTGTAGTTGCGGAACTGATGGCCGTGATAGCGCATGGCCATCGGTCCCGGCTGGCCCGGCAGGGCGGCGAAGCGGCCGAAATGGGCAATCCATTCGGCGTCGGTGAGATCGGCCAGCCCGACCGAGGCCGCCGCCCGATCGTTGCGGACCCTCAGGAGGGTCCCGGGAAAGTCTGCCGGGCGCACAGCGTCGCCATACTCCGGCCCAAGGTCGAAGAAGCGGGGTTCAGGGCGATATAGGGGGCTGACCGGCATGGGGCGCTGATGCCGCCTGGCGCAGCGCGGCGCAACCGGGATCCGCCGGTTGGCGTTGAAGCCGGGACCTGCGCCGCTATAGTAACCGAAGAGATCAGGTCGAGGGGTGCTGTCAGTCCAACGACAACTTGTCTCCACTGAGCGCAGATGGGGCAGGGGGTGCAGAGCCTACCCGGCGAGCGTATTCCACTCAGCCAGGGCGGCTGAGCGTCGGGCCTTGTATTGCTCTGTGCTGATGAGGTGGCGGTCCTGGTTGAAGTGGTTGTGGAAGGCGGCGTGGACGGAGCTGAACTTCTGCACCGTCTTCATTTTCTGGAACCTCAGCATCGCCCGCTCTCGTCGCTGGAAGGGCAGGTGTGAGTTATCCACCCTGTTGTTGGCCCACCTGCCAACCTCCTGCTTGTCGGCGTTGCCGAGCTCCTTGATCGCAGCCTTGTAGGAGCGCAGGCCGTCCGTGGTGATCGCCCTCACCCGGCCGTGTCGTTTCATCAGCTGCTTCATGAACTTCAGAGCGGCTGGTTTGTCCCTGGTCTTGCTGGCAAAGGATTCCAGCACCTCGCCCTCGAGGTCCACCGCGCGCCAGAGGTAGTGAATCTGGCCGTTGATCTTCACGTAGACCTCGTCGAGATGCCATCGCCAGTGAGTGAAGGCGCGCATCTTCTGGACCTGCGTCCTGCGGATCTCGGCGGCAAACATCGGACCGAACCGGTTCCACCGAAGCCGCACGGTCTCGTGGCAGATGTCGATGCCGCGCTCGGCCAGGAGGTCCTCCACGTTCCGCAGGGACAGCGGGTACTTCACGTACATCGTCACCACGAGGCGGATGACCTCAGGCGAGCTGTCGAAATAGCGGAACGGGTTCATGGATTTGGCCATGGGCGCAACGCTAGGCACCCTGGTCAGCGCCAGCAATCAGTTTGGGCTGACAGAGCCCTGGAAAGCCCTCATACACCGGACTCGATCATCCTGATGGCGGGGTCAAGCCAATCACGGTCAGGGCCGAGCCTCATGAACGACGGGTCGGGGCGACAGCGAGCGCGCAGACGGGCATCCTCTTCCGATGACGGGCGGTACCGGTCGGAACAAGCCCGATTGCGTCAGTGCGCCGGCTCGGGGTCCGTCCGCGGACTGCCGTAGCCTGTCTTCAGGGCAAGGCCTTCCATGGTCATGCTCTGGACGACGAGCGAGAAGATCACCACGCCCATCGCCGCCGCGAAGATCGCCTGGCGGGCGGGAATGTCGGGCAGCGACAGCACCATGGCGATCGACAGCCCGCCTCTTACACCGGCCCAGGTCAGCACGTTGTAAAGCTTCAGCGAGGCCTTCCGGCCCACCAATGGAAGGGCCGCGCCCGGCAGGGCGACGGCGATCCAGCGGGCGGCCAGGATGATCACCGGACCCGCGGCGATGAGGACCAGCGCCTGCCAGTCGAGGCGCAGCTCGATCGCCTTGATCCCGACCAGAAAGAAAAGGACCGCGTTCATGCCCTCGTCGACCGTATGCCAGAACGGCTTGGCATAATGGTTGGCCGCCTCGCTGAGCGCCCGGCGCGCCCAGCCCGAGCTCATCAGGAGCCCGGCCGCGACGACCCCCAGCGGGCCGGACAGCCCGAAGTGAAGCGCGACGGCATAGACCGCCATGGCCGTCGCCAGCGTGACCAGAAGCTCGGTGATCCAGTCGTTCACGGCGTAGAGCAGGAGCGTCGCAAGCAAGGCCACGATCAGTCCCAGCGCGATGCCGCCGAAGGCTTCTATCGCCGCATGCTCCGCGAGGGCCGCGATGTCGGGAGCCGCGCCGCCGGCCGCCTGACCAACGGCGTAGGCCAGGAGCGCCTTGAACAGGACCACCGCGACGCCATCGTTGAACAGGGCCTCGCCCTCCAGCTGGGCCTGGAGCCGCGGCTCGAGATCGGTCCGCCGGGTCATGGCCAGCACCGCGATGGGGTCGGTTGGGCTGATCAGCGCGCCGAAGACCAGCGCCCAGCTCAATGGCATTTCGACGCCGATCAGCCGGCAGAGGCCCAGGAAGGCGCCCGCTGCGAGCACGGCGGTGATCACGGTTCCAACCGTGGCCAGCACGCCCGCCGCCCAGGCCCGCTGCGCCAGCGCGCCGAGATTGACATTCATAGCACCGGCGAAAAGCAGGTAGCAAAGCAGGAAGTCGAGCACGAGCTTGGGGTAGTCGATCTGGCCGTGCAGCAGCCGGTAAGACGCGCCGGTGCCCAGCTGAGGTGCCACCGCGTCAGCGAGCCATACCACCGCCGAAAACACGAGGCCCACGACGAGCAGGCCGACCGCGACAGGCAGCCGGAACGTCTTGGCGTTCAGCCAACAGGCCGCCGCCGTGATCGTCAGAATGATGGCCGCAAGTTCAAAGAGACCGAATGTCATGCCCCACCCCCAACCGGAACCCTCAAGCGCATACGTAAACATAGTCAATGGCCGGAACGCTGGCCATCGGAATCGGGTCTGGCGAGAATCGACGGCGTCTCAAGTGACCTTGACCCCGATGTTGGACCGGGCTGAGCTGGAACTTCTCGGTGGTTAGGCACCGGGCGGGCCATGTGGCCCGGTGCGGTTCATGAGCTCGATCGGGCACTTGTCGCCGATCGAGCTGTGGGGTCGTTCTTCGTTGTAGTCGCTAAGCCAATTCTTGCATTTTCGCCCGGCGTCGTCGAGGGACACGAACCAGGCGGTGTTCAGGCATTCTGACCTGACCCGGACGGCTTCGGGAGAACAATCTAGCAGAGAACTCATTCCTTCCGATCCGACGACGAGAACGCCAGCAGCAGCGGTTCAAATCCCAAGCCTCAGCCCAAAGTTTCCTCACCATCCACGCGGCGATTAACAACACCTTCAACGTCCAACGCCATTTGATCAGCAGACCCACACTTCGCCGCTTCCACGCCGAAGTAGCGACCGCTTGGGCAGCAGCCGTTGCCTGATTTCAGGGCAGGGTAGGGGGGCTTTCGACTTGACGCGTTTAACCTGTCAGGCCCGAGCCAAACTACGGGGGTGCGTGGCGGTGCTGGGGATCGCGGCCGGCCTGTTTGTCGGCAAGCAGATCGGTGTCTTCGGGGCCGCCTGGCTGGTCTCGGCGCTCAGGCTCGGGTCGAGGCCCGATCAGGCCACCTGGTTGCAGGTCTATGGCGTCAGTCTGCTCTGCGGCGTCGGTTTCACGATGAGCCTGTTTATCGGGGCCCTCGCCTTTCCCGGCGCGATCGATTCGCCGCAGCAGATCGAGGTCAAGCTGGGCGTGATCCTCGGGTCCGTATTGTCGGGGACCCTGGGGGCGGTCGTTCTGGCGATGGCCTCGCGCAAACGCCGACAGCCCGGGGCGCCGTCCGACGATTGGTGACCCAAAGACGCGAATATTGACGTAAGGTCATCAGTGTCTGTCGCTTTTGCGTCACACAAGGGGCCGGGGCGCGGTCGAAACAGGGCGTGAACGCGGTCGGCTGCTTGTCGCTGCGTCCGGCTTGGACTAGGCAAATCCTACGAGAATCCGACGCTCCGAAAGAAGGGCGCGGGTCTGGGAATCAGGAAACGCCGCGACCCGCCCCGGAAGGGTTGGTCCGGCAATGAGCCGGGAGCCGTCCATGCGTCTTGTCAAACTTCTCCGCACCACCGCATCCGCCGGTGCGGTCGCCGCCGTCGCCTTTGGCTTCGCCGGTGCCGCCCAGGCCCAGGATGGCCAGGAAGCGGCCACCGTCGACGACATCATCGTCACCGCCCAGAAGCGGGAACAGAGCCTGCAGGACGTGCCGATCGTGGTGACCAGCCTGTCGGCTGAAGTTCTGGAAGACGCGGGCGTCCGCGACATCAAGGACCTGCAGATCCTGACCCCAGGCCTGACCGTCACCTCGACGTCGACGGAAGCCTCGACCACGGCCCGTATCCGCGGCGTCGGCACCGTCGGCGACAACGCCGGTCTGGAAAGCTCGGTCGGCATCGTGATCGACGGCGTCTACCGCTCGCGCAACGGCGTCGGCTTCGGCGACCTGGGCGAACTGGAGCGCATTGAGGTCCTGAAGGGCCCGCAAGGCACTCTGTTCGGCAAGAACACCTCGGCTGGCGTCATCAACATCATCACCGAGGCCCCTTCGTTCACCCCCGGCTACAACGCCGAGCTGACCGTCGGCAACTACGGCCACATGCGCGCCTCGGGCTCGGTGACCGGCCCGATCACCGACACCCTGGCGATGCGCCTGTTCGCGGCGCGCGGCGTGCGTGACGGCTTCTACGACGTGGACCTGGGTGACGGCCCTCGCACCGAGACCACCGACGGTACGCAGGACTACTACACCGTCCGTGGTCAGCTGCTGTGGCTGCCCAGCGACACCGCCTCGTTCCGCCTGATCGCAGACTACTCCAGCCGTGACGAGCTCTGCTGCCTGGGCGTCAACGTCCGGGTCGGTGCGACGAACCCGTTCGTCGATGGTCTGGCCAACGGCACCGGCCAGACGCCGCCGGCCGCCGGCTTCGGACGCCTGCCGTTCGACCGCACGGCCTTCGCGAACCGCTCGACCGCTCAGCAGATCGAGGACAAGGGCGTCTCGCTGGAGGCGAACTTCGACCTGACCGCGTTCGGCGGCTCGACCCTGACGTCGGTCACCTCGTGGCGTGAATGGGGCACCCGTAACGGCCAGGACGCCGACTTCTCGGGTGCGGACGTCGCCTATCGTCTGAACGACGGCAACTTCGGGGCCGACATCTCCAGCATCACCCAGGAACTGCGCCTGGCCGGCGCGACCGACCGCCTCGACTGGCTGGTCGGCGTGTTCGCCACCCAGGAGCAGGTCGACCGCTTCGACACCTTCTTCCTCGGCGCCGACTATGCGCCGCTGCTGTCCTTCCAGCTCTCGGCGGCGCTGAACGCCGCCGTGCCGGCCTTCCCGGTCAGCCCCGGCATCATCCCCTGCTTCACCCGCACCGCCCAGACGGCGCTGGGGCTGCAGCAGTGCCTGGGAACGGGCGGCGCTGTCTCGGGCGGCGGCCCGACCCTGGCGGCCGGTCAGACGATGCGTGACGTCTATGAGCAGGAATCGACCTCGGTCGCCCTGTTCACCAACAACACCTTCAGCCTGACCGATCAGCTCGATATCACGGTCGGCCTGCGCTACACGTGGGATGAGAAGACCCTCGACGGGCGCCAAAACAACATCGGGGCCAACCAGCTGACCTGCGCGGCGGCCCTGGGCAATGCGGCGGTGATCACCGGCGTTCTCGGTGCGGCGACGGCCCCGGCCATTCTGGCCCGCCACTGCCTGCCCTGGACCAACCCCTTCTATGCGAACCGGAACATCTCGGAGAGCGTCAGCGAGGATAACCTCTCGGGCACCATCAAGGCGTCCTATCGCCTGAACGAGTCGGTTCTGGCCTATGTCTCCTACGCCCGCGGCTACAAGAGCTTCGGCTACAACCAGGACCGCGTGCAGAACGGTGTGACCCCGGTCAACTCGCTGTTCTTCCCCTCGGAAGAGGTCGACAGCTACGAGTTCGGCGTGAAGACGACGCTGTTCAACCGCACCATGCTGCTGAACGCGACCTACTTCGACCAGACCTTCACCGACTTCCAGCTCAACACCTTCCTCGGCACCGCCTTCGTGGTGGAATCGATCCCTGAGCTGACGACGCGCGGCGTTGACGCTGACTTCCTGTGGTTCACCCCGATCGAGGGCCTGACCCTGGGCGGCGGCATTACCTACACCGACGCGCAGTTCGGCCGCTTCACGGCCGCCGACCTGGCCATCCCGGGCAACTTCGGCCAGCTGTCGCTGCTGCCGGGTGCCGCTCCGTCCTTCGCGCCGGAATGGTCGTACGTCGGGTCGATCAACTTCGAACGGTCGATCGGCAACGGTCTGCGCGCCGGCTTCAGCCTGGCTGGCAAGTACCAGACCGACTACAACACCGGCTCTGACCTGCTGCCCTTCAAGGAGCAGGAAGGCTTCGGCACCCTCAACGGCCGCATCTCGATCGGTACCGAAGACGAGCGCTGGACGCTGGAAGCCTGGGCTCAGAACCTGACCGACGAAGAGTACGTCCAGGTCGCCTACAACGCCTTCCTGCAGGGCGGTGCCTTCCAGTCGACGGTCCAGCCGAACGGGACCTTCTACAACCCGGCCGGCGACACCCAGACGATCAACGCCTTCCTCGGCGCCCCGCGCACCTACGGCGCGACGCTGCGGTTCCGTTACTGATCCTGGCGCAAGCCTGAATGAGTTGACCGGCCGGGGGCGACCCCGGCCGGTTTTCTTTTGGCCGTAGCGCAAGGCCCGGGCGCGGCCGCTCGCGCGTTCCGGAGGAGGGTGTTAGGACCGGCCCAACGAAAGGCCCCGTCATGCATCTCGCCCGATTTCCCCGTGTCCGCCTCGCCCACCTGCCGACGCCGCTGGAGCCCCTGCCCCGACTGTCCGAGACCCTGGGCGTCGATCTCTGGATCAAGCGCGACGACTGCACCGGGCTCGCGGGGGGCGGCAACAAGACCCGTAAGCTGGAGTTCCTGCTGGGTGAGGCGTTCGAGCAGGACGCCGACACCCTGGTGACCCAGGGCGCGGTCCAGTCCAACCATGTCCGCCAGACGGCAGCCGCCGCCGCCGCTCACGGCCTGAACTGCGAGGTGATCCTGGAGGAGCGCACGGGCTCGAAGGCGACCGACTATACCCGCAACGGCAATGTGCTGCTGGACCGGCTGTTTGGGGCGGGCGTGCGGTCTGTGCCGGGCGGCTCGGACATGCCCGCCGAGCTGGAGAAGACCGCCGCCGAGGTGCGGGTGCGGGGCGGGCGGCCCTATGTCATCCCGGGCGGGGGTTCCAATCCCGTCGGCGCGCTGGGCTATGTCGACTGCGCGCGCGAGATCGTCATCCAGGCCGATGATCTGGACCTGCAGATCGACCGCATCGTGACGGCCACCGGCAGCGCGGGCACCCACGCCGGTCTTGTGGCAGGCCTGGCGGTCATGGGCACCGACATCCCCGTGCTTGGCATCGGCGTGCGGGCCCCCAAGGACAAGCAGGAAGCCAATGTGCTCAAGCTGGCCGAGGAGACGGCGGCCTTGCTGGGCCGGCCCGGTTGCGTGCCGCCGGGCATGGTGGTGGCCGACTGCGACTACGTCGGCGCGGGCTATGGCCTGATCGATCAGGGCGTGGCCGACGCCCTCATGCTGGCTGCGCGCACGGACGGCATCGTGCTGGACCCCGTCTACTCCGCCAAGGCGATGAAGGGCCTGATCGCGCTGGCCAGGGCCGGCCGGTTCGAGGGCGAACGCGTGGTCTTCCTGCACACAGGCGGAGCGCAGGGCATCTTTGGCTATCAGGGCGAACTGGAGCCGATGTTCGAGGGCTGACGCCCGCGCCGGGATATCAGGCCGCGGGAACGGCTCCTGGTGGTGGGCCCGGGGGCGCGGGGAAGGCCAGCGGGTCCACCGACGCGCCCGGCGATCCGGCGGTGACCGCCTCGTAGAGCGTGGTTCCGACCGGCGAGTAGGTGATGGCCTGGACCGCCAAGAACATCGCCATCATGGCGGCGATGCCCCAGCCCCAGGCCGGGTGGACCCGACCGTTCCGCAGCAGGTCGGCGACGACGCCGATCAGCGGGAAGATCAGGGTCGCGACGAAGGTGGCCTCCCAGGCCCAAGGCATCAGGAGCGGCAGAGGCATGAGCCGTCCGATCCCCGGCCCGAGCAGAATGGCCATGGCGCAGTAATGCAGGCGCTGATGCCAGGCCGTCGAGCGCCGAAAGCCGATGGCCGCGATGGTCAGGCCGACGAAGGTGATCAAGGAAACCGGATCGAAGACCAGAAACTGCAGTGGCTTGAAGAAGAAGGGCGCGTTGCCCTGGCGGATCATGTTCTCGGTGACGAGCCAGCCGAGCACCAGCATTGGCACCATCCAGGCCGCCGCGATCCACCCAAGCGGTCTGTGCAGGCGGACCTGGCCGGTCGCGATCAGGATGTTCTGAAGCAGGAAGATCACCAGCCAGCCCATGAAGACGACCGCATGGGCATGAACGAGGGGCGGGGCCTCGAAACTGGACCGCCCCAGGGCGAGCTGAACCGAAAAGCCGGCCACGGTCACGCCCACCATGGCGATCGCGGCGATCAAGAAGAAACGCTGTCCGTCCCCGGTGCGCCCAGGCCCAATGTCCGATGTCGTCATGATCAACCCCCGCTGATGCCAAAGCCTATGGCCGGGGTTGCCCCGGGTCAAACCAAAGACTGGCGTGATGCCGTGTTGTTCTGGCCAAGCAGACCCCGTGAGATCATTCTCCAACTCCCAGAAGAGAGGATGCTGACGATGAAGCCGACGCCCCCAACCGCGCCGGTCCTGAGCGGGGCCACGGAGTGCCTGGACGGACAGACCGTGTCCGAAGCAGCCCGGGCCTTTCCATGAGCAAGATCCTGGGCGTGCTGGGCGGCATGGGGCCGGCGGCGACCGTGGCCTTTCTGGCGCGGGTCCAGGCCCTGACGCCGGCTGAGGGCGACGCGGATCACATCCGGATCGTGATGGATCTCAATCCCCAGGTGCCGGACCGGAACACCCGCCCGGGCGAGGCGGAGGCGGAACTCGCAGAGATGGCGATCAGGTTGAAGGCCGCAGGGGCCGAGATCCTGGCCATGCCGTGCAACACCGCCCATGCCCAAAAGGCCGGGATCGAAGCCTCTGGCCTGCCTTTTATCGACATGATCGCCGAGACGGTGGCGGCTGCGAAGGGCCATGATACCCGCGCCATCGGGGTGCTCGCGACGCCGGGCGGAGAGGCCCTCTATCGCGCCGCACTGGAGGCGGAAGGGGTCAAGCCTGTGCTGCTGAAGGGTGAGGACCGGGATGCCTTCATGGCCTGCGTCTATGCGGTGAAGCGCGGCGATGCCGGCCCGGTGCAGCGCGCGGGGATGCGACGCCTTGCCGACGCGTTGAACGCCGTTGGAGCGGATGCGGTGATCGCGGGGTGTACGGAAGTTCCACTGCTTCTGGACGCTGCCGATGTGTCTGTTCCGCTTATCGATTCGGCAGAGATACTGGCCAGAGCGTGTGTTCGTGTCTGCCTTGACTAAGTTCGGATACGATCTCTTTGCGGATTATCTGTGTTTGAACCGTGGCTGATCCAGCATCAAACAGTAAAACGCCTGACACGGCTCCCACAAGAAGTCGCGATACCAGTGTCCTCCTAGATCCTGGGGGAGACCATCATGTCCGAACTGAAGCGCGCCGGAACCCACGACGACGGTGACATCTGCGTCAACTTCTCGTCCAATCCACACATCGACGACATCATCTTGGCCCGCAACTCGCGCCGCCAGGTGCTGGGCGGAATGGTGGCTGTGGCCGGCCTGTTCGGCCTTTCGGCCTGCGACGGTGACGACGCCGGTCAGACCCAGTCCAATGCAACGGTCTCTGCTGGTGCGGCGGCGGTGACGAGCTCGGGCAAGAACGTGACCCTGGCCGGCACAGCGACCAACTCCACCGGCGTGCTCTGGACCCAAGTCTCGGGCCCAACGGTCGCCCTGTCCAACGCCAACTCGAACACGGCCAGCTTCATTGCCCCGGCGGTGTCAGCACCGACCCAGCTGGTGTTCGCGTTCAACGCTCCGGGCACGAACAACACGGTCGCCTCGGCGAACACGACCGTCACGGTCAACCCGGCGACGCTGGGCTTCACGGCCCTGCCCAAGCTTCTGAACGACGTTGTGACCGTGCCCGAAGGCTATTCCATCAGCGTTCTCTATGCGCTCGGCGACCCGATCGCTCCGGGTGTCCCGGCCTATGGCAACCAGGGCAACGACACCAATTTCGCCCAGCGCGCCGGCGACCACCACGATGGCATGTACTACTTCGGCCTCAACGCCGCCGGCACCGCGCGCGACGACACCTCCAACACGCGCGGCATCCTGTGCGTGAACCACGAGAACGTCACCGAACAATATCTTCACGCCGGTGGAACCCTGACGGTCGTCAATGGTGCACGCGTGGACCGGGTCGAGGTCGACCGTGAAATCGAGTCGCACGGCGTCGGCATTGTTGAAGTGGCGCGCGGCTCGACCGGCGTCTGGGCCTACAATCAGGCCTCGCCCTTCAACCGTCGCATCACGCCGAACACACCCATGCAGTTCAACGGCCCCGTGCGCGGCGACGCGCGCATGCGCACGCTGTTCTCGCCGACGGGCACGTCCGGGCGCGGCACCGTCAACAACTGCGCCAACGGCTATGCGCCGTGGGGCACCTATCTGACCTGCGAGGAGAACTGGGCCGGCTACTTCAACCGCGCGGCGGGCGACAATGCCCTTCGTCCGGCCAAGGAAGGTCAGGCCTACGGCCGTTACGGCGTGGCGGGCGGGCCTGTGGCCGGCCTGAACTGGGGAACTCTTGCGGTCAGCGATCCGACCGAGACCAAGTACCGCAAGTGGAACGCTTCGGTTGTCGCCGGTCCGGCCGACGGCACCGGCGACTTCCGTTACGAGCCCAATCAGTACGGCTGGATCGTCGAGATCGACCCCTATGATCCGGCGTCGACGCCCCGCAAGCGCACGGCGCTCGGCCGCATGGCCCACGAGGGGGCCTGGCCGGCCAACTTCGTCGCCGGTCGCCCGCCGGTCTATTACATGGGCGATGACTCGCGCGGCGAGTACTTCTACAAATTCGTGTCCGCGACGAACTGGGATCCGGCTGATGCTCAGCGTACGGATCGTCTCAACGTCGGTGACAAGTATCTGGACAACGGCACGCTCTATGTCGCTCGCTTCGACGCGACCGGACAGGGCGCCTGGCTGCCTCTGGTCTTCGGTCAGGGCGTGCTGACGGCCGCGAACAGCCTCTATGCTTTCGAAAGCCAGGCCGACGTCCTGATCAACGCCCGTCTCGCCGCCGACGCCCTGGGTGGCACCAAGATGGATCGCCCGGAATGGGCCGGTGTGAACCCGGTCAATGGCGAGGTCTATCTGACCCTGACCAACGGCAACGCCACCTCGCGTCCGCTCGCGGGCACCGATGCCGCCAACCCGCGTCACTACAACGATCCGCGCACCACCGGCGCCGCTCAGCGCGGAAACCCCAACGGCCACATCATCCGTCTGCGCGAGACGGGCGACAACGCCACCGCCCTGACGTTCCAGTGGGACATCTATCTGTTCGGCGCGGGTTCGGATCTGGATCCGAACAACATCAACCTGTCGGGACTGGACGCGACCAACGATTTCGCCAGCCCCGACGGCCTGTGGTTCGCCCGACCGTCCAACCCGTCGGGCCAGATCAATCCTCTTCTCTGGATCCAGACGGACGACGGCTCCTTCACGGACCAGACCAACAACCAGATGCTGCTGGCCCTGCCCGGGCGGGTTGGTGACGGCGGCGCGCGTACCATCACCAACACCGACGCCAACGGTGCGACGCGCCAACAGGCCACGATCGTTGGCCGCACCCCGGGGCTGAACCTTAAGCGCTTCCTGGTCGGCCCGCGCAACGCCGAGATCACCGGCATCGACTCCACGCCGGACGGCCGCACGGTCTTCGTCAACATCCAGCACCCCGGCGAAGGCGGCCCGACGGCCACGCCATCCTCGAACTGGCCGACCAGCCAGTCGGGACCGGGTAACAATGCCCGCCCGCGCTCGGCGACGATCGTAATCACGAAGAATGACGGAGGCGTGGTCGGCCTCTAGGCCCATCCGCAAGGTCAGAATCTGGAAGGGGCGCGTCGGTGACGGCGCGCCCTTTCTCTTGCCCGGCGCGCGCGACCCCGCCATTCAGGAGCGGTGCAGAGACAGAGCCTGATCATCGATTGTGACCCCGGCGTGGACGACGCCGTGGGCCTGTTGCTGGCGTTCGGTTCGTCGGAGCTGGATCTGCTGGCGGTCACGACGGTGGCCGGAAACGTGTCCCTCGAGCGGACGACCCGGAACGCCCGCATCCTGCGACAGTTGGCCGGGCGCACGAATGTGCCGGTCTTCGCCGGGGCGCAGCGACCCTTGCGACGCCCGCCTGGCGAGGCGGCCGAGTTTCATGGTGCCGAGGGGCTGGGTGTCCTTGAGACCTTCGAGCCCGATCTGCCCGTCGCCGAGGGGACGGCCGCCCAGGCCATCATCGAGGCGGTCATGAACCGGCCGGAGGGCGCTGTGGCGCTGGCCATCATGGGGCCGATGACCAACCTGGCGCTAGCGCTTCGGGCCGAACCCCGACTGGCAGGACGGCTGGGCCCGGTTGTCGTGATGGGGGGCGCGCGCTCGGAAGGGGGCAACATCACGGCCTCCGCCGAGTTCAATATCTGGGCCGATCCTGATGCAGCGGCCGAGGTATTTGCCAGCGGTTGCCGGGTCACGGTCCTCGGGCTGGACGTCACGCATCAGGTCCGGGCCACGCAAGCCCGGATCGCCGCCATCGAGACCCTGCACGGCGTCTGCGCGCGCACCGCGGCATCGCTGCTGAGGTTCTCGCAGGACGTGGAACGCAGGATCGTCGGCTGGGAGTGGGCCCCGCTGCATGATCCCTGCACGGTCGCCTGGTTGCTGAAGCCGGAGTTTTTCCGCGCCGTTCCCTGCCGGATCGAGGTCGAAACCGAGAGCGATCTGACCCGGGGTCACACCGCCGTGGAGTTCCGGGTCGATCCCGCGAGCGCGCGCCATCACTGGGTGGTCGAGGCGGATGCGGATGCCGTGTTCGCCCTGATCGCCGAGCGGCTGGAGCGTCTGCCATGAGCCGGTTGACCGTCATCGGATCGATCAATCTGGATCTGGTGGCCACGGCTCCCCGGCTGCCCGTCGCGGGCGAGACGGTCACGGGGGCGACGCTTGCCCGCCATCCGGGTGGCAAGGGAGCCAATCAGGCGCTGGCGGCGGCGCGGCTGGGGGCCGAGGTCGCCCTGATCGGCCGGGTCGGCGATGACGCGATGGCAGAGGAGGCGCTGGTCCTGCTGAGGGCCGCAGGCGTCGATCTGTCGGGCCTGGCGATCGATCCGGCGGCACCGACGGGTGTGGCGCTGATCGCGGTCGATCCGTCGGGCGAGAACCAGATCGTCGTCGCGGCGGGAGCGAACCACGGCGTGACGCCCGAACAGCTTCCGGCGCGCATTGAGGGACCGCTGATCGTGCAGCTCGAGCTGCCGATCCCCGCAGTCGAGGCGGCGGTGGGTCGTGCCACGGGCTTCGTCTGCGCCAACCTGGCCCCCGCCCAGCCTGTGTCGGAGGCCCTGATGCGGCGCGCGGACCTGATCGTGGTCAATGAGGGCGAGGCCGCCTTCTACGGCGACGCCTTGCACGCGGGCGGAGGCCGCGTTGTGGTGACCCAAGGCGCGCGGGGCGCAGAGATGTATCAGCGCGGCGTCAGCGTCGCTGCGGCGACGCCGCCCGCCGTGACGGCCGTCGATGCCACCGGGGCCGGCGACGCCTTTGTTGGCGCGATCACGGTGGCGCTGCTCGAAGGCATGGACGCGCAGGCGGCGCTGACGTTCGCTTGCGCCGCCGGAGCCCTGGCGGCCACGCGGGCAGGGGCGCAGCCGTCGCTGCCGGGCCGCGACGAGGTCGAGCGCATCCTGGCGGCAGGCCGCCCAGGGCTTGGCGAACACGATTGACCCGGCCTAGGGTCGGAGGCCGTCGGGGGGGACGGTGCCATCTCGTGAGCGCCATGCGCCGGCGTACCCGTTTCGTTATTCCCGTCTTCGCTTCGGCCATGCTCACGCTGATGAGCGCATGCCAGCTCGGCGCTCCTGAAGGGGAGACTTCGGCCGCAGGCGACGGCCTGGTGTTCGATGACGCGGTTCCGGCGGATTACGACTGGGCCTTCACCCTGCACGGCGGTTCGGGCGACCTGCAGTTCGGCGACGGGGACTGGGCCGAGGGCGAGCGCGTTTTCGCCCTGTCCTGCCTGCCGCGCTCGCGCCAGGTCGAGATGACCTGGCCGGGAGGGGGCGAGGCTGTGCTTACCGCGGGCACGGCCACCGGGACCTTCGAGCATGCCGGCCGCGCGCCGACGGACCACCCTGTCTTCGCCGCCCTGAAGACTTCGGGCGTCATCTCCGTGGGACGAGGCGGCAGCGACCTGCGCCTCTCGGCCGAGCGTGAAGGGCGCGCTGCCGTGGCCGACTTCTTCGCCTACTGCGATGAAGGCCGCGAACCCCGACCGCCGGAGCCCGTCCGCGAGTCCCCGGCCGAGCCAGAGGAGGCGGCGACATCGGAAGCCGAAACCTCCTCGGAGGCCCAGCCGGTGCCCGAGTCCACCGCGCCGCCCGCCGCCCAGCCGCAGGCCGACGCCGCAAAGGACGATGCGGCCCCTATCGCGGCGGACCCCGCCTAGACGGTCACGATCAGCCGGGCTAAGGGCCGAGATCGAGGCGATCCTCAGAACCGGGTAACAGACGTCAGCCCGGCGCGCCCATGTAGTCCCGCTTGCCGAGCGGAACGCCGGCCTGACGCAGCAACCCGTAGGCCGTCGTCAGGTGGAAGTAGAAGTTCGGCAGGGCGAAGCCGGTGAGGTAGGGGCGACCCTCGAAGGTCATCTGACCGCCGGGGAAGGTCAGGATCACCTCACGGGTCTCCTGGCCATCGATGGACGTGCGCGGGACCGAGGCGATGTAGGCGAGCGTGTCGGCGATCCGCCCCTTCAGATCGGCGATGGTCACCTCGCTGTCGTCGTGGACGGGCGCGGCGACGTCCGAGAGGCGGGCGATGCACAGCTTGGGACTGTCGCAGGCAATCTGCACCTGTTTGCGCATAGGATGCATGTCGGGGGCGAGGCGGGTGTCCAGCCAGGCTTCGGCGTCCTGACCGGTCGCGGCGGCGTGAGACACGGCCTTGTCGAGCAGGCCGTCCAGCGCCTTGAGCCCTCGCGTGAAAGCCGGAACGCTGAGGTCGTAAAGTTCGGTGGCCATGATGGATCTCCCTTGGTCCGACGACCTTAGCCGGCCGCGCTCCTGATGGAAGCCAAGGTCGTCAGAAGGTGACCACCAGCCGGACGACCTCTCCGGCGTGCAGCCGGTCGAAGCCCGCATTGATGTCTTCCAGCGGGATCGTGCCGCTCATCAGCCGGTCGACCGGCAGGCGGCCCTGGCGGTAGAGCGCCACGTAGCGGGGAATGTCGCGGCTGGGCACGCAGGTCCCGATGTAGGAGCCCTTCAGGGTCCGCTCCTCTCCGACGAGGGAGACGACGTTGACCGGCAGGGCCGCGTCCGGCGGCGGCAGGCCGGCGGTGACCGTCAGACCGCCGCGCCGGGTCATCTTCCACGCCGCTTCCAGAGCCCGGACCGACCCGGCCATCTCGATGGCGACGTCGGCGCCGCCGTTCGTCAGCGCGCGGACCTGATCGACGGCGTCGGGGGCTAAGGCATTGACGGTGTGGACGGGACCCAAGGTGCGGGCCAGCGCTAGCTTGTCCTCGGACAGGTCGACGGCGATCACGGGCGAGGCCCCGCAGGCGAGCGCGCCGAGCACGCTGGCCAGACCCACACCGCCCAGACCGACAACGACGACACTCTGGCCCGCGCGGACCTGGGCCGTGTTCACCACAGCGCCTACGCCGGTCAGGACAGCGCAGCCGAACAGGGCGGCTTCCTCGAAACTCAGGGCCGGATCGATCTTCACCAGCGACCGACGGGACACCACAGCCCTCTCGGCGAAGGCGGAGCAGCCGAGGTGGTGATTCAGGGGCTCACCCTCGCGGAACACGCGGCGGCCGCCGGACAGGAGTTCGCCCTTGCCGTTCGCCGCCGCGCCGGGTTCGCACAGCGCCGGACGGCCTTCGGCGCAGGGGGCACAGTGACCGCAGGACGGCATGAAGACCATGACAACGGGGTCGCCGATCGCAAGATCGGACACGCCCTCTCCGAGTGCCTCAACGACCCCCGCCGCCTCGTGGCCCAGGGCCATGGGCAGGGGGCGGGGCCGGTCGCCGTTGATCACGCTGAGGTCGGAGTGACAAAGACCTGCAGCCTTGATGGCGACCCGCACCTCACCCGGGCCGGGCGGATCCAGCGTGACGGTCTCGAGGCCAAGCGGGCGGCTGTCTGCATAGGGCCGAGCGGCCCCGGACTGGCGCAGGACGGCGGCACGAGCGGTGATGGGTGACATGGCGGCCCCGTTCGACGAATGACCTTCGATAGGCGCTTGACGTGGCGGAGGCCAAGCCCGAGCGTCGGGGTCAGGCGTGCATCAGACGCGCCGAGGAAACCCACCCAACTGCGCTTAAGTCGCGCGGCTCCGCGAGCCGGGCGTCAGCGCCCCAAAGGACTGACATGGCCGGAACCATCGAACGCACGCACCGGAACGACTATCGCCGCTTTCAGGCGATCTCGACGCGCTGGATGGACAACGACGTCTACGGCCATGTGAACAACGTGGTCTACTATTCCTTCTTCGACACGGCGGTGAACCGGCTTCTGGTGGTGTCGGGCCAGCTGGACATCCACCACGGCAAGGTCATCGGCCTGGTGGCCGAGACGGGGTGCCGGTACTTCTCGCCAACGGCGTTTCCGGACGAGATCGAGGCGGGCGTACGGGTCGCGCACGTTGGCAACTCCTCGGTGCGCTACGAGATCGGCCTGTTCAAGAAAAACGAGGAAGAGGCGGCGGCCGTGGGCTTCTTTGTCCACGTCTATGTGGACCGCGAGACGAACCGCCCCGTGCCGCTGAGCGAAGGGATGCGCGGGTTCCTGGCGAGCCTGGCGACCTAGTCGTCCATGTAGCCGAGCAGGGCGAGCGCGCCGACGGCGGTCAGGACGCCGAGCGTGAAGGCGGCGATGATGGAGCCGCTGGCCACGGCGGTGGAGACCGTCAGGGGCCGCGCCTTGTACCATTCGACGATGTCGGCTTCGTCGTCGGTCTGGTCTTCGTAGAGGGTGTCTTCGGCTTGCATGGTGCGGCTCCGGCAGGGTCGCGTCTTCAACCCTCGTCGGCGGGTGCGGTTCCGCCCCGTCCGTCGTGACAGGCCAGCAGCCATAGGCTAGATGCGGCCGACCCAGACCTGATCGCGCTCAAGCAGCGAGCGACCGCGTCGCGAGCGTTAGCGCCCTTACGAGACAAACATGGCCGGCCATTCCAAGTTCAAGAACATCATGCACAAGAAGGGTCGCGCCGACGCGGCCCGGTCCAAGCTGTTCTCCAAGCTGTCGCGAGACATCACAGTCGCGGCCAAGTCCGGCATGCCCGACCCGGCCATGAACCCGCGCCTGCGCCTGGCGGTGAACAACGCCAAGGCCGAGAGCCTGCCCAAGGACGTCATCCAGCGCGCCATCAACAAGGCCAGCTCCGGCGACGTCGATACGATGGAGGAGATCCGCTACGAGGGCCGGGGCCCCGGCGGCGTCGGGATCATCGTCGAGGCCCTGACCGACAACCGGAACCGGGCGGGATCGAACGTCCGTGCGGCCTTCACCAAGAACGGCGGGGCGCTGGGCGAGATGAACTCGGTGGCCTTCATGTGGGACCGGGTCGGCTGCATCATCTATCCGGCGGAAGCGGGCACCGAGGACGCCGTGATGGAGGCCGCCATCGAGGCGGGCGCCCAGGACGTTGAGAGCGATCTGGTCAAGCCCGACATCTACGAGGACGCGCCGGGCCACACCATCTGGACGGCTTTCGAGGACCTGAACGACGTGGCCGAGGCCATGTCCAAGGTGCTGGGCGACCCGAAGTCGACGGCCATCGTCTGGAAGCCGCAGTCGACCGTGCCCGTCACCGGCGAAACGGTCGGCACCCTGATGAAGCTGCTGGACGCGCTGGATGCGGAAGACGACGTGCAGAACGTCTATTCCAACGAGGACATCTCCGACGAGGACCTGGCGAAGTACGCGGGGTAGTTCGGGTCGAGCTCGAATCATGGCAGCGAGAACCGTGTTGACGCTCGTCCCGAGGCAGAACATAAGAAGAACATGCTAACGTCGGTGGAAATTTGTGCGGGTGCCGGCGGCCAAGCTCTGGGCTTGGAGCAGGCGGGTTTTGGTCACTCCGCCCTCGTCGAACTCGATGCGGATTGCTGCAAGACGCTGAGGATCAACCGGCCAAACTGGAACGTGATCGAGGGTGACGTTCGCGCTTTCGACGGACGACCGTATCGCGGCGTCGATCTGTTCGCGGGAGGCGTGCCATGCCCGCCCTTTTCTATGGCCGGAAAGCAATTGGGTCAGGCCGACGAGCGCGACCTTTTCCCCGAGGCCGTGCGACTAATTGACGAAATCCGGCCTCGGGCGGTGCTGCTGGAAAACGTCCGAGGTCTCATGGGCACGGTTTTTCAAAGCTATCGCCAGCATATTGCGCGCGACGTCGGAAAGATGGGGTACTGGACCGGTTGGCGTCTGCTGAACGCCTCTGACTACGGGGTCCCCCAACTTCGACCGCGTGTGGCGTTTGTCGCTTTGGCGAAAGGATTGGAGGATGCCTTTGATTGGCCGACGCCGCTGAAGACTCCGCCAAAAACGGTGGGTGAAGCTTTGAGCGATCTAATGGGTGCTGACGGTTGGCGCGGTCGTGACGGGTGGGTCGCTCGCGCCAATGAAATCGCCCCGACGCTGGTCGGTGGCTCGAAAAAGCACGGAGGTCCGGACCTCGGTCCGACGCGCGCGCGCGCCGCTTGGGCGGCGCTCGGCGTTAACGGCAAGAGCCTCGCTGAGGCCGCGCCGGAAGCCGATTTCGTCGGTATGCCTCGTCTGACGCCCCGCATGGCGGCGCGTATCCAGGGCTTCCCAGATCAGTGGCAATTCCACGGTCGCAAGACCGCCGCCTACAGACAGATCGGGAATGCTTTTCCGCCACCAGTTGCTCGCAGTTTGGGAAACAGTCTTCGCGTCGCCATAGAGGTTGGCGCACGTTATCGGCTTGCCGGATAATGCGCGAAAGCACAGGAGCCCGGTCGCGGCTGAGGGCACACTTCCTCGCAAACCTTGGCCGCGTAATGAATGCCGACGAACTGCGTGAGGTCGCAGGAGGAATCAGCGAATGGGCCCGGCGTGTCCGGGAACTTCGTACGGAGGAAGGCTACCTCATCCTCACTCACAACGACCGCTCCGACCTAAAGCCCGGCGAGTATCTGCTTGAGACCGCCAAGCCAGAGCCAGCGTTCAGCCGCAACATCTCGAAGGAGACGCGAGCATTTGTTCTCGATCGTAATGGGTTCACCTGCCAGCAGTGCGGAGCGGTAGCGGGGGAACCGCACCCCTATGATCCGACACGCAAGACTCGCCTCCACATTGGACACGTCATCGACAAATCGATGGGCGGATCGGATGACGCCAGCAATCTTCGGGCGCTTTGTTCTGTTTGCAACGAAGGCGCTCGCAATCTCACCCTCGACCGCCCGTCGGCTCAGAAGCTGCTGATCCAGGTGCGGCGCGCGACGGCCAGCGACCAGCGCGAAGTTTTGCGCTGGCTTCGATCAAAGTTCCCAACGGACTGAACGCTCCCGCCCTTCATTGCTCGTCAACCCTGTTTGCTGCATGACTGGAACGGATGGCGAACACACCGATTCATGGCGGGGCTACCCGCATCCTCGGACTCGACCCCGGCCTCAGGCGCACCGGCTGGGGCGTGGTGGTCAGCGAGGGATCCCGGCTGGCCTGGATCGCGCACGGTGTCGTCAGCCCGCCCGACACTCTGCCCCTGTCCGAACGCTTGCTGTGGCTGCTGGACAAGGTGGGCGAGGTCTGCGCCGCCCATGCCTGCGATGAGGCGGCGATCGAGGAGGTGTTCGTCAACGTCAATCCGGCCTCGACCCTGAAGCTGGGTCAGGCGCGGGCGGCGGTGATGCTGGCTCCGGCGCGGGCCGGGCTGTCGGTGGCGGAATATTCGCCCAACCTGATCAAGAAGGCGGTGGTCGGGGCCGGCCACGCCGACAAGACCCAGATCGCCTTCATGGTGAAGCGCCTCCTGCCCACCTGCGGCGAGGTCAAGGCCGATGCCGCCGACGCCCTGGCTGTGGCCATCACCCATGCGCAGCTCAGGAAGCGCGCCTTGCTGGCGGTGGCATCGTGATCGGGCGTCTGCGCGGCATGCTGGCCGAGGTGGAGGAGGGCCACTGCCTGATCGACTGCGCGGGCGTCGGCTATGTCGTCAGCTGCGGCGCGCGGACGTTGCAGCGCCTGCCCGCGCCCGGCGACGAGGCGACGCTGCATGTCGAGCAGAGCTGGTCGGCCGAGAATGGGCCGCGACTCTACGGCTTTCTGACGCGGGATGAGCGGCGCGCCTTCACGACGCTCTTGGGCATCCAGGGCGTGGGGCCCAAGGCCGCGCTGTCGGTGCTGGACGTGCTGCCGCCGGGCGAGCTGGCCTCGGCCGTGGCGCGCGAGGACAAGGCTGCGGTCGGGCGCGCCAACGGCGTGGGGCCCAAGCTGGCGCTGCGCATCGTGACCGAGCTGAAGGGCAAGCCGCTGGGGGAGGTGTCGTTCACCCCGTCTGCGCCTGGCGTTCACACCGAGGTCGCCGTGCCCGTGCCCAGCGTCACTGGTGAAGCCGTCTCGGCCCTGTTGGGTCTGGGCGTGGCCGAGGTCAACGCGCGTCGCGCGGTTGATCAGGCCCTGATCCGTCTGGGTGAGGAGGCGGAGCTGTCGGCTGTCATCCGGGCAGCGTTGCAGGAACTCGGGCGATGAGAGCGCTTCGGTTTCCTTCTCCCCCTGCGGGAGAAGGTGGCAGCCGAAGGCTGACGGATGAGGGGTACGAGGATGCGGACAAGACGTTTGGTCTTGCCCCCGGCCTGAGAACCGAGTTTCACCCCTCATCCGGCCCTCCGGGCCACCTTCTCCCGCAAGGGGAGAAGGGAGGTTTTGCATGACGGATGATCGCCTGATTTCTCCCCAGCCCGCGCCCGGCGAGGCTCATGACCGCGCCCTGCGCCCCCAGACCCTGTCGGACTTCGTCGGCCAGGAGCAGGCCAAGGGCAATCTGAAGGTCTTCATCGAGGCGGCACGCGGGCGCGGTGAGGCCATGGACCACGTCCTGCTGTTCGGGCCTCCGGGACTGGGCAAGACGACGCTGGCCCAGATCGTGTCGCGCGAACTGGGCGTCGGTTTTCGCGCCACCTCCGGCCCGATCCTGGCCAAGGCGGGGGATCTGGCGGCGATCCTGACCAACCTTGAGCCGCGCGACGTCCTGTTCATCGACGAGATCCACCGCCTGGCCCCGACGGTCGAGGAGATCCTGTACCCGGCCATGGAGGACCATGTGCTGGACCTGATCATCGGCGAGGGGCCCTCGGCGCGGTCGGTGCGGATCGATCTGGCCCCGTTCACCCTGGTCGGGGCGACGACGCGGGCCGGCTTGCTCGCCACGCCGCTGAGGGACCGGTTCGGCATTCCGCTGAGGCTGGAGTTCTACACGCCCGACGAGCTGGTGCGCGTCATCACCGGGGCGGCGCGCAAGATGGGCGCGCCGATCGACGACGACGGCGCGCGCGAGATTGCGTCAAGGTCTCGCGGCACGCCCAGGGTGGCGGGACGGTTGTTGAGGCGGGTGCGCGACTTCGCGGGGGCGGAAGGCGCAGCCGTCATTGACAAGCTCGTGGCGGCCCGCGCGCTCAGTCGTCTGGAGATCGACGAGGCGGGGCTGGATGCCAATGACCGTCGCTTCCTCAAGGCCCTGATCGAGAACTATGGCGGGGGTCCCGTCGGGATGGACACGCTGGCCGCCGCCATCGCCGAGGCGCGCGACGCGGTCGAGGACGTGATCGAGCCCTACCTGCTCCAGCAGGGCTTCATCCAGAGGACGCCGCGCGGTCGCATGGCGTGCGCCAGGGCCTATGCGCATCTGGGGTTGGCGGAACCGCCCAAGCCCGCGAGCGCGCCGGACCTGTTCGGGGAGGGGCGATGACCGACACCCCCACCTTCGGCCGGTTCGACGGGCGCGATCACCTGCTGCCGGTGCGGGTCTACTATGAAGACACCGACTTCACCGGCGTCGTCTATCACGCCAACTACGTCCGCTATTTCGAGCGGGGGCGGTCGGATTTTCTGCGCGCCATCGGCATCGGCCATGCCCAGCTTCTGGATGACGACGCGCCGCTGGCCTTTGTCGTGGCCGAGATGAAGCTGACCTTCGTCAGACCCGCCCGGATCGACGACGCCCTGTTGGTCCGAACCCGCTACGGGGCGATCCGTGGACCTCGCCTGATGATCTCACAGACCATCGAGCGTGACGGTGAGGTGATGTGCCGGGCCGATGTCACGGCGGTGTGCATCCACCTGGACGGTCGCCCCCGGCGGCCGACGCGGGCCCTGGTCGAGGCGGTGACCCCCTGGCTGACGGGCGGGACTTGAGTCTTTCGCGCCACAGATCGCCGGTCGTCAGATTCCGGCAGGCGGCGTTAGGGACTTCCCGGCCCGATCTGCCTTAGAACAGCCATGCGCGGTCGCTGGATTGACCGCAGCTCGAATCCGGGACGACCACATGACCGCCGAAGCCGCAGACGCAAACCTGTTGGACCCGATCTATCTGTTCATGGCCGCCGACTGGGTGGTGAAGTCAGTGATGGTCGGCCTGGTGATCGCCTCGGTGTGGTCGTGGACCGTCATTATCGACAAGGCCTTTCGCTTTACGGCTCTGAACCGCCAGGCGGATGAGTTCGAGAAGTCCATCGCGTCCGGCCGGTCCCTGGAGGATGTCGCTGCCCAGGCTGGGCCGGAGCCCAGCCACGCCTTGCCGCGCATGCTGCAGATCGCCCTGTCGGACTGGCGCGAGACGCGGGCCAAGGGTCCCCTGACCGATACCCAGGGCAACCTGCTGATCACCCGCATCGACCGGGCGCTGGACAGCCTGATCGCGCGCGAGGGCCAGAGGGTGGAGGAAGGTCTGGGCGTGCTGTCGGTGGTCGCCACTGCCTCGCCGTTCGTCGGCCTGTTCGGAACCGTCTGGGGTATCATGAACGCGTTTGGCCGCATCGCGGCGGCTGGCAATACCAATCTGACGACGGTGGCCCCGGCCATCGCCGAGGCCCTGTTCGCCACGGCCATCGGCCTGGCGGCGGCCATTCCGGCCTACATCGCCTACAACAAGTTCTCGATCGACGCGGGCAAGTTCAGCGGCCGGCTGGAAAGCTTCGCCGACGACCTGCAGGCCGCCGTGGCGCGGCGTCTGGGCGCGGGCGCGGCCCCCGTCGCCCCTCCACCCCCGCCGCCCGCATCCGACCTCGGCTATCGGCGGAGCGTCTGATCCATGGCTCTGGGCGGTGGATCAGGCGGCGGAGGCCACGTGCGGGGGCGACGGCGCGCGCGCAAACGCCCGCTGTCCGAGATCAACGTCACGCCTCTGGTGGACGTGATGCTGGTCCTGCTGATCATCTTCATGATCTCGGCCCCGCTGCTGACGGTGGGCGTGCCCGTTGAGCTGCCCAAGACCGAGGCCAGCGCGGTCGAGACCGAGAAGCCTCCCGTCACGGTCTCCATCGACCGGGACGGAGCGATCTTCGTCCAGCGCGACGAGACGGCCTTCGATGCCCTGGTGGAGCGGGTGAGTGACGCAGCCGGAGAGACCGAGCGAGAGGAGCTGTCGGTGTTCGTGCGGGCGGACGGCCGGGCACCCTATCAGGCCGTGGCACGCGTGATGGCGCGGTTGTCCGCGTCCGGTTTCACCAAGATCAACCTGATCACCGACACGGCGGCCGAGGAACCATAGGGGTGGTGACGCGGGCTCCATCGCCAGCGCTGCGGCTCCCATCGATTTTGGGCGCGCTCCTGCTGCACGCTGGCGTGGTGGCCATGTTCTTCGTGCCGTGGCCCGAGACCGAGGACATCGTGCCGATGGTCAACTCGGTGCCGGTGTCGATTGTCTCGTCCGAGGTCATCGAGGCCGCGCCGGCCGACAATCCGTCCGAGGAGCTGGTGACAGAGGAGGCCGCGACCGCGCCAGTTGAGAGCCCGCCCGAGCCGACCCCGCCCGAGCCCACGCCGCCAGCGCCCGCTCCGACCCCTCCGCCACCCCGGCCCACGCCGACGCCCCGTCCGACGCCGCCGCGCGAGACACGCCCGGCCCCGACACTGCCCCGGCCGACGCCACCGCGTCCAGAGACAAGACCGACGCCCCCCCGGGCCGAAACCCGGCCTCCGCCGTCACGGTCGGATGCGCCGCCGCTTGATCTCGATGCCCTGGCCGGTCCCCGCCGTCCGGCACCGACACCGGGTCCGCGCGCACCGACGGGCCAGCAGGGCCGGGGACAGGCCCCGCAGGCCACAGGTCCGCAGATCACCGCCATCTTCAACCAGGTCTATCCGAACTGGGTCCTGCCCTGCGACATTCCCGGGGCGAACCAGCTGAGGATCGAGATGGATGTGACGCTGTCCGCCGACGGCCGCATCACCTCTGGCCCGACCCTGCGCAATCCCCGCTCCGACAGCGTCTATCGCGCGGCAGCCGACGGTGCGCTCAGGGCGATCCGCCAGACCGCGCCTTTCGACGTGCCCCAGGGCTTCCCGGGCGGCGCGTTTCGCCCGACGTTCAATACCGAGCGCGCGTGCCGGAACCGCTAGGGCCGCCTGACGATGCCTGACTCACTCGCCCGGCAGGAGTTGCCGTCCCGAATCTCGCCCCATTCGCCCGGAAGCTGGCGTTTGTCACACGGGCCGGGGATAAGGCCTGACGACCTCTCGCTTCGCCGCCTTCGGAGACAACGATGCGTCTGAACCTGCTGCTCACCACCGTCGCCGCGCTGGGCGTGGCGACCGCGTCGCTGGTGCAGGCCCAGACGACGACGCAGAGCCTGAACGGTGGGCCCTCGCGTCAGCAGGCGCAGCAGCAGCCGGCCCAGACCGGCGGGCCGATCGAGGTCGAGATCGATCAGGGTGTGATGCGGCCCTTCCAGATCGCAGTTGCCCCCTTCAGCGGCCAGAACGGCGCGTCCATCGCCGACGTCGTCTCGGGCGATCTGCGCCGCTCGGGCTTCTTCGAGCCGATCAACCCGGCCAGCTTCATCGAGACGGGCCTCACGCTCGCCAATGCGCCGAACTTCCCGCAGTGGACCCAGATCGGGGCCCAGGCCGTGCTTTACGGTTCGGTCACGCCGCGTCCGGATGGCAGGAACGATGTGGGCTTCCGGCTGTACGACCCGTACCGGCAGTGCCAGCTGGTCAGCTACAACTTCACCGCAACGCCGGAACAGTGGCGGCGCATCGGCCACAAGATCGCCGACGTCGTCTATGAGCGGATGACCGGCGAGAGCGCCTTCTTCGACACCCGCATCGTGTTCGTGGCCGAGAGCGGCACGGGTCTGAACCGGCTGTCACGTCTGGCGATCGTGGACCAGGATGGCGGAAATCCGAACTTCCTGACCGACGGCAGTGAGATCATCCTGACGCCGCGCTTCTCGTCCAACCCCGACGAGATCATCTATATGGCGCTGGGCGAGGACTACAGCCGGATCTACCTCTACAACCTGTCGACCGGGCGACGCGAGAACCTGGGTGAGTTCGACGGCCAGCCTCTGGCACCGCGCTATTCGCCGGACGGGACCAAGGTCGCCTTCTCCATCATCCGGGGTGGCAATACCGACGTCTTCGTCATGGACCTTCAGACCCGGAGGCTGTCGCGTCTGACGACCGATCCCGGCATCGACACCTCGCCGTCGTTCAATCCGGACGGGACGCGCATCGTCTTCAACTCAGACCGGTCGGGCACGCCGCGCCTCTATGTGATGAACGCGGACGGTTCGGGCCAGCGGCCGATCAGCCGGGGTGGTGGCAGCTATACGGCCCCGGCCTGGAGCCCGCGCGGCGACCTGATCGCCTTCACCCGGTCGGGCGGCGGACAGTTCGGGATCGGTGTCATGGCCCCGGACGGGTCCGGCGAACGAATGATTTCGCGCAGCTACTTCGAAGAGGGCCCGTCGTGGGCACCGAATGGCCGCTACCTGATGTTCTCGCGCCAGACGCGGAACGGGAACACCAATCTCTGGATGGTCGATCTGTCGGGGCGCGTGATCGCCCAGTCCGGCTATCAGGGTCGGGGATCCGATCCCGCGTGGTCGCCCCTGCTTTCCGAAGCGCCTTCCAACCTGGGTCGAGGCGGACCCGACAGCTGCGACAGCTGACCCATTTCCGGGGCGGGGCCCCCGGATGCTCACAACCGCGTCATCGCCCCGGCTGACGCTATGAGACCCAACCCGGCGCCGACTAGGCTTGGCTTTCGAAGCGCCGCAGACGACAGAGGAGACGAGCCCATGATGACCGCATCCCGCATCGCAAGGATCGCCCTGATCGGCGCCGCCGTCGCCGCGATGGCCGCCTGCGCGCCCCGCGCCCCAGTCGAGGGCGCGACCGGCCCCACGACGGGCACGGATTCCAATGTCCCGGCCTATCCGGGTCCCGGTGGGGGCACCATCGAAGGCGGGGGGCTGGGCTCCAGCGCCCCGGGCTCGGAAAACGACTTCGTCGTCAACGTCGGCGACCGGATCTACTTCGATCTCGACAGCTACCAGATCAGCCCTGAGGCCTATCCGCGCCTCGACGCCCAGGCCCAGTGGCTGCAGAGCTATCCGCAAGTGACCGTCCGCATCGAGGGCAACGCCGACGAACGTGGCACCCGCGAATACAATCTCGCCCTGGGCGCGCGCCGGGCGGAATCGATCCGCAGCTATCTGATCGAGCGGGGTGTCTCGGCCGGCCGGATCGACACGATCAGCTTCGGCAAGGAACGGCCGATTGCCCAGGGCTCCAGTGAAGAATCCTGGGCCCGCAACCGCAACGGTCGCACGGCGATCGCGTCAGGCGCGCAGTAGGGCGACCTGGGGGGCCTTGTGGATCACGAGCGCCGGACCTGACAGTCAAGCGACCTTGACTATTGGACAGGCCTGGTTTCCATCGCGCTACCCCATTGGAGGCTTCGATGATTGAGTTCCTGTTCGCTTCCCTTCTGCTTGCGTCGCCACAGGACGCGGATACCTACGGTCGAGACGTCACCCTCGCGGGCCTCTGCGGCAGCATGGGATGGGTGGTGGACGGCACCCAGGCCAATCGGCTGGCGGACGTCGTGGCCGCCAGCCATCCCCAGATGACGCGCGCCCAGTTCGACGCTGCCGCAGCCCAGGCGGGAGCCGCCTTTGGCCAGCAAACCCGCACGGACATGGCGGCGATCGACAGTCAAGCCGCTTTCCAGGCCTGGGCCTCCGCGCTGGAAGCCCGCTGCGATGCGGTCGCCCAAACCTATCCGGACGTTCTGCATCGGGGCCCGGAGACCGCGGCGACATGGTCGGCGACGCAGGCTCGGCTGGCGGCCCGCTATCCGCAATAGGGCAGGCGAGGTGACGGTCGACAGGTGCCGGACCGTCAGGGTGCTTGCCTCCGGCCCGGCCACCCGTCAGATTGTGCGGTGCACTGTCGGAGGGGCCCCATGGTGGATATCGAAGCGGCCGGCGGCGCAGCGACCAGCGGGCTGATCGGAGCCGCGATCGAGAAGCCGACGGGGTACGCCGGCGAAGCGCATGAAGCCTGCACCGACTGCGGAGAGCCGACATCGGGCAAGTTCTGCTCGAACTGCGGCCAGCCGACTCATGTGCACCGCAGCCTGCTTCATCTGGTCGAGGAAGTGCTGCATGGCGTGCTGCATTTCGACGCCCGCATCTGGCGGACGCTTCCTCTGCTGCTGCTCAATCCCGGCCGCCTGACGCGGGAATGGATCCAGGGCAAGCGCACCCGTTACATCTCGCCGCTCGCGATCTTCCTTTTCACCGTCTTCCTGATGTTTTTCATCATGAGTTTCGGGGGAACCAACGTCATCAACGCCGAGCCGCTTGAAGAGCGTATCGCCGATGCGCGGACGGCGGTGACCGATCTCGAGGCTTCAATCGCCGAGGCTGAAGCCAGGGCGGCAGCCGGTGAACTCGGTGCCCAGGCCACGGCCGACGGACTTCGAGGGGGGCTGATCGGTGCCCAGACCCGTCTTGAGGCCCTTGAGGCGGCCCGCACTTCTGCGCCACGTGCGGACGGCTATGAGGTGGGAAGCTGGCAGGCCGAAATGGTCGACGCTGTTCAGGAACGGCGAGTCAGCATCGGGATCGGTGACGAGCAGTTCCGGGAGAAGATCCTGCACAAGCTCGCGAACCCGGAGTTCGCCGTCTACAAGATCCAGCAGACGGCCTACAAGTTCGCCTTTCTGCTGGTTCCCCTGTCGATCCCGTTCGTCTGGCTGTTGTTCGTCTGGAAGCGCGGTTTCACCTGGTACGACCACGGCGTGTTCGTCCTGTACTCCCTGACCTTCATCTCGATCCTGACCATGCTGATGGGGGTCCTGGGCCAATGGAATGGGTGGTTTACCAGCACGCTGGCCTCGTTGCTCAGTCTCACTGTGCCTGTTCATATGTTCGCGCAGCTGAAGGGCACCTACGGCCTCTCGATCTTTTCGGCGCTCTGGCGGACGCTCTTTCTGCTGTTCTTCTGCGTCATGACGAGTGTCATATTTCTCCTCGCAATCATCGTCCTTGGCCTGACGGGATGATGCTCGGCCTTGTGGCGGCCCCAAATCGGTGAAAGCTCTCAGGTCATGAAAACCCGCAAGTCCCTCCTTCGCGTCCCCAGCCTTCGCGTCCTGGCTCTGGCGGCTGTCGCCACTGGCGTCATCGGCGGAACCGTCGTGGCCCAGACCCAGCCGCTTCCGGCTATCCAGTGGGATGTGCGCCGGCTCGACAACCTGGACCGCAACGTCCGCCGTCTGGAACGCGCCATCACCCAGAGGAACAACCAGGGTGAGCCGGTGCTGGTCGAATCCGATCCCGAGCTGATCGCGCTTCAGGGACGGGTCGCCCTGATGGAGCAGCGGCTGCGCGACATGGAGTTGACGGTCCGGCGTGTGAACGGGGACCTGGAGCGGCTGACCTTCCAGCTCGACGAGTCCGGTGGCGACAACGCCGCGCTTCGGACCCGTCTGGCGGACGCAGAGGACCGCATCGCCACGCTGGAAGCGGCCAAGGAAGCAGCCGAGACCGCCGCGCGCGAAGCCGCGGAGTTCGCCGCCCGATCCCCGACCGGAGACGCCGTCACCGACCTGGCCGCCGCCCGTGCCCTTCTGGCCAGCGACCCGGCGCGCGGGCGCGCGGCGCTGGATCTGGTCGCGTCGACCTGGGCGGACACGCCATCGGGTCGCGAAGCGATGTGGCGGATCGGCGACATCATCCGCGCCGCTGGAGATCAGGCCGGCGCGGTTCAGCAGTATGCCCAGGCTTTGCAGGGCTGGCCGACCGAGGGTTGGGCCGGCGAAGTGACCCTGAAGCTCGCGCGAGGGCTGGAGGCCACCAATCGCGACGCCCAGGCTTGTGCGGCGCTCGGCGAGTACCAGCGCCGCTACGCCGCCTCCTCGACGCCGGCGTTGCGCGAGATCGCGGCCCGCACGCGGACCCAGGCGAACTGCCGCTGAACGCGGACGGTCCGTCTGCCGGACTGGAGCGGCGGGTCGCTGCAGTTCTGGACGCCCGGCTGCAACGGGATGCGGATCATCCCGTCGCGATCGCCCTGTCCGGAGGCGGGGATTCGGTCGCCCTGCTTGGCATGGTGACCGATTGGGCGCGGATCGCGCGACGGCGGGTGCTGGCCATCACCGTCGATCACGGCCTGAACCCGGACAGCGCGTCCTGGAACCGTCTCTGTGAAGCCGAGGCGCGTCGACTGGGTGCGGACTGGGTGCTGCGCCGCTGGGAGGGAGACAAACCGTCCACCGGCTTGCCGGCGGGTGCCCGCCGTGCGCGACACGCCCTGATCGCCGATGCCGCGAGAGACGCAGGGGCGCGCGTCGTCCTGTTCGGGCACACCGCCGATGACGTCGTCGAGGGCGACTGGATGCGGGAGCGGGGCTCCACCTTGGGGCGACTGCGCGAATGGTCGCCAAGCCCGGCCTGGCCGGAGGGACGCGGGCTGATGCTGCTGCGGCCCATGCTGTCAGAGCGGCGCGAGGCGTTGCGGGACTATCTCCGAGCGAGGGGGGCAGGGTGGATCGACGATCCGGGCAACGCGCGATTTGAGCGCGGCAGGGCTCGACAGGCTTTAGCCTCACTCATTGCGGACGCACTCGAAGCGGTGTGGGGCGACGGAAGTTACCGCTCAGAGGCTTCCCTGTCGGCCCCTCGACTTGCGGATTGCTCCGCTCTCCGAGCCTCAAGCCCCCTTCCGCTGGGAGAAGGGTTCGAGGGAGGGGACGATCTGTCCGCGACGATCCTCTGCGCCGCCGGACACGACCGCTTGCCGCGATCTGACCGGCTCGATGCCCTCTTGGACCGGCTTGCCCGCAGTCACCCCTTCACAGCCACCCTCGCAGGCGCCCGGATCGAGGCGACGGGCCACCGCCTCCTCATTCTGCGCGAGGCCGGTGAATTCCGCCGCCGCCCGCCCGTGCCGCTTCCGCTGACGCCGGATCGGCCCGCTGTCTGGGACGGCCGGTATGAGATCACCACGAGCGAACCGGGCTGGTCGGTGGTGCCGGCGCTCGGCCGCCTCGCCGCCCTGTCCGACGCCGACCGTGCTGTTGCGGGACGATCCCCGGCGGCGGCGCGCGGCACCCTGCCGGTCCTGATCCGGGACGGAGATCCGCGCCCGGTTCTTGCATGGCGTCATGCCAGGGTTCTGGCCCTTGCGCCGCGCCGTCTGAAGCTGGCCCAATGGGCGTTTTCGGGCGAAACGACGCAGGAAAGGGACCTCGCCGACGCCGTCCATGGCGAAACGCCTTCGCCTGACCTATTTTGACGTGACCTGAGTATCATCCATGCCGGCCGGGGTAGTCGGCGACGAGGATTTCCAACCGATGAACCTTCGCAATCTGGCGATCTGGGGCGTGATCATTCTGGGGCTGCTGGCGGTCTATGCCGCGGTCAGTCAGAACGGTGGGACCCTGCCGGGACAGCCTGCGGGCGCTGCGGCACAGGGCCGTCCCGCGGCCATAACCTACTCCCGCCTGGTTGAGGCGGTCGAGGCGCGTGACATCAAGTCGGCCCAGGTGCGCGGCGATCAGGTGACGGGTGTGTTCCAGAACGACACCCGTTTCACGGCCACGACGCCCTATCCGAACGAGGACCTGGTCAACTCCATGCTGGCCTCGGGCACCCAGGTCGATGTCAAGACGACGCGTCAGGCCTGGTGGCAGGGACTGTTGATCGGTCTGCTTCCCATCCTTCTGCTGGTCGGCGTCTGGATCTTCTTCATGCGCCAGATGCAAGGCGGCGCGCGCGGGGCCATGGGCTTCGGCAAGTCCAAGGCCAAGCTGCTGACCGAGCACAAGGGACGCAAGACGTTCGAGGACGTCGCCGGCGTCGACGAGGCCAAGGAAGAACTGCAGGAGGTGGTCGACTTCCTGAAAGACCCCGGCAAGTTCCAGCGTCTGGGCGGCAAGATTCCCAAGGGGGCCCTGCTGGTCGGCCCTCCGGGCACCGGCAAGACCCTGCTCGCTCGGGCCGTGGCAGGTGAAGCGGGCGTGCCCTTCTTCTCGATCTCGGGTTCTGACTTCGTCGAGATGTTCGTCGGCGTCGGTGCCAGCCGCGTGCGCGACATGTTCGAACAGGCCAAGAAGAACGCGCCCTGCATCATCTTCATCGACGAGATCGACGCCGTCGGCCGCCATCGTGGTGCCGGTCTGGGCGGCGGCAACGACGAGCGCGAGCAGACCCTGAACCAGCTGCTGGTCGAGATGGATGGCTTCGAGGCGTCCGAGAACATCATCCTGATCGCGGCGACCAACCGTCCCGACGTTCTGGACCCCGCGCTGCTCCGTCCCGGCCGCTTTGACCGGCAGGTCGTGGTGCCGAACCCGGATGTCTCCGGCCGCGAGAAGATCCTGCGCGTCCACATGAAGGATGTGCCGCTGGCCGCGGACGTCAACGTGAAGACCATCGCGCGCGGCACCCCGGGCTTCTCGGGTGCCGACCTGGCCAATCTGGTCAACGAGGCGGCCCTGATGGCGGCGCGTCGGGATCGGCGGATGGTCACGCACCGTGACTTCGAGGACGCCAAGGACAAGGTCATGATGGGCGCTGAGCGCAAATCGATGGCCATGAACGAGGAAGAGCGTCGTCTGACGGCCTATCACGAGGGCGGTCACGCCATCGTGGCGATCAACGTCAAGATGGCCGATCCGGTGCACAAGGCGACGATCGTCCCGCGCGGTCAGGCCCTGGGCATGGTGATGCAGCTGCCGGAAGGCGACCGCTACTCCATGAAGTACCAGCAGATGATCGACCGGATCGCCATCATGGCCGGCGGCCGCGTGGCCGAGGAGCTGATCTTCGGCAAGGAGAACATCACCTCGGGCGCATCGTCCGACATTCAGCAGGCGACCAAGCTGGCGCGCCGCATGGTGACCCAGTGGGGCTTCTCCGATGTGCTCGGCACCGTGGCCTACGCTGAGAATGAGCAGGAGGTGTTCCTGGGTCACTCGGTCTCGCGCACCCAGAATATCTCGGAAGAAACAGCCCGGATCATCGACGCCGAGGTCAAGAAGCTGGTCACGTCCGGCTGGGACGAGGCGCGCAAGATCCTGACCGACAAGGCCGAGGACCTCGAGAAGCTGGCCCAGGCCCTGCTCGAATACGAGACCCTGTCGGGCGAGGAGATCAAGGATCTGCTCGAAAAGGGCGCAGCTCCGAACCGCGACGAGAACAACTTCCCCAACGCCGGTCCTTCGGTCGCCGTGCCGGTGACCCCGGTGTCGGAAGGAGTCTCTGTGGTGGCCTCGGAAGAGCACCGCCCCCTCCACTGACGACACGGAAAAGCCCGCCCGGTTCGCCGCGCGGGCTTTTCTTCGTCAGACTAGTTTGCATTACAGACAAGTCTGCTATACCCCGAATTATCCAAGGGGCATGAGAGACATTGACGGCCATGTTTGCGAAGACATCGAAGACACCGATAGAGACACCGATAGAGACATCGGCGACAGGCGAGACAACCCAACGACTGCACGGGCTGGATGCGCTGCGTGGTGGCGCGCTGCTGCTGGGCGTTCTGCTCCACACAAGCCTCGCCTTCTTTCCGCAGCAGACCTGGATCGTCCACGACGAGAGCCGGTCGATCGGCGCGGCCTGGATCTTCTACGGGATCCACCTGTTCCGCATGACGGCCTTCTTCCTGATCGCCGGCCTGTTCGCCCACATGATGCTGGCGCGGAAGGGCTGGTGGGGCTTCGCGCGCGATCGGGTCAGCCGCATCGCCGGGCCGCTGGCCGCCTTCTGGACACCGGTCATGGCCGGCATCATCACCGCGCTGGTCTGGAACGCCTATGTCCAGGGCTGGGTCACGCCCGGAGCGCCGACCCCGCCGACGCCGACCTATGACTGGACCAACTTTCCCCTGACCCACCTGTGGTTCCTGTGGGTGCTGGTGATCTTCTACGCCGCGACCCTGATCCTGCGCGCGCCGTTCGCCGTGCTGGACCGTGACGGTCGCTGGGGTCGCGTCGTGGATCGCCTGACCGGGATGCTCATCGGTCCGTGGACGCCCGCTGTCCTGGCGGCCCCCCTGGCCCTGACCTTGTGGCTCGACCCGACCTGGGTCGCCTTCTTCGCCATTCCCACGCCCGACGAGGGCCTCGTGCCCAACGCCGCCGCCCTGACCGGGTTCGGTCTGGCGTTCGGCCTGGGCTTCCTGCTCGACCGCCGCCGTGACCTGCTGGACCGCATCGCCGCCTGGTCGCCGCTGCTGCTGGCCATCGCGGTCGGGACGGGCGTCGCGGGCTGGTATCTGGCTGGCGGCCCGCGTCTGGAGCCGATGGTCGAGCCGACCTTCGACAAGGCCGTCGCGGCCTGGACGACGGCGCTCGCCGTCTACAGCTCGGCGCTGGCGGCGATGGGGCTGTGCCTGCGCTTCCTGTCGGGCCGCAGCGCGATCCGGCGCTACCTCGCCGACGCCTCCTACTGGGTCTACATCGTCCACCTGCCGCTGGTGATGCTGGCCCAGGTCTGGGTGCAGGACTGGGCGGGGCCGTGGTGGCTGAAGCTCGGGGGGATCACGCTCGGCGTGCTGGCGGTGTCCCTGGCCACCTATGAGCTGGCGGTGCGCCATACCTTTGTCGGGACATGGCTGAACGGCCGCCGTATCCCGTGGCGACGGCCCCGCACAGAACCCTCGCCGGCTGCTGCTGAATAGCTTGCCAAGCGCGGCCGGCTCGTCCACCCCGGACGGGCCGGTCGCCCTTTCCGAGTCGCCCCATGACCCAGACCCCCCGCACCTCCGCCGAGGCCGATCTCGCCTTCATGCGCTCGATCGTCGAGGGCGACGGCCGCCCGCCGATGACCATGGCCGTCTGCTATCTGGCGGGAGGGTTGCTGTACGGGCTGCAGTGCCTGTTCCACGTCGGTCAGATCATCGGGCTGGTCCGTTGGCCCGCCCTGCCCAGTCTGACCTTCATCGTGCTGATCAGCGTGACCTTCCTGCTGATCCTGGTCTGGGCCATCGTGCAGGACCGCAAGGACGGCGTGGGCAACCGCGGACCCGCGGCGGCTCGCACCCTGAAGGCGGCCTTCAGCGCCACGGGCATGGCCAATGCCGCCGTCATCATCATCTTCGGCGTGGGTGCTGCGCGGGACAACGACTTCGCCATCTGGCTCTACTATTCGGCCATCGTCTTCGCGCTGCAGGCCGCGGCCTGGTACGTGGCCTGGACCCTGAAGCGGAAGGCCTGGATGCTGGCCACTGCGATCGGTGGCTGGATCACGGCCGTGGCGCTGGGCGTGCTGGTCCGCGAGACGATGTGGTACCTGGCCGTCTGCACCGTCGCCCTGTTCGTGCTGTTCGCCGGTCCGGGCTGGATCATGATGCGCGATGTACTCAGGTCGCGGCGGAACGGCGCCTGATCCATGGGGCTGGCCGATCTCGGCAAGATCGACGAGGTCATCCACGGTCGCATGCGGCTGGGGATCATGGTCTATCTGGCCGACGTCGAGACCGCCGACTTCACCGAGCTGAAGACCGTGCTTGAGGCGACACAGGGCAACCTGTCGGTCCATCTCAAGAAGCTGGAGGAGGCGGGCTACGTCGCCATCGACAAGAGCTTCAAGGACAACAAACCCTTGACCCGCATCACCCTGACGGGCGAGGGCCGCTCCGCATTCGCCACCTATCTGGAGGCGCTGGGACGCCTGATCGGAGACAAGGGGTGAGCGTACGGCCACGCGTCATGGGCATCGTCAATGTGACGCCCGACAGCTTTTCCGACGGCGGGCGCTACGACAGCGACGAGGCCGGTCTGGCGCACGCCATGAAGCTGATCGGCGACGGCGCCGACATCCTCGACATCGGCGGGGAGAGCACGCGGCCGGGCGCGGAACCCGTGTCGGCCGAAGACGAGATCGCCCGCGTCGTGCCGGTCATCGAGGCGGTCCACGCCCGCTGGCACGGCCCGATCAGCGTCGACACCATGAAGCCCGAGGTGGCGCGCGCCGCCATGGCCGCCGGGGCGACGATCTGGAATGATGTGACGGCGCTGGGGTTCTCGCCCGACGGCCCCAGGGTCGCCGCCGAGCTGAAGTGCGAGGTGGTGCTGATGCATATGCTGGGCGAGCCGCGCACCATGCAGATCGAGCCGCGCTACGACGACGTGGTCGCCGACGTCATGGCGTACCTGTCGGCCCGGGCGGAGGCGGCGATCGAGGCGGGTGTCGCGCGCGAGCGGATCACGCTGGATCCCGGCATCGGCTTCGGCAAGACGGTGGAGCACAACCTGGCCCTGATCGCCGCGCTGGACCGCCTTTCCGTGCTCGGCTTTCCGGTGCTGCTGGGCGCCAGCCGCAAGCGCATGATCCGCAACATCGACCCCTCCGCCGCCGAGGCGACGGACCGTCTGGGCGGCTCGATCGCCCTCGCGCTCGAGGGCGCCCGGCGGGGGGCTTCGATCCTGCGCGTTCACGACGTGCGCGAGACCGTACAGGCGTTGAAGGTGCAGGCTGCGGTGGAGGCCGCTCGATGATCTCGCAAGCCAAAGGCCGCGTCCTGATCATTGCCGGTTCTGACTCCGGCGGCGGCGCGGGGGTCCAGGCCGACATCAAGGCGGTGACGGCAATGGGTGGCTATGCCGCCACGGCCATCACGGCGATCACGGTGCAGAACACCCTGGGTGTCCACGGCGTCCATCCCCTGCCGCTCGACCTGATCGAGGCCCAGGCCCGAGCCGTGCTCGACGACATCGGGGCCGATGCGGTCAAGACCGGCATGCTCGGCTCGGTTTCTGTGGTTGAGCGCGTCGCGGCCATCCTGGATACGACCGGGGCACCGGCCGTGGTCGATCCGGTCATGATCGCCAAGGGCGGGGCGTCCCTGCTGGACGACAACGCGGTCGAGGCGGTCAAGACCCTCATGGTCCCGCGCGCCGCGATCCTGACGCCCAATGCGCCCGAGGCCGAGGCCCTGACGGGGCTGGTCGTCACGGACCTGGATGGCCAGCGCCGGGCGGGCGAGGCCCTGCTGGCCCTGGGGGCCCGCGCCGTGCTGATGAAGGGCGGCCATGTCGAGGGGCCGACAGTGATCGATCTGCTTCTGACGTCCACCGGTGAGACCCTGCTGGAGGGGCCGCGCATCGAGACGACCTCGACCCACGGCACGGGCTGCACGCTCGCCAGCGCCGTCGCCGCAGGACTGGCGCAGGGATGGCCGATCGAGACCGCGGTCGCCGAAGCCTGGGCCTATGTGTCCGAGGCGATCCGCAGGGCCCCTGGGCTGGGTGCCGGCCATGGACCGCTGGATCACGGCTGGACCCTGAGGGACCGTCCATGAGCGCCGCTTTGGAGGCCCAATTGGTCGAGACGGTCCGAGCCGATCCGGACCTGATGCACGTCCTGACGGTCGCGCGGTCGCTGGACCTGCCGGACTGGCGGATCTTCTCCGGGGCCGTCTACCAGACCGTCTGGAACGCTCTGGGCGGCCACCCGGTCGGCTATGGTCGCAAGGACTATGACCTCGGCTACTTCGACCCGGACACGTCCTGGGACGCCGAGGACGTGATCATCCGACGTGCCGCGGCCGCCTTCGAGGCGCCGTTTCGCAGTCAGGTCGAGGTGCGCAATCAGGCCCGGGTGCATCTGTGGTTCAGGGACCGCTTCGGAGAGGACTACGAGCCTCTGTCGTGCACGGACGAGGCTTTGGGCCGGTTCGTGGCTCCGGCTTTCGCCGTCGGCATCCGGCTGGAGCAGAACGACGCGATCTCGGTGGCTGCGCCATTCGGCCTGGAGGACGTCTTCGACCGGGTGATCCGGCCCAATCCGAACCGGCCTCGCGCGTTGGGATGGGACCGGGCGGTCGGCAGCGCCGTGGCCCGCTGGCCCGAAGTCACAGTGATCGATCCGGCCTAGGCGGTCTCGATCCGGCACCTGCTGGATGCAGCCCGATCATCGTCACATGCGGTGGGCCGGCAACGCCCTCGCCGGGCGTGCGTTGTCACCGACAGGACGCCGCTCCCACAGGCGTGGCGCATCCTTTTCGCGATCCTCACCTTTCGCCCCAGGGCGACCTAGGAGCCATCCATGACTGCCGAGATCATCAATACCGGCCTGACCAAGGCCGAGCGCACCGACGTGTCGCGGGAACTGACCAAGGTCCTGGCCGACAGCTTCGCCGTCTACATGAAGACCCACGGCTATCACTGGAACGTGCGGGGGCCGGAGTTCTTCGCCCTGCACACCCTGCTGGAGCAGCAGTATCGCGACATGTGGGAGGCGCTGGACGAGATCGCCGAGCGCATCCGGGCGCTGGGGGAGTTCGCCCCTCAGGGCTACGCCACCTTCGCCAACCTGTCCTCGATCAAGGACGGCGATCCCGACAAGGACGCCACCGCCATGCTCAAGGAACTGATGAAGGACCATGAGACCCTGATCGCCACCTGCCGCAAGGCGATCGAGGCCGCCGATGAGGACGGTGACGACGTCACGGTCGACCTGCTGACCCAGCGGCTGGCGGCCCACGAGAAGTTCACCTGGATGTTGCGTTCCACCCTGGGCGGGCGCTGAGGCGTGACGTCTGCATAGGGGTCTGTCAGAAAGCCGCCGTGAATCCCTGTTAGGTCACAGGGCTTACCGGCGGTCCTCGCCGCAATCCGTGAGCGCAAATGCGTTTCGACCCCGCCAGCCTGATCGTCCGGATGGGCCGCGCCGTGCGCGGTCATCGGCTGCTGGCGGTCGCTCCGGCGGTGCTCGCGGCCTTTGGCGTGGCCGTCGCGGCCAGCTCGGCGGCTCGTCCGGATTTCGAGCGGACGGCCGAGGGCATCGCCCGGCTGACGCGGGGTGACTGGACGCAGGTGGGCTTGCTGGCGGTGTCGTCGCGGATGGACGCGGCCCAGATCGCGCTGGCCGCCCGTTTCGACCCCAATGATCCAAGGCCGGCACCTCTCGGTCTCACGCCGGGCTGGGAAAGCCTGACATTGGCCGGAAAGCCGGGTTTTGAACTCGGCGCGAGCGGGCGTGACGCGCATCGGCTGAATGCCGCCATGCCGATCGAGCTCGGTGCCCTTCGGCCTGCGCGCCCGTTCGCGTTCACCCCGGCGAGCCCCGCTGACCGCGCCCGCGCCCTTCGGTGCCTGACGCAGGGCATCTATTACGAGGCGGCGCTGGAGAGCACCAAGGGCCAGGAGGCCGTGGCTCAGGTCATCCTGAACCGGGTGCGCGATCCCAACTATCCGAACACGGTCTGCGGCGTCGTGTTCGAGGGGGCGGAACGAGTGACGGGCTGCCAGTTCAGCTTCACCTGCGACGGATCGCTGGCGCAGCAACCCGTCGGCTGGGCCTGGGACCGGGCGCGGGTGGTGGCGGAGCGGGCGCTGGCCGGTCATGTCGCCAGCGAAGTCGGCACCGCGACCCACTATCACGCCGACTACGTTCACCCGTGGTGGTCGCCGACCCTGGCCAAGATCACCCAGATCGGGGCTCACATCTTCTATCGCTGGAAAGGCCTGGCCGGAGAGACGGCGGCGTTCCAGCAGCGCTATTCCGGCAATGAACCGGTGATCGACGAAGCCCGCTTCGCCCGGCCGCGCCTGCCGTCTCCCGAGCTTCAGCTGGCCTCCGATATCGGCGCCAGTGACGCCGAGATCCTGGCGCAAGGCGGCATGAATCTGCGCACGGTCGAGATCGACGGCCACACCCGCGTCGTCGGCGTCGCCAGCCTTGGCGGTCGTCGTCCCGCTACGGCCGAACAGATCGCCGAGATCAACGCCCGCCTCGCTGCCTTCGAGGCACCGGCACCGAGCGCGCCGTCACCGCCGCCTCCCGGCGTGGTGACGATGGAGGTCGAGGAGGTCGGCCGACCCGCGTCCTGAGCTTACGCCATCACCAGGCGCCGATCTTCTCGGCCTCGCGGTGGCTGATCGGGTGATGCGCCCGGGCGTGATCTTCCTCGGCAAGAAGGCGTGAGACCTCCAGCGCGGCCATGCAGCCCATGCCGGCCGCCGTCACGGCCTGGCGATAGACGTCGTCGGTGACATCGCCGGCGGCATAGACGCCTTCGATGCTGGTCTGTGTCGTGCCGGGCTTGACCACCAGATAGCCGCCCGACTTGGTCTCCAGCTGGCCCAGGAACAGCTCGGACGACGGCGCGTGGCCGATGGCGATGAACACACCGTCGCACGGCCGCTCGTGCAGGTCGCCCGACTTGACGTGCTTCAGGCGCACTCCGGTGACGTTGGACGCGACGCCGTCGCTCTGGCCGAGGATTTCATCGACCTGATGGTCCCAGACCACCTCGATCTTCGGATTGGCGAACAAACGATCCTGCAGGATCTTTTCCGCCCGGAACTCGTCCTTGCGATGGACCACCGTCACCTTCGAGGCGAAGTTGGTGAGGAACAGAGCTTCCTCGACGGCGGTGTTGCCGCCGCCCACCACCACGACCTCCTTGCCGCGATAGAAGAAGCCGTCGCAGGTCGCGCAGGCCGAAACGCCGAACCCCTGATACCTTGCCTCCGACTCCAGCCCCAGCCACTTGGCCTGGGCACCGGTCGAGATGATGACCGTCTCCGCCAGCAGCTCGGCTCCCGAATCGAGTTTCAGGTGGAAGGGCCGCTTCGACAGATCGGCGGAGACGACGATGTCCTCGATGACCTCGGTACCGACGTGCAGAGCCTGATCCCTCATCTGCTCCATCAGCCAAGGGCCCTGGATCGTCTCGGCGAAGCCGGGATAGTTCTCGACGTCCGTGGTGATGGTCAGCTGGCCGCCGGGCTGGATGCCGGCGATGACGATCGGGTTCAGGCTGGCGCGCGCGGCATAGATGGCGGCGGTCCAGCCGGCAGGACCGGAACCGATGATGGCGACGCGGGTGGTGCGAGGACTGCTCATGATCTCTATCTAGGCTCTGATTCCCGATGATGCGATGTCCGGTTCGCGATCGGGGTGCAGGGAGACACAGAGATCATGTCGGGACGCAGCTTTATCGGCATCGGCATTGCCGCAGGCGTGGCTATTGGCGCGGGGCTGGGCGTGGTCCTGGGCAATCTGCCCATCGGCATCGCCGTGGGTCTGGTGGCCGGTGTGCTGATAGGCGCCTTGCTGGACGCAGGCGAGAAGAAGAAGCGGGACGCGCGCGACAGCCGTGATGGCGGCGACGGGACGCCATTTCCCTTTTTGGTTGATGGCGGAGGTGGCGGCCGCAGCGGCGGCAAGGGCACCCACGGCGACAACGACGGTGGCTCGGACGGCGGCGGTGGGGATGGCGGCGGTGGCGGCGGCGACTAACCTGTCGTCATTGCCCTGAGCAACGCCTGCGCGGCCCGTTCGGTCTCCGTGAGCGGTTCGTAGCGCCACGTGTCCAGCCGCCTGTCGAAGGGCCGCGCGGCTCCCCGGGCGGTCAGGTCGGCCTGCAGTCTGGCGAATTTGCCCGGCGGTTTCAGCGCCACCATCGGCAGGATATGGACCGGCTTTCCGGTCGATGCGGCCTCGGCCGCCATGTTGGCGCTGTCCTCGGTGACCAGAATTTGGTCAGCGAAATGCAGCATGGCGAACAGCGGGTTGGGTCCTTCTCCGTTCCAGATCAGGCCGGGCAGGGCGGCCAAACGGTCCGTTATAGCCGCCTTCGCCGCTTCGGGCGTGCGCCGGGAATAGGTCAGCATCAGCGACCCGCCCTCGGCTTCGACCGCCGTCGCGATGCGTTTGGCCAGCGCTGCCGCATGGTCCGGGGTCAGGTCGAAGGCCCTGGATCGTCCTCCCACCAGGACCGCGACCCGAGGTCGCGGCAGAGGCTCGATTTGCGCGGCGAACGCTGGAGCCGCCTCGGCCAGCCGTTCGGGCGTGATCCGGTGCGGGGATCCGGTGATGGAGACGACGTTTGAGCCAGACAGGCCGTCATGGGCGGGGGCGACCACCAGATCGAACCGCGCCGGGTCAAGACGGGGATCCTGAACCTGAACCACGAAGGTGCGCCTGCCGCTGCGTCGGCGGGCCATAAGCGACAGGGGCAGGCTGGCGCGGCCGGCCGCGATCCAGAGATCAGGCCATGGCTCTTCACCAGCGGGGAAGGGCGCGTCCGACGCCGGGTCCAGCATGGCCGGCGTCTTGAGGTCGGCGGGCAGCCAGTCGAAAACCGGCCTCCAGCCCACGCGGCAGACCTTCATGAGGGCGGGGGTCAACCGGGCGACGGCCTCAGCCAGACCCAGGGCCTGGTTCTCGATGCCCGCCCGGCCGTCTGTGACGACGCGGATGGAGAGGGGTTTGGCCCCTACTTCCACTCGACCTTGAGGATTTCGTAGGCCTTGACGCCGCCGGGGGTGTTCACCTCGACCACGTCGCCCACTTCCTTGCCGATCATGGCCCGCGCGATCGGCGAGGCGATGGAGATCTTGCCCTGCTTCACATCGGCTTCGTGCTCGCCGACGATCTGGTAGCGCCCCTCTTCCTCGGTGTCCTCATCGACCACGGTGACCGTGGCGCCGAACTTGACCTGGTCGCCGGACAGCTTGGTCACGTCGATGACCTGGGCGCGGCTGATGCGGTCCTCGATCTCGGCGATCTGGCCCTCGATCCAGCCCTGACGCTCCTTGGCGGCATGATATTCGGCGTTCTCGGACAGGTCGCCGTGCTCGCGCGCTTCGGAGATGGCGGCGATCACGCTGGGCCGCTCCACCGACTTCAATTGCTTCAGCTGAGCGTCGAGGGTGCGATAGCCCTCGGACGTCATGGGCACTTTTTCCATGTGGCGTGGGTTTTCTTGTTATGCCGCCCGGGTATCCGGAAGGGACTGAAAAGAGAGACGTACGGGAGGAACACTCGGTCGCTGGGCGTACGCGACAGGCCGAAGAGGCTAGGCCACTCGCCCGCCAAACTCAAGACTGCGGTTTTCTGCCCGCTGCTGGACTGTCTTTATGGCACGCTTGATTGACGCCCGTGAGACAGGGCCGCGTCGGCACCTCGGCGCGCCAGGACGTTGCGCGCCACACGATAGGCGATCCAGGCGACCAGGCCCGCAGCCAGCAGTGCGGACAGCATCGAGACGAGGACAGCGCCCGCGGCCATGAAGGCCATCATCAGCAGGATGGCCGCAGCCAGGGCGATAGACATGTGAACCGTTCGAAGACGCATGGGCGTCTGAACGCGCCGGCTCCTTCGGGGTTCAACGGCCTGCCAGAGCGTCAGGCGTAGGCGTAGGGCCCGCCACGCTCCAGCGCCTGCTGATAGGCCGGTCGCGCATGGATCTCGGCAAGGAACGCCTTCAGCCGAGGCTTGTCCGGGCCATAGGGCACGCGGCTGGCCCCGGCCTCGAGCGGAAAGCTCATCATGATGTCGGCGGCGCTGAACCGGTCACCGGCGAACCAGGCGGACTTGCCCAGCTCGGCTTCCCAATAGGCGGTATGGCTGGCGATCTGGGGGTCGATGAAGCTGGTCTGCACCTTGCCTGCGACCGCCCCGACGATCGGCCGGATCAGCCCCGGCGACCGCTTGGGCAGGCTGGAGAAGATCAGCTTGAGCAGCAGGGGCGTCATGGCCGACCCTTCGGCATAGTGCAGCCAGTAGGTGAAGCGTCGCCCGTCCGCCGTGCCGGGCTGCGGTCTCAGGCCGTGACCCGCCCGGGTCTCCAGCAGGTATTCGACGATGGCCCCGGTCTCGGCGACCAGGATGTCGCCGTCCTGGATGACCGGCGACTTGCCCAGCGGGTGGATGGCCCGCAGTTCCGGGGGAGCCAGCTGGGTCTGGGCGTCGCGCTCATAGCGCTTGACCTCGTACTCCACGCCCATCTCCTCCAGCAGCCACAGCACGCGCTGGGAGCGGGAGTTGTTCAGGTGATGGACGATGATCATTGCGCGGTCTCCATAGGGGCAAGCCTCACTTTACAGGCATTGACGCGAGGGAGGGCAAGGTTGGATTGAGACTGACGCTAGCATGTGATATCGTTCCTCCATGGCTCAGTTGCTCGTCCGGAACGTCAGAGAAGAGACGGTCGACGCCCTGAAGGCGCGCGCAGCGGCGAACCAGCGCAGCGTCGAAGCCGAGCATCGCGCCCTGCTCGAAGAGGTTCTGGAAGCGGAGCGCCTGGCGAAGGTCAAACGGTTCCTCGCCCAGATCGAGGCCATCCACGAACAGCAGGCGGGGCGCACGTTCACGCCGTCGGAAGTGGTCGTCCGTGAAATGCGCGACGAGCAGTGATCGTCGTCGATACATCCGTCGCTTTGAAGTGGGTCCTGCATGAGCCGGGAACCGGCCTGGCCAAGCGGGCCCTTACGCTCTCTCTGATCGCGCCGGATTTCTGGCGGGTGGAGGCGACAAACGGCATCCGCCGGGCCGTCGCGATGAAGCAGGTGACGGTTGAGGAAGGCCGACACTATCTCGGCGTGATGGACGCGGCCCCGGTCAGCGACGCCGCTACGCCTCCGCTTCTCCGAGGCGGCTTCGAGTTGGCGATGACCTTGCGTCATTCGATCCAGGACTGCCTTTTCCTGGCCCTCGCAATCGAGCGCGACTGTCAGCTCCTGACCGCCGACGATGCGTTCACGGCCCTTGTGCGAGACCGGTCCAGCCTCTCCGATCGGGTCCTCTCCCTATCAGAGTACTTCCAGTGAGCGTCGAACCCCGCCTGACGTCACTCGCCCACGGCGGCGGCTGCGGCTGCAAGCTGTCGCCGCAGGTGCTGCGCGATATCCTGTCGGCCATGCCCCAGGCGGCGGCCTTCTCCGATCTCATGGTCGGGACCGAGACCTCGGACGACGCCGCGGTCTGGCGGCTGAACGACCAGCAGGCGCTGGTGGCCACGACGGACTTCTTCATGCCGGTGGTCGATGATCCCTTCGACTTCGGCCGGATCGCGGCGACCAACGCCCTGTCCGATGTCTATGCCATGGGCGGGCGGCCGATCCTGGCGCTGGCGCTGGTCGGCATGCCGGTGAACGTCCTGTCGGCGGAGACGATAGGCAAGATCCTGGCGGGCGGGGCCTCGGTCTGCGCCGAGGCGGGCGTGCCGGTCGCGGGCGGCCATTCCATCGACAGCGTCGAGCCCATCTACGGCCTGGTCGCGCTGGGCCTCGTCCACCCCGACCGCGTGCGGACCAATCGCGGCGCCCGCCCCGGCGACGTCCTGATCCTGACCAAGGCCTTGGGCGTGGGCGTGATGAGCGCCGCCTACAAGCAGGGACGGCTGGATACGGAGGGCTATGCCGCGCTGATCGCCTCCACCACGCGGCTGAACCGGATCGGGGCGGACCTGGCCGAGATCGAGGCCGTCCATGCCCTGACCGATGTCACCGGCTTTGGCCTGCTCGGCCACGCGCTGGAGATGGCCCGGGGCTCGGGGCTGGGTATCCAGATCGACGGAGGGCGCGTGCCGTTGCTGCCGGGCGTCGAGGCTCTCGTTCGCGACGGCGTTCGCACCGGTGCCTCGACCCGCAACTGGGCCAGCTATGGCGAGGGCGTCGATCTGCCCGCCGATCTGCCGGACTGGCGGCGGGACCTCCTGACCGATCCCCAGACCTCCGGCGGGCTTCTGGTGAGTGTCGCCGCCGATCAGGCCGAGGCTGTGCTGGCCCAGGTGCGCGCTGCGGGCTTCGAGGCCGCCGCCGTCGTCGGCCGGGTGGTCGAGGGCGCCGGGGTGCGGGTCGCTTGATCCGCCGCACGGACGACCTGTCGCTCGAGGCCCGCGCCCGCTTCGACGCCATCATCGATGTCCGCAGCCCGTCGGAGTTCGCTCACGACCACATCCCCGGGGCGATCAACCTGCCGGTGCTCGACGACGCTGAACGCGCCGAGGTCGGGACCGTCTATGTCCAGACGTCCAAGTTCCTCGCTCGCCGCATCGGCGCGGCCAAGGTGGCCCGCAACATCGCCGCCCATCTGGACGCGGCGCTCGGGGACCGCGACGGCGCGTTCCGGCCGCTGGTCCACTGCTGGCGCGGCGGCCAGCGGTCTGGGGCCATGGCGGCGGTCATGGATCAGATCGGCTGGCCCGTGACGGTTCTGGACGGCGGCTATCGCACCTGGCGTCGGCGCGTGCAGACCGCCCTCTATGGCCCCGGCGACGACCTGACCGTCATCCTGCTGGACGGCGGCACAGGCTCGGGCAAGACCGAGGTGCTGGCCCGCCTCGCCGACCGGGGTGTCCAGACGCTGGACCTCGAAGGCCTGGCCCGGCATCGCGGCTCCCTGTTCGGGGCCTGGCGGGATCGGCCCCAACCCTCACAGGCCCTGTTCGAGAGCGGTCTGTTCGCCGCCCTTGAAGGTCTCGATCCGGCCCGTCCGGTCGTGGTGGAAGCCGAGTCCAGCCGGATCGGTGCGCGGACCGTCCCGCCGACGCTGTGGCGGGCCATGGGCCGGGCCAGCGTCATTGAACTGTCCGCGCCCGTCGCCGCCCGGGCCGCCTTTTCGGCCCGCGCCTATGCCGACATCGGGGCCGATCCGGACGCGGTCGAAGCCGTGCTGGGTCGCCTGCCGCCCCATCATTCCCGGGATACGATCTCCGCCTGGAAGGCTCTGGCGCGGTCGGGCGCGACCGAGACCCTGGCCGCGTCACTCATCGCCGAGCACTACGACCCCGCCTACCGTCGGCAGTCGGCCCGGCGCGACCGCCCGCTTCTGGGACGGGTCGAGATGTCTGCGGTGTCGGACCCGGAACTGGACCGGGCGGCGGGGGAGATCGCCGATACCCTCTCCCGGGGGGAGGGGTTTTGCTCTCAAAGGTTGGCACCGTAACCCCTCACCCTTTCGGCTGGCGCATCGCTACGCTCTGCGAGCCTCAAGCCCTCTCCCGCCGGGAGAGGGTGACCAAGTCCACAATCCGCTCCGCCGCCACCGCCGCCCCGTCTTCCTGCGCCGCCACGACACCCAGCCGCGTCGCGGTCGCCGCCACTTCGGCATCCGCCAGCAGCCGCTCCAGCACCGCCTCGACCCGGTCCGCCCGGTACCGCCCCCGCCCCAGGGTCGCGCCGCAGCCCAGCCGGACGACCCGCGCGGCATTGTCGAACTGGTCCCCCAGATGGGGCACGACCAGCTGCGGCCGGCCCGCGCGCAGGGCCTGTTGCGTCGTGCCCACCCCGCCCTGATGCACGATCGCCGCCGCGCGCGGGAACAGGCTGGAGAAGGGCGCATAGGGCAGGGCCAGGACGTCCGGTCCGTCGCCCACCGACAGGTCGCCATCGGGTCCCACGAGCAGCACCGCCCGGCGACCCAGCCGGCGCGCGGCCTTCAGGCTCTCGCCATAGAAGCCGCCCGGGATATTCACCGCCGCACTGCCCAGGGTGAAGACGAGGGGCGCAGGCCCGGCCGCGAGGAAGGCCTCCAGCGCAGGCGGCATGACGGCGGGCCCGCCGGTCTCGCTGTCAAAGGGCGCATAGCCGGTGACGATAAAGCCGGGTGGTGAGTCCGGCTGGGGCCGGCCCAGCAGGGGGGAGTAGAGGCCCAAAGGCAGGTCGGCCCCGACGTTGGCATCAAAGATCAGGTTGCGATCGGTCGGTGGCAGGCCCAGCCGGGCGCGCGCCGCGTTCAGAGGCCGCTTCAGGCCGAGGGTCGTGCCGCGTGCGAGACGCAGCGTCAGGCGGTTCAGCCAGAGACCGAACCCTCGATCAGCCGGGGCAAGCCATGGAGCTCTGGGCGAGGTGTTTGGATCATAGGCCGACATGGCGAGGGCCGGCTGCAACAGAACCGAGACGAAGGGCTTGGTCAGCAGCTCCGCCGTCATCGCCGCGCCGATGGTCAGGGTGCCGCCGACAATCACATCGGCGTCCGCGGCCAGGGCGACCATCTGCCGGACGCTCGGCTCCAGCCACGGGATCAGGATCCGGCGGAACAGGAAAAGGTCGTCCGCGATGATGGCCTCGGTGATTTCCGCGAGGCTCATCCCCAGATCGGCTTCCAGCCCTGCCAGACTGGGGCCGGCCTCGCAAAAGGCCAGGCCGGCGGCCTCGATCCGGGCCTGATACTCCAGCGACGAAGCGATCCCGACCTGACACCCCCGCGCCTGCAAGGCCAGCCCCAGGGCGATGAAGGGGTGCAGGTCGCCCAGCGAGCCACCGGCGGCGATGACGATGCGCGCGGACATGAGACGGGCCTATACGGCCCGCAGGAACAGTGTTCAATCGCACCGAACGCCTGCTAGCCTCTGCCCCATGACCCGTACCCGACCCCGTTCCATACTCACCTCGCTCAGCCTGTGGGTGCTTCTTGCCCTGGCGGGAGGGCTGGCGGCCGGGGCGGCGGCCCAGGCCTACGGAATTCCCGGCGGGACCGGGACGATCGCCCTGATCGATGCCCTGGGTCAGCTGTGGCTCAATGCCCTGCGTATGACCATCATCCCGCTGGTGTTCAGCCTGCTGGTCACCGGCATCGCCTCGATCGCCGATGCGGCCGCGACCGGGCGGCTGGCGCTGAAGGCGGTGGTAGTGTTCGTCCTGCTGCTGGTCGGGGCCACCATCTATGCCTTCGCGGCCTCGCTGGGGCTGCACATGCTGTGGCCGATCGTGCCCGAGGGGGCCGCCGCCCTTCTGGCCGGAACGCCCCCCGGGGCTGCGGCCGAGGTGGCGGGCAATGTCTCGGGCGGCGGGTTCGAGGCCTTTCTGACCAGTCTGGCCCCGGCCAATCCGATCCGGGCGGCGGCCGATGACGCCATCCTGGCCATCGTGGTCTTCGCCATCGCCTTCGGTTTCGCCACCACCCGGCTGGAGGCGCGGCTGAGGCAACCCGTCGCCCAGTTCTTCGAGGCCGTGGCCCAGACCATGATCGTCATCGTCCACTGGGTGCTGGCGGTCGCGCCCTTGGGCGTATTCGCGCTCGCCTTCGGCGTAGGCCTGCGCGCAGGCATCGGGGCGGCCGGCGTTCTGGGCCACTACATCGCCCTGGTGTGCCTGGCGCTCATCGGCCTGATCCTGCTGACCTATGTCGTCGCCGTGATCTGGGGACGGATCAGCCTTGGTCGCTTCGCCGCCGCCGCCGCCCCGGCCCAGGTGGTGGCCTTCTCGACCCAGTCCTCGCTCGCCTGCCTTCCGGTCATGGTCGAGCGCTCGGTCAGCCATCTCGGCGTCTCCACCGCCACCGCCGGTCTGGTCCTGCCGCTGGCTGTGGCGGTGTTTCGCATTACCTCCACCGTCGCCAATCTGGCGGTGGTGATCTACGTCGCCATGCTGACGGGGACCGAGATCACGGTGGCCACCATGCTGGCCGGAGGGCTGGCGGCCCTGGCCATCAGCGTGGGCACCGTCGGCCTGCCCGGACAGGTATCCTTCTTCGCCTCCATCGCCCCCATCTGCCTGGCCATGGGCGTCCCGCTGGAGGTCCTGCCCCTGCTGCTGGCGGTCGAGGTCGTGCCCGACATCTTCCGCACCATCGGCAACGTCACCGCCGACATGGCCGCCGCCCGCATCGTCGAGGGACGGGACGCCGCCGCTGATCCGGAAGCCGCCGCCGGAATCTAGGCCGCGCCCAGCACGTTCAGGGGCAACACCAGGCTTCGCTGCCCTTTGGCGTCCACGGGCGTAAGCCTGGCCACCGCCCCGGCCACCTCGCTGCTCAGCGTCGCGGCCTTCGGGGCGACGACAGCCGGCAACTACGCCCTGTCCGGCTGGGTCGACGTCGGCCTTGTCGCCGCCATGACCGCAGGCGGAGTTGTCGGCACGGTCGCCGGCCTGCCGCTCGCCCGTCGCCTCGGCGCCAACGCCGCGCTGGGCCGCACCCTGTTCGCGGGGCTGATCCTGATCGTGGCGGCCTACGTCGCCGCTCGGGCCGTGATGGCGCTCTGAGCGGCACCGCGGAGTTGCCGAGGTCTCGGATCGGCTGCTAACGTCGGGCTGGCAACTCAGATTGACGGGGCAAAGGTGGACCACTCCAGACTGTGGATTTCGGCATGGGTCGCGGCGGTGGCCATGCTGCTCGTCTCCTGCGCGACGGTCGAGCCGGGCGTCTACTCCGGTGGAGGTCGCGGGCTCCACGATCCTCATTCCGGCAACAATCTCCAGGACCTGCGCGATTGTCGCGAGATCTGGGACGGCGGGACCTATCTCGTCGCGGGTCCTGTGGCGGGTCGGCCGGGCAGCCGGATCGAGGTGCGCCACGCCCTCAACAAGGGACACTTGGCTTACAACATCCCGCTGCGCTGCGTGACTGAGTGGAGAGTGGTCCCCGCCGACGCGGCCACCCTGTCTGACAACCGTCGCTTTCTGGATATCCGCCCGGAGGCCACGCCGGGGCAGATCACACTGACGGCGACCACCCGCGGGGACAGCACCAGCCTCACAATCCCCGTCCTCGATCCGGACACGCCCAATCTCTACGGCAGCTGGAGCCCGGTTGAGGCCTTCTCCTGTGCAGGCGAGGAAATGCCGAGCGTGGTCACCATGCTCCCCGAAGGTCGCCTCTTTGTCGCGCATCAGAGCATGGGGAACCGGCCGGGAGAGTTCTCCTACAGCTTCGATCCTGACGCGGGCACGTTTTCGATGGGGTCCCTGACGGGCCGGGTGCGGTTCCTGGACGAAGGGCGGATCGTGTTTTCCGGTTTTGCCTTCCCGTATGGGCGACCCCCGCTCCCGGTGCCGCCCGGTGCCCCGCCGCGGCCGAGCCCTTACAGTTGCGAACTGGAATTCTACCGCGTCGGTGAACTGTACTGACCGCCTGATCCCGCCATCAGGCCCAACTGAGCCAGGGCCACCCCAGCCTGCCGCGCCCGGCCGCACCCTGTTCGCGGGGCTAATCCTGATCGTCGCGGCCTACGTCGCCGTTCGGGCGGTGATGACGCTCCGAGCCTTGCGGCTCATAAGGGTGCCGGAAAGCGGACCCAGCGGGTGTCGGCCAGGGGTGGGAAGCGGAAGTGGACTGGCGGGGTGAGGAGCAGCCGTTTAGCCAATCCGCTACTGGCTCAGCCAAGTCTCGGCGACCGAACAGTCGCCTACTCGCACTTCGGCATGTGCTGTCCCGCCTGGCATCACGTAGGGCAATGGATAGTACCCTTCTACCACGGCCCCACGGCGAACTAGCTTCAGAGGTGTATCGGGCTCAAACCTTGGATAGCGCTCAGCGATCGCTTGCTCTGCAATAGCCTTGTAGTTGCAGTTAGTCGGTATCTCGGAGGTCCCCGCGCAACCTGACAGCAGCAGAGCGGGAGGCATCAGAACGGTGAGAGCAACCCAGTGCGCAGCTCGTCCGGTGGGCTGCAAAGGTGTTTGGCTACCTGCCATTCAGACACATTGGGACTTACGCTCGATGTCCGCAACGGGTCGAGAGCGGCCCGTCACCTACGGGGTGAGAGCTGACTATCGGCTGAGGGTGGAAAGTGGACCTGCACCTGTCCAATCCCACCCGCCTGCGCCACAGTGACCGCCATGAACCCGCCCGCCGCTGATCGCCCGCCGCTGTTCGCCCGCCGGCGCGACCGCCGGGGACGGTTGCGGTCCGGCCCGCCGATCTGGGACATCCGCACCTGGAAGTTGCTGTTTTCCGCCGCCGGCGTGCCCGCTTTTGTCCTGCTCGTTCTCTGCGGTGCTGTGCTCGCCGTCCAGATGGCCGACGGCGGCCCGGCGCCGTGGGGCGTCTCGGGTCCGGCCCTCGACGAGGGGCGTTGGTACACCCTGGCCACGCACATGGTCTCGCACGGCGGGCTGACCCATCTGCTGATGAACGCCAGCGTCCTGTTGCCGCTGACGCCGCTGGCGATGGTGCGGCTGGGAGTCGGGCCTGCCGGCTGGATGCGGTTCGCGGCACTCTATGTGGGATCGGCCCTCGCCGGGGCGGCGCTGTACCTGGCCCTCAATCCGGAGGGGTTCCCGATGGTCGGCGCATCGGGTGCGATCTTCGGCCTGTGGGGCGCGGTCGCCCGGATCGGTCCCGACGGCGGTATGATCCCGCTGCGGTCGCGGCGGATTCGCGACGAGGTGCTGGAGGTCGCCTGGCTCAATCTGGCGACGGTCGGAATCGTCTTTGCCATCAACCATGCGAAGGGCGGAGGCCCCTCCGTCGCGTGGGAAGCTCACGTCGGCGGCTTCCTGTTCGGCCTGTTCGCCATGCCCATGCTGGCGCCGCCCACGCCGCCGCCCGCGCACTACTGAGTCAAGGTGTGCACGGGGCCCTCGAACTCCCAAAACCGCCGCTTTGGCTCGAATCCCGTCATCAGCCCGTCCCGCCCGTCCCGCCGCTTCACCCCGCCCGATACCTCAGCTTCTCCAGCGCGCTGGCCGCCTTCAGCAGGGCGCTGGCCTCGCCCGTTCGCCCCTGCGTCAGCAGCCAGGCCGCCCGGCGCACAGTCTGGGCCAGGGCCTCATGGGCGTCCACGGTCGGCACGTCTTCGCCCTCCAGCACCGCGTTCAGCGCCGTCAGCGCGGGTTCGGGCTCATCCGCCCCGCCCCGGATGGGCTTGAGGTCCAGCTGCCGGGCGATGGTCTTGCGCGTCCAGCCCTCCTTGATCGCGCGCCGCCTCAGGTTGGCCAGCCCCACGTCGAACCGCCGCGCCACCGACGGCGCGGATTCTCCCGCCACATAGGCCTGCCGGACCCGCGCCCAGGTCTCCGGCCCCCGATACTTGCGCAGACGATGATGCTCCATGCGCGCATCATGACCGACCGGTGCGTCAGAATCGGACGCAGGCCTGCAGCATTGGCTGCGGTCTCTGCGGTTTCAGCGGTGAATTGGCATGACCAGGCTGGCCGGCCTCGCCGATTTCTGCGGTCTTTGCCTAGTCAAAATCACCGGCAAGTATCGCCTCTGCAGTTCCTTCTCCCGCAAGCGAAGAAGGACCTTCCTCACGCATACCCCTGGATCGGCCGCACCTCGAGCGTGTCGGCCTGGATCGCCCCGATGCCCTGCGCGGCGGCCAGCGCCCCGGCGATGGTCGTGTAGTAGGGGATCTTCTGCATCAGGGCGGTGCGGCGCAGGCTGAAGCTGTCCTGCAGGGACTGCTTGCCCTCGGTGGTGTTGATGACCAGGTGGACGTCGCCGTTCTTCATGGCGTCGACGATGTTGGGCCGGCCCTCCAGCACCTTCTTGACGAAGCCGACGGGCAACCCTTGCGCCGTCAGATGGGCATGGGTGCCGCCGGTGGCGATCACCTCGAACCCCTGTTTGAGCAAGAGCGCCGCGACCTCGACCGCGAAGGGCTTGTCGTCGTCCTTGACCGAGATGAAGGCACAGCCGCCGGTCGGCAGCTTCGTCCCGCCGCCGATCTGGGACTTGGCGAAGGCGCGGGCGAAGGCGGGGGCCATGTCGGCCTCTCCGGGGCGCTTGAAGTCCAGTCCCATGACCTCGCCGGTGGAGCGCATCTCGGGCCCCAGCACGGTATCGACGCCCGCGAACCGGGCGAAGGGGAAGACCGCTTCCTTGACCGCGATGTGGTCGTAAGGGGCGTCCGTCAGACCGAACGAGGCCAGCGGCACGCCCGCCATCACCTTGGCCGCGATCGAGGCCACCGGCACGCCGATGGTCTTGGCCACGAAGGGGGCCGTGCGGCTGGCGCGCGGATTGACCTCCAGCACGAAGATGCGCGGCGCGTCGCTGTGCGGCTCCTCGATGGCGAACTGCACATTCATCAGGCCGCGCACCTTCAGCGCCCGGGCCATGGCCTCGGTCTGGCGCTTCAGCTCGGCGATGGTGGCGTCCGACAGGGACCACGGCGGCATGGAGCAGGCGCTGTCGCCCGAATGCACCCCCGCTTCCTCGATGTGTTCCAGCACGCCCGCCACGAAGACGGTGTCGTCGTCGCACAGGGCGTCGACGTCGACCTCGGTCGCCCGGTTCAGATAGTGGTCGATCAGGACCGGGTCGTCGCCCGAGACCCGCATCGCCTCATGGACATAGCGGTCCAGCTGCTCGCGGTCGTGGACGATCATCATGCCCCGGCCGCCCAGCACATAGGACGGCCGCAGCACGACGGGATAGCCGACGCGGTCCGCTTCCCGGGCGGCTTCCTCGGGGCTGCGGGCCAGGCCGTTCGGCGGCTGCAGCAGGCCGATGTCGTTCAGCATGACCTGGAACCGCTCGCGATCCTCGGCCAGGTCGATGGAGTCCAGGCTGGTGCCCAGGATCGGCACGCCGTCCTCATGCAGCGCATGGGCCAGCTTCAGCGGCGTCTGGCCCCCGAACTGGACGACGCAGCCGATCAGCTCGCCCTTCGACTGCTCGACGGCGATCAGCTCCAGCACGTCCTCGGCCGTCAGCGGCTCGAAATAGAGGCGGTCCGACGTGTCGTAGTCGGTCGAGACCGTCTCCGGATTGCAGTTCACCATGATCGACTCGACGCCGATGTCGGCGAAGGCGAAGGCCGCGTGGCAGCAGCAGTAATCGAACTCGATCCCTTGCCCGATCCGGTTGGGCCCACCGCCCAGAATTATCGCCTTTTTTCTGTCGGTTGGCTGGGATTCGCAGACGGGGGTCTGGCCCAGCGCCCCGGTCTCATAGGTCGAATACATATAGGCGGTGGCCGAGGCGAACTCGGCCGCGCAGGTGTCGATGCGCTTGAACACGGGGCGGACGCCGAGCGCGCGGCGAAGCTTGCGCACCTCCCGTTCGGTCGTCCCCGTCAGCTGCGCCAGCCGCGCGTCAGAGAAGCCCATCGATTTCAGACGACGGAATTCCTGGGCGGCGAAGAGCCCCTCCGTCTCTCCGCTGGCGCTCCGAGCCACCTCCCCATCGCTCCGCGACAGGGAGGAGACGGGACGCGTTGTCTCCTCCCCGTCCGCGCTTGCGGATGGGGAGGTGGCGCGGCGCTCTTGCGCCGTGACGGAGGGGTTCTGGCCGGGCAGCCCCTTGACCCGGATGTGGCCTTCCTCGCGCACGATGTCGGCGATCTGGCGCAGGAACCACGGCTCATAGGAACAGGCCGCCTCGACCTCCTCGACCGACAGGCCGTGGCGGAAGGCCTGGGCGATGACGCGGATGCGGTCCGGCGTCGGCTGGCCCAGCGCCCGCACCACGGCGGCACGGATCGAGGTGTCGTCGACGCCGGCCTCCGTGCCCTCGATCTCGATCTCGTCGAAGCCGGACAGGCCGGTCTCCAGTCCGCGCAGCGCCTTCTGCATCGATTCCTGGAAGGTCCGCCCGATGGCCATGACCTCGCCGACCGACTTCATCGAGGTCGACAGCAGGGGCTCCGAGCCCGGGTACTTCTCGAAGGCGAAGCGCGGGATCTTGGTCACCACATAGTCGATCGACGGCTCGAAGCTGGCCGGGGTGACCTGGGTGATGTCGTTCTGGAGCTCGTCCAGGGTGTAGCCGACAGCCAGACGCGCCGCGACCTTGGCGATCGGAAAGCCCGTGGCCTTGGACGCCAGGGCGGAGGAGCGCGACACGCGCGGGTTCATCTCGATGACGACCATGCGGCCGTCCCTGGGATTGATCGCCCACTGGACGTTGGATCCGCCCGTCTCGACCCCGATCTCGCGCAGCACATTGATCGAGCCCGTGCGCATGCGCTGGTACTCTTTGTCGGTCAGCGTCAGGGCGGGCGCCACGGTGATGGAATCGCCCGTATGGACGCCCATCGGGTCCACGTTCTCGATGGAGCAGACGATGATGCAGTTGTCCGCCTTGTCGCGGACGACCTCCATCTCATACTCCTTCCAGCCCAGCACGCTCTCCTCGATCAGCACCTCGGTAGTCGGCGACAGGTCGAGACCGCGCAGGACGATCTCCTCGAACTCCTCGCGGTTATAGGCGATGCCGCCGCCGGTGCCGGCGAGGGTGAAGCTGGGGCGGATGATGGCGGGCAGGCCGACGAACTCCAGCCCCTCCAGCGCCTCCTCCAGCGTATGGGCGGCCTTGGAGCGCGGGCTCTCCAGCCCCAGCGTGTCCATGGCGTCCCTGAACTTCTGCCGGTCCTCGGCCTTGTCGATGACCTCGGCGCGGGCCCCGATCATCTCCACGCCGTACTTGGCCAGCACGCCCGAGGCATCGAGCGCCAGCGCGGTGTTCAGCGCCGTCTGCCCGCCCATGGTGGGCAGCAGGGCGTCGGGCCGCTCCTTCTCGATGATCTTCTCGACGAACTCCGGCGTGATCGGCTCGATGTAGGTCGCATCCGCCAGCCCGGGATCGGTCATGATCGTCGCCGGGTTGGAGTTGACCAGGATGACCCTATATCCCTCGGCCTTCAGCGCCTTGCACGCCTGGACTCCGGAGTAGTCGAACTCGCAAGCCTGACCGATCACGATCGGCCCCGCCCCGATAATCAGGATAGACTGGATATCCGTGCGCTTGGGCATCTCAGCCTCTCCTCAGTTCGTCACGACCGCGCACTCCCAGCCGTCGTAGTCCAGCTGGAAGGCCGCGGCCCAGGATTGCATCATGGCGCTGACGGGCGTGAACGACGCCTCATCGACCGCCATCGTGGTTTCGAGCACCGTCGTCTCGCCCTGCCCGGACGTGACGAAGCCGGCGCGGCGCGCGACCTCGTTCAGGTCGTCGTGGTCGCCCTCGCCATGGAAGAAGAACAGGGTGTGGCGCGGCGTGATCCCCGAATCGCCGTGCTCGGCCAGGGTCGCGCGGACCATGGCGTCGCGCTCCTCATGGCTGATGACGTCTTCGTACACAGGCGGGTCCTTGTCGCGCGCAGGCTCGCCGCGCGTCACGGCCAGGGCGGGCTGCGGCGGCGGGCGATGCGGGTTGTCGGCTAAGCGGCCCGTTTAGAGAGGGTGTGTGGCGTGCGCAAGGATGTGCCCCCTTGAAGGGCCGCGTTTCCTGCCTTTCGGTCCAGTCCTTCCCGCCGCCAAAAAGGAAAAAGGTTCCCGGGCCTTCGCCCGGGAACCTCTCCTTGCCGACCTGATCGGACCAGCCCTGATCAGTAGCTCGTTGCGATACGCAGGAAGAAGTACCGGCCGATCGCGGAGACCGGCGTCGTAACCGATGCGATGATCGGCTCTTCGTTGGTCAGGTTGTTGACGCCGAAGGTGACCGAGTGCTGCTCGGACATATCCCACCGAACCGAGGCGTCATGGACCCAGGTTTCGTCCGCGAAGGCAATGTTGAAGTTCGCGGCGTTTTCGATCTCGACGGCAGGCAGGCCTTGCTCACCCAGATACTGGTGGTTCGTATTGACGGTGAAGTCGCCCACGCTCCAGCGAACGCCGACGTTCAGGGACAGTTCTGGATTGTTGATTTCCAGCTCTTCCGGGTTGGCGCGCGTCGGGTCCGTGGCGAACGGGAAGTCGTTGCGATCCTCGACATGGGTGCCGCCGACCGACAGACCGACATTGCCCCACGTCGGCTGCCCCAGATCGGCCAGATCGAACTCATAGCTGACGTTGAAGTCGATGCCCGAGGCTTCGAGCCCAGCGAAGTTCAACTGCGACGTCGTGATGGAGTTGAACCCGAGGAAGGTCGGCGACGCCGAGTTCCGGTTCCGGGTGAACTGGGTGCAGAAGACGCTTTGCAGGTTCGGCCCGTCGTAGCAGCTGTCGACGATGTCCTGGACCGTGACCGACGAAATCGCGTTGCTGATCTCGACGTTGTAATAGTCGACCGTGATCGACAGGCCGGGGATGAAGCGCGGCTGCAGCACCACGCCGTAGGTGAAGCTTTCAGACTCCTCCTCGCTCAGGTTCGGGTTGCCTCCGGCGCGGCCAGCGAACTGGCTGGTCAGCGGGTCGGTAAACCCGGCCGGGATACCGTCGGCGCGGCAGTTGGCCAGTCGATTGGCCGGGTTCGGCCCGAGGCGGATGTTGTTCTCATCGCAAGGGTCGATCGGGCGCGCATTGAAGGTGCTGACCGGCGCGAACAGTTCGGAGATGTTCGGAGCGCGAACGGTCTGGGCCTGACCGCCGCGGAAGCGGATGTCAGGGATCGGCGACCAGATCAGGTCGTACTTCCAGGTCGTCGTCGAACCCACGGTCGAGTACTCGCCCGCCCGAACCGCCCCGGTCAGGGTCAGTTCATGGGCGAATGGCAGATCGGCCAACAGCGGAGCCCGGATCTCCGCGAAGATTTCCTGAACGTCGAACTCGCCGCTGACGTCCGCCACGCTGCGGCTTTCGAAGTTGAAGCCCTGGTTCACGAAGTCATCGCCGTCGAAGACGCTCTCCTCCTTGCGGTACTCCCCGCCGATCACGAAGGCGACGGGGCCGCCCGGCAGTTCGAACAGCGACGATGAGTCCCCGGACAGAAGGCCGGTCAGGACGGTTTGCTGGATCGTGAAGACATCAACGGCAGAGTAGTCCAGGAACGCCAGCGCCTCGGGGCTCGCGCGGTTGAGGCCGAACAGGTTCAGGGGCTGACAGGGCGATCCCGCACCGGGCCTGAAGGTGTTAAACGGAATTCGGCCGCCCGGGTTGGGGCCGAGCTGGCCTTTGCGCGGCAGGGCCGTTGGATCCAGCGTCGAGCGACACACGATCTGCCCGTTCGGGGCCCGCACGGCATCGATGGCAGCGAAATAGCGGTCCTCAAGTCGCGCCTTGCTGGAGGACTCGCCCTCTGTACGCCCGTAGTTGAGCGACACGTCGTACGACAGGTTCCAGCCCAGGTCCCCGCGGGCGCCAATGACCGCTCTGTAGGTCTGGCGCTCGTCATGGATGGCGGGGTCGAACAGATCAGTATTGTCTCGACCCAGCAGCACCCTGGCGATCCCCGCGATGGATGGATCCGCCGCGATCTCAGCATTGATGATCCGCAGGATTTCGGTCGGGATGAAGGGGTTGTCCAGCGCGATCGGGATGGAGTCGTCGAAGGTGTTGTACGGGTTGTAGCTGGTCGCGTCGGTGTGGACCGCCTTCAGTTCCGCGTAGGCTTGGAAGGCCGGGCTGACTTCATAGTTGAGGAACAGGTTGGCCGAGATCTGACGCTCGTCGGGCACCAACGACTGGCCATCGAACGTCTGGGCGGCACCGTCGCCGCCAGACTGGTTGATGCCGCCCGCATAGACGCCATCGACGAACGGCCGAACCTGACCGGTGATCGGGTCGATCACATAGCAGCCATAGCCTTCACGGCCTGCACGGCTTTCGTTGCAGTCGTTGACGCCATCGCGATCGATGTCCTGGAAGGTCGATAGGAAGCGGGCCGGTGCCGAGAAGCCGCTCCCGTCGGTATCAAAGCCGATCAGGCCGCTCGTGCTGGACACATCGAACGTCGGGCGGTTGATGAAGCTCCGCGCGGTCGCTGCGCGCGCCCTCGCGACCAGGGCCGGATCCGTCCCGGCGAAGCGCGGGTTGTTGCCCACGAGGATCGTCCGCCCAAGCGCGCGTTGTCCCGGGGGTAGCGGGTCGCCTTGCTGGAAGAACAAAGCAGGGCTGGGGTAGTCATCAGCGAGGAAGTTGCCGCGCGTGAAATCGCGATCACCGTAGAACACGGCCTGACGGTCATAACCCTCCAGTGCCAGGGTGACGTTGCCCCGACCGCCGTCGAAGTTGCGGCCATAAAGCGCCGATGCGAAGAATTCCTCGCCATCGCCCTCGCCCGACATGCCCGTCTGAACCGTGTACTCCTGGCCCTCGAAGTCATCCTTGATGATGAAGTTCACAACCCCCGAGACGGCGTCCGAACCGTATATGGCAGAGGCCCCGCCCGTGAGCAGGTCCACGCGTTCGACCAGGCTCGACGGGATCGAGGAGATGTCGACAGCGGCCGATCCGGGAACGCCGGGCACATGGCGGCGTCCGTTGACCAGCACCAGTGTGCGGTTCGACCCGAGGCCCCGCAGATTCAGCGTCGCCTGATTCCCGTTGGCTTGAGCCGAGCTGGTCGAACTCAGAAGGGCGGGCAGTGTGTCGAGGATGTCTGCGATGGCCACGGTTCCCTGAGCCGCGATCACTTCGCTGCTCAGCACCTGAACGGGTTGGGCGGACTCAAGGACCGAACCGGTGCTGATGCGCGAGCCGGTGACAACGATTTCCTCGACCTCGGTCACTTCGCCGGGATCCTGAGCCAGCACGGGCGAGGACATCAGGGCGGCCAGGCCGACACCGACCAGCCAGGAGGTACGAGAGAACTTCAGGGTGCGCATATTTGTTTCCTTCGCGGACGCAGAACGGTCACGATGAAGGCAGCTTTTTGCGTTGCAGCGTCAACGTCAACGTGTCTGCGATAGACCTGTCGATTTTGTCATCAAAGGGTCACCCGGAAACCACAATTCTGCAGGGGACGACCGGCCCCGTTCAGGATGTCCGCCCCGCGATCCAGCCGGGCAGGTCGGCGATGCTGTCCAAAAACCCGTATCGCGGATGATCCACAGGCGGCTCGGCCACCTCATGGGCCCAGGTGACATGGTAGGGAATGTGGACAGCGAACGCCCCTGCCTCGATCGCTGGCAGCACGTCGGACTTGACCGAGTTTCCGGCCATCACGGCCTCGTCGGGGCCCGTGCCGTGGCGGCTGAACACCGTCTCATAGGTGCTCCGGTCCTTCTCCGAGACGATCTCCACGGCGGCGAACAGGTCGCCCAGTCCGGAAGCGGCCAGCTTGCGCTCCTGGTCCAGCAGATCGCCCTTCGTGATCAGCACAAGGCGATAGCGCTCTGAAAGCGCCGCCAGGGCCTCGTCGACACCCGGCAGGGTCTCGACCGGATGGGCGATCATCTCGCGGCCGGCCGCCAGGATCTCGCGCACCACGCCCGGAGGAGGCTCGCCCTCGCACAGCTCCATGGCGGTCTCGATCATCGACAGGGTGAAGCCCTTGATGCCGTAGCCATAGAGACGAAGGTTGCGCCGCTCGATCTCGGCCAGCCTGGCCTCGATCAGGTCATTGTCGTGCTCGCCCAGAAGGTCGAGGAACCGCGCCTGGGTCAGGCGGAAGATCGTTTCATTGTGCCAAAGGGTGTCGTCCGCATCGAGACCGACGGTGGTGATGGGCATGGCGGGCCTCCGTTCGAGGCGCGCCGCATCGTCGCGACCGCCCCCGTTCGTCAATCTCGGGCTTGACCCGAGGATCGGACGTTCCGCAAGGTCGGTGCTGAAATTGTCGTGTGACGAAACCGCCATCGCCCGCGCGGCGCATCCGATCCTCGGGTCAAGCCCGAGGATGACGGCGAGAGGTTGGACAGATGACTGACACGTCAGCAGTGGTGATCGGCGCTTCGGGCGGTGTGGGCGCAGCCCTCGCCGACGCCCTAGAGGCCTCGGGTGACTATGGGGTGGTCCATCGCCTTGCCCGCTCGGCATCCTGGCCCGACCATCTGGACCTTGAGGATGAGGCGTCACTCACTGCCGCCGCAGAGCGTGTGCGCGCCGGGCCGCCGCCGACGCTGATCCTTATCGCCACAGGGGTCCTGCACAGCGGCCACGACCCCGAGCGAACCTACAAGGCGATGACCACCGAGCACCTGCTGCGCGACTACCGGATCAACACGGTCGGCCCGGCGCTGGTGATGAAGCATTTCGCGCCTCTCATGCTCCGGGAGCAGCGCGCGGTCTTCGCCGCCCTGTCTGCACGGGTCGGCTCGATCAGCGACAATCGTCTGGGCGGCTGGCACAGCTATCGCGCGTCCAAGGCCGCCCTGAACATGCTGTTGCGCAATCTCGCCGTGGAACTGGGCAGGTCGCACCCGCAGGCGGTGGTGGCCGGCCTGCATCCGGGGACGGTCGACACCGGCCTGTCCCGGCCGTTCCAGAAGGGCGTGGCCGACGGCAAGCTGTTCGCGCCCGCCTATTCGGCCGAGCGGCTGCTGGCGGTGCTGGACGGCCTGACCCCGGCCGACAGTGGCGGCGTCTTTGCCTGGGACGGAGCGCGGATTCCCGCCTAGGTCCGCGTTGACCGAGGGGCGACGCCTCTGTAGCTACGCGGCCGTTTGTTCGCCGGGATTCGGTGTAAGGGACGGGCCCATGACCACTTCGCTTCTTCCCGGCTGCACCGGCGTCCTGGCTCTGGCCGACGGCACGATCTTTCAGGGGATCGGTGTCGGCGCGACCGGCTCGGCGCTGGGCGAGGTCGTCTTCAACACGGCCATGACCGGGTATCAGGAGATCCTGACCGACCCGTCGTACATGAGCCAGATCCTGGCCTTCACCTTCCCGCACGTCGGCAACACCGGCACCAATGTTGAGGATATCGAGCAGATGGGCGGGGGCTCTGACACCTCCGCGCGCGGGGCGGTGTTCCGCGACCTGCCGACCGACCCGGCCAACTGGCGCTCTGACGCCTCGCTCGACGCCTGGATGAAGCGGCGCGGCGTTGTCGGCCTGTCGGGCATCGACACCCGCGCCCTGACCCAGAGCATCCGCGACAAGGGCGCGCCGCACGCCGTCATCGCCCACAATCCCGAGGGCCGCTTCGACCTCGACGCCCTGGTCGCCGAAGCACGGGCGTGGACCGGGCTCGTGGGCCTCGATCTCGCCAAGCCGGCCTCGACGCTTCAGGCCTTCGACTGGAACGAGGCCCTGTGGGACTGGCCCGAGGGCTATCCCCGCGTCGATGCTTCGGCCAAGTCGGTCGTGGTCATCGACTATGGGGTCAAGCGCAACATCCTGCGCGCGCTGGCCTCGACCGGCGCGAAGATCACCGTGGTGCCGGCCACGACCTCGGCCGAGGACGTGCTGGCCCGCAACCCGGACGGCGTGGTGCTGTCCAATGGTCCGGGCGATCCGGCGGCGACGGGTGAATACGCCGTGCCGGAGATCCGCAAGCTGGTGGACAGCGGCAAGCCCATCTTCGGCATCTGCCTGGGTCACCAGATGCTGGCGCTGGCCTTGGGCGCGAAGACCGTGAAGATGGATCAGGGCCACCACGGCGCGAACCATCCGGTCAAGGATCTGACGACCGGCAAAGTCGAGATCGTCTCGATGAATCACGGCTTCACCGTTGACCGCGACAGCCTGCCCGACGCGGTCGAGGAAACGCACGTGTCCCTGTTCGACGGCACAAACTGCGGCATTCAGCTGAAGGACCGTCCGGTGTTCAGCGTCCAGCATCACCCCGAGGCGTCTCCGGGACCGACGGACAGCCTGTATCTGTTCGACCGTTTCCGCGCCTTGATGGAGGCCTGAGCGGCGGGTGAGAGTCCCGGTGTGGGCTGGAAGTGACTCTCACTTCTCTCATCTCCGTCCCGGGTGAGCGTTCAGCCGAGACCCCACCATAGGCGGTTGCTACGTCAGTCCCGGACGTAGCCGGAGCGTCGACCTCGGCGATGCCGTCATCGGCCTGTCGACTGCGGCGTGCTATCGTGGGTCCGCCATGACCCGCGTCCTCATTCTGATCCTGTCCGTTCTGATGCTCGGCGGCTGCGTCGGTGGCACGCGGTCGTCCTTCGCGCTCCAGGACCGCCAGGGAGCTCGCCCGATGGGACTGGTCTCGGACGAGCGTCATCCGATCCGCGTCTATCTGGATGACGAGCGCCGGATCGCCCTGTTCCGCCAGGCCTTTCGCGAAGGCGTACCTGTGGGCGAGGACGGCGTGGTCGACTTCCTGACCCTGTCCGGCGGAGGATCCAACGGGGCCTTCACCGCCGGCCTGATGCGCGGCTGGACAGAGAGCGGCAACCGGCCCGATTTCGAGGTGGTGACGGGCGTTTCGACCGGGGCCCTGGCCGCGCCCTTCGTCTTTCTCGGGTCCGACTGGGACGACGAGCTGGAGGAGGCCTACACCGGCGGCGCGGCCTCGACCCTTTTGCAATCCCAGGGGCTAGGCGTTCTGTTCGGCTCGGGTATCTACAGGGGCGAGCCATTGCGGGCCCTGGTCGAAAGCTACGTCGACGCCGCCATGCTGGAAGCGGTCGCCGCCGAATACGCCCAAGGTCGCGTCCTTCTGGTCGCCACCACTGACATCGACAGCCAGCGTGGCGTCAGCTGGGACATGGGCGCGATCGCGTCGCTCGGCACGCCCGAGGCGCTGGAACTGTTCCGCACCGTCCTGGTGGCCTCCGCCAGCATTCCCGGCGCCTTTCCGCCGGTCCTGATCGCCTCGAACAACGGCGAACTGTCGTTTGAGGAAATGCATGTCGACGGGGGTGTGACCACGCCCTTCCTGGCGGTGCCTGAAACCCTGTGGTCCTACCGGGAGCCGTCGCGCATGCTGAGCCAGGCCCGGTTCCACGTCGTGATCAACGGACGGCTGGCCCCCGATTTCGCGGTCACGCGTGACAGTCTGGGAGGAGTCCTCGGGCGCAGCGTCGAGATCCTGTTGCGGTCGTCCCTGCTGACGACGCTCGAGGGCAACCGCGCCTTCGCCGAGCGCAACAGCCTGTTCTTCCGCTATGCCGCCCTGCCGGACGACACCGAGGCCTCGCCGCTGGACTTCAGCCCGGAGTCCATGCGGGCGGTGTTCGACGTCGGCCGCTCCGGGGCCCTGTCCGGGACCATCTGGCGCTGAGGTCAGGGCAGGGGCGCGAACCGTTGCGCCCCGCGTAGAGCCGAGGCCTTTTTCACCGCGACCGGCGCGGCGTGCAGCCAGTAGTCGGCGTCTTCGGCACTTCCGCAGGCCTTGCGCTCCAGTCCGCGCAATCGGCGCTGGGCGGCGTTTTCGAGCAGGCGCGCGTGCAGCGCGCGCGGCGTCAGCTCAGGGATGGCGGGGGAACCGGGGACGGCGACGGCGTCGGGGCCTTGGGGCTCCACCGCCGGGCGGGCGATGGCGATAAACATGGAACCACTCATGGGAGGGAGAGGAGCGGCGCTTCTGCGCCCGGGGCACGTGCGGAGTTAACCACAGCCTCCTGTGGATAGTTCCGGATACCGTCAGAATAATGTTTGGATGCAGACGGTTATGGCGGCCACCCTGCCTTATTGGTTAATGAGAGGTTTAAGGTTCGAGGTTTCAGGTTCCAGGGTCTAGGACTGTCGTGTCATGGGTCGTTCAGCCGGTCCGGTCGGACGCCCCTGGAACCTAACCCCTAGCCCCTCGAACCAATCTTGCGCTTCGACGATCGCTTCCTGGAGGAACTGAAGGCCCGCCTTCGCCCGTCCGACGTCATCGGACGGACGGTCAAGCTCAAGCGTCAGGGACGCGAATGGGTGGGCTTGAGCCCCTTCACCAAGGAGAAGTCGCCGTCGTTCTTCGTCAACGACGACAAGGGCTTCTTCCATGATTTCAGCTCCGGCAAGCACGGCGACGTCATCTCCTTCCTGCAGGAGACCGAGCGGCTGAGTTTTCCCGAAGCCGTCGAGCGCCTGGCCGCCGAGGCCGGCCTGCCGATGCCGGCCGAAGATCCCCAGGCGGCCGAGCGCGAGCAGAAACGTCAGGGTCTCGCCGACTGGATGGACCTGGCCCAGAAGTGGTTCGCCGCCAATTTGCGCCGCTCTGTCGGGAAGGCGGCGCGCGACTATCTGGAACGGCGCGGCCTGCCCGAGGACCAGTGGGAGCGGTTCGGCCTCGGCTATGCGCCCAACGATCGCGAGGGGCTGAAGACCGCGCTGGTCCAGCGCGGGGCCAAGCCGGGCGAGCTGGTCGAGGCGGGTCTGCTGATCGCGCCCGAGGGCGGGGGCCAGCCTTATGACCGCTTTCGCGACCGGCTGATGTTCCCGATCCTGGACGCGCGCGGGCGGCTGGTCAGCTTCGGCGGTCGGGCCATGAACCCCGACGACCGGGCCAAGTATCTGAACGGACCCGAGAGCCCGCTGTTTCACAAGGGTGCGACCCTCTATGGCCTGCCCGAGGCCCGCCGCATCCTGGGCGCGGCGTCGAAGTCGACCGAAAGCGTGATCGTGGTCGAAGGCTATATGGACGTCATCGCCTGCCAGAGGGCGGGCCTGCCGGCCGTGGCCCCCATGGGCACCGCCCTGACGGAAGAGCAGATGGCCTTGCTGTGGCGAGTTTCGCCCGAGCCGGTGCTGTGCTTCGACGGCGACGGGGCCGGACAGCGCGCCGCGTTCCGGGCCATCGAACGGGCGCTGCCCCTGCTCAAGCCCGGAAAATCCTTCCGCTTCGCCTTGCTGGAGGGAGGGCAGGACCCTGACGACATCCTCCGCGAGAAGGGCGCGCCGGCGTTGCGTCAGGCTCTGGCTGAGACCCGGCCCTTCGCCGAAGTGTTGTTCCGCCGCGAGGTCGAGGTCGAACCGCTCGATACGCCAGAGCGGCGCGCGGGTCTGAAAGGCCGACTGCGCAACGCGGCGGGGGCCATTCAGGACAAGGATCTGGCCGAACAGTATCGGCGCGATCTGTTCGAACGTTTCGACGGGCTCTTCCCCGGTCGGCCGGCCCAGGCTCCGCGCGGCCAGACGGTCGGCGGCCGTTGGCGACCCGGCCCCCCGCCCAAGCTGGGTCAGACCGCCGAGGGCGCCCAGGCCATGCAGGCGCTGAACCGTGCCATCGAACCGATGGCGGCCGCGCTCGCCCATGGTGCCATCGAGGACCCGGAGCGGATGGACGACCATCTGGAGGCCATCTCCAGCCACGGGTTCGGCGACCCGTCCCTGGATGGCCTGGCGCAGGAGCTCGTGCGACTTCGGTTCTCGGGCCAGACGCTTGACAGCGCGGGCCTGCGTCGCCATCTCGCCGGTTCCGGACACGATGCTCTCGTGCGCGAGGTCGAGAAGGCGGCGGCAAAGTCCGGCGCGCCTTTCCTGGCCGCAAATGCGCCCCTCGCCGAGGCACGGACCCGGTGGTCGCAAGGCTTCGCGGCCCTGACCCGTCTCGCGGGTCTGGACGCGGCGCTGGCGTCAGCGAAGTCGGGGGCGGATCACGCCTTCGACGCCTCGGCCTTCAGTCGTCTGAAGGCCGAGCGAGATGCGTTGCGACGAGCCATCAAGACCGGGGCGATTTGGGACGACGCGGCGGCTTCGTGACGAAGCGACGCGCTTTCCGTCTCATTTCGGCACGAATGTTGCAATTTTGCCGAGGGTGGAACGAACCCCGGACGGAGACGATAGGCCTATATGAGCGCCCAGACCGAGACGCAGGAACCCGAAGTCCAGTCCGACGGACCCCTGCTCGACCTGACCGACGCCGGGGTCAAGAAATTCATCAAGCAGGCCAAGGCCCGCGGCTATGTGACGATGGAGGAACTGAACAAGGTCCTGCCGTCAGAAGAGGTCACGCCCGACGCCATTGAAGACACCCTGGCGATGCTGTCCGAGATGGGCGTCAACGTCGTCGAGGCCGAGGAAGACGCTGCCGAGGGCCAGGGGGGCGAGGTCGCCGAGCGCGCCGAGACCCAGGTCTCCGACGAGAACGCCAAGCCGACCTACGACCGCACCGACGACCCCGTGCGGATGTACCTGCGCGAGATGGGCTCAGTCGAACTGCTGAGCCGCGAGGGCGAGATCGCCATCGCCAAGCGCATCGAGGCCGGCCGCGACGCCATGATCTCGGGTCTGTGCGAAAGCGCCCTGACCTTTGAGGCCATCATGGTGTGGCGCGACGAACTGGCCAACAACCGCATCCTGCTGCGCGAGGTCATCGACCTGGACGCCACCTACGGCGTCATCAATCCCTCGTCCCTGCCCCACAACCAGCCCCAGCCCCCGATCCCCGGCCAGCCGGTTCCTCCGCGTGAGGAAACCGAAGACGGCATGGAAGGCGGAGGCGAAAAGCCCGAGGGCGACGAGGAAGACGAGGACTTCGACGACGGCGGCGGCATGTCCATCTCGGCCCTCGAAGCCGAGCTCCGCGACGGTGTCATGGAGACGCTGGACGCCATCGCCTCCGACTTCGACGCCTTCCGCAAGCTTCAGGAGAAGCTGGTCGACAGCCGCCTGAAGGGCGAGGACCTGTCGGCCAAGGACCGCAAGACCCACGACACCCTGTCCCAGGCCATCTCGGGCCGTCTGAAGACGCTGAAGCTCAACAACAACCGCATCGAGGCCCTGGTTGAGCAGCTTTATGCCATCAACAAGCGGCTGATCGGTCTGGAAGGCCGGCTGCTGCGCATGGCCGACAGCTACGGCATCTCGCGCCCCGAGTTCCTCAAGGCCTACTTCGGTGCCGAGCTGGATCCCAACTGGGCCGAGCGCGTCAAGGACATGGGCGTCCGCTGGACCAAGTTCTCGGATGATCAGGCCGCCCAGATCGCCCAGATCCGCGCCGACGTCGCCGCCGTGGCCACCGAGGCCGGCCTGCCGATCGACGACTACCGGCGCATCGTCCAGACGGTGCAGAAGGGCGAGCGCGAGGCCCGTCAGGCCAAGAAGGAAATGGTCGAGGCCAACCTGCGCCTCGTGATCTCCATCGCCAAGAAATACACCAACCGCGGCCTGCAGTTCCTGGACCTGATCCAGGAGGGCAACATCGGCCTGATGAAGGCGGTCGACAAGTTCGAGTACCGCCGCGGCTACAAGTTCTCGACCTACGCCACCTGGTGGATCCGTCAGGCCATCACCCGCTCCATCGCGGATCAGGCGCGCACCATCCGCATCCCGGTCCACATGATCGAGACGATCAACAAGATCGTCCGGACGTCACGTCAGATGCTGCACGAGATCGGGCGCGAGCCGACCCCGGAAGAACTGGCCGAGAAGCTGGCCATGCCGCTGGAGAAGGTGCGCAAGGTCCTGAAGATCGCCAAGGAGCCGATCAGCCTCGAGACGCCCATCGGCGACGAGGAGGATTCGCACCTGGGCGACTTCATCGAGGACAAGAACGCCATCCTGCCCATCGATGCGGCCATCCAGTCGAACCTGCGCGAGACCACCACCCGCGTGCTGGCGTCGCTGACGCCGCGCGAGGAACGCGTCCTGCGCATGCGCTTCGGCATCGGCATGAACACCGACCACACCCTGGAAGAGGTCGGCCAGCAGTTCTCGGTCACCCGCGAACGCATCCGTCAGATCGAGGCCAAGGCGCTGAGAAAGCTCAAGCACCCAAGCCGGTCGCGCAAGCTGCGCAGCTTCCTCGACAGCTGAGGTAAGGACTTTAGGGAAAGCAGATCAGGGCCGCCCCGGGAACCGGAGCGGCCCTTTTTCTTGCCCGGACAGACGACGTCGCCGTGATCAGGCGGCTTGTTCGCCATCCGTGTGCAGCGACTTGGCCAGGTCCAGCAGGCGCCGGCGCGGGCGTTCGCCCAGCTGGTAATAGGCCTGGATCAGGTCCAGCGTTTCCTTGCGGCTGAACATCTCGCCGCCCTGGGGGCCCGGGCTGTCCTTCTTCTCCAGCGCCTCGGACAGGCCGTCGTAGAAGTAGCTGATCGGGGTCTCCAGCGCCTCGGCCAGTTGCCACAGGCGGGCGGCCGAGATGCGATTGGCCCCGCACTCATATTTCTGGATCTGCTGAAAGCGGATGCCGACCTGGACGGCGAGTTGTTGCTGCGTCAGGCCCAGAAGGCGACGACGGCGGCGCAGGCGGCGGCCCAGGTGGAGGTCGATGTCGGTGGCCATGGCCCCATTCCCCTTGCTTGTCACGGGCTGTGCCAGAAAGGCACGGCTCGCTCGCTGAGCCGCAATGACCATGCCGCGTTCGCGTGACGGGGGAGCGACGGTGGTTAACAGGCGAGCGTTTGGCCAAATCATGCGTTAGGCTGGGACGACGACGCTTTCTCAGGACCTCTGCATGACCTCGCCCCCCCGCCGCCTCAGGAAGGCGGTGCTGCCCGTCGCCGGTCTGGGCACCCGCGTGTTGCCCGGCACCAAGACCACGCCCAAGGAACTGCTGAACGTCGTCGACCGGCCGATCCTGTCCTACATCGTCGAGGAGGCGCGCGAGGCGGGCATCGAGCACATCGTCTTCGTCACGGGGCGCTCCAAGGGCGCGATCGAGGACTACTTCGACCACCAGATCGAGCTGGAGGCCCAGCTTCTGGCCAAGGGCAAGACCGAGATCCTGGAGATGATGAACGCCGAACTGGCCACCGCCGGGGAGATGAGCTTCACCCGCCAGATGCAGCCGCTGGGCCTCGGCCACGCCGTCTGGTGCGCGCGCGACATCGTCGGCGACGAGCCCTTCGCCGTCCTGCTGCCCGATGTCATCGTCGACGCCGAGCCCGGCGCGCTCAGGCAGCTCGTGACCGCCTATGAGGAGCTGGGCGGCAACGTCATCGGCGTGGAGGCCGTGCCCGATACCGAGACCCACAAATACGGCATCGTCGATCCTGCCGGCCGGGAGGGCGACCGCATCCGCATGAAGGGCATGGTCGAAAAGCCCGCCCAGGGCACGGCGCCGTCGAACCTGTCGATCTCCGGCCGCTACATCCTCCAGCCCGAGATCTTCGGCATCCTGGAGCGGCAGGAGCGCGGCGCGGGTGGCGAGATCCAGCTGACCGACGGCATGGCGCGGCTGATGCAGGCGCAGACCTTCACGGCCGTCCAGTATTCCGGCGTCACCCACGACTGCGGCGACAAGATCGGCCTGCTGCGCGCCAACGTCGCCCTGGCCCTCAAGCGCCCGGACCTGGGCGCAGCGGCCCGTGCCGCCGTCGAGGGCCTGCTGCGCTAGGCCGCCTCAGGGGAAGGCAAGGTAGATCCAGACGGGCCGGTAAAGCGGCGCGCCCTGGGCATCCAGCGGCGTCACCGCATCGACGACCGGCGAGGAATGCCTCGGTTGCGGGGTGATGGTCGCGGCCCCGGGACTGGGGGCCGCGCTTGTGACCAGTCTGCGCGAGAGGCCATAGGGCGGACTGGCCCCGTCTACCGTTGTGTTCGGCCCGAACTCCGAAAGCCCCAGAAGAGTCCAGTTCTGGTTCACGAGCGCCAGCGACACCAGCTCATCGCCCGTGTGGGTGAAGCCGAACTGGCGGCTCGCGGGGGTCACATTGGGCAGGCTCAGCCACGGGGCCGGCGTCGTAGGCGTCAGGCCGACATCCGCCGGACCGGAGAACATGACCAGCCGATCCAGCGAAAACAGCTTGCCCAGATAGGCGGCGTGGCCCGCGCCCTGGGAATGACCGGCGACTGTGATGCGGCTCCAGTCCAGCTGACCCGAAGCCAGCAACCGGCCCCATCCCTCTGATGGAAATGTCCGGTCCAGATAGCGGATCAGATCTTCCAGCCGACCGATGATCGAGCCGTCGCGATTGACGCTGACGACCGGGCTCAGGTCCGTGCCTGTCAGGATCTCGCGTCGCGCCTTGCCCGCGCAATCGGGGTCGGGGTTGGGCGCGCACAGGTCACCCACCGCCGTGTCATTGGGATAGGTCAGGCCTACCGCGTGATAGCCGCGCGAGGCCCCGGTGCGGACGACTTCGCGATAGAAGCGGGGGATCCCGCCTGTGCCCGGCAACATGACGAACAGCCGGTTCTGCGCCACCACCGCCGGATTTGGCGTGACTACGAAATGGGCGGCCGTGTTGGTCGTTACCGCCGGGTTCGCCGTCGTCGGGGACAGTTCCCTTTCGACGGAGCTCGCGGGCGGCGGCGGCGGCGGCGGAGGCGGCGCAGGGGGCTGCGTGGGCGGAGTGGACGACCCCCCACCGCCTCCGCCGGAACAGGCCGCCAAGGTCGTTGCTGACAAGGTCAGGACACCGATCAGTCCAAGGGCTCGAAGGATGCGCTTCATGAAGGCTCGCTTGTTCCAGCAATGCAGATCTATCACGGACGAGGTCGCAAAATCCGTCGGGACTTTCGCGCAGTCTTCGCCGCCTTGCCCACCGGGCCAAGGTGGGTGTGGTCGAAGCTGGAGGCGTACTTCAAGCCATAGCCGATCATCCGGTCCCAGCCGATGTGAGCGGCCCAGATCAGGGCGAAGGGCAGGGCGGGGGGCAGGATCGTCAGCCCCATCAGTCCCAGCACCGCCGGTCCGACCTCCGTATGGGTCAGGTTATAGGCCAGCGTCCCCGCGCCTCGCCCGAAGACATAGGCGAGGAACGACAGGTCGGGCACGAGGAACAGCCCGGCGAACCACCACCAGGACAGGCCTGTGCGGTGATACAGCACGCAGGCCACGACCAGCAGCGCCAGACCCTCAAGCCTCAGCAGTCGCCCGGGCCACCCCTTGGCCCCGCCTTCGGTCTGGAGAAGGACACCGGTCATTTGGTCTCTCCCTGAACGATCCAGGTCACGCCCAGCGCCAGAAGCCACACCAGCCAGCCCGTGAAGACCCATTGGGTGATCTGGAACTCGGGGAAGGCGGGATCGACCGTGGCCAGCAACTCCACCTGTCCGACGATCCAGAGCGGCGACAGGATCAGGGCGACCAGGCCCAGAGCGCGCGTCCAAATCCCTCGTGCCAAGGGCCCACGCACAAGGGCCAGTCCGACAGCCACGGTCCAGGCGGCAAGCAGGGTTTGGCCCAGCCATTCCCCAATGGTGACGCCCGCAAATTGGTGCAGCGCCTGATAGGTGCCGACCGCGACCGCGCTCTCCATCGGCGACCCGTCCAGGGCCCGGTCGGCCAGACCCGGCACGACGAAGCTCCATCGCGACAGGCCGACGGCCTGAGCCACCGCCGATGCCGCGCCCGCAGCCGCCGGCCAGGCCGGCCAGCGGCCGCCGCCTGACC
>VYLD01000042.1_pt1 | contig 84345 bp, 77 predicted proteins | sample 5114401 | NCBI WGS metagenome assembly VYLD01 (sample SAMN12291783, study PRJNA351875) | freshwater metagenome | isolation source: freshwater lake | place: USA: Michigan, Gull Lake | collected 2013-08-08 | reverse complement strand
GGCGCCTCATACGACTGGTGACCCGCCCCCGCGACCTCCCTCAGCACCCCTGCTCAAGCGCTGACTCGCGCAGATGCCGTCTTGCGCCCTGCGCGCGACGCTATCCACGTACGAAAAAAGCCCCCCCTCGAGTGAGAGGGGGAGCGAATGAACCCATGCTGTCTGTGTTGCCTTACGACGGCATCATCACGGTGTCGATGACGTGAATCACGCCGTTGCTGGCGTTGATGTCTGTCTTGGTGACCGTCGAGCTGTTCAGCTTCACGTGGCCGCCCTGCAGGTGCAGGGTCAGATCGCCGCCCTCGACCGTCTTTACCTTGCTGCCGTCCTTCATCTTGGTGACGTCAGCGGCCATGACCTTGCCCGACAGCACGTGGAAGGTGAGAACCTTCTTCAGCTTGGCCTCGTCCTTCAGCAGGGCGTCGAGGTCGGCCTTGGGCACCTTGGCGAAGGCCTCGTCGGTGGGCGCGAACACGGTGAACGGGCCCTTGCCGTTGAGGGTCTCGGTGAGGTGGGCCGCGGTGATGGCGGCGGCCAGGGTCTTGAAGTTACCGGCGGCGGCTGCGGTCTCGAGAATGTTTGACATGGAAATGCTTTCTTGCAGCGACCTCGCTGCGGGTGTCTGTGATTGCTGGAAAAGGGGCCTCGAGACGCCATCGGACCATTCCGCGTGCGGACCGTACGAGCTTGCCCCCCGGTGGCGAAGTACGAGGCTGGGGCCAGCTTTGCCAGGGTTTCGACGCCAGGTCTGTCGGTGAGCGTCAATTTTGAGCACGGCACCGACGAGAACGACGAAAACTCAATCAGTCTGACGCATCACAAAGGCGCGAATGAGGTCCACCGCCCGGCTGCGCTCAGGGCTGAAGAGGGGCACCAACGGGTAGGCGTGAGGCAGCCCGGCGGCCTCGTCGTGCTCGACGATGGCGTTCGCGTCACGGCCACGCTGAACGAACTCGCCGATCTCGTGTCGCATCACCTCTTCACCGCCGCTCAAGATGAGCGTCGGCGGCAGGCCGGTGAGAGACGCGAAGCGCGGTGACGCCAGCGGGCTTCTGGGGTCTGCGCCGCCCAGGTACACCGCGGCGAGGCGACGCATCACCTCGGGCTCGAGGTAGTCGTTGGGAGACGCGTCGACGCTCGGTGCGCTGCACGAGAGATCGAGCCAGGGCGACACCAGCGCCATCGCCCGAAGTCGTCGCGGCGCGAGGCGCTGCCAGGCTGCCAGCGCCAGGGTGGCGCCGGCCGAGTCTGCGACGACCACCGCGTCGTCGGTCTCGCCCATCACCGAGCTCAACACCTGGGTGACGTCGTCGAGGGCCGCGGGGAACACGTGCTCGGGCGACAGTCGGTAGAGCGGAAACACCGTGCGCCTGCCGAGCGCCGAGGCAATGGCCCGTACGAAGCGCGCGTGCGTCGGGAACGAGCCGCCGTGAAACCCGCCGCCGTGCACGTAGAGCAGCAGGCCTTGCGACGCGCCGTCGGGCAACAGCAGGCGCGACGGCACGCCAGCGACCATCGCGTCTGTTTCTTTCCCGTTCGACCAGGGCAGGGTGCGTGACACCAGGTCGAGCAGGGCGCGGGCCTGGGGCGCGTTCTTCGGCAGCAGCCGGCTCTGCTGCTTCAGCAGCTCGACGGTGCCGCGGACTCGCAGGCTGAGAGAGGGCGGGCGGTCGGTCATGGCAGCCAGGAGGTGAACCCGTCACGTCGGGAAGCGTCGCGCGAGCTCACGGGTCAGCGGTCACCTGCGCCACGCCCGGCGACAGCTCTTCGGCCTTCGCCTGGGTCAGCAGCGCCAGAGAGCCCGGGCTCTCACGGAGGGTGCCGTTGAACATCGCCACCGCGAAGTGGTTGATGATGCGGTGGGCGACCGCCGAGGTGGGCGCGGTGGGCCCGCAGCCGTCGTTCAGCACGCTGCGAATGTTCGCGCCGGGAATGTCGAGGGTGATGCTGTCGGCCACGCTGGCGAGGTCGAAGCCGCAGATGTCGCTGAAGGTGAAGTGGCCGCCGGTGGTCACATCGACCAGCCAGCGGGGCTTCTTCATCGCGTTCCAGGTGGGCGCGACGTTGTCGTCCCATTCCAGCGTGCGGTCGCCGCGCGCGGCCTGCACCATCACGGGGATCTTCAGGTCAGGCTTGCCGAGGTCGATGAAGAACAGGTCGACCGAGGGTGGCGCCTGCGGAATGATCACGTCGACCCGCGGGTCGATGGCTGCGACCCTCAAGGCCGTGAGCGCGCCGAAGCTGTGCCCCGCCACCCCGACGCGGTCGCCGTCGACCATTCCCGCCAGGGGGGCGCTGCTGCCCAATCGCAGATATTCGGTGATGAGGAATTGAACGTCGGCGGGCCGATTGGCGATGCCAATACCCACGTTCTGCAATTGATTGCGCACCGCGTAGTCCAGCGTGCCGCCTTCATGGTCTGGCGAGACCACCACGTAGCCATGCGAGGCGAGCAGCACCGTGAAGTAGGTCGACTGGTAGCGAATGGCCCCCTGGCCGTGGCTGAAGATGACCAGCGGAAAGGGCCCGTGCGACTTTGCGGGCGCCGCGTCGCGCACCGCGAAGGTCTCGAGAATAGGAATGTTCGCCAGCGCCTGCTTCTGCGCGTCGGTGAAGCGCTCGCGAATGTCGTAGCTCACCGTGGGCTGGCCGCGCGTGGCCTGGGTCGCCGGGTACCAGACCTCGGTCACCAGCAGCCGCGGCGTGCCGTCGGGCTTGAGGCGGCGTTTGTCTTCGTAGGTGACGGTGCGCACGCCGACCGCGAAGGGGCCGGGCTTCGTGGGGTCGGGCGTCTGGCTGGCAGAGGCGGGCTCGAAGGGCAGGGGGTCGGCCGGCGGTGGCGGCGTGCAGGCCACGGCGAGGCACAGCGACAGGGTGGCGAACCTCATGGGCATTCTCATTTCCCCTTCAAGAAGCTCTCGAGCGGCTTCTTCTCGTCTGACTTCTTGGCGGCCGTCCAGTCGATCAGCGCCGACTGCCACGACACCTTCGTCTCGGTGGGCGCGGGGTCGGCCTTGTCGAGCGCGAAGCCGTCGCCGCCCAGGTACAGGTAGTCGGTGGTGGCCACCGTGTAGACCTTCTTCGGGTCGATGGGCGCGCCCTTCGCGTCGACCCAGCCGTCGCCCTTCGGCTTGACGCCCGCCACGCGCGCCTCGGTGTTGCCCAGCGCTGCCAGCAGCGCCTCGCCGGGCACCTTGATCACCACCACCTGGTTGTCGAACGGCACCAGGTCGTAGATCGACGCTTTGGTGATGGGCCCGACGGGCAGCGCCTGGCGCACGCCTTTGCGGTTGAGCAGCGCGACGTCGGTCTTGAAGGTGTCTTTGAGCGAGGTGGTGAGCCAGCTCGTCATGGCCTGCGATTCCTGCTCGACGCCGGTCTTGCTGAAGCCGATGGTGCCGCCCAGGGCCTGATCGAGCTTCTGTTTCCAGGCGGTGACCAGCTGGGCTGCTGCGGGCTCAGGGGCCGGGGCTCCGTCACCCGAGACGTCGACGGTGGCGACGGTGACCGAGGTGACCTGCGTTGGCGTGGCCGAGACGTTCACCGTCACCTGGGCTCTGGTGTAGGTCGACAGGCGACTGCCGGGGTACACCAGCTTCGTCCCGTCGACGCTCTCGGGGTGCGGGTCGTCGCAGCGGCGGCCGGCGAAGAGGGCCACGTTCCAGTCGGCGTGGCCGGTCAACATCGCGGGAGCGTCGCTCAAGCACCCGTCGCTGATGATGACCACCAGGTCTGGCCCCGCGGCCTTGACGTCGGGCATCAACGCCACCAGCGCCTCGGCTTCGTCGACTGCCTCGAGCCCCTTCATGCGGCCCGGCATCGGAGTGGTGGTGGCCTTGCGCGCGGCGAGCCCGATGACGGCGACCTTCACGCCCCGGCGGGTGAGCAGCCGAAAGGACCCGATGCCCAGCGATTTGCCGTCGTCGTCGGTCGCCCGCAGGTTGGCGGCGAGGTAGGGGAAGCCGCCGCGCGTGCGGTTGGCTTGAAACTGCTCGCGGCTCCAGTCGAGTTCCCGGTTGCCGAGCGCCGAGGCGGCGTAGCCCAGCTGCCGCATGACCTCGGCGGTGGGCTCGCCCTTGAAGAAGCTCGAGATGGCCTGGCCGTTCGCGTTGTCGCCGGTCGACAACACGATGGTCGACCCGTCGGGGCAGTGCGCGTCACCTGAAGAGGTGAGCGGGCCCGGGCAGTGCCCTTCATTGGCGACCCAGCGGCCCAGCACCTCGGCGGCGCCTCCGCGCGTCTGGCCCTCGGTGGTGACCGGCAGCAGGTAGCCGTTCTCGGCGCCGGTGATGAGAAAGGTGATGGTCTCTTGTTTCACCACCGCCGGCGTCGCGGCGTGCACCTCGGGAGGCGGGGCCTCTGACTTCTTCCGGTCGGGGCACGCGAGCAACCAACAGCCCCAGACGAGGAACGAGCAGCGACGCAGGCTGAGCATTCGGGCTCGATAGCACGCGGGCCGTGAGGCGCTTCAAGAACGATGTCGCGCTGCGAGCCTCTGGCGCGGGTGCCTTCGCGTCTGCCGGGACCCTCTCTGAGCCGGGTGAGCGACGCCGGGCGCGCTGCCGGCGCGAGCGAGCCTCAGGCGAGGTAAACGACGTCGAATGTCATTCTTCCTCGCGGTCTTGTTGACCCAGGCGCCGGCCGTCGTCGAGAGCACTGTGCCCTGCCAGACGGTCGCTGACTGTTGGCTCGACCCCAGAGGTGTGCCCATCGCGCGGCCGAAGAAGTTCAAGGGCCAGAAGCTGCCCCGAGGTGACTGTGAGCGGAAGCTGGTGTGGCTGCGCTATCAGCTCAGCTGTTCGCCTCAGAAGCAGGTCTGCGAGGCGGTCTTCCGGGGCGACAGGTGTTGAGTCCTTCAGCCGCGCGTCACCCTCACCGGGACGCCGCTCAGCGCAGCGTTGCCGCTGAGCTCGTCGATTCGACCGTCGTCGCTCAGGTCGTTCACGCTGACGCCGGCGTGCGCGTTCGCCACCCGCAGCCGCGCGCCTTCGCGGCCGTGGCCATAGCCGTGAGGCAGGCTGACGACCCCGCGCATCACCTGGTCGGTGAGCTCGAGCGGGGCCGAGACCTCGCCCACCCGCGACGTGATGGTGACCTGGTCGCCGGCGTTCAGGCCGTGCTCGTCGGCGTCAGCGGGGTGCATCATCAGCGTGCAGCGCGCGGCGCCGCTGACCAGCTTCGGCACGTTGTGCAACCATGAGTTGCAATCACGCTGATGCCGGCGGTTGATGAGCGTGAGGCCCCCGGGCGTCGGGGTCAGCAGGGTCTGCTCGAGGCGCGCGAGATCTTTCACCAGCGCCGCGGGCGCCAGCTCGATGGTCTTCGAGCGGGTGCGCAGCGCCGCCGGGAGCACCGGCTCGAGTGGACCCAGGTCGAGGCCATGCACGTGCGCGCTGACCTTGCGCAGGGTGAGGCCGCCCAGGCCGCCCCGAGCCCCCAGCCTCAGGCCGAGGTCGAGCACCCCTTCTGGCCCCAGCCGGTTCAGCGCCGCCCAGGTCAGCCGTTTGCTTACCGAGCCAGACCTGAGCGCGTCGAGGCGCGCGCCGAGCGCCGAGAGGATCTGCCAGTCGTGGCGCGCGTCGGTGGGCTTCTCGAAGACCGGCGGGCCGTAACGAACCGTGTCGCGCACCGCGAGCAGGTGAAAGGCGATGTCGAAGTGCCCGCGCTCGAGGGCCGAGGGTGGAGGCAGGACGACGTTGGCGAAGCGCGTGGTCTCGTTGAGATACGGGTCGATCGCCACCATGAAGTCGAGGCCCGGCAGGGCCCGCTCGAGCTGACGGCCGTTGGGCGTCGACAGCACCGGATTGCCGGCGATGGTGACCAGCGCCTTGAGCTGACCTGGGCCGGGGCTGAGCATGTCCTCGGCGAGGGTGGCGACGGGCAGCTCTCCGCCGGTCTCGGGGAGGCTGCGCACCCGGCTGCGCCACCGGCCATGACTGCCGGCTCCCGTCGCGAAGGCCTTTGGCAGTGCCCGCGGGTCGAACGCCGGCCTGGGGAACATCGCGCCGCCGGGGCGATCGAAGTTACCGGTCACCACGTTGAGCACGGTGATCAACCACGCGCAGACGGTGCCGAAGGGCTGGACCGACGTGCCGATGCGCCCGTAGGCCACTGCGCTGCGCGCCGAGCTGAAGTCGTGGCTCAGCCGCCGAATGGTCTCTGCGCTCAAGCCCGTCGCGGCGCTGACGCGCTCGGGGCTGTAGGCGCTGACCAGGGTTCGAATGACGTCGAGCCCGGTGGCGAGCTCGAGCACCGCGGAGTGCCTCACGGGGCCCTTCATCACCTCGTGGAGCATGGCGAGCAGCAGCAGCGCGTCGGTGCCCGGGCGAATGAAGTGGTGTTCATCGGCGCGCGCGGCGGTCTCGGTGCGCCGCGGGTCGATGACGATGACTTTGCCGCCGCGAGCCCTGATGGCGTCGAGGCGATGACGAATGCCCGGGGCTGTCATCAGGCTACCGTTCGACGCGAGCGGGTTGGCGCCGAGGATCAAGAAGTGGTCGGTGCGGTCGACGTCGGGCACCGGCAGCAGCAGTTGGTGCCCCAGCATCCAATACGCGGCGAGCATGTGGGGCAGCTGATCGACGGACGTGGCCGAGTACCGACTGCGGGTGTGCAGCGCGCGAATGAACTGCGGGCCGAAGATCATCGAGCCCGTGTTGTGAACGTTGGGGTTGCCCAGGTACACGGCGACCGCGTCATCGCCATGGGCCCGCTGCACCGCGTGCAACCGCTGGGCGACCTCGTCGAAGGCCTCGTCCCACGACACCGGCTGCCAGCGTGTGCCGTCCCGACGCATCGGGGTGCGCAGACGATCAGGGTCTTCGTGCAGATCCTTGAGGGCGGTGGCCTTGGGGCAGAGGTGGCCGCGACTGAAGGGGTCGTGCTCGTCGCCGCGAATCGAGACCACTGACCCGTCGTTCACTTCGATGCGAACGCCGCACATCGCCTCGCACAGGTTGCACGCTCGGAAGTGGACGGTGCGCATGGTGTGACTTCACCACGTTCCGACCAGCAGCACCGTGAGTCTGACCGGGAAGACAGGTGGTCACCACACCGGACGCCCAGCGAGCGCCTGCACCAACGAGCCGAGCGAGACCTTCATGAGGTTTCGGCGACTCCCACTTCCCCCCACAGCCAACCAGTGGCGGCGACGAATGGGACGTGGTGGCGGTCGGCCCAGACGACGCCTGGGTCGTCTTGACGTTTGGCGCCACGCTGGCCACGCCTGCCGGTGCAGACATCATCGCGCGCTCACCGAGCCTCGATGACGAGACGCTCCAGCAGGTCATCAGGGCAGCGTCGGCCGATGCCGTGACTGCCTCACGACTCGAGGGGCTGTTTCGGGTCGCAGCATGTCAGGTACCGCCGACTCCACCGTGACCGGTGCCCTTCTCAACGTGAGGTCTCGCCCACTTTGGGCCGCTCCCGCCAGGTCAGGCGGCGCGCGAACGCCATGACGTGCTCGAAGTCCTCCAGCTCGAGCGGGTGCTCTTTCTTTCGCAGCACGAACGCGGGCGACCACTTCTTCTGCTCGAGCGCCGCGCGGAACGTCTCCATCGCGGGCCGTTGAATCGTGTCGCCCTCCGCCGCGACCAACAGCGTGGGCTTCGGCCGCTCCTCTACCGTCACGCCCGTCACCAGCCCGCCGTACAGTACCACGAACCCGGTGACCGTGATCCGTTCGGGCTCCATGAGCAGCGAGGTGAAGTAACCACCGTTCGAGTAGCCAACGACGAGCGGTGCAGGCAGCGTTCGTGCGAGCTGCGTCTCCACCTCCGTCACCGCCTCGCCGATGCGACCCACGATCGTCTTCGTCTCGGCTTCGCGCGTCTTCACCGTCGGCCAGCACCACCAGTCTTTGTACTCGGCCGACCAGTCGCAGAGCCCCGGCGTTCCACGCAGCGCGATCACCGTCACGCCCGCCTTCACTGCAGCAGGAGCCACGAACCCGAGCTCACGCGCGAACACCTTCTCGTTCGGCGCCATCATGCCGTGCAGGTAGACGACGACGCCTGCGTTCGTTCCGCGTTTGAAGCAGCCGGGCGTCGAGAGCGGCTCCCAGCCAGCGGGACAGAGGGAGACCTGCGAGAGCACCAGCGCCAGCAACGTCATGACCAATCCCTCACGTTGGCGTTCGCCGATGCAATGTCGGCGCCTCGGTTGAAGAATCCTGCGTTTCCCACGGGGTGGGAGGGTACGCGATTGGGCGGGCAGGTCGAGGGCGGTGACGGACGCAGTTGAGTCGGTCGCGAAGAGCGCCGACACGCTCGTCGGGCAGGGCTCCGCCGGGTGCGAGCTTTGCAGACTGCGGCTGACGGTGGAGCGCCTGTCAGGAGGCGAGGGCGACGTCAGCCCCGCGTGGAGGAAAGTGACTCCTGGGCCTGGGCACGGCCGCCAAGTCGAGGGCGAGTTCCGCTTGGCGCGGCCCGCGATGCGTGGGCACCACCGTCGCTCGGAGTGTCCGCTCCAACCCCCGCTTGCGCAGCTCCTCGTCGATGTGCTGCCAGTCGGTGACGGCGGCCAGCACCTGGCGGCGACCTCCACACGGGCAGTGCAGCACCTCAAAGCCGAACGTCTTACGCAGCAGCGAGGCCCAGCCCAGCCTCGGTGGCCGCAGCCGCCGGGGCTCGACAAACGGGTCCGGCGTGAGGGGCAGCGACGACTGCGGCTCCACCGGCGCCGGTGGAGGAGGAGGCCGCCCATACGCCACCACCGCGCTGCGATGTCTCGCCGCGGGGCCGAACATCCCGTGTTCGACTTCTTCTTCAGAGTCGAGCCCGATCAGCACAATCACCGCAATGACGGTGCTACCCCACACCGCGGCGGGGCCTTCCAGCTTCGTATTCCATGTGCTGATCCAGACCAGCACACCAGCAAGCATGAACCCCCACGCGACCCATCCGATTGCGGCAATCAGACAGCTCACGCTCGAGCACGCCAAAGCGCTAGGTCCCGCGCTGGCTCGAGGAGGTCCGCAGCTGGGGCTTTCGGGACGTGCGTGCGAAGCAACTATCTCCGCACCGCCAGGAGCTCGCGCTCGTCGCAGGGCGGTGACCTCAGGGGCAGGTGAGGAAGACGCGGCGGAGGTACTCACTCCTCCGGCCGGCCTCCGGGTCAGGGACCTCCAGGACCAGACTGACGAGGGCTCCGGGAGGCGTCCGGCACTCGTCGCGCGGGATGTTCACGGCGCTGCTCGGTACGAAGCGAAACTGGCCTTCGATGGGCTCGATGCTGGCGGAGCTCTCGGCGCCACGCCACACCTTGAGGCGCGGTGTGACCTGGAACTGCTGGCTCGAGTACGCCTCGTAGTCGACGACGAGCTCCTCGTCGGCGGGATAGTTCAGCGCGTCGCCGGGGACCGGGCGCAGGTACGCGCGCGGCGGCGGGAGCTGGCCCGCAAAAGGGGCCCGGACCAGCAACGCGCCGCTGCCGATCTCGCGACTCGAGCTGCCGTCGGCGTCGGTGACGGTGGCTTGGACGAAGAGGCTGCCCCCGGATGGGAACGTCACGTCGATCTCGCAGCCCACCGTGCTCGAGAGGACCGCCATGAACGGTCCCCGCCACGTCGTGCGCCCGCAGGCGACCCTGCCGAAGTCGCCCGCCTCGGAGCCGTCTGGGTCGACCCCGAGGACCCCGAACGTGTACCTCGTGTCCGCCGATAGTTGCCCGATCGCGCCGTACAAGACGCCCCAGGGCGCGAGGTTGTCGAGGTCGCGCACGGCCTTGAACGGCGCGTCCACCCCCGAGCCCACCTGAGTCCAGGTGCCAGTGATCGTTCGTTCACCAGGCAGGATCGTGCCAGTGAAATAGTTCGTCCCCGTCCCCGGCGCGGCGTCGGAGGTAAGGTCCGGCGTCATCGGCTTGAAATAGAATGAGATGTTCCGATCGGTGACCTGCGCGTTGACGCGGAAGGCCTGCCCGTCGTCGCGGAAGAAGGTCCCGAGCCGCGCGTCGACGAGGCCGTTGATGGTCCCGTACATCCCAGCCGGGTGATGAATGTCCGTTGAGCCTGAGTGATTTCGACTGGGGCTACGCCGATTCGAGCTGTTCCACGCTCTTGGCGATGTCCACCAGCTTCACCTCGGCGCTGTTTGGGAATAGCCAGCGGGGCCAACTCTCAGACGTGTTCGTCGACGCGGGGTTACCTGGCGTCGAATCGGTGACAGTCGCCGTGCTGCGAGACGGAGGCTCTGCGTCCGTCTCCCCGACGACAGTCGGGTACAAGCGGGCACAAGCTGATGGTGGTTGCTCTCTCATTTCGCCCGTGAGCCCAGGTTGGTTCTTCACCGTGGGAGCGCCCACCAGCGCGTCGGACTACGCCCGGTTCTCTCTCGTCAGGGAGTGAGCGCCGAGAAGTTGGAGTCGCGCAGCGCGCGCTCGATCGACACCCCACGCCCAACCACGGGAACCCCAACGTGGCCACCGTCACGTCGTCGATCTTCACGCGCACTGGCACCGCTTCAATCCAGCTGGCCAGGTCGGGTGACGTCGAAGCGTCTCTCGATCAGAGACCTGAGGCGTTGTTTCAATGCTTCAGCTTCACTACGGTGCTGCAATGCACGTTGAACGTTGGCCCATCGTCGGTCGCGCGCAGATCGTCCAGTCCTACCGCCCCGGGGAGCAGTCGACCAAAGAGGCCCCCTTTCGAACGCTGCGGACCCATGGCTGGGCCACGGCGGGGGTGAGCGTCGTCACCCGGAACGAGCGCAGCGCGTCGGGGCGGCTGACCATGTTCAGTGTCCTCAACACCGACTCCGCCCGGCTCGCGCGAGAGGGAGACCATCGAGGCGCGAAGGCCCTGGCGAAGGCGGCTGCGGGCATCGAGACCAGCGCGGAGTTTCTCGAGCTCAAGCAGGCCCTCACAGGTCGAAGCGCACGGGATATCCTGCTCGTCGTCGAAGGACTCGAGCCCCACACGCCATGGCCTGCAGTTCACGAACTGCTCCGGCGTCTCGCGCTCGAGACGAACGCGGCCCGAAGCCGTTCCGCCTCCAAGGTGAAACTCGCAGAGGTCGTCGCAGGCAGGCTGAGCGAGGAAGCCGGGCTCGTCGTCCTCACCGCTGCGGGTGGTGGCAGGACGGCCGTACCGCGTTGGCTCGCGGAGGCCGCGCATCGGGGGAACGCGGGCGACTGCCTCGCGCTCACCACCGAAAGGCTCGACGCTCAACATCTGGTCGTCAACGCGATGCCAGGCATCGAAACGTCGCGAGCGTCGACCGTTCCTTTCAGCCCGTTCGGCCGCACCGCGCCGGTCCATTCGTTGACCAAAGCAGACGCGAAGCGGCTCGCTGGCAAACCCGCTCGGTTGAGCGTCCTGGTTCCCGTGACCATCGGCGCATGAGCACGCCAGACTGGCGCGTTCGCGCTGCGCGCAGAAAGGACCGAGCGCTTCTCGGGGCCATCGCCTGCGCGAACCCGAAGGTCTCGTGGGAGGTCGAGGTCGAGCGCTTCATTCGGAATGAACTCTTCTCGTGGGCCTTCGACCCGTTCGCGAGAAGGAGCGACCCCCGGGTTGTGTTGCTGTTTCACAGACAGACGGGAGAGCTCGTCGGAGTCGCTGCTCACGAGCGAACTGAGCTTCGGTACGGCAAACAGAAGTCGTTCTCGGCGACAAAGCTCGAGGTCGTCGCGATCGCCCTGAACTGGCGGGGCCGCGAATTCAAGGGAGGGGAGCGCGCAGTCGATGTCTTGCTCTCGGCGGTCATGACCGACGTCGCGGAGCGTGTTCCCCCGAGGCACGCGCGGGTCTTCGCGGTCGTCCATGAGAAGAACGCGCGGAGCATCTCGGTTCTGGTCCGACACGGACTCGTCGAAGAGTTCAGTCGGGTCGACGGCAGCTATCGAAGACTGGTGACCAGACACCACCGGTGAGTTGGTACCCAGGGTGGGCTGGGGTCACGGGTCAGCTCGCGCGTCATCGAACCGGCGCTCGATCGACACGCCCACGCCCAACCACGGCAACTCCAGAGTGGCCACCGGCACGTCGTCGATCTTCACGCGCACTGGCACCGGCGAGATGCCGAGGTCGACGTTGAGCAACGCCTGCCACGACGCCGGCAGCCGCACCCCGATGCCCAGGCGACCGGTGATCAACGGAACCGCCGTGGCAGCTCGCGTGAGCGTGAAGGCGTCGTTGGGCGTGCCTCCGGACCAGATCAGCATGGGCCTGGTTCCGGTCTGCTTCCAGGATCGCGGTCTCGGTGCCTGTGCCGTGGTCGCAGCGGGCGCCGTCTCGGTCGACTCGAGCTGGCAGCCGCTCGTCTCTGCTGGTGGTCGGCTGGTCGGAGAGGACCCTGCACAGTCGCCGGTGCGAGTGAGGGCCTCGGTCCAGGTGCTCGCTGGTATCGTTTCGCCGGCGATTCGAAACCTGGCGGCGAGCACGGTGCTCGTGGCGCCCATCTCGTCTCAACTGCGCTTCGGGCCCTGGCACGTCGCGCTCAAGGCCGGCGAAGGCGGGCTGCTTCGGTCTTCCGTCGTGAAGTGCGAAGACATTCAGCCCGTGCGGCGTGAGCTGTTCAACCCCCGGCCGATTGGGGGTCCTCTTTCCGCCAGCCGCATGGCGGAGATCGACCGCGCCCTGGTGAGTGCGCTCGGCATCGAAGCGTTCAGTTGATCCGGGTCGAGCGCGCAGAAGAACCGTCGGTGTCTGGCTGTACGTCTTCGTAAGGCGCCCCTTCGTCGGTCACGGTGCGCACCACGCGCAGAACTCCCGCCCGACCTTCGAGGCGATTCACCACTGACAGCGACAGGCCCAGCGCCTTCTCGACCTCGCGCCGGGGTCGAGCCTGCGTCCAGGGCTCGTCCCCTCCGCGCGAGAATGGCAACCACGTCGACGGAGCACCGCAGCCCATCGTTCGTGTCAATGGCCTGGTTCGCGGGCTGTTGCTCCCAACCGGTGCTCACCACATCGAGTTCGAGTACCACGACACCGCCGCTGCACTCGGCGCCCGCATCACCGGTCTCGCCCTCGTGTTGCTTCTCTTGGCAGTGCTGGTGGAGTCACGCTGGGCCCGGCACCGTTGAGCCATTTGCGCCTCGGGCGGGCCTTGGCGAAAAGACACCTGAGCGAGGCGAGCTGCCTCGCGGTGAGCCGGCCGAAGTTCGTGAACTCATGACTTGAATCAGGGTATAGCGAGATCATGTCAATTCTGACGGAGCGGCTCCAGGCGGCGCAGCGCGCGGTCCGCAAACCTCAAGGCAACGAAGAAGCACTTCGGTTGGTTCTCGAGGCGTGGCGAGAGGTGCCGCATCCTCGCCTGGTGGCGCTCGTCGAGCGGCTGGACAACACGCTGAAGCGGCGTCCCCTTGGTCAAGCGTCGCTCAAAGCGATGAATGCGCGGTGGCTGGAGGTCGCCAAGGCGCGCGATCCGATTGATGTGCCCCGACTCCTGGCGGCGCTGACGACAGGCCGGGCACAAGCGACGTTGGGGCGTCTTCGAGAACTCGCCCAGTTCCCCAATGATCCTCGCACGGCGATGGCTCTTGCGTCGCTCCTCGCCGAGCCTCCCTTCGAGCCTGGCGTGGCGATGACTCAAATGGTTGAGTTGGTGGGTGGCCTGCTTGTTCGCATGGCCCACCCAGAAACGCTCGTCACGCTCGCGGCACACCGCACCCGGCCGGAGATTGAAACAGTGTGCTTGGCCATAGAGGGGGCCGTTCAGCCGCCGCGGGAACTCGACGCTGCGGAAGAATCACTGTGCACGCAGCTCGACGCCGCGCTGCCTGAAACTCGAGTGGCCGACGCCTTGCTCGACGCGATCTACACGGCACCTGACGATCACGGGCTCCGCTCGGTCTACGCTGACTGGCTTGTCGAGCGAGGCGACCCACGAGGAGAGTTCATTCACCTTCAGCTCGCCGCGGCGCGAGGCCAGCTCTCTCCTGACGGCGCTTACCGGGAGGCTGAGCTGCTGAGGCTGCACGCCCGAAACTGGTTGGGGCCACTGACGAAGGTCATCCCGACCGGCGAGCGGGTGTTCGAGCGCGGGTTTCTCCAGAAATGTACCGTCGTGACTCCAAACCGACGCACGTTTATCGCCGTGGCGAGCGCGCCCGAATGGAGAACGGTCTCTGAACTGACTTGCAATATGGGGTACCAACAGGACGCGCACCTTTTCGCATCCCGCGACTTTGCGCACCTCGAGAGCCTCAGGGGGCCGCACAGCCAGTTACTCGTCGAGCTCGCCAAGGCTTCTGCTCCTCGGCGGCTTCGGCATGCCGGCGTCATCATCACCGGGCCCGACGGGCTCGCCGAAATGGCGGAGGCGTTTCGCGAGGGTGGCCCCGGGCTGCCAGAGCTGAGATCACTGCGATGTGCATCTCAGCCACTCCCCGCGGAAGCATTCGCCGGGCTGCTGGCCAGCGCGCTCGGGCAGCGGCTTGATGCGCTGGAGGTTTGCCTGCAGCCCCAGTCGGTGAGGCAGCTCCTGTCTTCTGCCACGCCGACCTCGATTCTCCGGCTGCAGGTCATGGGCCCGCCGACACGTCACTGGGAGATCGTCGCTCGGCGCGAGTCGCCCCGCGCCCAATGGATCCTGGAGCCGCCAGACCTGACGCCTCAGCAATTGACCAACCTCGGGGAGGACCCTTGAGTCGGGACGGGTTCGGGTGCTTCGACGTCAACGAACGTCGCCACGCACCACCGAGAGCGCTGGAGGCAACAACAGCCAGAGCCCTGACGCGGGCATCAGCGCGACGCCGAGCACCGTCATCGCCAGCAACCCGACGCCCAGCCCTCGTGGCACGGGTCCACGGGCTTCGAGGGTGTCGACGGCCTGCCCCGCGACCGCCAGCACGAAGCCGAAGAAGACGAACCAGGTGACGCCGTTGAGCAACACGTCGTCGCCGACGGTGTCGACGAGGCCGCGCGAGACGAGCTCGCCGAGCGGCTGGCGGAACACCACCGCCGCAAACGCGGTGTGAATCGCAGCGACGCCCATCGTCCACCGGCCGCGCCACCTCATGCCGGCCCCGCTGCGACGACGGCGAAACACAGGGCCAGGCTGAAGCTCAAGGGCGTGAACAGCAGGTCGTCCCACGTCGAGAACGGCGTGCCCTGCTTCAGCTCGGCCATCAACTCCCCTCGCGAATCATCCTCCCACCCACCACCGCCCAGCCGACCACGCGATGGCCTGGGACGCCGCCCGCCAGCGGGTCGTCCTCTTCGGGGGGCGGGCCAACGGACCCGACTTCTATTTGTATGACACCTGGGAGTGGGACGGCGCCACGTGGACTCTGCGCAACCTCGCTGCCTCGCCGCCACCAGAGCCTGGCGCCCTCGCCTGGGATGGCGCCCGCCAACGGATGATGCTCTTCAACGGCAGTGGCACCTGGGTGTTGCTCCCGTAGCCGCGAGCTCCCTGGTGATGGACTGGGCGCCTCGGTGACGTGGCGGTTTGAGTCGGGCATCACCCTCACCGCGATGCTCGAGGGAGGCGCAGTCCTGCCCGGCCCGGCGCTCACCCGGGCGGACGGCGCGCTGATGCCGCCGGTGTGGTTGGTCCGCGTGCGCCTGGGCGCCAGCTTGTGAGTCGTTGCGGTGTTGCGTTGTGTTGTCTAGTCTGAAGATCGACGCGGTCGCCGCGGTCAGCGCTCTCGTAGACGACGAATCTACGCTCGGTCGGCTTCTCCCGTCGCTTCGTCCGCGCGAGATGGCTGAAGCGTCACCTTCAACGGCGGCAGCGTCTCCAGCAACTTCCGGACGAACTCGGGCCGCGCGCGCTGCGTTCGCTGAGCGTGCGACGGACGTCGAAGGCAGCACGATTCGCATCGTCGCGCGAAGCGCTGCAGATGCATGGGGCCGGCACTGCTGAAGGACTCACCCATGCGTCTGTTCCTCACGGACGGCCCAAACGACGCCCCGGTGACGGCCGTCGGGCTCCAGGCGCTACGGCGTGAGCGTCACCAGGCCGATCGTCGTGTTGCTCACCGCGAAGGTAACGGTAACGTCGGTGATGCCGCCCGCGCGCACGGTGGTTCGGGCGACGCCTCCGACCATGAGCATGCCGGTGCCGTTCATCAGCAACTGCAGCGCGGCCGACGGAATCGTCATCATCGACTCATTTCCCGCGCTCATGAACTCGGTGACACAAGAATACTATCCGTGCATTACTAACAACGATTTTACCACGTCGCCCAAGCTTGACCCAGACACGGTGGAAGCGCTCCATAAGGCTGGTAACCCATATGGTGGTGGCCTAAAAGCAGATATTGGAGTCACAGAAGGAATTCAGAACGGCGTGGCCTCTGCGAATCAGTCAATGCCTGGCCAAGGCATGCCTGGCGCAGCCCTTGAGTTCTCGCGCCGCACTGACATTCGCCTCACGCAGTTCGGCGGTGGCACGACGACGACTTCAGTCAGATTCACGCTGATGAACTCGAGCCCGAACACTACCAGCGTTGGGGTCACGCTATGGCTTGTGCCGGTGGGTAACAACCCGGGATGGGTTCAGTTCGACCGAGCTGCCGCTGGGCGTACCGCGTTTGTCCAAGTGGACCCGTCAACAGCTTTCGCATACAATCAGTTTCAAATCTCCGTTTGCCTGCCTATGCTACCATTTCCGCCCGGGCTGCTTTGGCATTTGACGTGGGACAGCTCCACGGGCTCCTTCCGGGCACCCCCTCACGGCCAGGCATCTACCAAGCCGTTCTGGAGTTCACCCCCACCGCCGGCGAGTTTGACAGCCGGGACAATTTGCTCTCACTTCCAATCTTCATTTTTAAGGATCGATAATGAAATCAGCTCTTTTTCTGACATCTCTCTTGCTGGGGTGCTCGAACTCCTCGATTCAGGACCAGACACTGAGGGCCCAAGGTCCCACTGGGATCGTTTATGAGTTTCCGGTCGGGCTCACGAACGGAAACTTGCTGGTTCGGGCCGACTTCGGTGATGCCGAGCCGCTGACACTGGCGTTTCTCATGCAGACACAGGGCATCGTGGAGGGTGGTCGGCTTGAAATGTTGCAGCAGCTGACCTTCGATACAGAAGAGTTCAGCCGTATCGGTTCGAACGTCATCGTGAAGAGACGCGCCATCACGAGAGATCTTGATTTCTTGGTCAAAGGCGCCAGTGGTATCGCTTGGAGTGTACGTAAGCCCGCATCGTCGCCACCTGCGAACCCCGACCCAACGCTTGGTTCTGGGGGCGAGGCGGACGTGTACGTCGGCGACAGGATGATCCTGCTCGACGCTGATGTTACGCTTCAACCGAATCGCAGAGTGAGTGGCATCTTCACGTTTATTCCTTCGCAGGCCGTGAGCCACCAAACCAGGACCATCGATGATTCGAGGATTTTCACCATCAGGTTCGCTGGGGATGCCCACCTCGCGTGCTCGAAGGGCGTCGGTTTCACCACTCAGCGAGTCAACATCGAAGACCCACGATGCGCTTCGTTGTTCGCAGGCTTCGAGGGTCCATTCGATTAGGGTGCGGATCCTTTGGATAGACGACATTTCTCATGAAATCCGGGGCTTTGCGTTGACGCTGAGCCCACTGGATGCCGTCCCGAGGAAGCGGCTGATCGAAGGTGCCCTCGGGAAGCCATTTCTCGAACGTAGCGAAGCCGAATCCAACGCCCGTTTCCCCTCGGAAGACAGGCCGTCTATCCAAAGGAGCCGCACCCATTCGATTAGTAGAAGACGGTGTCGTGCTCGTGGTTGTCATTCTTTATCACGAGCTGGGTCACTTCTGCGCGATGCGGTTGTTCGGCTACCAGAACACCCAGATCTTCTTCATTCCCTTTATTGGAGCCGTGACAACTGGGGAAGCCAGTCGCCCCAACCCATGGAAGGAGGCGCTCGTGCTCGTCGCCGGCCCTCTGCCGGGCTTGGTTGCCTCCGCTTTCCTGAGCGCCGTCGGAGCTCGCGCCACGACCATGGGCGAACAGTTGGTCGCTCTGCTGTTCGGGCTGAACGCCCTGAACCTCCTGCCGATCCTTCCCCTCGACGGAGGTCGTCTGGTCAAACTCGCTGTCGCTGACCAACCTCTGCTTTCGAAGATCTTCTCGTCGCTCAGCACCGTCGCTCTGCTTGCCCTCGGGGCTGCCGGGGGAGTGGTTCCACTTCTCTTCGCCCTCGTCGCCATCGTCGCGATCTGGCGAGAGGAGAAACACCGGTCCATCGCTCGCGCGCTTCGCACCCAACGAAGCTGGAGCACCGACTTCCTTGATGCACCCGAGAGCGAAGTCCTGCTTCTCCGTTCGTCGCTCCCAGAACGAACGCGGTCGGTTGAAGTGGAAGCCGCTGATCTCAGAGCCCTGCATGAACTGGTCACTGCCCCCAGAGCGGGGCAGGCCTTCTCGGCGGCGATCGTTGCCGGGTATCTCGCTCTTGCGGTTGTGGTTGCAGCGAGCGTCGGCAGCCTCCGCAGAGTCGAAATCCCCGGGGCGTTCGTCACCGCACCGCAATCGTCGTGTGCCACCACCAGCGACTGCGAAGCAGAGTGCGCGAACACGGGAGGAGCAGCCTGCCTTGCCGTTGCTCAGCGGTACGACCAGGGCTCGCCTTCACCGGACTACGCCAAAGCACTCAGAGCTTCGACTCGAGCGTGCTCGGAGATGTTCGGCGCAGGCTGTGTGAGCGATGGGATCCTCACCTATTACGGCCGTGGAGGCGCCACAGCTTCTCCAAAGCAGGCAGCCGATCTTTTCGAAAAGGCCTGTCGACTCGGAGATGCCATCGGTTGCGCCCTGCTTGGGCGTGCACTTCTGCATGGTGAGGGAAGAAAACAGAATGTCAGAAGGAGTCTGGCGTACCTCTCGGCGACCTGCCGAGGGGGCTACCTTTCGACCTGCGGTGCTGCAGGTGACGCGGCTGCTCGTGCTGGCGACCCGAGCACCGCAGCCCAGTTCTACGAGCAGGGATGCGCTGATGGAATACCCAAGGACTGTCAGAATCTGGCGACCCACCTCTTGGACGGCAATGGAGTTGGCCGAGATGAGGCGAGAGCCGTCGACCTGTTTCGCTCTGCCTGCGATCAGGAAGTGGGTGTTGCCTGCGCCAATCTCGCAGACCTTGTCGCCAATCGCGATGGAGGGACAGAGCAGGCACGGGTCTTGCGAACGCGAGCGTGCGAGTACGGGGACACCGAGAGCTGTCGCTGAACTGAGGAAACAGAGCGGCACAGAAACGCCCGCCACCGCCGAGATCGGGGTCCGCTTCGGTAGAAGGGTGTACCTGGTCGTCGCCGCCACCGTGGTCATCGCCCGGCAGAACTGAGGCCGCGTCGGTTTTCAGGCTTCGAAGGCCAGCGGCACCGCCCACGAGGCGAACGCCACCGCGCGCAGCCTCGGGGCACGCCCGGGAGTTGTCGCTCTGAGGCGACAATTTGGTCGCTTTAAAGCGACAACGTCCCTGCGGCGCGACCTCGAGGGTGCTGCTCGGGCACGACGAAGCCGGTGACGGGGCATGAAGAGTGCTTTCTTCAGCAGGCTGCTACGGTCGCTGCATGCGCGGGTCGTTGTCTCTGTTGTTCATCGCGACGAGCGCGCTGGCCGCTGACCCGGTCGCGGCCCTCAACCAGCTCGAGCGCGACAACGACCTCGTCGAAGCGGCCTTCGACGGCTTCTGTGGCCAGGTGAAGAGCGGCCGTCGTGATGGCCACCTGCCGGTGCAGGACCTGGTCTGGGCCACCTCGTGTTCCCTGCGGGCGCTGAAGCTCGAGCCCACCCTCAACGGCCGGCAGGCCGCGCACGTGCTGTGGGAAGTGGAAGGCCGCCGCGCCTCGGGCGAGCGCTCCTCGCTGCGGGGTGAAGCCGACGTGGTGCTCGGCCGCGTGGGCGCCATCACCATCGAGTCGTGGGCAGACACCTGGCGCGAAGACGTGGCGCGAGCGTCGCCGCGCTTCATCGAGCGCGCGGAAGAAGCCGGGTTGACCCTGCCTGCGCTGGCGCTCTCACGCCGCGGCGAGGCCGAGCTCGTCGCAGGCGGCCTGACGGTGCGGGACGTCACCGGCGACGGCGTGCCCGAGGTCTTCACCCTCGATGGCAACGAGGTGCTGCGCTTCGACCGCCTCTCGGCGAGCCCGCTGCGCTACGCCCGCGCGACGCTCTACCGCTTTCCCCGACAGGTGCTGGCCACCTCGGTGACCGGCGGCGACTTCGACCGCGACGGTGACGTCGACCTGCTGTTGACCGGCGACCCGATGGTGACCCCCGTCGTCCTTCGAAACGAGGGCGCCACCTTCGAGCCCGTGCCGTTGCCGAAGAGCCTGCGCGGCAACTTCGTCAGCGCCGTCCCCGCTGACTTCGACGGCGATGGAGACCTCGACGTCGTCTTCCTGCCGTACGACCTCAGCTCGGGCTTCCCCGCCGACATGCTCGAGTCCCGCGACGGTGCGCGGCCGGTCTTCGCGCGCGGCGGGCCCGGCGTCAGCTTCACGCGCTGGGCCCTGCCGTCGAGCCAGGTGACGCCGCGGTGGACGCTGGCCGGCGTGGCTGGAGACCTGCTCGGCACCGGCGCTCCGCAATTGTACCTCGCCAACGACTTCGGCTCGAACGACCTCTACGCCTTCTTGCCCGACGGCGGCGTGCGCAACGACGCTCGCACCTTCGGCCTCGACGACCCGGGCAACGGCATGAGCGCCGACCTCGGAGACTTCGACGGCGACGGCCAGCTCGACCTGAGCGTGGCGAACATGTTCTCGAAGGCCGGCACCCGCGTCATCGGCGCGGTGAAGGTGAACGCGGCCCTCAAGGCGCGGCTGGCGAAGTTCGCCCAGGGCAACACGCTGTACCTCGCGCGCGACGGGGGCTTCGCGGAGGTGGCCGTGCAGCAGGGCGTCAACCGCGGCTTGTGGGCGTTCGCGACGTTGATGACCGACGTCGATGATGACGGTCGCCTCGACGTGGCGGTGGCCAATGGCTACCTCAGCAAGCCCAACAGACGAGACTTATGAAGCGTCTACTGGCGCCAGGTCGTGGCGCAATCAACCGCAGAGCGCAGCGTCGGCGGGTTCCCGCGAACGGCCACCTTCGAGGGCAGCGACACGGCCGACATGTCCTTCTCGGGCTGGGAACCGAAGAAGCTGTGGCTGACGCCGGCTGACGGCGGGCGGTCGACCGAGTGCGCCTTCGCAGAAGGGTTCGACTCGCGCCTCGATGGGCGCAGCCTGGTGTCGGCGGACCTCGATGGTGACGGCGACCAGGACCTGGTGATGCGCAACCGGGGTGCTCCGAAGCTGCAGCTCTTCGAGAACGTGGGCCGCGGTGGGCACTCGGTCGAGGTGCAGCTGGTGCCAGACGCCGGCAGCCCCGAAGGTGAAGGCGCGCTGGTGTTCGAGTCGGGCCGCGCCTTCCCCGTGGTGCTGGCGAGGGGCTTCTCCAGCGGAGTCGACCCGGTGGTGCACGTGGGCCTGGGCGCGCGCACCACCGCGAACCTCGAGGTGCGTTGGCGCTCGGGAGAACGCACCCGCCTCGAAGTCCCCGCTGACCGACGGGTGCGCATCAGCGAGCCAGAGGGCCTCGAGACGCGCTGGACGTACGAGCCGAAGCCGGCGCCGGCGCCGAAGCCGTTCCCCTCGACGCTGCAGGCCCTGGGCGTGACGGCGACCCACGAGACCACCGTGGTGCAGCTGTTCCTCAAGGGCTGCAAGCCGTGCGCAGACGAGGTGCCGGCGCTGAAGGCCCTCGCCTCGAAGGTGCAGCTGGTGAGCCTCGGGCTGCACGAAGGGCCCGCGCTCACCGAGGTGGCCCGCGCGCTCGGCATCTCGTGGGCCGTCGCGCCGCTCTCGCCCGAGCTGGCCGACGCGCTGTCGTCATCGGGCAGCCTGCCGCTGCCGCTGCTGCTGGTGTACCGCAAGGGGCAGCTTTCGCGGGTGCTGCCGGGGCCCGCGGCGCTCGAGGCGGTGTTGTCGAAGTGAAGTGCTGCTCCTGGGGGTTCCAGGCGGCAGGTCAGCGTGGTGGGCCTTCGTCGAACCTGCGCTGACGCCGGTCCACGCGTCACCGGGCAGCTGCAGCGGGGTGAAGCGCTGGCCGTCCCACTCCGTCGCCAGGTGATTCCGCGACAGCACCACCGCCCCCTTCTCGGTGGGAACGAGGGTCGACGCCGAGAGGCCGACGCCCTCGACCCGAACCCAGGTGTCGCCTGCCAGGCGGTCGAGGTGTCCTGCTTCGACGCTCCACAGCTCACCCCCGACGATGGCGAGCTGCTCGGGTCGATACCGCGGCTGAAGCCACCTGGAGGCGGCCCCGTTCTCGAGCACCAGGATGGCGTCGGGCTCCGAGCTCGAGAGCGGTTCAGGTTCGCCCGGCCTCCGCTCGCGGAAGGCATCGCCTCACGTCAGCCGTCATCCGGTCCGAGACCGAACTCCGTGCGCTCATCGGCGGCGGGTTGGCCTGCGAATGCGCGACTGCTGACAGGCCCTTGTCAGTGGGGGGCCCCATGGTGGGCCTCGTCGCACCCACGCTGTACCCACCAAGGACACCCCGCATGTTCCAGAGAGACTTCACCGCCATCACCACCGCGTCACCCGAGCAGCTGTGGCCGCTGTACGCCGACGTCGCCCGCTGGAAGGAATGGGACGAGGGGCTCGACGCCGTCGGGCTGACGGGCGCCTTCGAGAAAGGCGCGCGCGGCACCATGCGGCCCCACGGGCAGCCGGCGCTGGACTTCGTGCTCACCGAGGTGACCGCGAACGTGTCCTTCAGCGACGAGACGCGGGTCGGCCCCCTGCTGGTGCGCTTCACGCACACCCTGACCCGGTTGACGGGAGGCACCCGCATCACCCACCACGTGGAGGTCGAAGGCCCTGGCGCAGAGGCGTTCGGCACCACCGCGCTCGCCACGGTCGGGCAGTCGGTCGACCGCCTGGCCCGCCTCGGCGTCGCCTTCTCGAAGCCTTCCCTCGGAGGCATCATTCTCTACGTGCCTGAGGTGCACGCGGCCGCGGACTTCTACGTGCGGGCGTTCGGGCTCTCGGTGCAGAGCACCGCCGGCGGCAACAGCTACGTGCAGCTGCAGGGCCCGGTGCCGTTGGCGTTCGCCGCGGAGTCGTTCATCGGCTCGACGTTGCCGGTTCAGGTTCGGCCCAGCCGCGCAGCCGAGGCTCCGATGGGGGCCGAGCTGATGCTGGTGTTCGCCGATGTCGAGGCCGCCTATGCGCGCGCGGTGAAGGCCGGCGCGGTGGCCGTCTCTGCGCCGGTGCTCAAGCCCTGGGGCCAGCAGGTCGCCTACGTGCGCGACGCGCAGGGCGTGCTGGTCGAGCTCTGCAGCCCCTGGTGACGGGCGGTCGAAGGCTCTTCACCCCTGCGAGCGCCACCCGCCCGCGGTCGCTGCTCGAGCAGGTCGGTGGGCGACGCGGAGACGTTCGCCGGGTGACCTGCGCGGGGGGGAGGCCCTACCATTCGCAGCGCAGGCGAAGAGCCCTTCTCGAGCGAACGGTGACCCCAAGGTGCCTCGATTACCCCGACTGGTGAGCCTGGCGCTGCTGTTCTCGGCGCGTCGGCGCATGCGGGCAGAAGACGTCGCCCAGCAGTTCAACATCAGCGTGCGCACGGTGTACCGGGACATCGCGGCGCTGGGCGAGGCGGGCTTCCCCATCGTCGGCACGCCGGGCGATGGGTATGTGCTGGCCAGCGGAGCGCAGCTTCGCCCGCTCGCGGTCACCCCCGAAGAGGCCGAGGCGTTGGTGATGGCCGCCCGGCTGATGCAGCAGAGCGGCGACGAGGCGCTGCAGGGCCACCTGGGCTCGGCGCTGCTCAAGCTCGAGGGGGCGTTGTCGCCAGAGGCGCTCTCACGGGTGAAACGACAGTACGTCACCGTGCGGGTGCCCGACGGCGTCGAGACCGGGCCGCTGTCCGTCATCCTGGATGCGGTGCACCATCGCCAGGTGCTGCGGGTGGCCTACGCGGGCCTGCGTCGGCAGGACACCACCGAGCGCGACGTCGAGCCGCTGGGCCTGGTGCGCAGCGGAGCCTTCTGGCTGATGGCCGCGTGGTGCCGGCTGCGCGAAGACGTGCGGGTGTTCCGGTCTGACCGGGTGCTGGCCGCGTCGCCCACCGGCGAGACCTTCGTGGCCCGTGAGGGCGCCACCATGGAAGACCTCACCCGCCGCTACCTCGAGGGAGACCCCACCGACGGGTCGCCGCGGCGGAGGCGCTGAGCCTTACGCACCTCGCGCCCCAGCGGACACGCCACCGTCGCGTCCCTGAGCAGGGCGGGGGAGCGCTACCCTTCAGCCCATGCGTCGCATCGTTTTCGGGTCAGGCTACGCCGGGTCTCGGGTGGCGAAGCTGGCGGTCAGTCGCGGTGACGAGGTGGTGGCGACGGTGCGCTCGGCAGCCCGCCTCGAGGCGCTCACCGGCCAGGGCTTCGCGGTGACGACCGACGCAGTGGTGGACGTCGCCCGGCGGGCCGACCTGTCGGGCGCCCACGTGGTCATCTGTTTTCCACCCGATGGCGAGACCGACGCGCAGCTGGCGCCGCTGGTCGCCGGCGCGCAGGCCATCACCTACCTCTCGTCGACCGGCGTCTATGCAGACACCCGCGGGCTCATCAATGACGACACACCGGTGCCGCCGCCGCAGAGTGGTTCCCACGGCAGGCTGCTGGCGGCCGAGGCGACGTGGCGGGCGGTGGGCGCGACGGTGCTGCGCGCTCCCGGTATCTACGGCGCCGACCGCGGGCTGCACGTGAGGGTGACTGCCGGCGTGCACCGCCTGCCGGGTGACGGGGCCGGGGTGTTGTCTCGCATTCACGTCGACGACCTGGCGGCGTTGCTGCTCGAGAGCGCGCGGGTGCGGGGCGAGACCTTCGTGGTGGGCGACGCCGAGCCCGCGCCGCAGCGCCAGGTGGTGGAGTGGATTTGTGAGGAATACGGCTGCCCCCTGCCGCCCTCGGTGCCGCTCGAGCAGGTGCACGAGACGCTGCGCCGTGACCGCCGCGTCGACGGGCGGCGCGCGCTCGAGGTGCTGGGCGTGACCTTGACGGTGCCGACGTGGCGGGAAGGCATGAAGCGGCCGCGCGCGGGCGAGCAGCCTCATCGCTCTCGTCTCCGTGATGGTTGAAGATTTCCAGGCTGACGAGTCGACCGCGAGTCCCAGCGCCGGTGACGGGCTGATCAACGCGGTGGGCGGGGGAACTGGCGGTGGCTCGTGGGAGCTGTGAAGGTCGACCCGAACAGCCCCGCCGACCGTCCTGCATGACTTCACCGAAACGTTGGGCCCGCCGCCTTTCGAACGTCATCGGCTTCGATGACGCGCCGCACGTTCGCGGGAGCGCGGGCCGCGTCGGACCTGGTGGTGACGCGTCGAAGACCGCGCCTCGACCTGGTGTTCAAGGCCGTGATGACGGTGCCCGACTGGCAGGTGAAGCGCGCGTTGATGGAAGCCGCTGGCGAGCCCGAGGCGTGCGGTGGCGTCTACGTGCAACGCGCGGGGCTCTCTCACGCCGAGGCCGAGCGCATGCTCGAGCGCACCACGCAGCACGGCATCATTCCCGAGCCCCTTCGCCTCGCGCACCTCATCGCCGGCGGCACGACGACGGGAAAGTCACGAGGCCGCACGTGACCGTGCGCGTGAAACACCGCCCACCGACGCTTGCGACGAGGCGCTCGAGGTCAGCCTGCGACGCCCACCCGAGCAGGCACCCGCGCGGTCGGCGCCGTCAACGCCGCGAGGTCATCGGCGAGCGGCAGCTCGAGCGCCCAGAGGTCGGCCGCTCCGAGCTGCTTCAACAGCGCCTGCAGGCGCTCGGCGCACTCACCCATTCGCGGCCGGGCCTCTGGGCGTTTGGCCAGACACGCCGCCACCAGCCCGTCGAGCACGGGGTGGACCTCGAGGGCCGGCGCGGGCTCTTTGAGGTGCGCCAGAATGGTCTGCGTCAGCGACTCGCGGGCGAATGGGCTCACGCCCCTCGCCAGCTCGAAGAGCAGCACTCCGAGCGCGTAGACAGCTTGAGGGCGACGTCCTTCCCCAGGACGCGATCGTGACCGCGGTACACGGTGCCCATGCCGCCGCGACCGAGCACGGACGAGATGACGATGCGGTCTTCGAAGACGGTGCCGGGGTCGATGGGCGTCACCGCCTCGGCCACCTGCCGCAGCGCGCGTCGCAGCGCCTCGGTGCGGTCCTTCACCTGCTGCCCCAGGTGCTCATTGAGCCGTTCAATCTCGGCCGCGCGCGCGCGAATCTCGGCCACCTGCCCCTCGACGCGCGACTCGAGCTCGCGGTTGAGCGTCGCGAGCTTCTGCTGCTGCGACTCGATGATGGCTCGCTGATGCGCGTCTCTGGCGTGCGAGACGAGCAGCACCCGGTTGGTGACCCACGTCACCAGCGCCAGGCCAACCGCGGTCGCGACCCACACCACCGACCTGCCTGACGGCCCGTGCAACGCGAGCACACCGGCGATGACGACCGCGGGCACCGCGAAGAAGGCCAGCAGCCCCGCGCCCCTCGAGGGCCGCAGCAGCGCCGAGACGAGGAAGAGCGCCGCCGGGAAGGTCGACATGTTCCCGCCGACGCGCGTCCCGCTGAGCGAGATGCCGGCCCCGTAGAGGACGACCACCACCGCGGCCACGTCGGCGACCCACGAGGCCATCGGCCGGCCCGAGTGACGTCGCGCGAAGAAGCCCCCGAGGTGCACCAGCGCGAGCAGGCCCATCACCACCTGCAGCCGCACCACCACCTCTGCGTGCACCGACGCGTTCTCGGCCCTCGAGAACACCGCGATGATCACCGCCGACAGCGGCACCAGCACGGCCGCACACACCGCCAGCCGCGTCTCGTTCATCGCCGCGCGTTCACGGAAGCACGGTCGCCTGCTCGGCCGCTGAAAGGCTGGGCTCGGTGAGCGCGGCGAAGAGCGCCATGGAAAGCGGTGTAGCACGTGCGCCATCCCGGGCCTGTGGGAGTGCGGACGAGCCGGCTGGATGAGCCGCTGTTAGGGGGAGGACCTCGAACCACTGGAAGACCCATGAACTTCTACGACATCGACGTGCGAACCATCACCGGCGAGACGACGAAGCTGTCTGCCTGGACCGGCAAGGTGATGCTCATCGTCAACACCGCGAGCGGCTGTGGGCTCACGCCGCAGTTCGAAGGGCTCGAGGCGCTGTACCGGCGCTTCAACGACCGCGGGCTGGTGGTGCTCGGTTTTCCCTGCAACCAGTTCGCCGGCCAGGAGCCGCTCGACGAAAAGGGCATTCAGGCGTTCTGTACCAGCCGCTACGACGTCTCGTTTCCCATGTTCGCGAAGCTCGACGTCAACGGGGCGGGCACGCACCCGCTGTACGCGCACCTCAAGCAGTCGGCGCCGGGAGTGCTGGGGTCCGAAGCCATCAAATGGAACTTCACCAAGTTCCTGGTCGACCAGCGCGGCGCGGTGGTGGCGAGGTTCGGGCCGAAAGAGGAACCGGCGGCCATCGACGGCTCCATCGAAGAGGTGCTCGAGGGGCGTGCGCTGAAGGCCGGTGCGGTGAGCGGGCGCTGGGCGTCGATGCTGGGTCCTTCCGCGCCGCTCTCAATGGCTCACACGGTGGCGCGGGTGCTGCTCGGCGGGGTGTTGCTGCTGGCCGGTGCGACGCACCTCACCGTGCTGCGGCAGGAGTTTCTGGCGCAGGTCCCCAAGTGGGTGCCGCTCGACGCAGACTTCGTGGTGCTGGCGTCGGGAGTGGTGGAAGTGCTGCTCGGTGCGTCGCTGGTCTTTCTGTCGAAGCGGCGGGTGTTGGTTGGTTTGTCAGTTGCTGCGTTCTTCATTGCCATCTTCCCTGGCAATATTTCTCAATACATGAATGGCATCAGCGCGTTTGGTCTCGACGCCGACCGGGCGCGGTTCATTCGGCTGTTCTTCCAGCCGGTCCTGGTCCTCTGGGCGCTGTGGTCGACGGGCGCCTGGCGAGCGCTGCGGACGAAGCCAACGGCTGCCGGGGTCGCGCCTCCGGCCGGTGCTCTCGTCACCGAACAGGTCAGCTGATTGTCTGCCATTCCCGATGTCGAACCTTCTCACAGCCGGCCTTCGGAGGCGTCTTCCCGGTGAATCCGTTGAACCAGCTGATCTTCCATCGAAATCGTCAGCTTCACCCGCTCGAGCTACGCGGCCCCGAATTCCGTCTCCAGCCAAGGCTGACGGAGCACGTCTCGACCGGGTGACGCGCTCCGCCGAAGGGTGCATCATGCCGCTTCCCCCGCGCGCGAAGGAGCCGCCCCATGTCGAACGCCGTCAGCTTCCTGCCCAACCCCAAGCGGTACGCCGAGGTCTTCGAGCGCCAACGCGCCACCGCGCTGCGGCTGCGCACCTCGACCGCCGAACAACGCATCGCCAAACTTCGCAAGTTGCGTGACGCCGTGCTCGCCCGCGCCGACGTCTGGTACCAGGCCGGCTGGGCGGACTTCAAGAAGCCCAAAGCAGAGGTCGACCTGGGAGAAATCCTGCCGGTGGTGACCGAAGCCAACGACGCCATCAAGCACCTCTCGTCGTGGATGAAGCCCACCAGCGTGATGCCCACGCTGCTCATGGCGGGCACCTCGTCGCAGGTGAAGTACGAGCCGCGCGGCCGGTGTCTCATCATCTCTCCGTGGAACTACCCGGTGAACCTCACCTTCGGCCCGCTGGTGTCTGCCATTGCCGCGGGAAATACAGCCATCATCAAGCCCTCTGAGCTGACGCCCAACCTCTCGGCTGCGATGGCCAGGCTGGTGACCGAGCTGTTCAGCGAAGACGAGGTGGCGCTGTTCGAAGGCGACGCCCCGGTCTCGCAGGCGCTGCTCGAGCTGCCCTTCGACCACATCTTCTTCACCGGCAGCCCCGCCATCGGGAAGGTGGTGATGGCCGCCGCGGCGAAGAACCTCACCAGCGTCACGCTCGAGCTGGGCGGCAAGAGCCCCACCATCGTCGATCAGACCGCCGACCTCGACCTCGCCGCGCAGAACATCACCTGGGGCAAGTTCGCCAACGCGGGCCAAACCTGCATCGCGCCCGACCACGTGTTCATTCACCGCTCGGTGAAGGACGCCTTCGTGCAGAAGGCCAAAGCCCTGCTCGAGAAGGGCTACGGCCAGGACCACGGCAAGACCAGCCAGCACTTCGCCCACGTGGTGAACGCGCGGCACACGGTGCGCCTCAAGGCCCTGCTCGACGACGCGAAGGCGAAAGGCGCCACCACCCTGGTGGGCGGTGTCATCGACGAGGCCGATCACTTCGTGGCGCCCACGCTGCTCGACAACATCGCGCCGGGGTCGAAGATTCTGCAGGAAGAGATCTTCGGGCCGCTGCTGCCGCTGTTCACCTTCGACCGCCTCGACGAGGTCATCGAGAAGATCAACGCCGAGCCCAAGCCGCTGGCCCTCTACATCTACAGCCGCGACGAGGACGCCATCGAGAAGGTGCTGGGGCAGACCACCTCAGGCGGCGCCTGCGTCAACCACGCGGTGGTGCAGTTCCTTCACGGGAACCTGCCTTTCGGCGGCATCGGCAACTCGGGCATGGGCAACGCGCACGGGTATTACGGCTTCAAGGCCTTCAGTCATGAGCGCGCCATCATGCGCACCCAGCTCAAGCTCGCGCCGATGTTGTTCGCGCCCGGCCCGTTCAACGAGAAGCTGCGCAGCGTCATCAACTCGCTGATGACCTGGCTGTAGCAGCCGAGGGCGGACCCTGCGTGGCTGAGGCTCTCCCATCACCTGGCCGGCGGCCTCAGCTCGCGGTGCGCGCCGGAGCCGTGACGTCGAAGGTGTAGCGCACGTGGGTCAGGCGCTCGCTGACGTCCCACAGCTTCGCTGCTACCGCCACGTCGTACGACTCTGCGTTCGACCGCGACACCACCGGAGCCCCCCGCATGTGGTTGAAGCCCTCGGGCCCGAGGTACTCCCCGCCGGTGAGGCCGGCCTGGGTGGCCGCCATCAGGGTGCCCAGGGCGCCCTGCGACGCGGGCTGCGCGACCACCGCGTTGGCGAAGCGCATCACCAGCCCCAGCACCGCCGAGCCCTTCATCGCCGGCCCCACGTGCTGCAGGTTGGTGGCCGAGTAGCCGGGGTGGCAGGTGAGGGCGATGGCGCTCGTCGAGGCGGCCTTCAGTTTCCGGTTGAGCTCATTGCTGAACAACACGTTGGCCAGCTTGCTCATGCTGTACTGCGTGTCCTGGTTGTAGACCTTCGGCACCGGAATCGAGTCGAAGTCGATGTGCCCACCGCGGTGAAGCAGGCTGCTCACGGTCACCACCCGCCCCTTCGGCGCCGCCAGCACCAGCGGCAGCACCCTGCCCGTGAAGGCGAAGTGCCCCAGGTGGTTGGTGCCGAACTGCAGCTCGAAGCCGTCGACCGTCTTGCGCTCGGGCAGGGCCATCACGCCGGCGTTGTTGATGAGCACGTCGACGATGGGGTGCAGCCGGGCCAGGGTCGCCGCCGCCTGCTCGATGGACGAGAGCGACGACAGGTCGAGCACCACCTCGTCCACCGTGGCGCCAGCCTGCCCCTCTCGCAGGGCCTTCGCCGCCGCGGCCATCTTCGCTTCGTCACGACAGGCCAGCACCACGCGGCCCCCGTGCGCGAGCAGCACCTTCGCGGCCTCGTAGCCGATGCCGCTGTTGCCTCCGGTGATGACGAAGACCTGGCCCTTCACTGGGGGAACGTCGGCGGCTGAGTACATGGAAGCTCCGGAAGCGGGCGGGGAGAACGCCCGTCACAGGTAGCAGCCCCATCACCCCGGCGCGAGCCGCGTTGCGCGGGGCGATGCGCGAGGTGGAAGCGGGGCACGCCAGTCGGTTCACGGACGGCTCGAGGCCGCGCCCGACGGACCTGAGGTAGCCTTTCAGCGATGACGCTCTCGATGCTGGCACTGCTGGTGGTCTCGCAGAACCTCGACGGTCGGCTCGCCGAGCAGGCCCTGCGGCTCGCGGGCCCCGACAAATCGGAAGCCGAGAAGGTGCTGAACGCCGACCCGGGGGGGGCGGCGGGCCCGCTGTCGGTGGTGGTTCGCGCGCAAGGTGTCTCGGCGTTGAGTCCGCTGGTCCGCGAGGTCGGCTGCCCGATGATGGGGATGGGGCTCTTCATGGGCCGCGAAGATGCCAACCCCGCGGTGGCGGCGGCGAAGGTCTTGAGCGGGCTCGCCGCGAGACACGACGTCGTTCGGCAGCGGCTGGCGCGCTCGGGCAGCGGCGTCGAGAAGCTGCTCCTGGTGGCCGCGGTGTGGAACGACGAGCCGGCGCTCGCTGCGCTGGCCACCGCGATGGAAGCGCCCGCGCTGAACGACCCCGAGCGTCAGCTGCTCAAGAGTCTGCAGGCGTGCGCGCGGTTCGGCGGTCGTCGCGGTGGTGAGCCTTCGGGCCGCGTGCTGCTGCTCGCGCGCCTCGACGGTGCCACCCCGAAGACCGACACCTGCGCCGACGCCGCTGGCGCCACCGGGCTGCTGAAGCAGGGCCCCATCGACGCGAGCGGCTGGGAGTCATCGAATGGAGCGTTCACGTTTCACCTGAAGCAGAACACGGTGCGCCTCAACGCGACGCCCGAGTGCATGCTCGAGCTGGCCACCCAGCGCACCGACCCGGCCTCGTCGTTCGTCGCGGCCGAGCAGCTCGCGCGAAGCGAGCAGCCCTTCGCGGCCCCCGCGCTGGCCGTGCTCGAGCGGAACCTCGAGACGTACCCGAAAGACAAACGCCAGCAGGCGCTCAAGCTGCTGATCGGCGCCGGCCGACGCCTCGAGAAGCTGGGCGAGTTCTCGGTTCGAGAGATTGGCTCCGACGACGGGCTGCTTCGGGGAGCGGTGTTGGCCAGGCACCCGAAGGCCACCGCGCTGGTCATCGAGCGCGCCTCGTGTCCCTTCATGGGCAACGACGTGAAGCTGCTGAAGCTGCTGCAGAAGAGCGTGGCGACGGCCGAGGCGGTGCGGCTGGCCGAGACGTGCTCGAAGGTGCGTGCCGAGGCGGTCGAGGTGCTCATCGAGCTGGGCGACGCGCGGTGGGCCCAGTGGGCGCCAGACCTTCTGGCCGATGTGTTCGACAAGTCAGACCTCGAAGACGCACTCAAGCGTCGGTGGTCGACTACCCTGAAGAGCCAGTTGGCGGCGGTGTCCTCGAAGGACCCGGCGTTCGACGCGTGGCGCGAGGACTTTCTCGCCACGGTGCAGAAGGCGAGCAGACGAGGCGCCCAGTGAGGGCTGCGAGGCGGTCGAGCGTCGACGTCAAGAGGTCGTCGCCCTCAACCGGCTCTGGGCTGCACGACACGCGCTGGGATGAGCCGTCACCGGCTGGCGATGATGCTGGCGAACCACTGCTGCATTCCCGGTGAGTTCGCGTCGGTCGTGCCTTCGGCCGTGAGCGACTCGGGAGCCCGCACCATCGCGCGCAGCTTGCCGAACACGGCGGAGCGGCGAGCGCGAGGCGCCACCGGCAGCAGGTGCCACAGCGTCGCGGCATCGGCCGGTCTCGCGAGGACGAGCAGCTGATCCACTCCGGTTCCGTCTCGATCGAACTGTGCGACCGCGTCGATGAACGCAGGCGAGGCATCGATTCCGACGGGCGTCGTCGGCGCTCGGCTCGTGCTCGACACCGCACGCATGCCCTCGAGAACCGTCACCTCCCTGCCCTTGCCCGCGAGCGAGACCAGACCCGACTCTACCGTCAGCTCCGAGCCCTCGTCCGTCACCTTCAGCGTGTACGCGCAGCCGAGATCGATCGCAGAAGCAGTGGGTGTCTCGACCACGAACAGCCGCGGTGGAGCCGTGACACGCGCATGCAGTGTGCCGCGGGAGAGTTCGAGCCGATGCTGCGCAGGCCCCGTGTTGAGCAGGCGCACGCGCGAACCGGGTTCGACCGTCACCTGGCCGACATCGGCGATCTGCACGGTGGCCGACTCGTTCGGTTTCATCTCGAGCCAGCGGCTCCCCAGCGAGGCGGTGTGGCGAACACCGTCGACGACGAGTTCCATCGGCAGGCCGTTCTCGCGCGTGCCGACAAGGACGCCGAACGCGAGCGCAGCGGCGAGCAAGAGCCCCGCGACGACGAACGGCCGGCGGCTTCGACGCGGCGGAGCGCTGGCGAGCGCCTCCCATCGCCCGGGCTTCGGCTGGTACTTGAGCGACTTGAGGGACTCGAGTGGATCACTCATCGAGATCTCCTTCTGGTGACAGGCCCAGCCGCTCGCGCAGCATTCGCATGCCGCGATGCAGGTTCACGCGCACCGAGTCGGGTGTCAGGCCGGTCTGCTCGGCGATCTCTTTCCCGCTCAGCTCTTCGACGAGCTTGAGCACGAGCGTCTCGCGGTACGCGTCGGGCATCGTCCTGATGACCGCGAGCACCTGATTCGCCTCGGCCCGTTTGGGATCGGTGGCACCCTGCTCTTCCGTCGACATCGCGACGAGGCGCGCGCGGCGCCGAAGACTGTCGATCATTCGGTTGCGCGCGATCGCCGCGAGCCACGGTCCAACGCGATCGATCTCCACCGAGTCGAGTCGCTCCAGCGCGGTCAGAAACACGTCCTGCATCAAATCGTCGACCTCGGACGACGGGCCGTGCGCCATCAGCACGCCGTGCACCATCGGCGCGAAGCCCTCGAACAGGCGCGCGAAGGCGAGGCGATCTCCGCGGCGGGCGGCGTCGAGATCAGCTCGTGAGGGCTCGAAGGTCGCCACGCGGCGGCTGATGTCGAACGAACCGAGCAGCAACACAAGGGTCATGGCGCCCACTTCGCGAGCAGCGCCCGCCCTTCTTCTTCGACAGCGTGCGCATCTCGGGAAGCGAGCACGACGCCGGTGCGAACGATGGTGGGGGGCGCTCCACTCGACGGCGTTGGGCCGCCGGTCACGAGCGCGTCGTAGCCATCGATGATGGTGAAGGTGATCGGCAGCGCGCGGTGCAGCTCGGCGACCTGCAAGTGAATGCGCTCGCGATGATGGACGCGCAGGTTGCCTGGGCGCGCGCGATCGTCGGCGTGCACAAAGCCAAGCGCGTTCTTGAGGCCAAGCGTGGCGCCAGTGATGAAGTGCGTCTTCGCGCAGGCGAGGTTGATGACGGCGTTCGCGTCGAAGATCGCGTTCGGCACCCGAATCGGGGCGACCCATGACGGAAGCGCTTCAGCGGCCAGCTCCTTCCACGTCACGGCGTCGTGCTCGAACGCGATGCACCTCGCGCCGACACTTCGAGCAGCCGGCGCGACGCCGTTGCGCTCGAGGTTCCCCGCCGTGTCCTTGTCGCCCCAGAACGATCGATCACCGACCAGCACCCGAACGCCCTGCTTCACGTAGGCGCCCGCGACCCAACTCACGAGCCTGGGGCTCGACGAGTACGGCGCGGGGTCGCCCGAGTTCGAGTTCACCTTGAGCACGACCAGGCCTCCGCGAGGAACGACCGGCAGCCCACCTGCGCGCTCGACAGCCTTCTGAATCGCAGCCTCGTGAGAACCGGCCCGAAACGCGACCACCGGAGCCGCCTGCAACACCGCACGACGACTGATGTTCTCGCCCATGCGCCCCACGACGGCCGAGCGGGAAAAACGTTAACGGCGGTTCACGGTTTTCCTGCCGGCGCGACTTCCAAGCATTCAACCGGGAGGACCACACATGAAGTCACTTCTGCTGTGTCTCGTCGCAAGCACCACCCTCGCAGCGCCCGAGCTCGAAGTTCACGAGTGGGGAACATTCACCTCGATCTCCGATGCGAACGGCGTCGCCACGAAATGGCTCGCGCGGTCCGACGATCTGCCGTCGTTCGTGTACCACTCGCAGTTCAACACCTGCCGAGGTCTGCGCTCATGCGTTGAGGCCATCGACACGAAGTCGACCATCCGCGCCCTGGTGCGCATGGAGACTCCGGTCATCTACTTCTACACGCCGACGCCGATGGACGTGTCGCTGAAGGTCGGCTTCCCGACGGGGCGCATGACCGAGTGGTACCCCGCCGTCTGGGAGTCGACTCCGCACCTGCTCGATTGGGGCACCGTTCGCGTCGACCCGACGAAGAACCCGAAGCTCCCCACGGAGTCTGCGCCCAATCACTACTACGCAGCGCGCGAGGTCGACGCGGCGCCCGTGCTGGTTCGAGGTCAGCAGTTCTCCCTCCGCCAGCCAGGCTGCAAGGAGCGCACGTTCGAGTTCTCGGAGGGTGCTCAGAAGCTCTGCGTCACCGCGAAGCCAACCGAAGAGTGGGAGCGGTATCTCTTCTACCGCGGCGTCGGTGACTTCGAGCCGCTGGTGAACGCGACCGTGACGAAGACTGAGGTGTTCGTGCGCCCGGCCCGCGCGCTGGGTCATGCACTGCTCTTCGAACGCCGTGCAGAATCGGTCGGCCTCACGTCGCTTCTTCTGGACGGAAAGGCGCAGGCCATTCGTCGGCCCGCGCTGTCCACGACTCCGCAGGATGTCCGCAAGGCGATGGTGGCACTGCTGCTCGAGACCGGGCTCTTCGAGAAGGAAGCGCTCGCCATGGTGAAGACGTGGGACGACAGCTGGTTCACCGAAGGGCTTCGCGTCTTCTACGTCGTGCCGCGCGCGAAGACCGATGAGCTGCTGCCGCTGACGATCTCTCCAACGCCGAAGAGGCTCGTGCGCACCATCGTCGGCCGGTTGGAGCTGCTGACCCCGGAGCAGATCGCCGCCATGCGCTGCGACGTCGAGCGCTTGACCGCCGATGCCGACCCGCTCGCGACGATCGAGAAGCTCAAGGCAAAGCACGGACGCTTCACCTCGCCGTTGCTCGAGCGAATCGAGCCGACTGTTTCACCCCAGCTGGCCTCCACTGTCGCCGCGCTCATCTCGATGATGACCGGGAGGAACGAGGGCCAGGCTGTCGAGTAGCCGGAAACTGTCGAGCACGAGCGCTGCACCACGTCCGGAGCTCCGGCGGTCGAGACGTGGGACCCTCTGGGCCCTCGGCACGCTCGATGGACACCTCAGCGCGCGTCGCAGGACGGCGCCGCTTCCCTCAGGCCGAGAAGAGCGCTCGCAGCCGGTCAGAGAGGGGAATGGGCACGGGCTGGCGCTGGCCATCGATGCACACCATCTCGATGGTCGCGTCGACCAACAGGCGACCGTCGCGTTTGCGGTGGGCTCGCTGCTCGAACACCACGCGGTACGGGCTCTCGAGGCGCGCGATGGAGCGGATCTCGAGGACATCGCCGAACACCGCGCCCTCTTTGAACTGCTGCGTCGCCTTGTAGACGACGAAGCCCTGGTGCTCGTCGCGCCACAGGCGCACCAGCTCCCCGGCGTCGAGCACGTGCTCGCGGGCCCGCTCGAAGTAGCGCAGGTAGTTGGCGTGGTAGACGACCCCCGAGAAGTCGGTGTCCTCGTAGTAGACCTGTACGTCGAAGGTGTGTGGAGTCGCCATCGCTGCTGCGTCTACCAGCGCGTGGGCGGGTGGGCAGAAGGTCTTTGCGCGCGCCCGGGATGTCGATGGAGGACGCGATGGACCTCCGCGCGAGCGATGACGCGTGGCGCATCGTCGGCGACGTTGCGGAACCCATCGCTCGCGGGTTTCGGCGCAGGGAATCTGGCGCGACACCCTCACACACCACGACGAAGTTCGAGTGGAGCAGCGCCTGGGTGACCCAGCGGTCGTCGTGCTCCACGACCGGAACCCAGTGCCTGAAGCAGCCATACCGCACGCCGAACCTCGAGCGCGCGTTCAGCTGCCACCAAGCAGGCCGGCCCGGCGGCGGGCGTCGTAGCTGATGATGACGTCAGCCCCCGCGCGGCGCATCGACACCAGCAGCTCGGTCATGGCGCGCTCGAAGTCGAGCAACCCCGCGTCGGCCGCAGCGCGCAGCATCGCGTACTCACCCGACACCTGGTAGGCGACGATGGGGTGGTGGGTCGTCTCGCGGGTGTCTCGAATCAGGTCCAGGTTCGACATCGCCGGCTTGATGAGCAGAAAGTCGGCGCCTTCCTCGGCGTCGAGGGCGGCCTCGCGCAGGGCCTCGCGGCGGTTGTGGGCGGGCATCTGGTAGCTGGCGCGGTCCCCGAAAGACGGAGCGCTGTTCGCCGCAGCCCGGAACGGCCCGTACAGCGCCGAGGCCATCTTGATGGCGTAGGCCACGATGCCCACGTCCTGCTGGTGGGCCTCGTCCAGGGCCTTGCGGATGAAGCCGACGCGCCCGTCCATCATGTCGCTGGGGCAGACGAAGTCGACGCCGGCCTTCGCCAGCAGCACCGCCATCTCGGCCAGCTTCGGCAGCGACGCGTCGTTGGCGATGCGGTGGTCTTCCACCACGCCGCAGTGCCCGTCTTCGGTCAGGCTGCACAGACAGACATCGGCCATCACCACCGCGTCCGGAGCCGCCTGCCGCACCAACTTCGTCGCGTCGGTCAACGTCGACAGCACCCCGGCCAGGGGCTCGGTGGGCTTCCACTTGGTGTCGGGGACTCCGAAGAGCATCACGCCGCCCACCCCGGCCTGATGCAGCGCGCGCGTCTCTTCAGCCAGCACATCGCCGGACACCTGCCACAGCGCGCTGCCGGGCCGCGTCTCGCGCTTCACCCCTTTGCCCGACACGATGAAGTACGGCTGCACCAGGTGCTGCAGCCCCACGTCGACCTCACGCACCAGCCGGCGAATGGCGGGGGTGCGGCGAAGCCGGCGCAAGCGGGTCTGCGGAAAGGACTCAGCCATGGGCGTTCTCCAGCGCCTTGAGGGTGTCTGCCAGGGGGCGGTCGCGAGGCGCCACGACCGCCGTGGCGTCATAGCGGGAAGCCTCCCGCAGCGTCGAGGTTCCCCAGCACACCACCCGGCGCGGGGGGAGACCGGGGCCTGCCGCGTAGAAGTTCGTCACCGCCGAGGGGCTGGCGAAGAAGACCCCGTACCCTGCGGGCAAGGCCAGCAGGTCGGCGGGCAGGCTGGCCGGAGCCCTCGTCTGGTATGCGACCGTGCGCGTCACCGGGCCCAGCCGCTCGAGCAGCCGCACCGCGTCGGCCTGATCAGCCCCCTCGAGCCCGACATCGCTGGTGGGGTACCAGAAACACGGCTGTTCGACCCCTCGCCGCTGCAATGACTCACACACGGCCTGCGCGAGGGCCACCACCCCGCCTGACGCCTCGATGGCAGGTTGGACGTGCAGCCGCCCGAGGGCCGCCGCGGTGATGGGAGCGAGCGCCGCCACCTCGATGGGCTGGCTCCGCGTCAGCGCCGCCCCCGCCGCCTCGACCGCCCCGATGCTGGTGAAGAGCACCACCCGGTGCCCTGGTCCCGTGAACGGCTCGACCGGCAGGGCGATGCGCTCGATGCAGGGCAACGCAAAGGCAGACAGTCCGTGCGCGAGCAACTCAGTCACCACGCGCCCGGCTTCGTCGCGGGCACGGGTGATGGCCCACGGCGTTCCAGAAGGCGCCGCCGGGCCGGGGTTCACGCGGGTACCTGGTTGGCTCATGCGAGTGGGTCCCTGGCCCTCAGCGCGGCTCGAGCGCGTAGGCGCCATAGTCGCCGAAAACGCGGTGCTCGCGAACGTCGTTGGCCGTCAAGAGGTGGTCGAGCCAGCGAGTCGAAGGCCTGCCAACAAGTTCGAAAGGAAGCCGCGGGTGAACCACCTACCGCGAGCACATGGGAGCAGCCAAGCGTGATGGGCCACTGGATGACGCCGACACTGAGCTGAACCTCGAGGGGCCGAAGGGCAACCTGACATTGTATTGCGTACCCGTGGCGCTCTCCAGGTCCGTGACCCTGGCGAGGCGAGGCGCCCTTTCCACGACACGCGGCCCACGATGGTCACCTCGACGCCCTTCCGTTCACGGCTGCGTCCCATCTATGCTCCCTTTGGGGCGGGTGGCCTCGCCCTCGAGACAGGAAAGAGTCGATCCAGGAGGGGCTCCCATTTCTACTTCAGCTGGCCAACAACTCCAACATCCCCCGCCCCTCTTGGTTCCCGGCCAATGGACGGAGGCTTGCTCATACAACCTGTTCGGATGAAACGCAGCTCTTCTTCGAGACCATAACGCCATGAAAGACTTGACCATGAACCGCCGCACTCTGCGCCTGACGTCTGTTCTGGCACTCAGTCTCTGGTCGTGCGGTTCACCTCCAGGCGAGCTTGTCATCTCGGTGAACAAGACGCGACTCGTGAATGACGGCTCCGCGTTGACCGTATCGATTGCGGGCTCGAGAAAGGACGGGACAGTCGGTTCTGGGAAAATTCAACTGTCGGCTTCGACCGGAAAATTCTCCGCCGACGCGCTCGTCCTCGACTCGTATGGCACCGCGACGACTCAGTTTACCTGCGACAAAATGAGCACTCCAAGTTGTCTTGGGGCGGTCGAACTCAGCGCCGAATGGAACTCGACATCGCCCCAGGCCACCACCACGACGAGCACCACCATCACGGTCGTCGACGCACCTCAGCGCGTCCCACAGTTCGTAGCAAACGGCTGCGAGCGAATCGGTGCACAACGGCCCGTGTCGACCGGCAGCCTTGACGCACCCAAAGTTGCTACCGTCTCGATTCCAGAGGTTATCCCGGGCCAAGGCCTGGCGGGCTCGCTCGCCTTTGAAGACCCTCAGGGCGACGAAGCGAGCATCATTGTTCAACTCGGAACGGAGTCAGCTCATTGGGTGTGTCCTTTGACACCCGCAGAAAAAGCCAATCGCAGCTTCGGTCTCTCCCGGCTTCTCCTGGAGTCTGGCTATCCCAATGGGGTCTACCTGATGTACTTTACGGCGAAGGATAGTGCTGGAAATGTCGGGGGTTATTCAGTCGCGACCTTGAGTGTAGGAGCCGGCGAAAAGCTTGACGCTTGCTCAGGTTTCGGGTTCCAACTGATGGGCTCTGCGCCAAGTGGTTCCACGGAATTCTACACTCGCGTCAATGGCAAACTCATGACCTACGGCAGAGGCGCACCAAATGGTGAACGCCTCACGATTGTTTATCGCGCTGCGCTGCAGATGGATGTGAGTGCATGCGGCCGACTTCGCTTGATGAGCAGGCCAACGGGCGGCGCTGTCGGTTGGGATAACTGTCTGCTGATTGAGGCGCGCGCAACTTCGGGTGGACCGGTCAGCGCTGTGTGGTCGTACTGCTCCAATGACACTGCACCGCTCTACAACGTATCCACCGGCTCCACAGTCCGTCGGCCCGCGAGGCCGACCGTCGCCGGCATGAGTCTTGTGCCAAGGGTGCCAAGCCCCGACCCCTTCGGGTTTGAATCAGGTGCATTGGATATCCTCCCTGAGTTGCCCGCCGGCCTCAGGGTTCTCGAGCTCAGCATGTACGTCCTTGATTGGGGCGCTGTTGGAAGTACGACTGAGGTCTGGCTGGTACCATAGGTACCGGTCGGCCCTTCTCAACCGGCCGATGGCGTACCCACGTCGCCGTTCGTCTTGGTTCGACTCACGCGGGGGCTCGAGACGGGCTGTAGGCGTGCTTTGCCGCCTCAATGTGCTCGTCACAAAAGCCGGTTGAGGGCTAGGCTGTGCTCTACAGCGGTGGCTGGAGGCATACGACGTCAGCATGATTTTCAACAGCCTGGGCTTCCTCTTCGTCTTTCTGCCTGTCACGTACCTCGTGTTCTGGCGCCTTCGCAGCCGCACCCAACGATATGTTTGGCTGACGGTGACCGGGTACGTGTTCTACGGCTTCTGGAACTGGAAGTTCTGCTTCCTGATGGCCTTCTCGACGCTGGTGAGCTTCGTCGCCGGGCTCGGCCTCAGGTCGACCACCGACTCGCCACGGCGTAAGGCCTTCATGGTCGTGCCCATTGTAGTCGACCTCTCTCTTCTGGCCTTTTTCAAGTACGCCAATTTTGCGCTCGATGCTGGAGCTCAGTTCCTCCGTCTCGCCGCCGACATCAGCAGTCCCCCTCACCTCGACATCATTCTCCCAGTAGGCATTTCATTCTATACGTTCCACACCATCACCTATGTGGTCGATGCATATCGGCGCAAGATCGTGCCAACGAAGAGTGTTTTTGAGTTCTCTTGCTATGTTTCGCTGTTTTCGCAACTGGTGGCTGGGCCTATCGTTCGCTTTGGGCAGATCGAAGGTGATCTGGCAGAGCTCGAGCGCGCTGACCGAACGAAGTGGCTCGATCGTGGCTGGTCCTATTTCTGTATTGGCCTCGCCAAGAAGGTCTTGATCGCCGATACGCTCGCGTCCCTGATTACTCCTGGCCTCGCCACCCATCAACCCATGAACACGGTCGCGGCCTGGTGTACAATGCTCGGGTATACCTACCAGTTGTATTTCGACTTCTCTGGGTACAGTGATATGGCGGTTGGCCTTGGGCTGCTCTTTGGTCTGCGGCTGCCCCAGAACTTCGACTCGCCGTACAAGGCCACCGACCCTTCCGATTTCTGGAGGCGATGGCACATCTCGTTGTCGTCGGTGCTGCGCGACTACCTCTACATTCCGCTCGGTGGAAACCGGGGCACTGCGGTTCATACGCTGCGGAATCTGTTCCTGACGATGTTGCTCGGAGGTCTCTGGCATGGCGCGAACTGGACCTTCGTTGCCTGGGGCGCGTACCACGGCGTGGTGCTGGCGTTGTACCAGCTTGGGCGTTTCTCTTTCGACCGGCTGCCCCGCCTGCTGCGACAGAGTTTCACCTTCTTGATCGTAGTGGTGGGCTGGACTTTCTTTCGCGCCGATGACATCAACCACGCCCGGATCTTGTTGACGTCGATGTTCTCGATCTCGCCGGGTGGGTGGTCGGAGGGATGGTTTGGAGTCACTGCAGTGGTTGGTGCGGCGGCGCTCGCCCACCTCCCGTCCAACACCTCGCAATATTCGCATGAGTGGAAGCCAGTTCAGACCGCTGGACTGACCGCAGCGCTGGTGCTTGCGATGCTGTTCATCTATGCAGGGAATCAATCACCATTTCTCTATTTCCAGTTCTGACCATGGTTCGCTCATTCCGCATTGGTCTGTTGGCTCCGGCGGTGCTGTTGGCCCTCGCGCTTCTTGACGCGTCCTCGCGGTGGGTGCCCATCGATGTTTTTGCTTTTCGTGCTTGGGAGACGATGGTCGCCGAGCCGGCGCCGACCGGACCCTTTGCGGCCAGTAAGAGCTTCTACAACCCCTGGTCCTACGGAGACCTGTCTTCTCTGGGCAACTTCCCCGCTCTTCGGGAGTACCGGAGTGAGCGGTTCACCACAGACAAATGGGGCTTTCGCAACCCACCGGCGCTCGCTGAAGGCGCTGCGGTGGGCATGCTGTTCCTTGGCGACTCGTTCGGCGCAGGAGCCGGCAACTCTGACGAGGATACATTGCCGGCCCAACTGGGTCAGCGTCTTGGGTCTCCGGTCTATAATCTGAGCGGCGGCCCCCTCGCGCGGTTGGCTGATATCAGACGGCTTGCACAGGCTCTGAAGTTCAAAGCGGGGGTGTTGGTCTACGAAATCTTCGAACGCAACGGGCCGCCCGCCATCACGACTCCCACTGACGCGATGTTCAAGCCGCCGACGTCAGGGGCCGAGCCGTCAGGGATCGAACGGGTCGAGGCGCGGGTTACGAATCTGAAGATTTCGCGACTCGAGATTCTCGTTTCGAAATGGAAGAGAGCGGGGCTGGCCTGGTGGCGTGGTGAGCTGCCGTCGAGCAACCCTGATGTCGTGGCGACGACGCTTCGCGACGGTTCGTCAATGTTGTTCTTGCGACATGAGATTGGCATCGTGACTGCCGATCGACCTTTTCCGATTGATTACTTCGTCTGGCTTCGCGAGGAACTCTCGAGAGATCATCTTGACGTGGTGGTGGCACTGGTCCCCTCGAAGTTCACGGTGTACTCGGCGATGGTCGCTGAGCCTGCGCTGCCAAGCCCCACGAGCGCCGTGCTCGCTCGCGCCGCAGGCGAACTCGAAGGCCGTGGGGTTCGAGCCGTCGATCTGACGCCGGCTCTCGTGCGTGCTGCTGCGTCCGAGTACCAGCAGGGTCGACTGCTTTACTGGCGCGATGACACCCACTGGAACGCAAAGGGTATCAGGGTTGCTGCTGACGAAATCTTTTCGCGATTGACCCTGCAGGAACGGGCGCCGCAGACGAACGAGTAGTCACGGCTGCATGGCGCACGACGCCGATTCGGGGGCTCGCACGTCACTGCAAAGAGCCCTATGGTCGCGTGTCGTGCGTTCCCGCCCCGTCATCGTGGTGGTGGTTCTCGTTGCACTGGTGCTCGCCTGGTGGGCGACGCAGGAGGCGGGAACGGCCGATTCACCAGACACGATCAGGGCCGCTCCCCCGCAGCAAGGCCGCGAGCCCCAACGCCCCGAGGGCGCGGCGCGGACGGACCGCGGTCGTTCAGTCGACCCTGACGACGACGACGCTCGACTCGCTCGGGGTGCCGGGCTCAGCGACACACTCCCACCGTTGGACGCAGGGCCTCTCGATTCTGACTCGACCACCACAGGCCGCCTGGCCGTCGACGGCGGCGCCGACGCCGCGCTGGCTGTCAAAGCCTGGCTCGCGCGCAACGCTGCGGCGGCTGAAAAATACGTCGATGCGTACTGCGAAAAATCCAGGCAGCTGAAGCGCCCGCCGCCCAACCCTCCCGCAGGCCGGGCGCGCGACGCGTCATCGTTTCTCACCGTGCGGGTCGGGTGGGAACCACGGAGCGGTCGACCGAACGGGTTGTTGCAGTTGCCCGAGCCGCTGAGGGCGAAGCTGCGCGCGGCCGGCGACGACTGGCCCGCGGCGGTGCGTGACGACGACCTGGTCGGCCTCGACTTCTCGTGGATGACCAGGCTGCACGAGTTCGACCACTGGAACGTGATGGCCGAGGGGCCGCTGCGGGAATCACGCGAGAACGACTTCTACGCCGCCCCCATCCCCAACCTCATCGAGCCGCTGCTGTGGACCAGGCTGCGGTTCGCGAGGGCGATGCGGGTGGGCGACTTCACCGCCGCTTCGGCCGACGTACACCAGCTGGTGGCGCTGCTCCGCTCGAGCAATATCCTCATCGCTGACATGATGGGCGTGGCCATACTCTCGGCCGAGCGGGTGGGGCTCGAGGCTGCGCTCAAAGCGGGGCTCGCCGTGCCGCCGGGCCTCTTCTACGAGCAAGACGAGACCGCGCGCGAGCGTCAGGTGGGGCGCTCGTCGATGTACTTCATGTACCCGGGCGTCAGCGAAGCGGTGATGAAGAAGGCGCTGAACTGCAACACCGAGTTTCGTTGCTCGGCCCTCGCCGAAGGGCTCGGCGCGCACACCATTTTCGGCGACGCGGCGCACGCCGAGACCCTGGCGCTCGTCTCATCGAGCGTGGCCAGCTCGGGCTGCAACCCCGAGCTGATGGATTGGATTCGCAAAGCCAAACCCCAATCGCCGCAGGAGCTGGCCAATTCGCTCGATGGGACTGAGCAGATTGAGCGGATGCTGGGCCCAGACGGGGGCCTCTGACAGAACTCGTCGCATTTTCTCAGGCGAACGATCTCTTGCTTCGAGAGTTGTTGTTTGCTGGCTACCGTCGAGTCCTGAACCGGAATCCAGAATGGCTTGATTCCTGTGGGGTTCCTCGAACCGTGCCTGAGGAACACATCGCAACGCAACTGAGACCCAGGCGTTGGCTCAAGATCTCCCGCGAGGCGGGTGTGAAGCCCGCGTATCGCAGTGAAGCCCACGTCGTCCCGTTGTGGGACACCGAGCACGCCTTTCGTTTGCTCGTTGTCGACGGCAAGCCGGTTGAACTCAATGACTCCGAAGAGCAACTGAAAGCCCTCCGCGAGTTCTCTGGAGTGTGATTGGCAATCGCGCCTCAGCGTTCTTGACCTGAATCAGGCGAGTGCATTGCTGCCCGAGGCTGGGCAGATTGAGAGCGGCCGCTCGGCGGAGATGCGGGCCGTTGAGAGCCCTTGCCGCCGACTGCTGCGACCTGGTCCCGACCCGAGACGGTGGCTCGAGCAGCATTCCCCGGCAGCGGCGGCTGCTGGCCTCACCTGGGCTGCTCACCTCTGAGTCCCGACCTCGACGGCTGGGCCGATCGACCCTCGGCTGAGCGGGCTCCCACCTTGTCCCACACCCGCCTGCGCGGCTGATCCACCCAAAACCCGACGAAGTGGTGACGACACGCCCGTTTTCAGGCATAAGAAGTGTCAACATGAATGGACGTCAACGCTTCTTGACAGCCCTCGCGCGCCAGCCGGTTGATCGGCCGCCCGTGTGGCTGATGCGTCAGGCCGGGCGGTACCTGCCGGGCTACCGGGCCACCCGCGCAGAGCACGGCTTCTGGGAGGTCTGCCACACGCCCGAGCTCTCGACGAAGGTGGCCCTGGAGCCGCTGAAGCGCTTCGCCCTCGACGCGGCCATCGTGTTCAGCGACATCCTGGTCATTCCCGAGGCGCTGGGCGCGGGCGTCAGCTTCGAGAAGGGTGAAGGCCCGGTCTTCACCACCACCCTGCGCAGCCGCGAAGACCTCGCGCGGTGGAACACGAACAACCTGATGGACCGGCTGCAGTTCCTGCCCAATGCCGTGCGCCACCTCGCCGCGGCGCTCGACGGCAGCCACGGCATCTTGGGGTTCGCCGGAGCCCCCTTCACCCTCTTCGCCTACAGCGTTCAAGGCGGCGGCAGCGACGACTTCCGCCACGCCAAGGCGCTGATGGCCACGGACCCGCAGCTGGCCCGCGACGTGATGAACCTCTTCGCCGACGCCATCGCCGAGCTGTGCCTGGCTGAGCTCTCCGCCGGCGCCGACGCGGTGCAGCTGTTCGACACCTGGGGCGGCCTGCTCACCCGAGAGGAATACCGGGCCTTCGCGGCCCCCGCGCTCAACCGCGCCATCGCGAAGATTCACAGCAGCGGCAAACCCGTCATCCTCTTCATCAAGGGCGGCATGCACCTGCTCGAGGTCTTCAAGGACATCGACCTCGACGGCCTGTCACTCGACTGGCGCATGTCGTTCGCCGAAGCCCGCGCGGCGCTGCCCACCAAAATCCTTCAAGGCCAGCTCGACCCGGTCACCCTCTTTGCCCCTGAAGCGTTCGTGCGCGAGAAGACCCGCGCGCTGCTGCGAGACCTCGACGCACTGCCCGGTGGCTCGACGGGCTGCATCGTGAACCTGGGGCACGGGATTCTGCCGGGCACTCCCGAGGCGAACGTGGGCGCGCTGTGTGAGGAGGTCGCCGCCCATGTCCGCTGAGCTGCACCGCCCCGTCCTGAAGGTGCCCATGGCCGTGGTGGGCATGGACTTTCGTGAAGGCCCCACCACCGTGCGCGCCCGGCTCAAAGAAATCGACGACGCCGCTGACGGTCCCTCGGCGTCACTGCGCAAGGCCGGCCAGGCCGACGGCGTGGTGCGCATCGAGAGCTGTTCCCGCGTGGAGTGGGTCGTCTCTGCCAGCAACCCCGCCTGGGCTGCCGAGCTGATGCGAGGTTCCTTGCTCACCCGCTTGGGTGAACTGGGCGTCGGCCGGCGCATGCACCTCAAAGTGTCGACCGGCGCGCTGCACTACCTGATGCGCGTCACCTTAGGCCTCGAGTCCGTCGCAGAAGGCGAGCACGCCATCGGCCGCCAGGTGCTCAAGGCCTTCGAGTACGCCCACGCCGCCGACACCACCGACAAGACGCTGCACCTCACCTGGCACGCGCTGGGCCGCATGCTGCAGGCCCGCAAGACGACCGGCGTGGCCTCGAGCGTGGGCATTCAGTCGCTGGTGAAGGGCGAGCTGCAGGGCATCTCGAAGCACGACGAGGTGCTGGTGTTCGGCCTGGGTGACATCGGCCGCTCGGTGCTGGGCAGCCTCAAGCAGGACGGGTTCTCGAAGGTGGAAGGCTGTCAGCGCAAAGAGCTGGGCTCGTTCATTACCCGCGCCACCCGCGCCGCCGCGGTGGTGGTGTGCACGGGAGGACCGGTGCCGTGGGTGATGATGCCCGAGCGCAACGACGCTCCGCTGCTCATCGACGTCGGAGCCCCCGCCCAGGTCGCCGACGCGCCCGGCTGGAGACACCTCGAGCTCGACGAACTGCTCACCCGCCGCGGCCTCACCCTCGACCTCGACGCCCTCGACACCCTCAACGCCATGGTCGACAGCGGCACCGAGGCGCTCATCGAGGCGCTGACCCACGCCGACCGCCACGTGGTGCTCGAGGCGCTCGAGAGCGAGAAGCGAAAGTTCTTCGACGAAGGCGCCGAAGCCCGGCTGGCCGACCTGACGCCGCGGGAAGCGAAGCGCGTCACCGAGCTCCTGCGCGGCTTCACCCACCGCATGCTGGAAGTCACCCGAAAGGGCTCCCGTGCTGTCTGAGCTGTTGTTGGCCACCCGCGGCTCCGCACTCGCGCGCTGGCAGACCGACTGGGTTGCCTCGAAGGTTCCGCTGAAGAGCCGCGCGGTCATCATCGAGACGCGAGGCGACGTCGACCAGGCTCCGGTGCTGGCCGGGCGCATGGAGAAGGGCTTCTTCACCGCCGAGCTCGAGCGCGCATTGCACGAGAAGACGGTGCACGCCGCGGTGCACTCGCTGAAGGACCTGCCCACCGTGCAGCCAAAGGGCCTGTGCCTCGGCGCAGTGCTCGAGCGCGCGGACCCCCGTGACTGGCTGCTCGTGCGCAAAGATGCGGTCGACTCGTCGCACGCGTTCCCGGTCAAGGCCGGTGGCCGCGTCGGAGCGTCATCGTTGCGGCGCATGGCGCTGCTGCGGCACCACGCGAGTCACCTCGCTCCCACGCCGCTGCGGGGCAACGTGCCGACGCGCCTGCGCAAGCTCGAAGAAGGCCAGTACGAGGCCATCGTGCTCGCCGCCGCGGGCGTGAGTCGGCTCGGTCTGGACCTGTCGCCCTTCAAAGTGTTCGCGCTGGCGCCGCAGTCGTGGGTGCCCGCTCCGGGGCAGGGCGCCGTCACCGTGCAGTGCCGTGAAGACGACGCCGAGACGCGTGCGGTGCTCGAGCAGGTCGAGGACCTCAAGAGCCGTCAGGCGGTCGACTCCGAGCGCGCGATGCTGCAGGCCTTCGAGGCCGGCTGCTCGAGCCCCTTCGGTGCGTTCCTCGACGGTGAGACGTTGCTCATCGGGCAGGAACGCGACGGCAAGTGGATGACTGCTTCCGCGACCGTGACTGCACCGCTCTCGCTGAGCGACGCGCGGCGCCTGCTTCCCTCGTTGGTCTTCAAGGAGTCCCATGGCCTCGACCTCAAGCCAGTCTGAAGCGCTGTTTCAGCGCGCCCAGCAGTTGATGCCCGGCGGGGTGTCGAGCCCGGTGCGCGCGTTTCGAAAGGTCGGCGGCACGCCGCGATACATGGCCCGCGCCGAAGGGCCGTACCTGCAGGACGAAGACGGCAACCAGTACCTCGACTTCTGCCTCGCCTGGGGCCCCAACATTCTCGGGCACGCGCACCCTGCGGTGGTCGAAGCGGTGACGAAGACCGCCCGTGACGGCCTGGCCTTCGGTACCACCCACCGCAACGAGGTGGCCCTGGCCGAGCTGGTGCTGCAGGGTTTCCCCGAGGCGGACCTGGTGCGCTTCGTGGTCTCGGGCACGGAAGCCGTCGCGACCGCCATTCGTCTCGCTCGTGGAGTGACGGGCCGCGCGCTGACGCTGAAGTTCACCGGTTGCTACCACGGCCATGTCGACAGCCTGCTGGTGAAGGCCGGCAGCGGCGTGGTGACGCAGGGGCTCGCTGACAGCCAGGGCGTTCCCGAAGGCGTGGCAGCGACGACGGTGGTGGTGCCGCTCAACGATGAAGCGGCGATGACCGCGGCCTTCGAGCAGTACGGCAGCAAGCTCGCGGCGGCCATCGTCGAGCCTCTGCCCGCGAACAACGGCCTGTTGGTGCAGACCACCGCGTGGCTTCAGAAGCTGCGCGAGCTGTGCACGAAGCACGGCACCGTGTTGGTCTTCGATGAGGTGATCAACGGCTTCCGCTTTCACTTCGGAGGCTACGGGCGCCTGGTGGGCGTGACGCCGGACCTCACCACGCTGGGGAAGATCCTCGGCGGTGGCCTGCCGGTCGCTGCAGTGGTGGGCAAGAAGGCGCTGCTGTCGCAGCTCGCTCCGCTGGGCGGCGTGTACCAGGCAGGCACGATGGCGGGGAACCCGGTGGCGCTGTCGGCCGGCATCGCGACGCTGAACGAGCTGAAGAAGCCCGGCGTGTACGAGGGCCTCGAGAAGCTGGGGCAGCACCTCGAAGCGGGCTGGCGACAACGCGCGAAGGGCCTGGGCCTGCGGCGCATCGGCTCTCTCTTCTGGCCGTACTTCGAGGCAGGAGACCCACCCGTCACCGCCGAGGCGATTCGCCCCGAGGTGATCGACCGCTACCACAAGGCCTACGGGCGCTGGCTCGACCGGGGTGTCTACCTGCCGCCGAGTGGCTATGAAGTCGGCTTCTTGTCGACTACGCACAGCGCCGCGCAGGTCGACCAGCTGCTCGAGGTGGTGTTTCCGGAGGCCTAATGTCGTCGTGGAAGGCCAGGCTCGAGAACGTCGCCGCGACGCTGGCCCTCACGTCCATCGGCATGTTGGTGACGTGGTGGTGGTTTCTGGCCCGCGGGCTGGTGGCCAACGCCGTTCGCATGCAGGAAGAGGTTCACCTGCTGCGCACCGGCAAGCCCATCGACCTGTCTGGCGAGGCGCTGCGGCTCAACCTGGTGGTGACCACCGAGTTCGTCGCCATGGGCATCGCGATGGCGGTGGCGGTGGGCGCGCTGGTGGCGGTCGTCAAACAGCGCACGATGGCCCAGCTGCGCATGGAGAAAATGCTGCAATTCACCTCGCACGAGCTGAAGACGCCCATCGCCGGCGTGCGTGCGCTGCTGCAGAGCCTGGGGCTGGGCGCGGTGCCTGAAGAGCGCAAGGCCGAGTTCCTCAAGCGTGGCCTCGCCGAGGTCGATCGCCTCGAGCACCTCGCCGAGACGATTCTGGCGTGGCAGCGCTCGGTCGCGTCCATCGAGCAGGTGCAGCGCACGCCGCATGACGCGCGCGGGCTGGTGAACGACGTGCTCGAGCACCGCGCCAGGACGGGCGTGGCCGAGCAGGTCGAGGTGACCTCGATGCCCGAGGCCACCGTGCTGGCCGACAGCGATGCGTTTCGGGTCATTCTCGAGAACCTGCTCGACAACGCGCGCAAGTACGGCGGAGGCCGAACGACGCTGGAGGCCGAGGTCAGCGGCGCCGAGTGGCGCCTGTCGGTGAGAGACCACGGGCCCGGCTTCACCAAGGTGGACGCCGAGCACCTCTTCGACCCCTTCAACCGCACCAAACACGAAGGGGTCACCCACGGCAGCGGGCTGGGGCTGTACCTCTCGCAGCAGCTCGCGCAGCGCATGAAGGGGCGGCTCACGGCCCACAGCGACGGGCCCGGTCAGGGCGCCGTGTTTCAGGTGGCCCTGGCGGTCTCGCAGGAGCGGGTGCGTGGCTGAGAAGGTGTTGATCATCGAAGACGACGCGCTGGTGAGGGACCTGGTGTCGCTCAACCTCACGCACGCCGGCTTCACGGTGCAGGAAGCGGTCGACTACCCGGCGGGCCTCACCGGGCTGCTCGCTGGCGGCTACGACCTGGTGCTGGTCGACGTGCAGCTGCCTGGCGGCGATGGCTTCACGCTCACCCGCACGGCGCGGGAAGCAGGCATTCGGCAGCCCATCATCATGCTCACCTCGAGAGGCGACGTGAACTCGAAGGTGCGGGGGCTGGACTGCGGCGCAGATGATTACGTGCTCAAGCCCTTCGACGTGCAGGAATTGCTGGCGCGGGTGCGCGCGGCCCTGCGGAGGGCCTCGGCAAGCCCCATGCATGACAGCCGCCTCTCCATCGGGCCGCACTGGGTGCGCTTCGACACGGGGCGAGCGTCGACGACCGAGGGTGAGCTGTCACTGTCTGAGAAAGAACTGCGCTTGATGCGTTTGTTTGCCAACCGCCCCGACGAGGCTTTGTCGCGCGCCGACATTCTCGAAGAGGTCTGGGGCATGGACGCGTTCCCCACCGACCGCACGGTGGAAACCTTCGTCATGCGGCTGAGGCGGCTCTTCGAGGCTGACGCCGAGCAGCCGAAGCACTTCGTCACCCTGCGGGGGCGCGGGTATCTGTTCAAGCCGTGAAGGAGAGTCGAGCCATGCACGACGCGCTGAAGCCGTTCTTCGAAGGGTTTCTGGACGAGGTGGTGACGAGCCTGGGCGCGCTCGAGGGCCGCCCCTTCATGCGCGACGCGTGGACCAAGGCCCCCGACGAGCCGCTGCAGGGCCGGGGGGTGACCTGCCTGATGGAAGGCGGAGAGCTCTTCGAGCGGGGCGGCGTGGCGCTGTCGGTGGTGCAGGGCACGGCGTTGCCTCCCGCGGCGACGCAGCGCAACCCGCACCTCGCCGGGCGGCCCTACGAGGCGATTGGCGTGTCGCTGGTCTTGCACCCGAAGAACCCCAACGTGCCGACCTCGCACCTCAACGTGCGCAGCTTTCGAACGCTCGACGGCTCGGCCTGGTGGTTCGGCGGCGGCTTCGACCTGACGCCCTACTTCTACGAAGTGGAAGACGAGCAGCACTGGCAGGCGGTGTGTCGCGCGGCGTGCGAGGGGTTCGGCGGCGAGGGCCTGTACGAGCGCCTGGCGAAGGACTGCGACACCTACTTCACGCTCAAGCACCGGCAGGAGCGGCGCGGCCTGGGAGGGTTGTTCTTCGATGACCTGAACGAAGGGCACCCGTTCGGCGGCAGCTTCGAGCAGTGCTTCGCCTTCACGCGCACGGTGGGGCAGTCGTTCCTCAAAGCCTATCAACCCATCGTCGAGCGGCGGCGCGCACAGAATTATACAGACGCGGACCGGGCCTGGCAGGCGTATCGGCGTGGAAGGTATGTGGAATACAACCTGGTGTGGGACCGGGGAACGCACTTCGGGCTGCAGTCGGGTGGGCGCACCGAGTCTATTCTGATGTCGATGCCGCCGATGGCCACGTGGCGGTACGGGCTGCCGACGCCGCTCGAGCCGAAGCAGGAGCGGTTGATCGAGCGCCTGAAGGTGTCGTGAGCCTGGCCGGAGTGTTGGTCCTGGTGGTGGTGGGCGCTCAGCCCGTCGTCATCACGGTGCTGCCGCGCTTCGACGAGGCGGTGGCGAAATTTCCCTGCGCGACGGCCGATGGAGGCAGCCCCAGGGTCTTCTGTCTGAATCGCCTCGAGGTCTCGCTTCGGGCCCCTCAGATGCCCACGCTGGTGAACCAGATGCGCGTCGTCGACCGCGTCGACGGACGAACGCTGCTCACCATGCAGGTCTACGGGCAGCTGGTGGGAGCGGTGGGCTATCGGGTGTACTTCACGACCGGCGTCGACAGCGTCAGCGAGTTCGACCTGACGGGGGTCTTCTCGCTGTCATCGACGGCCCCAGAGCCCGAGCCCGTGCTGGTCGCCAGCCTGTATTGCGGGACCGAGGGCTCGCAGGAGCTGCTCGCGGTGGTGGGGTCGACGGGCCTGTGCATCACCCTGCCTGAGACGCCTCGGGATCCACTGCGCTTCTCTGACGCCCGGCCGACCTTCAACCACCACACGTGTACGGTGCCGGCAGTCTCCTTCACCAGGAAGGGACCTCTGCTGACCATCGAGCCGCGGGCGCTCACCCGTCGGTGCCGCGACCTGGTGCAGGCTCGAGCGGGGCCGAGGTGACGGCGTGGTCGACGTCGTCGTCGCTGACCTCACAACGCTCGCGGTGACCTCCCTCGACGGAGCGCCGCGCCACTCGCGCCGCGGATGCCCTCATGAGATGAGCCGTCAGAGAGGCTCGTGATGGCGGACAATGACCTTCAAAAGCGTCTCGAGAAGCTGGGTGAACAGCTCGTCACCGACATCGAGCGCTGGGAACAGCGCACCCGTGGCGACCGGGCGGAGCGGCTGAACCACCTCTCGCAGACGCTCGAGGCCAAGGTCGGGAAGGCGTTCACCAGGCTCGCCGAGCAGAGCGCGCGGGCCCAGGTGCGCGAGGAACGCAAAGCGCGGCGGCGTCAGGCTCGAGAAGCTCGCCGGCACCAGCAGCCCACCACCGCCGGGGGCGTGGTGATGCTCACCATCGCTGCCCTCTGCGCCGTCATGGGCGTCGTCAACCCGAACCTGTTCTGGATGGTGTTCGTCGCGCTGGGGCTCGGCCTGGGAGGCGCCCGACAGCTCACCGAGGCCTGGCGCCGTCGCCCCGAAGGCAGCGAGTCGGAGCCACCCGTCGAGGTGAAGCCGGTCCGGCAGGCGGCTCCTGCACCCCACGAGGTCGACGCGCTCTGCGACACGTTGCTCACCGAGCTGGCCCAGGCCCCTCAGACCGTGCGCACCTTCATCAGTGAGCCGCAGCAGACGGTGGCGTCCATGCGAGCCACGCTGAAGTCCCTCGACCAGCGTCGGCAGCAGCTGCTGGCCGAAGGCGCACAGGGGCGCCTGGCGGCGGCTGATCAGCAGCGCGCTGAGCTGCAGACTCGCCTCGAGGGGACCCAGGACCTCGAGACCAGACGCCGCCTGGAAGAGGGGCTGCAGTCGATGGCCTCGCAACGGTCGGCTCTCGAGCAGCTGCTGGTGCTGACCGAGCGCGTCGACGGTGAGTACACCGCGCTGCTCATTCATCTGCAGGAGCTCCGCACCCGGGTGTCACTGGCGAAGTCGAGCGGCTCGACCGTGCAGCTCGAAGGCGTGAAGGCCAGCGTTCAGCGCCTCAACGACGAGCTCGGCGCCATCTCGGAGGCGATGGACGCCGTTCGACGGGGCGAACTCTCACCGGTCATTGCGGAGCCTGAGTCCCGCGTCGACCAGACCTCGGGGCAACGGGTGAAGGACTGAAAGGGTCGCGTTGCTCGCGCACCACTGTCTGCTGCCGGGGACGAGGTCTCGCGGCAGGTCAGTGATCAACTCGGCGATTCTGAGGGATCGAACGGTTCGAGGCAGCCATCGAGCCAATCGGCGAAGTTGGGGGCGATGCGCCTGACCGATGGTGGGCGGGCCTCATGCGCGTAGTAATAAACGTCGTACTCCCCCGCGACGAGCCCCTGACGGGTGTCCCACAGGACCTGGTCGCCGTCGCCTTCGAGGAAGAACTCGGCGAAGCAGAGGAATCCGTCGCTCGGTGGAGGCCAGTTGCCGCCTTTCAGGCTTACGCCCCTTCGCTGTTCGGGAGTGAGGGCGCCATATGGAGGAAATCGGTGGAAGAACGGATGCTGCGTTCCGAGCTGGACCATGCCTCCTGCCAGCCAGAAGCCGCGTGAGAGGCCCAACAGGCGCTTGTAGGACTCCGGGAGGGGAACGCCCAACTCGGTTTCGAGCGACCGAAGCTCCGCATCCGTTGCTGGCGGTAACACGTGCTCCACCAGGTACGGCTCACTCGCTCGGAGGACGAGCCTCCTCGCGAACCGAGGGAATGCGACCTGCAAGTCCGGGTGGAAGAGCGCGGGCATGGACTCCCTTCTGACGCCGGAAGGTACCAGACCCCGTTCTGTGATCAGGCGAGTTGGCCTTCACCATGGTGGTCCTCCGCCAAATGCTCACTTCTGCGGGCGGACCAGGTTCGCCGACGCCGAGGTCCAATCGGCCGGGTACGTCACGTAGAACACCTTCGTTCGCCACGGCGTGCCGAACCGAACCTGGCTGCCTTTGGGAATGAAGAAGACATCGCCCGGTCGGCCCTCGAGCGTCTGACCGTCGAGGGTGAGCTGCAGCACGCCCTCGAGCACCAGGTCGACCTCATCGTAGTCGAGCGACCAGGGAAACGAGTCTTCACGGGACCAGCTCATGATGCCCGCCGTCATCGGAGAGCCGTCGCGCCCGGTGATCAGATCAGCGAGCCTCACGTCGCGATCCGGCCCCGCGCCAGCGAAGTGCGCGAGCTTGACCGAGGCTCCGCGCACCAGCGTCAGCCCCTTCGGCCCGACCACCCGCTCGGCAGACGGAGTCTTCTGGACCGTCGGCGTCGCCGTCGCGGCCGCGTCGGACTGATCGATGGTGAGGCCGAGCTCGTGCGCGCGGGACCAGGCACCGGGGGTGACGATGGTCTGGCTCCGAGGCGCGGCGATGGTCTTTCGCCCGGCGCTCGCCTCGGCCATGACGAACTCGGAGGTGATCAACTTCTTCTTCGCCACGTCACGCTCCGTCGGACCGCGCCTCACGCGGAAGGCGTCGACCGTACCCGCACCCGCACCCGCGGTCACGGTCCCGTGGAACTCGTCACCTGGGTCCCTTCCAGCGCCGGTCGTGATGCGCTGGTCGTGGACGGTCTCGGTCGCGCAACAGGTGGCTTCCATCGATATCACTCAGTGAGATATATCGGGCCCCATGAAGAAGCGGCCCTCACCGAAGACCGACGTCGCGAAGGTGTTCTGGTCTGGCCGCAGCCAGGCCATTCGACTGCCGTTGGCGTATCGCCTCTCATGCCGCGAGGTCTCGATTCACCGCGACGGTGAGACCCTGGTGATCGAGCCGAAGCTCGAGCCCACCGATGCGTTGGGTTGGCCGCTGTCTTTCTGGAAGCTCATCGGCGCGCTCGACGAGGACTTCGACGTCGGCGATCGCACGCGGCCTCATGAACGGCGAGACCCACTCAGGTGAAGGCCCAGTATCTGTTGGACACCAACATCGTTTCACTCGTGCTCAAGGGCACGAGCCAGCGAGCCGTCGAGACCCTCGCGAGGACCGCACGCTCGTCGGTGGGCGTGAGCGTCATCACCGAGCTGGAGCTTCGCTTTGGACTCGAGAAGCACCCGGCGTCGAAGCGCCTGAAGGCGGTCGTCGACGCCTTCTTGTCGACCGTCCCCGTACTTCCGTTGCCCAACGACCTCGCGGTCATCTACGGGCGCACGCGCTGGGCGCTCGAACGTGTGGGTCGACCGATTGGGCCGCTCGACACCATCATTGCGGCGCACGCGGTTTCGCTCGGCGCGGTCCTGGTGACCAACAACACGCGCGAGTTTGGGCGCGTCGCTGAGCTCACGTGCGAAGACTGGAGCTGAGAGCGTCTTCAGCTCGTCTTCGCCCGCGCGCTGAGCACGTCCCTCAGCACGTCGGGCCGGTCGGTCATCAGCCCATCGACGCCGAGGTCGAGCAGCGACCGCATCTGCAACGGGTCGTCGATGGTCCACACCAGCAATGACACTCCGGCCTGGTGCGCGAGCTGCACCACCTGCTCGGTGATGAGGGGTATTCCCTGGAACTCGGCCGGCAGGTCGGCGACGTGGAAGCGCGGGTCTGGCGTCGCCTCGTCTCCTCCCAGGGCCGCGAGGATGAAGGCGGTCAGCGCCTCTCGGGGAAAGAAGTGACACGCCTTCGGGAGCACCCGCACCAACCGCTCGGCCACCGCGTCGCTCTCGCTGCCGATGCACATTCGCGCTTCGGCGTTCAGCGCGCGCAGCTCGGTCGCGAGCACCTCTTCGATGCCTGGCACGTCGGGCTTCACCTCGAGGTTGACGCGCACCTGCGGGCACGCCGTCAGCACCTCGCGCAACGTCGGCACGCGCACGCCCACGCCCCGTCGGGGAAAGGTGACGCCGTCTGGTGAGAACCGGTACCCCGCGTCGAGCCGCTGCAGGGCCTCGAGGGTGAAGGAGGCGATGGGCCCTTCGCCGTCGGTGCAGCGCTCGACCGTCGCGTCGTGGTGCACCACCAGCACGCCGTCGGCGGTGAGGTGCACGTCGAGCTCGAGCACGTCGGTGTCGAACTCCGTCACCGCGCGCGAGAACGCCCGCAGCGTGTTCTCGGGCTCGAGCTTCGCGCCCCCGCGATGGGAGATGTGGGCCGGCCGGCGCAGCGTCTCGGCGTAGGGGTGTCGGCGAGTCACGTCCTGGTTCGTACACCCGAGTCCTTCATCGGGATACGGGGCTCGCGGCAGTGAGGGTCATGGGACGCCGGTGATCAACGCCAGGCCGCTCGGCGTCCCCGGCGCGTCACTGATGGCCGCGCGACCGAGCTGCTCGAGGGCCTGCGCGGTCTTCTTCGTCTTCCAATGCCGCTCGCACGCCTCGAAGAGGCGCGATGCCTTTCCGCCTTGCCACACCTCGGCGAGCTGCTCGGCCGTCTGGGGTTCGCCGTCGTACGGCAGCGTGCCGGTGAAGAAGAGACGATGAGAGTCATTGATCGTCGCCTCTCCGCCTTCGTCGAAGGCCTGCTGGGAGTCACTGTTCACCCCGCGCGGGCCCAGGGCGATGGGCTGATGCCAGGTCTGTCGATACCACTTGACGCGTTGGTACCGGTCCGAGAGGTGGGCGACGAGGAACGGAGCGGGTGCCCCCAGCGTCGCGGCGGCGCTTCGACCGGCAGCGCGGGGGTTGTCGTGGTCACCGTGGTCCTTGCGGTCGAGCACCCCGAGCACGGCGTCGCAGAACGCCTTCCACTGCGCGTCGGTCACCGTCGCCGAGAGCCACACCAGCGCGTGTCGCTCGTCGTGCAGGGGCAGCAGCGCAACGCGCTCGAAGGGCTGGGTCAGCAGGGCGACCTCGTACCGCTTCGTCGTCAACCGCTCGACCCGCCCCGGAGGAGACACCGTCAGCAGGGCAGGCAGCACCGCGCGAACGGCCACCAGCTTGACGTCGCCTGACGGCACCGGCCGCGACCAGCTGTTCTTCTGAAAGTCTTCCCAGAACGCGTTCTTGGCCAGGGTCACCACGCGCAGGGGCGCTTCGCCGAGGTGCGCGTTCATGGTGTCGAGCAGGGCCCGAAGGCCATCGCCGTACCCCTTCGCCCCGCGACCGAGGAAACCCGGGCTGGGGAAGAGCACCAGGTCGTCGGCGGCGAGATGTACGGCCCGGCCGTTCTCGAAGTGGTCTCCGCGCTCACGCAACGACTTGCGCTCGAGCGGCTGGCCGTGTCCGTTCGCGACCACGGTTCGGCCTTCGTGGCTCGAGGCCCAGATGAGCGCTTCCTGCGCGCCGGCCGAGTACGGAGTGACCTTCATGCGCAGCGGGTCGAAGAGCGTGATGGCCACCTCGAGGCGCTGGGAGAAGGGCCCTTCGCACAGGCGCTCGAGCGCCAGATTGGCCGCCAGCCCGGGGTCTGCGTCGTCTTCGAGTGATTGCTTCAGCGCCGAGAAGGCGTCGGTGAGGGGCACCTTCACCGGGGCGCCGTGGGAATCGACCACGCGCAGGCAGACGAAGGCGAAGCGCTCGTGGGGCAGCTCGACGCCCGCGAAGACCTCGGGCGGTGCTCCGGGAATCGGCTGCTCGATGAGCGAGAGCTCGAAGCGCGGCACAGCCCAGCTGCGCAGCGTCGCGTCGGGCTCGGGGAACGGCGGGGCGCGGGGCTCTGCGGGGGCCGGCCTGGGTGGCGCGTGGAACGTCGACACCGCGTGGTCCTCGATGATCAACGTCGTCGAGCAATACGTGCACGTCACCCGGGTCGCGCCGACCGGCACGTCGATGGGCGCACCACACGCGGCACAGTGAGGAGCCTGCAGTCGCATGGGTCAACGCTCCGCCAGTCGCGACGGGAGCGCCAGCGTCGATTGATTCGTCGAGGCGCGCTGTCGTCGCCACCCGTGGAAGGCCAGCCGGCGAGAACGTGTCCAACGGGTGAGCGGGGCCACCGACGGCTGGGGGGCGATTGGTTTCGCAGTTCACTGCCTGGCCGGCATCGCGCTGGCCCGACTCAGGCGCGAGCGCGCGTCGTGAAACACCCGACGATGGAGCAGTCAACGGCAGGTGGTGTCGCGTGTCATCCGTCACCCAGGACGGCACCACCACCCCTGAAGGGCGCGGCCTTTGGTCGCGCTCGAGAACACCCCACAGAACGACATCAGGGAACAGCGCTGCCCACGGTGGTAGTCTGTCGAAAACATGAGCACGGCGGCCCGGCGACTCGAGACAGTCGAAGACTCCCTCGCGTTGGACAGCGCCGAAGCGAAGGAGTTGATCCGCGGCAGCATCGTCGACAAGGCCGAGGTGACCGGTGAACACGCGCTGACGCAGGGATGTACCTACAGTCTGGTGCGCGGACCATTTCAGCGTCGCGGCGGTGGTGGCGGTGGCCCCGGCGGTTGGTGGTTCTTCACCGCGTTGGAGGTGCAGCTCGGAGAGGAGATCTTCAAGCCGGACGTGTGCGGCTTCCGGCGCGATCGCATGCCCGTGCCTTCGCGCGGAAGACCCGAACGCCTCGTGCCGGATTGGGTGTGTGAGATCCTGTCGCCATCCAACCCCGAGCGCGACCGCGTGGAGAAGCTGCAGTCGTACTTCGCGGCGGGTGTTCCGCACTATTGGCTCATCGACCCGCTGGCCGGCACGCTGGAGGTGCTGCGACGTCTGGACCTGGCGTACGCTGTGGTGCTCACCGCGCATCGCGGCCAACGCGTGAGGCCCGAGCCGTTCGAGGCGGTGGAGTTCATCATCGACGAGCTGCTCGGTGCAGATCCTCAGGAGTAAGCGTGTCCCGCTCCCTCGGGGCCCCCACCGCGCTGCTGTCGCGAACCCTCGGCCTACTTCCACTCGAGATCGAGCGCGGCGTCGTCGACCAGCCGAGCCACCATGGCCGTCACCAGCGCTTCCTGGGTCGCGCCCGAAGCCTTGACCGACCAGCTGCCCTTGAGCGCCTGCTGGGGGTAGCTCATCACCAGCATGTCGACCTTCAGGCTGCCCTCGGCCTCGCCGGGCTTCACCTTCACGCGCAGCTCATAGCCCTTCAGCTTCCTGGCCTTGATGACGGTCGCCGCGGCCTGTGGGTCTTCTCCGACCGGGGCAAAGACTGCACCCAGCGAGCTCAACTTCTCGTGCAGCACTTCGTCCACCAACGCAACCGCTGACATCTCGGGGTCGAGCGCCGCGACCTTGAAATACAAACCAGACGTCACGCCAGGTGTCAGAGCACTGGTTGTCTTTGGTTTGAAGGCCTTGACCACCTCACTCAACAGCGGGTCTGGCTCGGCGACGCGGTAGCCGGTCTCGACCGAGGCCGCGTAGGCGGTCTTCGCGGCCCCGAGCTGACCGGCCTTCGCTTCGAGCACCGCCAGCTGGTACAGCGCGCGTCCCTTCGTCTTCCACGCGCGGGGTCCGACCGCCCGCTCGCTGGCCACCTCGAAGAGGGGCTTCGCCGACGCAAAGTCTTCGGCAGCCCAGTACGCCAGGCCCAACTGCAACAATGGCTCGGCGGGCGCTTTCGGTGACTCCACCAGTGGCTGCAGGGTGGCCCTGGCCTCGTCCAGCTTGCCGGCGTCGAGCTGCCGTGCGGCCACGGCCAGTCGCGCTTCACGACCGCGAGGCGCGAGCTCGAGGCCGACCATCGCAAAAGCGAGCGCTGCGTCCACCTGCCCCTGCCGCGCGAGCGACGCGCTCAGCCTTCCACGAGCGAACGACGACGCTGGCGACTGCGCGAGGTAGTCCTTCCATGCCGTCACCGCGCGCGAGTGCTCATTCATCGACCCCAACGCGCTGGCCTGCAGCGACCGCACCAGCAGCGCTCCGGGCGCCTTCTTCACCACCGAGGCCAGGAAGCCGATGGCCGCCTCTGCCGAGGTGTTGCGGCTGAGCAGCCAGTAGCGGGCCAACACGAACGGGGTGAGCGCTCTGTCCGAGGCCGGAAGCGAGCCCAGCAGCGCCTCGGCCTCGGCATCTTCACGAGCCACCGCGAGCAGCAGCGCCAGGGTCGCGCTCGCGAAGCGCAGCGAGGGGTCGGCGGTGAGGGCGGCCCGACACGAGGCGATGGCCGCGTCGAGCTCGTCGCCTGACAAACCCACCGGAGCGTCGATGCCCATGGGCTGCCGCAGCGCCGTCTCCCAGCACGCGCCCAGCGAGGTGAGGCCCTCGTCGGACGCCGAGTCGGGCTGGGCCTGCAGCACCTTCGGGACCGGGCTCTGGGCGACCGTGAAGACCGCGCGCGCCATCGCCTCGCTGCCCTGGGTGAGCGCCGCCGAGGGGCTCGCTGGCACCGTCACGGTGAAGGGTGTGGCCTGCTTTTCATCGCGCACCGAGCCGCTCAAGGTCAGCCCACCCGATGCGTTCGTCGCGAGCGTGGCCGCGACCACCAGGTCAGCGCCGATGAGCACCCGGGCCTGGTCGGCCTCGGCGTCTTCCGCCAGGCGCTGTGGGTCCAGGCCTTCCTGACCCGCCATGGCCAACACCTGCTTCATGTCGAGGGTGGTGACGCGGCCCGAGGCCAGCAGCAGCGCTCCCACCTGCGCCTCGAGCAACGACGACAGGCGAAGCAGGTCGGGCGAGGTGGCCTGCACAGGCAGCACCGCCACCACCGGCTGGCGCTTCCCGGCGAGCGTGGGGACCGTCAACGTCAAGGCGAGCAGAACCAGCGATCGGCGCATGATGGGCGGCACCCTGCCACAGCCGCCTGATGAGAGAGCTTCCTCGTTCACCCAGGAAGAAGCGCCTGCGCTCGACCGATTGAAGGTGGTGAGCCCACCTGTCCGAGAGCGTCCGAGTGGCCCGCGGAGGTGCGAGCCTTCCGAGCCGCACCGAAGGGATGCGACGCAAAATCCGCGATGGCACCAGGGGAGCTCACCTGTTGGGGGTGCTGGCGTCACCTGACCCTTTGCGCGATGGCTCCGGGAAGGGCGGGCAGTAGAAGGACCTCTGCGTGCTTCGTTCCCCCGCGGTGATCAGCTCGAGCCCGACGACCCAGCAGCCTCAGTTGCTCGAGCAGGCGTGGGCATTGCCCGTGGCCCGCCGGTACGCGCCGCTGTTGTCTCAGAGTGTCTGGTCCATCTGCGGGCCGACCAGCGTGGCCAACGTGCTGCGGTCGATGGGCGTCGACTCGGGTCGCAACCCGTTCACCCGTTTCGGCCTGCGGCCGATGAGCCTGGACCAGGTGGTCACCGAGACGGCCGAGGTGCTGCCACAGGGGTGGGCCGCGCGCGCCGTTCGTCCGCGCACCGTCGAGGCGCTGCGTCACGAGCTGCGCCCCTCGAACGACCCGAAGCACCGCACCGGTGAATGGTCGGGCGGAGTGACTCGCGGGCTGGCGAAGTTCGAGCGCGGCTGATCAGCGCCTGGGCGAGAACCGTGGAGCATTGAAGCGCTGCGCCTGCGGCCCGGGAGCGGCCCCCGCGGTGAGCGCCTTGATGGACAAGCCGATGCGCCGCCGCGCCTCGTCGACCTGCAGCACCTTCACCTTCACCCGGTCGCCGACCTTCACCACGTCAGAGGCTTCCTTCACGAAGTGGTTGGCCAGCTCGCTCAGGTGCACCAGCCCGTCCTGATGAACGCCGATGTCCACGAAGGCGCCGAAGGCCGCCACGTTGGTCACCACGCCGTTGAGCACCTGCCCGGCCTTCACCTGGGACAGCTCGGTGATGTCGGGGTCGAAGCCCACCTCGACGAACTCGGCCCTCGGGTCGCGGCCGGGCTTCTTCAGCTCCAGCACGATGTCATTCAAGGTCGGCAGCCCCAGGCCCTCGGCCTCGTTCACATACCTTCCGGGGCTGATGGTCTGCGCGAGCGCCCCGTTGCCCACCAGGGCCTGCCGGGTCACCCCGAGGTCCTTCGCCATTGCCGCCACCACCGCGTAGCGCTCGGGGTGCACCGCGCTGGCGTCGAGGGGCTCCTTCCCGTTCATGATGCGCAAGAAGCCTGCGCACTGCTCGAAGGCCCGGGCGCCCAGGCGGGGCACCTTCTTCAGCTGGGCGCGGGTCTCGAACGCGCCGTTCGCTGCGCGGAAGGTGACGATGGCCGTCGCCAGGGCGGGGCCCAGCCCGGCGATGCTCTTCAGCAGCGTGGCCGAGGCGGTGTTCACGTCGACGCCCACGGTGTTGACCACCCGCTCGACCACCCGGTCCAGCGCCACGCCCAGCGCGGGCTGGTCGACGTCGTGTTGGTATTGACCGACGCCGATGCTCCTGGGGTCGATCTTGACCAGCTCGGCCAGCGGGTCCTGCAGGCGCCGCCCAATCGACACCGCGCCGCGCAGCGACACGTCCAGCGTCGGCAGCTCTTCGCGGGCGACGGCAGAAGCAGAATAGACAGATGCTCCGGCTTCGCTGACGCTGAGCACTTTGATTGTCTTTGAGATGGCCTGCGCGGCCTGCAGCTTCTTCACGAATGCCTCGGTCTCACGGCCCGCAGTGCCGTTGCCGATGGCGATGGCCTGCGCAGGGTGCTTCGCGACGAACTTCTGCAACTGAGCGCCGGCCTCTGACTCGCGCCCGGTGTGTGGGTAGATGGTGTCGTGGCCCAGCACGTCGCCGCGCGCGTCGAGGGCCACCACCTTGCAGCCGGTGCGCAGGCCGGGGTCGATGGCGATGACGGGCTTGCCTCCGAGGGGTGGCGAGAGCAGCAAGGCGCTCAGGTTCTTCGCGAACACCGCGATGGCGTCGGTGTCGGCGCGGGCCTTCAGCTCGCGGCGGCGCTCGTTCTCGAGCGACGGGAGCAACAGCCGGTCGACGGCGTCAAGCAGGGCCAGGTCCAACTCCTTCGCCAGCACGGGGGCAGCGCCGCGCTTCACCACCGCCTGGCGGACCTTGCCCAGCACCACCTGGGGCTCGAGCTCGAGTGACACCGAGAGCAGGCCCTCCATCTCTCCTCGCTCAGCGGCGAGCACCCGGTGGGACGGAGCCTGGCTGGCGCGCTCGCTGCGGTCGAGGTGGTCGGCGTACTTCGCCAGCTCGGGCGCCTTCGCTTTCCCTCGCGCGGCGCGCACCACCAGCTGGGCCTCGTCGACGAAGAGCTGCCGCACCGACGCCCGCAGCGGCGCCAGCTCGGCGACCGTCTCGGCCACGATGTCGCGCGCGCCAGCCCACGCCGCGTCGACGTCGGGCACGCCCTTTTCGATGGACACGAAGGGTTGGGCCAGGGCTTCCCGGGTGGTGCTGGTCGAGGCCTGCGCCAGGAGCAGGTGGGCGAGCGGCTCCAGCCCGTGCTCCCTGGCGGCCATGGCACGGGTGCGGCGCCTGGGGCGAAACGGCAGGTACAGGTCTTCGAGCTCGGTGAGGGTGGCCGCGCGCTCGACGGCCTGCGTGAGCTGAGGCGTCAACACGCCCTGCTCGCCGAGGCTCTTGAGAATGGTGGCGCGCCGGGCTTCCCGGGAGTCGACCACCTCGGCGTGCGCGGCGATACGCGAGATGGCCTCGTCGTCGAGCCCGCCGGTGGCCTCTTTGCGGTAGCGCGAGATGAAAGGCACCGTGGCGCCGTCGTCGAGCAGCGCCAGGGTCTGGGTCACGCCGGGCAGCGGCAGGGAGAGCTCGCGGGCGACCAGCGTCGCGCGGGTGGAAGAGGCAACAGGCATACGGTCAGCCTACCGCGGCCAGGCGGTCGCACGACCTTCAAGGCCGGGTCGAAGGGGCGCTCGAACCTCGGCGCTGAACATCGGGCTTCGACGCTCGTGGTGGTCGAGTTGCCTGATGACGCCCGGCGACACCATCGAGCGGCTGCAGGCGGCCTTCCTCGAGCGCGGCGATGATGAGCCCGGGCCGCGGGCCTCGCCACTCCTGCCGTTCGCCGCCCAGGCCGTCGTGCTGAGAATCAGGGGCGTTCCGTCGCGGTCGCGGCCACGGAGCGTGTCATGCCGCGCGCCACGGCGCCCCTTCATCTCGACCGGCGGGCTCGACGACGAGGTCATCTCGCGTATCGCCGCGCCACCATCACACCTGAGCTTCGCCTCGCCCGGCTCACTGCGGCTGATCAGCGCATCGCAGCAGCCCCCTCAGCGTCGCGGTGACGGGGATCAACCGCGGGGTGACGCGATACCGGTCGGCGCGTGTCTTGAGGAAGACCGAGTCTTCAGTGTCGCCGACGCGGGTGCCCAGCGCATCGGTCGCGAAGAGTTCGCTGACGCCGTTGATGCCGAGCACCGAGGCGCCGTCACCCGCTGAGAAGTACGGGCTGGTCACCTGGCCGCCCAGCGAGTGCCATCGCGCCGACTGGGGCAGGGCCTTGACGGTCGGGTGGGCGCTCAACAGCGCCAGCACCAGCGTCGGCACGTCGTTCAGCGACAGCGCGCCAGCCTCGAGCAGCGCCCGCGCCTCGAGCAGGGCCTGGCCGAGCTGTGGGCTCTTGCCCAGGCGCTTCAGGAACGCAGATGGAATGACCACCGCGAACGGCACCTGCGCCTTCTGCCGGTCGGTCTCGACGCCGCCCTCGCCCCACACGTACGCGTGCCCGGTGGAATGGTCTGCCATCAACACCACGATGGACCGCTCGGACAACCCGGTCTCGTCGAGCCGGGCGAAGAGGCGCTCGACCGCGGCGTCGGTGTACGAGAACGCCACCAGGCGTCGTTCATCGTCGACGTCGGCGCGATTCGTCACGACCTTCAGCGCCTCGTGCACGCGCTGGCTGACCGCAGCCGGCAGGTCTTCTGGCGGGGTGAACGGCGAGTGGTTCGACAACGACATCACCAAGGTGACCTGCGGGCCGTGGGGCAGCTCAGCGGCCACCCGCGCCACGGCGTGGTCGAACACCGCGAAGTCGGTGACCCCGTCCCAGGTGCCCTTCGGCAGGTTCTTCGGCAGCTCGGCCTGGGCCGCCACCTCGACGAAGTGGTGCTCGGTGAAGAAGCGCTGCATCTCGTCGAAGGTGCCATCTGAGCCGTAGAAGAAGCGGTGCTGAAACCCCGCCTCGGCCAGCACGTCGGGCGCGCACCGAAGGGGAAACGGTTGCAGGTCTCGAATGAAGGCCAGGTTGTACGGCAGCGTGCCGACGCCGCAGAGCATGGCCCCCAGGTTGTGCGCCGTGCGCACCCCGGCCTGCAGCATCAGCGGGCTGGTGAGCACGCCTTCGTCCCCTCGCGCCGAGGCCTCGTAGAGTGACGAGGTGAAGGGCGCGAGCTCGCGCGGCGCCTGGGGGTTCAAGGCGTGTAGGTCATCGGCCCGAAACCCCTCGAGCGAGAGCACGAAGACCGCCACGCCGGCGTCCTGCCCGTCGAAGAGCTGGGCCGAGAGCCGCTCGAACGAGTCCACCAGGGCGCTGCCTCGCGGGTCGATGGTCCTCGGCTCGTGGTCCCGGTCGAGGGGACGCACCGCGCGGCAACCACCGTCGAGTGACGGCCAGCCGAGCAGGGTCGCCCCCTTTTCTGCAGAGCCTTCGGGGAGCTGCGCGTCGAGCACCAGCGCGCGCGCCGTCGCCGGGCCCTTCTGCTGCGCGAGGTCGAGGGCGCTCTCGATGAGGCCGGTGAGCGGGTCTCCCAGCGCGGCGGGGCTGAAGCGGTTGAACGTCGAGAGCCCACGCGACACCGTCATCGCCGCCACCGTGCCCGCGCCGAGGCCGAGTACGAGGCCGAGGCTCCAGCCTTTCCAGGGAACGACGTCTGACCAGGGCTGCCGGCTCGCCGCGAAGACCAGCAGGGCCAGCAGCCCCAGCCCCACCAGCAGCGGCTGCCAGACCCCCTCGTAGCCGAGGTAGCCCAGCGTGCCGCCGACGAACGAGGCGTTGGTGCCGCCCTCGGCGAGGTCGAACACGGTGGGGAAGCTGCCGCGCTCGGACTTCACCAGCTGCGCCATGACGGTCAGCACCCACAGCCCGAAGCCCACGGGCACCGCCGCGATCAGCCCGCCCAGCCGTTGCCAGCGAGGCCCCCGCGCGCGCGTCGACAGCCACGGCACCAGCACCGCCACCAGCGCGACCATCGGCGCCAACCAGCCGACCGCCGCGCCCAGGTCGAGCAGCGTGCCTGCCAGCGTGCGCTCGACCTTCGTCCCGAACGAGCCCCAGCCCTTCAGCGCCCCCGACAGCCTCGAGGGGAACGCCGACACCGAGAGCAGGGCCACGGCCCACAACCCGGCGACCACTCCGCGACGAACCGGGCCTGTCGACACCCCCCGTCACCTACCCGTGACACGTGGGTTTGCCCAGCATGACGGTTCCGAAATGCCGGCGGTCGCGGCATGGTGATCAGGGTGCCGCGAACCACGCTTGTGGGAGCCGAGGCCTTCAGCGTTCTCATTCGGTCGTGAACAGCCCGGCGCGACGAAGGCCCGCACGCCAGTCAGCTCGAGCCGCTTCGCCGTGTCGCTCGAGGCCAGCCGCGCGACCGTGAGGTGCGGCGTGAAGGTTCCTGTTCTTCGAAGACGGGAAGCCGGGCCTTCAAGCCGGTCGAACCCGCCGGCGCCGCAGCAGGCCCCACGCGGCGAGCAGGCCAAGGGACAGCGGGCCGCTGGCGCTCTGGCAGCGGGGTATGACCTGCGCCGGGCGCTCGACCACCACCGCGAAGGGCGCCAGACCGACCGCCCCCAGCGGGTCCCGCGCCTCGACGGTGAAGGTCCACGTGCCCACCGCGGTGTCGGCGTCTTCCACCGTGCCCGAGAGCACCCCCGCCGACGACAGCGAGAGGCCCGGCGGCAGCGCCCCAGCGCCCAGCGAGAAGGTGGCCCCGCTCTGGCTCGCCGGCACCGTGGTGAAGGACGCCTCGACGCGCTGACCCTTGACGATGGCTGACGACGGCAGGCCCGCGCCCACCACCCGGAAGCGGTTGGTGAAGATGGTCACCGTGTAGTCGAGGCTGTCCTTTCGCCCCCGCGCGTCCTCGGCGGTCAGGTTGAAGGTGAAGGTGCCCGCGCGGGTCGGCGTGCCCGCGATGCCGTAGACGTCGCCCACCTCGGTACCGGTGAGCCCCGGCGGCAACGCGCCCGTCACCGTCCACTTCACCGGGCCTGCCGCGGCGGTGCCGTCACCGTTCTGCACCGCGATGTCCTGCGCGTACGTCGCGCCCACCAGCCCGTCGGCCACCCGCGTGGTGCGCAAGACGATGGACCCCGCCGCCACCAGCCGAACCGTCAGCTCCTTTCGCGCCGTCGACCCGAAGCCGTCGCGCACCTCGAAGGTGATGGGGAAGACGCCGTTCATCACGCCGGCGCGGGGCGCTCCGGTGATGACGCCGTCGACCGAGAACGTCATGCCCGCGGGCAGCGCGCCCTGCGCCACCCGCCACCGATACGGCCTCGAGCCACCCGCCGCGCCCAGCGGGAACTGAAGCAGCGCCGCGGGGCTGTTCACGAACGGCGGCAGCGAGCCGGTCGTCACCTCGACCTGCGCGGTGGCTGGCAACACCCGCAACACCAGGCGGGCGCTCGCCTGACGCCCGTCGTTGCGCACCGTCACGGTGAAGGCCCGAACGCCCGTGCCACCCACGCCCGTGGGCGTCCCGCTGAGCACGCCAGCAGGCGACAACGTCAGCCCCGCCGGCAGCTCGCCCTGGGTGGCCTCGACGGCCCACGTCGACGGCCCGCGCTCGCCAGCGGCGTTCAGCTGGAAGTACGCCGGTCGTCCCACGGTGACGTCCTGCAGCAGCTCGCGCTCGACCCGCAGCGACGACGAGAACACCTGCACTGGCGCCGAGGCGAGCGCGTTGTTGTCCTCGCCCAGCTCGGGCACCACGTTGGCCGGGTCCACCAGGCAGCCGATGAAGTACGCGCCCGAGGGCATGGCCGAGGGCAACCGCACCAGCTCGGCGCGGCTGTCGGCAGCCCCCCGCGTCAGCGCGATGGACGTCGAGGTCGACGCGCCACCGTCGGGCAGCACCACCTCGAGCGGCACGTCGCTGGTGGTGATGATGGTGTTGGCCGAGGCGAAGTACCGCACCGGCACCACCGGCGCGTCGCGGTTTCCCACGTTGCGAATGGTGCGAAACACCGCCAGCGCCTCGCCCACCCCCGCCGAGGCCGGCGCCTGCAGCGTCGACACCGCGTAGTCCGCCGCCGGTGCGAGCGCGCGCACCGGCCCCACCACCAGCGAGTTGTTGCCTTTGTTCGATTCCACCACCGCGCCCAGGGTGTCGAGGGACACGAAGACGTAGTTGTTTCCGCTCGGCAGGCCCGCGTCGTTGCGGTCGACCACCGGCAGCGAGAAGGGCACCTCGAGCACCGTGCTGGTGGTGCTGGTCTGCGCCAGCGGCACCAGCTGCTCGGCCATCACCACGTCAGACAACAAAGACAACACACTGTCGGTCGACAGAATGACCCCCACCCGGAAGTTGCGGGCCGCGCCGCCGCCCTGGTTGCGATACCGAACCACCGCCAGGTACGGCTCGCCCAGCAGCGCCTCGCGCACCGGCACCCGGGTGACCGGGTCGATGATGGCGATGGCCTCGAGCAGCAGGTCGGCGCGGCGCACGCTGACCTGGCTGGTCGAGAAGATGACGTTGTTGCGCTCGTTCACCTCATGCACCGCGGCGCCCGGGTCGAGCTGCAGCACGTAGAAGTAGTCGCCCTGCGGCGCATCGCTGGGCATGGTGAGGGTGACGGTCTCATCGATGGCCTCGGCGCCGGTGAGCGACCGGGACGCCAGCGTGATGACCGGAAAGCCCGGCACGCCCGGGCCCACGCCACCGTCGGCGGCGAGCAGGTCGGTGGGGCCTCCGTCGGGGTACACGAAGAAGCCCGCGTCGCGCACCGAGCTGAGCATCACCCGGTACCGAATCGAGCCCGGGTTGCTCGCGCCGCGGTTGAAGTACTGCAGCCGCACCGCATCGACGCTGTCGGGGCCGCTCACCGGCACGCCGGTGATGCCGGTGGCTACCAGGTCGACGCCGTTGGTGACCGCGGTGGGAATCGAGGCGAGGTTGTTGGTCTCGCTGAACTCGGCCACCTGGTTGAGGGCGTCGGCTTCCACCAGCACGAAGAAGTCGCCGGTGGCGGGCGGCGTGGTGGTGAAGGCCTGCCCTACCACCAGCTGCGAGGTCTGCGCGGCCAGCACCGTGGGGGCGCTCTCGAAGACCACCACGTCCGAGGCGTCCTTGAAGCGGTCGGTCGAGAGGTACGCGCGCCACACCCAGGGCGAGGTGGGCGAGGTGCTGTAGTTGCGAAGCGTCGCGCGCACGTCGAACTGGAAGTCGCCCGACGGCTGCAGGAGCTGAAAGTTGGCGATGCTGACACTCTCGGTGATGAGGTCGGGCTGGGCCGGCGGCTCGAAGCGCACCAGGGTGTTGGGCACCACCGCCGGCAAGGTGCAGAAGGTCGGGTTGAGCGCGGCGCCGCAGCACTGCGACTGGGTGGTGGGCGTGCAGTTGGCGCCGATGGCCGGCGAGTTGAGCACCGCCGAGCCGCGGTTGCCGACCTGATAGCCCACGACCGCCGCTGCCTGGGTCGCCGTGTTGACCTGGGTTGGCCCATAGTGAAAAAGAAAATTGCCAGTGGCCTGCAGGGTGAGCTGAAAAGACAACACATACGGCCCCGCCACTGGAGGCAGCGTGAAGGTCTGCCGCTCGAGGTTCGCCCACTCGATGGTGACCTCGGTCGGGCTGCTCTGGGTTCGAATCTGGGCGCCGTTGCGAAGCTCGAGGTCGTCCCAGAAGGGTGAGAGGTGGTTGTTGACCTGCGCCCCGTTGGGAATGGCCACCTTCTGGAACTTGGTGCTGCACACCGTCGCAGTGGGCAGACAGAAGCTGGGCAGCGTCAGCAGCACCTGGCCATTCACGTGCACGTAGACCGTCTGGTAGCTCGCGCCTCCGATGGGGAAGACGAACGGCAGCGTCAGCGCGACGAAGCCCTCATCGGTGGTGGGGAAGGTCAGCGCCTGGGCCCCGACGAGGGGCTGGTAGGCCTGCGTGGTGCGCGAGAAGACAGGCACCTGCGCGTGCGCGACGGATGCGGTCACGACGGCAAACAGCACTCCAAGACGAGTGAGGGTCAAGCGGGTGTCTCCAGGGAATTGCAGGAACGGGTGCAACGCACGACCGGCCAAAGAAGGCGTGATGGTGGCGGAAGCGACGGCGTCTGTCGAGGGCCCGGTGAAAATCGCGTCGGTGTGCGCGCGCTTCCTACAGAGACACGGCTCGATTCGAGGGTGATGACGCCTGCGCGGTGCTGGACGAGGTCAACCTCTTCTTCGGCTCCCGGGGGTCGCGCGGGCCGCCGCCGCCACCGATGAAATGGGGCAGACTTGCACCGCCATGCGTCAGCTCGTTTGCCTCTTCGTCCTGCTCGCGGTCCCGGCCTTCGCCCAATGGCCGTCCATCGACACCCCGCTGCCGAAACAGGGCGGCGGTGAGAATGACGCCGCGCTGCTCCTCTCCATCGGCGACTACGCGTTCCTCCCGGACGTGCCCGGCGCGAAAGAGAACGCCGCCGCCTGGTACCAGCACCTCACCACCACCCGCGGCGTGCCCGCCACGCAGGTCACCTGGCTGCAAGACACCGACGCCACCCTCGAAGGCATTCAAGACGCGTTGGACGAGCTGCCGAAGAAGGTGAAGCCCGGCGGCACCCTCTGGGTCCTCTTCATCGGCCACGGCGCGCCGTCGCAGGACGGCTCCGATGGCGTGCTGGTCGGTGCCGATGCGCAGAACGTGGTGCGCTCGCTGTACGCCCGCAGCCTGCCTCGGCAGAAGCTGCTCGACGGGCTGGCCGCGGGGCCGCACGCGCGGGTCGTCGTGGTGCTCGATGCGTGCTTCTCGGGACAGTCCGGCTCGGGTCAACAGCTCGCCACCGGCACCATGCCCACGCTGCCCGAGAAGGACGCCGTGGTGAACGCGAAGAAGCCGCTGGTGCTGCTCACCGCCGGCACCAGCCGCCAGTTCGCGGGAGCGCTCCCCGGCCTCGCGCGGCCCGCGTTCAGCTACCTGGCGCTCGGCGCGTTGCGCGGCTGGGCCGACGATGACCACGACGGCTCGGTCACCGCGAACGAAGTGGTGACGTTCTCGAACGCCGTCATGAGCACCACCGTGCGAGGCCGGCAGCAGACGCCCCAGCTCAACCCACCCGAGGCCGCGAAGACGGTCCTCGGCGCGGCCGGTCGGGACCAGTCTCTGGAACTGAATCAGGTCGTCGTGTGGCTCCAGACGGGGTCCATTCCCAGGCCGATCGCCAGCAACCGCTCTCTGGCTGGTCGAGCAGCGAACCGACGTATCGAGTTCGTGATTGAGCCCTGAGTCGCCCTTCGCGCTCTACTGGAGGGTGATGACGATGACCCGCGCGGCGGTCGAGAAGAACAGCAGCACGTGCGAGCGGCGCTCGACGGTGGCGCCCATGGTGCGCTGGCTGTCGATGCGCAGCGCCTTGAAGGACTTCTGGAACTCCACGGCCTGCGCCGCGGGCACCAGCGACCGCGCGTTCCACCCGTCGAGGAAGGTGTTCAACCGGCCTGGCGTCAGCGTGCCCACCACGGTGGGGTTCTCGACGCCTGACTGGTCCATCCACGCGCGGCCCACGAGCTCGACGGTCGCGTTGCGCCCGTTCACGCCGTAGCCCACCACCTCGACCGTCTTCCCGGCCGGCAGCGTGGCGCGGACCTGCGCGAGGGCCACGTCCATCACGCGGAAGTCGTCGGGCGAGGGGTACAGCCCGGGGATCTGGTTGGGCAGGCCGCAGGCGTCGACCAGCCGGTAGCTGCCGCAGTCGCCGAAGTCGGTGGTGCCGATGGGCTTCGCGTTGAGGCAGGCGCGCGCTTCGGTGGTGCAGCGCACGGGGGGCCACACCTGGTACGGGTCCTGGGTGGTGAGCTCGACCGCGCTCACGGTGGCGACGAGCACGGCCAGCTTGTTGCGCGGGCGGCCGGCCTCGTTGACCACGAACTCGACCTTTTCCGAGTTGACGCCGGGCACCGAGAGGGCGAGCGCGAGGTCATCGAAGGCGAAGTCCACGTTCCACTCTCCAGCGGTCGAGCGGCGGCCGAGGCGAATGGTGGCGTCATCGAGCGTCGACGCCGACACCGTCGCGGTGGGCAGCGTGGCGCGCGCGCGGCCGCGATAGGTGAGGCCTCCGTTGGCGTAGACCGGAGAGACCGCCTGGGTGAGCGTCAGGCGCGTCGAGCCCGACATGCTGGTGAAGCGGGGCGCGAACCGAACGCCCGCCGTCACCGCCTGCGTCGAGCCAACCGGCGTGAGCGCGACCAGGATGCGCAGGTCGCTCAAGATGGTGTTCAGCTCGCTGCCCGAGGCGAACGACACCTCGAAGGTGCGCGGGCCCGTCAACGTCGCCGAGCCGTACGCATCGTCGGGCACGAACGAGAACACGCCGCTCAAGTTCCTGTTCGCCCGGCCGCTCGCCACCCAGCGCACCTCGTTGTTCACCAGCCGGCTCTGCAGCACCGGGTTGAACCACACCGTCAGGTTGCCGGCGGTCGCCTTGAGCTCGGCGGTCAACGCCTGGTCGTCGACGGCTGCCTCGAGGTCATCGCCCTCGATGAGCGTCTGCTCGCTTTGACCGCCACAGGCACCGACGAACATCGCGACAGCCAGGAAGCAGGAACGCATGGCGCGGCCTCTATCCGGGTACGACATCGTCTCACAAGCCCCTACGTGTATCGGAGTTGAAACGAATTGGGTTCAATGGCTTGGGAATGGTGCGAGCTGAGGGCCACGCAGCTCTCGGAGCACGAGGTTTGCGGTGGCGGTGCGCCTGGTCTCGAGGCCCGAGTCTGGCGTAGGGTGCTCGGCGATGCGCCTGCGACCGTGGCCCTTGTTCCTGATGGTGGCGTGCGGGACCGGGACCGGTGGCGCGCTCGAAACCGGTCTGCGCGACCTCGAGACGCCGGCAGTCGCAGTCCCGTCGATGCCCGCGCCGATCGAGCCGCCGCCCAACCCGTTCACCACCCCCTGTCTCGAGGTCTCGTCACCCGCTGCGTGGCCCGTCACGAAGGCCGGCTGCGGAGTGACGCGGCAATCACTCACCGTCACCAACCGCTGCCCCTTCGCGGTGCGACTCACCAGCGAGGCGAGCACGGGCCCGTTTGGGTTCGCAGCCCTTCCTTTTTCGCTCGAGGCGATGGCGAGCGGGGTGGCAACGGTTGGCTTCGAGCCTCGCGTCAGCGGTCGTTCGACGGGCTCGGTGACGCTGGTCGCCCAGGTCGGGCCTCATCGACAGCGGCTGATCATTCCCCTGATTGGCGATGCGCTCGGACCGCGGGTGGCGTCGCTCGAATACGTCGTGCCTCTGCCACCACGCCTGAGCGTGCTGCTCATCATCGACGATGACGGCGTCGTCAACGCCTCGCAGAACTTCGAGCTGGTGGGCAGGTACCTGAGCGCCAGCAGCTTCGACGTGGCAGTGAGCAACCTGACCGGCACCCTTCAATCGCCCGATGGCGTGACCCTGCTGCGCACCGACTCGCCGGAGTTTCAGGAACGGTTCGTTCGCGCCACCCGCACCTCAGCCACCACGGGCCGCCGCAGTTGTTTCGAAGCTGCCGTCGCCTTGAGGGCCCAGCGGCAGCCCGCGGGCTTCTGGGAAAAGGAGCACGCAGTCGTCTGCATCACTGACGAGGCCGACGCCTCAGACCGCCCGGGCACGGGCATGCTCGCGCTCTGGCAGACCCCGCGCGTCCAGGCGCCGTTCTCGGTCATCGCGCCGATGGGCCTTCTGGCCGAGTGCGGCGTCATCGACCCACGCTTCGACAGCCTGGTCCTCGGCACGCTCGGCCAGCGGGAAGAGCTCTGCAGGCCCGATTGGTATTCGCTGATCTTCGAACTTCAGAAGGCGTTCTTCGGCTTTCGAACGGTCATCCCTCTGAGCCCCACGCCGGGCTTGCGCACCGTGGCGTCGCTGAAGGTGTTCAGCTCGGGCGTCGAGCTCAGCCCCACCGGGCCTCGCGGCACCCACATCTGGAAGTACGATGCGGCCCTTCACGCGGTCGTGTTCGAACCGCTCTATTCCCCCGAGCCTGGCCAGCGCCTTCAGCTCACCTGGGAGACCTGCGACCCCTGAAGCGCCGGCGCTGCGTCGACCGTGCCACCTCCGTCGACCGTGCCACCTCCGTCGACCTTGCCGCCCGCGGCGACCTTGAACCGCCCCGTGACCGCCGTCAGCGCGTCGACCGACCGCTGCAGGTCCTGGGCGATGCGGGTGGTGCGGCCGGTGGCGTCCACTCCCTGTTTCACGAGGTCGGCGACGTTGCGGGCGCCCGCGACCGCCTGCTCACTCGACTGCCGCTGCTGCCGGGTGGCGACGGCGATCTGCTGCGCCGCCTCTTTGGTGCCTCGCGACAGCTCGACGATTTGTTGAAACGACGCCGAGGCCAGCTGGGCCACCTGGGTGCCCCGCTCGGACGCCTCGACGCCCTGGCGCGAACGCGTCACCGCCTGCTCGCCCGACTGCTGCACGCTCTCGACGATGCGGCCGATGTCGCGCGCCGACTGCGCCACGTTCTCGGCCAGCTTGCGCATCTCGGCGGCCACCACCGAGAACCCCCGCCCCACCTCTCCGGCCTTGGTGCCCTCGAGGGCGGCGTTCAGGGCGAGCAGGTCTGACCGGTCGGCCACCTGCTTGATGACCGCGGCGATGCGCACCACCTGCTGCAGGTCGGTGTTGAGCCGGGTGATGGAATCGGCGACCTCTTTCGACTCGGTGCGAATGTCGCCCATGCTGGTGACCATCTGCGAGACGGTGCTGCGGGCCTGGTCGACGGCCTGGTTGGTGCGCCCGGCGGACTGCTCGACGGTCTCGGTCGACCGGGTGATCATCTCGGCGGTGCGCGACAGCTCTTCGAAGGTGGCGGCGATCTGCTGCGCGTAGGCCGACTGCTGGCTGGTGACGTGTTCCTGGTCGTTGCTGGCGCCGATGAGCCCCTTCGAGGCCGCCGACAGGTTGCCCGACAGGCTCACCATCTCGCCGACCAGGCCCTTGAGGCTGCCGATCATCTCGTTCACCGAGCGGGCCATGGACTGCACTTCTTTGGCGCCGGCCACCTCGACGGTCTTCACGGTGACGTCGCCGCTGGCCAGCTCGCGCGCCACCTGGCTCACCACGCCAAGCGGCCCGGCGATGGCGCTCGAGAGCAGCAGGGCGACCACCAGCCCACCAGAGAGGGCCAACAGCAGCACCCACAGCCCGACGACCTGGTTCTCGCGCTGCTGCTCGGCGAAGCGCGCCAGCGAGAAGCGCAGCACCACGAGGGCCTCGGTGTCCTGGTCACGGGCGGAACAGCGCACCTCGAGCGTGCCGTCACGCGACGACAGACACTCGCCTCGCGCGGGCACTTCGTAGGTGTCAGACGGCAGGTCGCCGAACATGAAGAGCGCGTCACCCTTCTTCAGGTCGAGGAAGCGGCGGCCGTCCTTCACGCGCACGCGGGCGGGGTCGACCAGCACGGCGCCGGCCTGGGACAGGTCCCGGTTGGTGCGCAGGCTCTTGAAGAGCCCCGACAGCTCGTCGCGCTGCGCGAGCCCATCGCTGATGAGGCGCAGGGTGGGCGCGGCGTTGCTGGAGGCGAGCTGCCCGAGGGCCACCGCCTCACTCTGCAGGGCCTCGCTGGCCTGCTGGTTGAGCCGCGATGGAAAGTAGATGGACGCGAAGAGCGCGACAGCGACACAGGGCACCGCGACGGCGATCGCCGCCTGTACTCTCAACGACAGCCTGGCCCAGAGCGAACCCATGGTGGTCAGCGTCCCACCTTTCGGTGCTCGACAGAAACGAGAAGTCCCTGCGGGCGGTGTGGCCGGGTGATCAGCTGCGCGACGGCGTCGAGCGGGGGACCAAGGGTGACGGGACCAGGCTCTTCCTCGGACGCGCTCTGGCCCGGCTGCAGACGGGCCATCACGGCTGAGAGGTTCACGGCCCTGGTGCGGCTCGTCGGGTGACCGACGGTCGCAAGGGCGCCTCAGGGCGCTGGCGGCGGTGAGGGGCCCTGTGAGATGAATCTGGGCCATGGAGAATGAAGGGCCTGAAGGCGACTGGCTGTTCGACCGCATCGAGGGGCTGCCGTGCCGGGTGCTGCTGCCCCAGCGCTATCAGCCGGCGCAGGTGCAGTACCCGCTGGTGGTCTTTCTGCACGGCAGCGGCGAGCGCGGCGATGACGCGGTGTCGCAGCTGAAGAACGGCGCGCGGGCCTTCGAGGCGCCGGCCCTGCGCGAGCGGTTTCCCTGCATCGTGGTGGCGCCGCAGTGCGCCCGCGACGACACCTACGGCGGCAGCTGGTACGGCGGCGACAGTCGCACCCAGCAGCGGGTGGTGGCGATGGTGCGCGAGCTGTGCACGCGGCGGTCGGTCGACGCGCGGCGCGTCGTGCTGATGGGGTTCTCGATGGGGGCCATCGGCCTGTGGGACTGCCTGACGCGCCACCCGGGCCTCTTCGCGGCGGGCGTGCCCATCTCGGGAGACCTGGACGTCGAGCGCGCGAGGGACCTGCGCTCGTTTCCGCTCTGGGCCTTTCACGGTGAGCGCGACGAGCTGGTGCCCAACACCAACACCCGCGCGATGTTCGCGATGATGCAGCAGGTGGGGGGCCTCGCGAAGTACACCGAGTTTCCAGGCGTGGGCCACGACGCTTGGAAGCCTGCCTTCGAGACGAAGGAGCTGTACGAGTGGCTCTTCGCGCAGCGCCGCGCCTGACGCCGCCGGCCCTGCGGGTCCAGGTCTGCGCTCCCTGGCTGAGTGGCTCATCGACCCGCTGGAGGCTCGAGATCGCCACGTTTCAATCAGACGACCGGGTGCGCGTTCCCCCGTTCGAGGCCGTCGAACTCGAGCTCGGCGCGCTGTGGAGCCCGCCGGATCCTCCCTGACTTCGCTCCAGCCCCTCTGCTTCCGACAGGCCGACGCGCTTCGACAGGAACAGGCTGTAGGTGAGCTCTTTCACGGGGCACTGCTGCCGACGTGCCTGACGCCGCAGGGCCGCCGGCAACGAGCAGCGCGACGCATCGTTCGGGTCTTCCAGCGACACGTAGCCGCGGGGTGAGTAGCCGACGACCTTCCACCCGAAGACCGAGAGCGCGTCACTCAAGTCCGCGGTGAGCTGGTGATGCAGGGCGCGCTTCATCGACACCGGTTCGGCCGCGTCGACGTTCGACCGCCAGGCGCCATCGGCTTCGACCCAGCCGCGTTCCCGCAGGTAGGCCTCGGTGCGCGCGCGGCCCAGGCCTCCGACGTGACGCTCGAGTCGCATGGCGCGCAGCCTGCCCTGTCGCGGGCTCGACGTCGCGGTGGGGGACACGAAGGAGCGCGGTCAGCCCCTCGAAAAAGACTCGACCGGGCGGCGCAGGATGAACCTCATCCGCACCACCCGGCCGCCGTCTCTCGAACCGAAGCTCGTTTTTCAGCGGAAGGCGCTGTAGTTGCGGAAGTTGTCCTGCAGGTCCCTCGGCAGCTTCTTCGCTTCGGCGGCGCTGATGAAGCCGTCGTTGTTGGTGTCGACACGCCTGGCGTGCACCGCGACGTAGTCGGTGAAGCGGGTGATGAACTTCTCGGCCGTCACGGTGGCGTTGTCCTGCGCGCCGAAGCGGTGGTTGTCGAAGTTGTCCTTCAGGTCCTTCGCCAGGTTCTTCGACTCGGCCTTGGTCAAGAACGCGTTGCCGTCGGTGTTGGCCGAACGAACGTTGGCGCGAATGTACGAAGCAGAGGAACGGATGAAGTCGGCAACCTTGACGCTCATGGGAAGACCTTTGGGGACGGCGAGTGGTTGGAAAGAGGCGCTGATGTGCAGCAGATGCCTTCATTATCGCACCTGCACCTGCACGAGTTTCGCGGTCATTTCCGAATGATTTCGGGTGATTGAATTCTCGCGGCGTGAGGCGAACGCGTCAAGTCACTTGACGTTCGAGGAACCCGAGCAGCGCGGCGCAGAAGTCTCTCGGGTGTTCCTCGTGGGGCAAATCGCCGCCCGGCAACACCACCAGCTCGGCGCGCGGCTGGACCTGTTGGTACGCGGCGGCTTCTTTCAGCGGCGTCTGCTTCGCGACCTTTCCCCACGCCAGCAGCAGCGGGCGAGTCAACGCCGCGAGCTCGGCGCGCAGGTCATAGCTCAACCGAAAGCCGACGAACGCCGCGGGGCCAAAGCGGGCGTTGGGTTGGCGGGCGCTTTGCCAATACAGGTCGACCACCTCGTCGGTCATCATCGTCTTGTCCGCGTAGATGTCTTTGAGGAAGAACCGAATGGCGCGCTTCGAGGTGAGGGCCGAGAAGAACGAGGTGCCCGGCCCTTCCGACCGCACGAAGCGCTGCACCAGCCCGCTCACCGCGCCGCCGGGCGAGTCGAGGCGGGCGACGCCGCCGGGCCCGATGGCGCACACCGCGCGCACCCGCTCAGGCTGCCGGGCCGCCGCCGCGATGACGTAGGTGCCTCCGAGGGACGAGCCCACCAGCACCGCCGGCTCGCGCACCACCTCGGCGAGGAAGTCGCAGATGAGCTCGATGAAGAACGGGGCGGTGAATTCCAGCGGCGGGTGGCCCGACGCGCCGAACCCCAGCAGGTCGAGGCTGTAGGTGGTGAAGCGCTGCGAGAGCTCGGGCACCACCGTGCGCCATTCCATCGACCAGGCGCAGGCGTGAATCGAGTGCACCAGCAGCATCGGCGGGCCGACGCCGCGTTTCACGTAGGCCAGCTGGTGTCCCCGCCACGCGTGATGCAGGCGCTCACCGCCCAGCGGGTTGGGCAGCTGAGTCGTCTCGCTCATTGGTCAGAGGGTGCCGCAGAACCCGCTCGCCGTCGAGTCATGCGGCGCGTGGTCTTTCCCGCGGCCCGACTCACGACGGTTGGCTCGACGACGTGAACCGCTCAACGAGTCGCATCTGGAGCTGATCGCCGGGAGCGCCATGCAGCACCTCGAGGAACTCCGAGCGTTCTGCCTCGAGCCGGCCACACCATCAGCAACCGCGCGAACGGTTCGATGCTCAAACGACCATCGCTGTCGGTCGACACTTCGGACTGCGCGGCCATCTCGGGCGCGCATCGCGTCGGCTCGCCTGGCGCCAGAACAGCGTTGATCGAGATTCAAGCAGCCGCAGCAGCGCCCTGCCTGTCGACGACGCGACTACGATTCGCCGACCTGCATCACCGTGGTTCACGTGCTTGATGGTCGGGGCCGAGCAGCGGCCGCCGGCAGTACCGGGAAGACCGAACCACGTCAGGGTCGCACGCAGGTGATGAGGAGCGCCTCGCGCCCGCGGAACCGCGAACGGTTGCACCAACGAGTCAGGACGCCTGGTCCTGAGCGAGGGGCTGGGGTGCCGCGGTCGGCGGGTCCTCGACGGCTGCGGGCGGCAGCGGTTCCTTCGAGGCCTCGGTCTGTGCCACGGCCTCACCCGGTGCCACGGCCTCACCCGGTGCCACGGCGTCACTCGCGAGCGCGGGCGCGTCATCGCCTTCCGTGGGCTCATCAGGCTCGGTGGTCGATGCAGCTGACGACGGTCGGCTCGAGAACTTGAACCTCGGCCGCCACACGCCCACCACCACGTTCACGCCCGCCACCACGATGAGCAACCACAGCGCCGTGCGCTCGCCGCGCAGCAGCTCGGCCATCGCCTCTGGACTCCCGGTCCCCGCCGCGGCCTTCGCGGCCTGCTCGGCCATCTCCTTCGCGCGGCCCTGAATGGCTCCCAGCGTACCTTCGAACATCGACACGCCCGTCACGGCCTTCACCCACACCCAGGTGGCGTCGATGAAGGGTGGGTGCGCCGCGATGGCCAACAGGCCGCTCACCAGACACACGCACAGCGACGGCAACACCAACCACGTGCTCACCCGCTCGATGCTGTACCGAACCACCGCGTAGGCGGCCGGGTCGGTGGGCGCCGTGTAGACCATCACCGCGTACGCGCCGTACCCGCCCATCAACCCGATGGAGCCCAGGGTGTGCAGAATCTTGATGAACCGTTTCATCGCGGCGAGCTCTCCGGACCTGCCACGCGGCCTGAGACGTACATCGCCCCGTCGATGACCCCGCCTGTCTGTGAAGGCGGCACGGCGGCGAGCGCGAGCAGCAGGTCTGCGTTGCTCTGGAGTCGGGCTGCGCTCGACATGTTCAGAACGGTACCCGAAGGCGACGCTCCGCGCACCCTGCGGAGCTACGCCAGTGGAATCGCCGGCAGCGCCAGGCCGATGGCGATGAAGTGGCACACCGCTGCGGCGACCACGAAGGCGTGAAACACCTCGTGGTATCCGAACACCCGCGGCCAGGGGTCCGGGCGCTTGAAGGCGTAGGCCAGCGCTCCGAGGGAATAGAGCACCCCGCCGACGCCCATCCACGCCAGCACCGGGCGGCCGGCAGCGACTCCGACGGCCGGCAAATACAGCAGCGCCAGCCACCCCATGGCCAGCGCCAGCACCGCCACCAACCACTTCGGCGCGTTGACCCAGAACAGCGCGCGGGCCACGCCCAGCGCAGCGCCCAGCCAGGCGACCGTCAGCATCGCCTTCGAGGTCGACGGCGTCAGCGTGAGCGCCAGGGGCGTGTAGGTGCCCGCGATGAGCACGAAGATGGCCGAGTGGTCGAGGCGCCGCATGCGCGCTCGGGCCCGGTCGGACCAGGTGGGTCGGTGGTACAGCGCGCTCACCCCCAGCAACGTCGCCAGGCTCAGCGCGTAGATGGCGCAGCCGACCTTCGCCACAGGGCCGCTCGCCATCGCCACCAGGCCCACTCCGGCGATGAGCGCGAGGAAGAAGCCGACCTCGTGAGACACGCCCCGCAGCAGCGGCTTGAAGGGCACTGCGGTTGGGATGGTCGACATGATGGGTCGTTGTGACACGAAGTCGTCACCCGGGTGTCAGGGCCCGGCTGCTGCCCTCAGCTGCTTCGACCACCCAGCACCAGCAGCAGGTCTTGCAGCAGCTCGAGGTCGCGTTCGCTCAAGTCCATCTTGTCGAGCAATTCCTGCAACCGCGGCTGAAACCCTTCCCTCGCGCGGTCGCCACCCTTGAAAAACCCCCTCGCCTCGAGGTGTACTGTCATTGATTTCTGGAGCGCCGCCCTGGAAGCCGGTGACGCGCGAAATGCAAATTCTGTCTCGGTGCCCTCGGCCGCCGCCGAGAACAGCGCCAGGCTGACCGCGACGGCGTGGCTCAGGTTCAAGCTCTCGAAGGGCCCCGGCGTGGGCAGCCTGAACACCCTCGCGCAGCGCGCCGCCTCGTCGACCGACAACCCGGTGCGCTCGTTGCCGAACACCAGGGCGAGGCGCTCGTGCTCGGCCGGCAGCAGCACCCTCGCCCGCGAGACCGAGAGGCTCGGCGCCGCCAGCGCGTCGGCGATCTTCGAAGAGGTGCCGACCGCCAGCGCCACATCGGCCAGGGCTTCGTCGAGGGTCGGGAACACCGTCGCCTGCGCGAGCAGCGCCTCGGCGGGGTGCGCCATCTTCACCGCGTCGCGCTGGGTGACGTCGGTCAGGGGCTGCACCAGGCGCAGGCCACACCCGAAGTTTCCGCAGAGCCGGGCCACGCTGCCCACGTTGAGGGGGCCTTCGGACCGCACCAGCACCACCACCACCCGCTCGAGCACGTTCACCGGGCACCGGCCTGTGCGCAGGTGAAGGCGGTCGCCTGACAGGCAACGTGGTGACAAAAGCGCGGTGAGGCCACACTGTCTGCGTATGGCGGCGCCTGGCCCGAGGCAATCGGCTGATTCGTCCGAGACGGTGGTGACCGTCGAGGCTGTGTTTCGGCTGCATGGCTCGCGGGTGGTGCGGTGCCTTCGGTACCTCGGAGTACCCGCCACCGAGCTCGACGACGCCGTGCAGGACGTGTTCCTGGTGGTGCACCGCAAGCTGAGCGCGTTTCGTGCCGACGCCGGGCTCGAGACCTGGCTGTACGGCATCTGCGTTCGCGTCGAGGCGGGGCTGCGACGCAAGCGGCAGCGGCCCGAAGCCCCACCGGACCTGCGGGTGCCGCCGTTGCCCAGCGAGGCGCTCGAGCGAAAGCAGGCCCGGGTGGCGCTGCTGCAGGCGCTGTCGACGCTGGACGAGCACCAGCGCGTGGTGTTCGTGCTGCATGAAATCGAGCAGCAGCCGATGAAGGCCATCGCCGCGCTGCTCGAGTGCCCGTTGTTCACCGCCTATTCCCGGCTGCGCCTCGCCCGCGAACGGCTGCTGCCCCTGCTCACCGAGGTGGCGCCGTGACGACCCGCACCCCAGAAGAGCAGCGCCTCGACGCCCTGCTGGGAGTGGCCCGCGAAGACCTGCCGTCCATCGATGAACAGGACGCCCGGTGGCAGATGGTCGACGCCGCGGTGAAGGCGGGCACCGTGGTGGCGGTGGGGGTCGCGGCCAGCACCGGCGTGAGGGCGACGGCGCTTTGGCTCAAGGTGGTGCTCGGGGTGAGCGCCGCGGCGACCGTCACCGTCATGGTGGCGAAGCAGGTGGTCGAGCAGGCTCAGCAGCCGAGGGCCCCGGAGGTCCGCACGAAGCGCGGGGCGCCCGGCTCACCTCAGCCAGGGCTCGTCTTTGAGGTCGAGCGCGCGACGATTGAGCCCACGGCTGAAGCCGAGGAGCTGCGCGGGTCGACGCTCGAGGTTCCGGCGACGTCACCTGTCGATGGTGCGGCATCGACGCCGGCGGCTGCGCTCCCGCTGGGCATCGTCGCGCCGCCTGAAACGGCCGGCACCACCGACGCTCCGAAGACTGCTGCCATGCCAGAGTCCGGGAACGCCGATGGTGCGACGTCGTCGCCGACACCTTCGGCTCGCCTGTCGGTGGCCGCCTCGGGGACCAGTGGGACGAGCGTTCCGCCTGCTGCTGAGGCGACAGTCGCGGTCGCCGCGAGGGGCACCTCGTCCAGCGTTCCCGCGCTTCCGACCAACGCGGTCGTCGCGCCAGGAGGCACGGGGACGCCATCGCCGACGCTTCCTCAACCTGCGAACGCGGCCGTCGCCACGACTGGAAGCCGAGGGGCGACATTGCAGACGCTTCCGCTCCGCGCCAACGCAGCGGTCGCCGCGACAGCAGGCACCGCGACGCCATCGCCGACGCTTCCTCCACCTGCGAACGTGGCACTCGCCACGACAGGGCGCAGCGGGACGACCGACGGGGCGACATCGCAGACGCTTCCTCCCCGGGTGGATGCCGCGACGGGAAGCAGCGGGCTGACGGCCCCACCGTCCACTGGAGCTCGCGACGACTCCCTGAAATCACCCGGCGCCGCGCCTTTGCCCTCCCGAGGGACTGGGGCCTCGCCTGCGGCACGCGCGCCACCTCAGCTGTTGCCCGCAGAAGGGCCTGCGGTCAGCCAGGCCCACCCCACCGAGGACCTGGCCGCCGAGGCGGTGCTGATCAACGACGCGCACCTGCTGCTCACCGTCGACCCTCAGCGCACCCTCACCCGCTGCGCCGAGCACCAGCGTCGCTGGCCCACCGGAGCGCTCGCGCTCGAGCGCGAGGTGCTGATCATCGAGGCCCTCACCGCGCTCGGTCGAAAGGCCGAAGCCCAGGCCCACGCGGCGACCTTTGCCGCGCAGAACCCCACGTCGATTCACCTGCCGCGCGTTCGGGCCCTGACGAACGAGCGGCCGTGAGCGGCACTCATCGAAGCGGACCATCGGGCGCGGGCACCGAGATGACCTTGCGACCGGCGCAAATCACGAGCTTTGCGCATCGGCGGTCTGTGACACGGCGGTCTGCGAAAGGGCCATCTGCAGATCGTCGAGGGCGCTGACCGCGTCGAAGACGACGTTCTCGCCGATGACCGGAATCGGTCTTACCCAGCAGCTGCGTACCGGCCCCCTCCGATTCGCGCGCGAAACACTTCGAGCAGCTCGCTCCGAATCAAGCCGAACTCTCGAGTGGAAATCTCGATGAGACGCTGAAGGTGCTCAAGATTGGAAGCGCCAGCAGCTCGCGACCGGTGGCGTGGTGCTCGACCGTCAGCTCGCCGCTCGACGTTGAGCGCCCGTGCGACGCAAGCGGCAGCGGCGCCACCGGACCTGCGGGTGCCGCTGCGCAGGTCCGCCGTGGACTGCGCTGGTCCGCGGCCTGGCCCTTGACAGCCCGTTGAAGAAAAGCGCTCCGGTCGCCAGAACGCCGATCTCCTTCGCCGGGCAGCGTCAGAGGCCCTGGAAATACCGACAAGTATTCCTGCGGGCCTCTTCCTTGCGCG
>VYLD01000034.1_pt1 | contig 86911 bp, 79 predicted proteins | sample 5114401 | NCBI WGS metagenome assembly VYLD01 (sample SAMN12291783, study PRJNA351875) | freshwater metagenome | isolation source: freshwater lake | place: USA: Michigan, Gull Lake | collected 2013-08-08 | reverse complement strand
GCGCACACGTCATCGCCCGCACCCAGGTCAACGGGAACTACCACGAACCCAGAGCCCTCAAACCCACCGCAAAAGCCCTCGCAAGACGATTCGCCGCCGTAAGGTGACAGCGGCCAGGCTTGAGGGGATCTGTATCCGTGCGACGCTGCCGGACGTAGCTGTGGAGTCCCGCTGAACGGAGCCTGTCCATGTCGCGCCTTTCCCGCCTCGCCGTTATCGCCAGCCTGATCCTCGCCAGCTGTTCACCAGGGGGCTCGGCGACCGCAGAGCCTCCTGTTCAGTCGGGCCCGGACAGCGGTCGGCGCGAGGTCGCGCTCTTCGCCGGAGGCTGCTTCTGGTCTGTTGAGGCGAACTTCGAACGCATCCCGGGCGTTGTTTCTGCGGTTTCGGGCTTTGCGGGCGGCCGGGTGGCCAATCCGACATATGATGAGGTCGTGCGCGGCGGAACCGGCCATCTCGAGGCTGTCCAGGTGACTTTCGATCCGGCCCGGATCACCTATCGCCAACTGGTCGACCGCTTCTGGCGAACCATCGATCCCACGGATCCGGACGGCCAGTTCTGTGATCAGGGCGCTGTGTACGCCACGGCAGTCTTCGCCACGGCAGCGCAACGACAGGTCGCCGAGGCCTCTCGGGCGGCTGCCTCTGCGATCATCGGAGAGCGGCGTTTCGTCACGCCGGTCCGCGACATCGCTCGATTCTGGCCTGCCGAAGCCTACCATCAGGACTTCGCGCGGCTGAACCCGGTCCGGTACGGCGGATACAGCCGCTTTTGTGGTCGTGAGGCGCGCTTGAGGGCTGTCTGGGGCTGACCGACCACTGTGGCGCCTGCGTCACCGTCCCGTGCTGTCACACGGCTGTCACATCACTGTCGTCCCTCGTTCCAACACGCGGCTTAGAGGAAGCGTGATTTCGGCGGTGGGCGCTTTCCCGCCGCCCTTGCCGCGCACCGGGCGCTGACTCGCACAAACTGGGGATAGACAGATATGAACTCTCGCACTCGCGTGCTTTGGGCCTCCACCGCCCTGGTCAGCGGCCTCTTCGTCGCCGGCGCCGCCTCCGCCCAGTCCTCGGGCACCGACGCCGCCGAAGGCGTGGTCATCGAGGAAGTCGTGGTCACCGGCCAGCGCGGCCCGCGCTCCATCTCGGGTGCCGCGGTCGCCCAGACGGTCGAAAAGACCCGCTCGACGATCACCCAGGAGTACATCTCCCGTCAGCAGCCCGGTCAGTCGATCATCCAGACCCTGAACAACGTTCCGGGCCTGAACGTCACCAACAACGATCCCTTCGGCAACTCGGGCTCGAACATCCGTCTGCGCGGCTTCGACGGCAACCGCGTCTCGCTGACCTTCGACGGCATTCCGCTGAACGACACCGGCAACTACGCCGTCTTCTCGAACCAGCAGCTGGACTCCGAACTGGTCGAGCGCGCCTCGGTCAACCAGGGCTCGACCGACTCCGACAGCCCGACGGCCTCGGCCACCGGCGGTACTATCGCCTACACCACGTCGCGCCCGCGCCGCGAGCGCACGGCGCAGATCGTGTCCTCGGTCGGCAGCTTCAACTACGGCCGCGTCTTTGGCCGCTTCGACACCGGTGAGTTCGGTCCCTGGGGCACCACCGCCTTCCTGTCGGCCTCCTACACCAACTACGACAAGTGGAAGGGCCCGGGCGACCTCGAGAAGAAGCAGTACAACGGCCGCCTGTTCCAGGACCTGGGCGATGGCGACTTCGCCAGCCTGTCGTTCAACTGGAACGAAAACCGCAACGCTTTCTACAACAACTTCAATAACCTGACGACGTTCAATCTCGGCGTCACTCCCGAGAACGACATCGCCTGCTTCCGTCCGGCCCCGGGCAACGGAACAGTCCAGAACGAAGCGACTGGCTCCACGATCATCACCTACTTCGGTGGCATCTCGGCCGGCAGCTGCACCAACGATCACCGCACCCGGATCAACCCGTCCAACACCGGCAACATCCGTGGTCAGTTCCGCTACAGCCTGACCGACAACCTGGTCCTGACGGTCGACCCGTCGTTCCAGTACGTCATGGCCAACGGCGGCGGCTATACTCTGGTGGGCGAGCGTGACGACCGCCTCGACCAGAACGGCACCAACAACGCCGCCGTCACCACCGCCGCCCAGTGCGCGGCCATCCTGAACACCGGTTTCGACCTGAACGGTGACGGCGACAGCTGCGACAACGTCGGTCTCTACACCCCGTCCAACACCAACACCCGTCGTTACGGCGTGATCAGCTCGCTGCTGTGGGACATCAACGACAACCATCGCGTTCGCGTCTCCTATGCCAACGACTACGGCCGTCACCGCCAGACGGGTGAAGCCAGCCGTTACAACGCTGACGGCTCGGTGCCGGAAGTGTTCGCCGGCGAAAACACCTGGGGCGACGAAAGCCTGCGCGTCGCCGGCCGCGACGGCTACTATTTCCGCAGCCGTGACCGCTTCTCGATCGCCCTGCTGAACCAGATCTCGGCCGAGTATCGCGGTCAGTTCTTCGACGACGCCCTGACGGTCCGCCTCGGGGTCCGCGCGCCCTTCTTCACGCGTGAGCTGAACCAGTTCTGCTTCTCGCAGAACGGCACCTCGACTGTCCGCTGCACCTCCGAGCCGATTGCCTCGACGCTCGCGAACGGAAACGTCACCTTCGCCTCGACGGGCACGACCCAGTTCATTCGTCCCTTCTCGCAGGAAGTGAAGTACGACGACATCCTCCCGGACGTCGGCCTGTCCTACCGCTTCCTCGACAACAACTCGGTCTACGTGAACTACGCCGAAGGCCTGTCGGTGCCGCGGACCGACAACCTGTATCAGCCGGTGCGCAACGCTGCGGGCGGTCTGGACTTCACCACGGTGCAGCCGGAAACGACCCAGTCCTGGGACGTCGGCTATCGCTACACCTCGTCCAGCCTGATCGCTTCGGCGGCCTTCTGGTACACGACCTTCGACAACCGCATCGTCTCCTCGTTCGACAACGACCCGACCTCGCCGACCTTCAACCTGTCGGTCGACCGCAACCTGGGTTCGGTGGAACAGCGGGGCTTTGACGGCTCGGTCGAGTGGCTGGTGACCGACAATATCTCGCTCTATGCCGCCGCGTCGTACAATGACTCGGAAGTCCAGACGAACGTTCCGCTGTCGGCCACGACCTTCCTGCCGACCGCTGGCAAGACCATCGTCGAGACCCCGGAGTGGACCTTCAACCTGCGCGGCCAGTGGGCCATCACCGACAACTGGACGGTCGGCCTGCAGGGCAAGTACGTGGATGAGCGCTTCACCACCGACGTCAACGACGAGACGGTTCCGTCCTACACGGTCGTCGACTTCGACAGCCGCTACGACCTGACCGACACCTTCGGCATCCGCAACGCCTTCGTGCAGTTCAACGTCACCAACGTCCTGGACGAAGAGTATCCGGCCTCGATCTCGTCGGGTAACAACGCCACGACCATCGACGTGGACCCGACGGCTGCCGTCGTGCTCCGCACGGGCCAGCTGCGCACCTTCTCGCTGGGCGCGCCGCGGACCTTCATCCTGACGCTCGGCACGACTTTCTAAGTCGTCCGTCCGCTGGAGCGAGACAGGGGCGGTCCTTCGGGACCGCCCCTTTTTCTTTGCGCTCGTCGTCGTCGTTGCGCATTGCAGTCCGGGGCCGCCCTGACTATCTGGCGCGATCCGCCGTCCAGGAGCCCGCCGCATCCATGACCGCCCGTCCCATCCCCGCCGAATGGTCGCCGCACAGGGCGATGTGGGTCGGTTGGCCCAGCCACGGCGAACTGTGGGAGGATAACCTCGAGCCCGCCCAGGCCGAGGTCGAGGCTCTCGTGCGCGCGCTCGCTGGCCCCGGCCGCGAACAGGTCAGACTTATGGTCGGAAAGCCGGAGGCCCTCGCCGACGCCCGCGCGCGGTTCAAGGAGGTCGACGGCGTCGAGATCATCGACGGTCGCTTCGGTGACATCTGGCTCAGGGACACGGGACCCATCTTCGGGTCAGGCTCGGGGCGAGCGGCGGCGTTCCGGTTCAACGGTTGGGGCGGCAAGTACGAACTCGAGCACGACGATACCGTGGCCGCGCAGATCGGTGCCGCGTCCGGCGTTCCGCTGGACCGCCACGATTTCATCCTGGAGGGCGGGGCGCTCGACCATGACGGTTCAGGCACGATCCTGACGACGCGACAGTGCCTGCTGAACCCCAACCGTAACCCCGGCTGGACCGCTGCGGTCGCTGAACAGGCGCTGGCCGAGGCGCTGGGTGCCCGCAAGCTTCTGTGGCTCGGCGACGGGCTGCTGAACGACCATACCGACGGCCATGTCGACAACCTGGCCCGTTTCGTCGCGCCGGGTGTGGTGGCCTGCCCGGTCGGCTGGGGCCGCAGAGATCCGAACCACGAGGTCTATGACGCTGTCGCCCAGACTCTTTCGAGCCTGACCGACACCGAAGGCAGACCCGTCCAGCTGCTGCGCCTGCCATCGCCCGGTCTTGTCCTGGACGAAGACGAGCGGCCGATCCCGGCGAGCCACATGAACTTCCTGATCGCGAACGGAGCCGTGATCGTCCCGACCTATGGCGACGAAGCGGCTGCGCGGCTGGCCTGCGAGGGACTGGCGACCGTCTTTCCCGATCGGGACATCATCGCCCTGCCGTCCATCGCCATTCTGACCGGCGGCGGATCCTTCCACTGCATCTCCCAGCAGGAGCCTGCCTGATGGCCCGAACGATCAGCGTCGCCGCGATCCAGACCGCCTATGGCGATGACCTGGGCGCCAACATCGAAACCACCATCGGCTTCATCCGGGAGGCCGCGGCCAAGGGTGCACAGGTCATCCTGCCGAGCGAACTGTTCCAGGGCCCCTATTTCTGCGTCAGCCAGGAGGAACGCTGGTTCGAAACCGCCTATCCGTGGGCGGAGCATCCATGCGTGACGGCTCTTCAGCCAGTCGCGGCCGAGCTGGGCGTCGCCATTCCCGTCTCGATCTTCGAGCGGGAAGGGCCACACTACTTCAACAGCCTGGTCATGCTAGATGCCGATGGTCGCCCGCTCGGCGTCTATCGCAAGAGCCACATCCCCGACGGCCCCGGCTATCAGGAGAAGTACTATTTCCGGCCCGGCGATACGGGCTTCAAGGTCTGGAACACGCGCTTTGGTCGGATCGGCGTCGGGATCTGCTGGGACCAGTGGTACCCGGAGACGGCGCGGGCGATGATGCTGCAGGGTGCCGAGATCCTCATGTATCCGACCGCCATTGGCTCAGAGCCCCACGACAAGGAGCTGGACACCGCCGATCCCTGGCGGCGCGCCATGCAGGGCCATGCGGTTTCCAATGTGGTGCCCGTGGTCGGTGCCAACCGTATCGGCCATGAGCGCGTGACGGACGCGGGCCAGGTCTTCTACGGATCATCCTTCATCGCCGATCATCGTGGGGATCTGGTTGAAAGTCTGGGTCGCGATGAGGAAGGCGTTCTGGTCCACGCCTTTGACCTCGACTACATCGACCGTCACCGCGCCGCCTGGGGGTTTTTCCGGGACCGGAGGACCGACCTGTATGGTGGCCTTGTCGCCCCGCGCCCGGCCTGAATCGACGCCTGATAAGGCCTCAGGGCAGGGCGATCGCCAGCGCTGACCGCTCTGCGGCGCAGGCGGGACTGGTCCGGGCTGCCGCCCGCGCTACAGCCATTTCAGCGCGAGCGGCTGCGGCGTCGGTCTCGAAGGCGGGCGTGGCCAGAATGGCCTTAGCCACTCCGCCGCCCAGAGCGGCACCGTCTGTGACATCGCTGGGATAGTGCATGGCGCACACCATGCGGCTTATCGCGATCTGGTGACCGATCTCCCGGACCTCGTCCGAGCGATCCGGGACAAGGGCGGCCATCACCTCGCCATAGGCGGCTCCGACCGAGGCACTGCCCGAAGGATGCGATGGCGTGGCCCGCTGCGCGGCCGTGACCACCTGGCAGGAACGCCGCTCGGGGTCGTCGCCGACGGGCCGGGCGCGCATGGCCCGTGCCTTGGCCAGCTCCGCGGCCTCATTGGCGTCGTGCAGCACCCGCGTGAGGATAGCGACCAGGCGGGGGGCCTCGGCCGCCTCGATCCTGAAACCCAGGGCGCAGTCGAAGTGGGCCAGGGCGAGCGCGGGCCGAAGCTCGGCATGGCGGGTCGCCAGAAGCCACCGGTCGGTGTCTTCCAGTGCGGTCAGTCGCGCCGAGGCCGTTCGATCGGCCAACTCCGCCGCCGATCCCGGTGCCGGCGGGGCCGGCACAGCGGCTGCGAGGGTTATGACTGTTTCGTGCGCGAGGTAGCCAGATGGCGCGGCCGTCGTGTCCTGCACAGACCTCGCTTCAGCAGACGCGCCCGTGGAAACAAGCACCAGCCCGGCGACCAGCGCGACGAGCGCTGCGGCCTTCATCCCCCTGCGCTCCAGCTCAGCTGGACCGACGTCATGCCGTCGGGCGTCGGTGCGGCAACCACCTGCAGGCTGCTTTGGGCCCTGGCCGCTCCATAGGCCCGGGCGTCGCCCTGGTTCATCGCCATGACAGACGAAAGTCCGGCCCTCTCAGCCTGGCTTCGATGGAATTCGATCACCGCCTCGGGGTCGGCGTTGGTCAGATAGGTCGCCAGGCCGCCGGGACCGTCAGGCCCTGCCGCCACGATGGGATCGCCCTGAAGCGTCGCCCCGGGGTAGAGCGCCGCGAAGTCCGGTGCCCCCGCGACGATCGGCTGTGTCTCGGTCGTGGGCGCACGAGCGGGCGCGGGGGCGGTCTCCGTCCGCGCCGTGCTGGCAGGCGGGGCGGGCTCAGCCACCGGTGCGGCGGTGTCGCCGCCCTTGCAGGCGGCCACGGCGGTGATCACGGCCGCAAAGGCCGCAGTCGCCCACAAACGCTTCATCCCACTGTCGTCCTGTCGACGTCTTGTTTGGGGCAACGTGGCCCATCCCGGTGGCGCCAGCAAGGCACCGTGCCGGATCAGTCGAAGATGTCGAAGATGCTGTCGAGCTTCTTCTTCTTCCTGTAGCGGTAGTCGTCCTCCCGATAGCGCGGCTGGTCGCGATAGCCGTACTGGGGCGGCGGCTGGGGGTGCTGGGGCTGGCCCCAAGGCGCGGGCTGGGGAGCCTGCGGTGGCGGCGCGTACGCCGCCTGGGGCGGTGCGACCGGCGCGGCCGGCGCGGCGGGCGCTGCCGTGCTCGCCGCCTGCTCCATCAGCTTTTCCAGTTCGCCGCGATCCAGCCAGACGCCCCGGCACGTCGGACACATGTCGAACTGCACGCCACCCCGATCCAGGGTCTGCATCTGGGCATTGTCGTTAGGGCACATCAGGAGCGGCATGGGCTGTCTCTCGCTGCGAGGGTCAGCCATGAAGGTGAGGCCTTTGCCACGCCCGCGCAACCGGGCGGGGCGTCGCGCCCCACCCAGGCCACGCCGTTGGACATGCCGCTTCGGTCGATCAGCCTTCGGCCAGGACGATCAGCCGGTCCTCGGGCAGGAATTCCAGCACCTCGGACTTGTCCGGGTTGACCACCACGCCGCCCATGTTGCGGTCGTCGGCCCCATCCTCGTCGCGCTTGCGGCGATAGCCGATCGCGGTCTCGCCGCGCCGGCGGGCCGCTTCCATCAGGGTGTAGCCGCTGACCGGTCCCGACAGGTCCACATAGTCGCCGATGGGGCGCATGTAGATCTCCGAACCGTCCTCATCCAGCAGATCGCCGAAGATGTCGGACAGGTACTCGTTCTCCGAGGCCTGGGCGAGCATCAGGCTGACCAGCTTGTTGGACACCACGAAGTCGTCGGCGCGGGTGACCTCGGCCAGTTCGCGGTTGCGGATGTCGATCATCTCCGAGACCACGCTGATGTGGATGCCCAGCCGCTCGGACAGTTTGCGCAGGTGCAGCAGCGTGATCAGGGTGCGGGTATCGGCCGACTGAGCCTCCATGGTGTCGGAATAGCCCAGCACCATGATCGAATCGTAGGACGCCGGGTCCAGCGCCTCGATCGAGGCTGCGTGGCCTGTATCGGTAACCTTCGCCTCGAGCTTCATGTTCCTGGACCCGAGAGGCATCGAGGCGATCTCTTCGGCGAAGCCAGGCGTGTCGCCCGCGATCGTCAGCAGCGAGCCGGGGCGGACGTACTTGGACAGCTCATGGGCGATCATGGCCCCGCGCCGGTTCCAGCCGATGATCAGGGTGCGCTCGGCCTTCCTGCGAACGGCCTTGGGCGCACGGATGGCGGAGCTGTCGATCAGGGCCTCGTCCGGCGTGGTCAGGCGGATGGACGCGTCATCCTCGGCGATGATGATGGCGCGGCACCCTTCACCGATGACCTCGTCCATAGGCGGGTTCATCCGGGTGCGGCCGTCTGGATAGCGCAGACCGATCAGGGCTGAGTCGCGGTAGCCCATGATGGCGTCGCCATAGGTCTTGCCCACCAGCTCCTGCAGCTCGGTCGTGTAGATTTCGCAGCCGTCGAAATCGAGCAGTTCCGAATAGACCGCGCTGAGGCCCGCCTGACGGCTGGACTGCACGACGATGCGCGAGATCAGGTCGTCGGCCAGCACCAGCTGGACCTCGTCGCCGCCCACGATGCGCGCCACCTCGGCGTTCTCGGAGTCCCTAAGTTCGGCGGCGATCAGGTAGCGCTCCTCGCGCCGCTTGGGATCATTGGTCAGGGCCAGGACCGTCTTGATCACCTGGCTGTCGGGATCCTCGGTTCCCTCCGGCGACACCACGATGATGGAACGGCAGGCCTGGGGATTGACGATGGCCAGGTCGAACAGGTCCGTCGGATCGCCTGAGCGGCAGATGATCTGGGTGTTCTTGAGATCGGCGACCTTGTCGGCGATCTCGTCCTCCATCTCGACCTTGTCCTTGTTGGCCATGATCACGATGCGCGGATTCTTCCGGCTCTCGTTGGCGATCACCAGTTCGGAGATGATGTCGAAGACAGAGGCTGACCAGTTCAGGATGATGGTGTGGTCGGTCTCCAGCACGCGGGAGCGGCCCTTGCGCGCCTCCTCGATCTTGGAGTCCAGGCCGGCCGAAATGACCGAAATCAGGGCCGAGAACACCAGGATGCCCATCGCCGTGACGAACAGGTTCAGTCCGCGGAAGGCCCAGCCGGCGTCACCCGCCACTGTGCCGGCGTCGGTGGTGCGCATCAGCGACTGCCACAGGGCCTCGATAAAGCTCCACCCGCCATCCGGCCCCCAGCGCGTGAGGGTCAGGACCGTGGCCGCGAACAGGATGGTGATCAGTGTAACGAGGCCCAGCCAGCCGACCAGGGCCATCGCCCCGCCCGACATCGACTTGTCGAATCCGTACTTCAGGCGTTCGCCCAGGCTGGCGTCGCCCATCTGGCGGTCCTTGATGGTGTTTGGTTTGGCGGCGCCCGCGCCCTTTGCGGTGCGCGCGGCATTGGCGCGAGTCAGTGAGCCCATGGTGTGGCAGTCGGTCCCCGATACGTCGCCGGTCCCCCTGACCGGCGTTCCTCCGTGGACGAAGAGAAATGGTCGTTCCACAGGGATCGCTGTCGTCAATAGTGATCTCTGATCACCTTGGGAAGCTGACGGTTTCCGACTAAAGCACCCTGATCCCCAACCGCTGCCGCGAGGGTCGTCATGCGCTATCTGCACACCATGGTCCGCGTCAGGGACCTGGACGCGTCGCTCCGCTTCTGGACCGACCTTCTGGGTCTTCAGGAGGTCCGCCGTCTGGAGAATGAGCAGGGCCGCTTCACCCTCGTGTTCCTGGCTGCGCCCAGGGACCTCGACCGGTCCGCGGCCGAGCGCGCCCCGGAGGTCGAACTGACCTACAACTGGGACCCGGAGGACTACACCGGCGGTCGCAACTTCGGCCACCTGGCCTACAAGTTCGACAACATCTACGCGGCCTGTCAGCGGTTGATGGACGGAGGCGTGGTGATCAACCGCCCCCCGCGCGACGGGCGCATGGCCTTCGTCCGTTCCCCGGACGGCATTTCCATCGAGCTGCTGCAGGAGGGTGATCCCTTGCCCCCGGCCGAGCCCTGGGCGTCCATGCCCAATACCGGTAGCTGGTAGGCGTCTTCAGCGGCCGTAGGCGACCCGGTGCAACGTCCATCCGGCCGCCGCGCCGGGGATGGCCAGCGTTGCAGCCAGCGCCCATGGTTCCCAGGCCGGAGCCGGTTCGCCCATCGCCAGAATGATGACGGCTCCTGCGACCGTGCAAAGTGTCCCACCCGCAATAACGGCGTCACGCCGAGTCGTCCGCCCAATCCGGACCAGCACCAGCCACACAGGCGTGCCGATCACCACCAGCCCGACGAGATAGACGACGAAAGCATAGATCGTTGCGACGGGCAGAACCCAGGCTCCACGCAGGACCTCGCTCCACCCGAATTCATTGGTCAGCGAGGCGTAGGTGCTGACGGCAGCGAAGCCGATGGTGACGACGACGGCGCCTGTGAATGCCGCCAATGGATAGGCCAGCGCGACTGCGCCCCATCCTCGCAATTTCATCATCCGCCCCTCCCAAGGCTCTTCATTACGCCAGACGACGCTTTTGGCTGGCCAGGGTCAAGTGGGCCAATGCTGACGCTTTGGATCGGCCGAACGCGTGACGCGGGCGAGTCCGCCGCCTATGTTCGCGGCCATGTCCGACGTCGCCGCGCCCGAAGCCCCCGAGAGCCCATCCGCACAGACCGGCTCCCCGATCCGGCTGTGGCTGATCGACGCCTCGGCCTACATCTTCCGCGCTTACCACGCGCTTCCGCCGCTCACGCGCAAGTCCGACGGGCTGCCGGTCGGCGCCGTGCAGGGCTACTGCAACATGCTCTGGAAGCTCCTGAAGGACATGAAGGGCGCCGACGGCCCGACGCACCTGGCCGCCATCTTTGACCATTCGGAAAAGACGTTCCGCAACGACCTCTACGACCAGTACAAGGCCAACCGCTCGGCCCCGCCCGAGGACCTCATCCCCCAGTTCCCTCTGGTGCGCGATGCCACGCGCGCTTTCGGCGTTCATTGCGTCGAACTGCCCGGCTTTGAGGCCGACGACCTGATCGCCACCTATGCCTGCAAGGCCCGGGACGCGGGCGGCGAATGCGTGATCGTCTCGTCCGACAAGGACCTGATGCAGCTGATCGGGCCGTCGGTCGTCATGTGGGACCCGATGAAGGACCGTCGCCTGGCCGAAGAGGCGGTAATGGAGAAGTTCGGGGTTACCCCGGACAAGATGATCGACCTTCAGGCTCTGATCGGCGACAGCGTCGACAACGTGCCGGGTGCGCCGGGAATCGGCCCCAAGACCGCCGCCCAGCTACTGGATGAATACGGCGACCTCGACACGCTTCTGGAGCGGGCAGGGGAGATCAAGCAGCCCAAGCGCCGCGAGACCCTGATCGAGCACCGTGAGCAGATCCTGCTGAGCCGCCAGCTGGTTCGCCTGACCTGCGACGCGCCTGCGCCAGAGCCGGTCGAGGACTTCGTTGTGCGCGATCCCGATCCGGCGACCCTGTCGGCCTTCCTCGAGTTGATGGAATTCCGCTCGCTGGCCCGGCGGGTTGGCGACGGCAAGCTGGACGGTCATGACGGCTCGGCCTTTGCCCCGCCGCGTCCCGCCGCCCCCCTGACCGCGCCGGTGATCTCGCCCCGCTATGCGCCACAGGCCGTGTCCGAAACGGTCGAGACCCAGACGTTCGACCACGACGCCTATCGCTGCATCCAGACGCTGGAGGACTTCGACGCCTTCCTTGCGCGCGCGACAGAGGCGGGTATCGTCGGCTTCGACACAGAGACCGATGCCCTGTCCGCCACCCACGCCGGCCTGTGCGGGGTGTCGCTGGCCATCGGGCCGAATGACGCCTGCTACATCCCCCTGACCCATGAACACCCTCCGCTGGAAAGCAGCGGCGGACTGGACTTCGGCGGCGAGGCCGACGCGCGAGAGCCTCTGACCCAGTTGGACAAGCCCACGGTTCTGGCGCGGCTCAAGACTGTGCTGGAAGACCCCGCTGTCCTGAAGGTGGTCCAGAACGGCAAGTACGACCTGGCCGTCATGGCCCGGCGCGGCATCCGCGTAGCGCCGATCGACGACACCATGCTGATCTCCTACGTGCTGGAGGGCGGGCTGCACGGTCACGGCATGGACGAGCTCAGCCGGCTCCACCTCGGCCATGACCCGATCCCGTTCAAGCAGGTCGCCGGGACGGGCAAGGCCCAGAAATCCTTCAAGCACGTCGAGCTGAAGCCCGCGACGGCCTACGCCGCCGAGGACGCCGACGTGACGCTGCGGCTCTGGCGCATCCTCAAGCCCCGGCTGGCGGCGGAGGGGTTGGCGACCGTCTATGAGACGCTGGAGCGCGGCATGCCCGCCGTCCTGGCCGACATGGAACTGGCAGGTGTCCGGATCGATCCCGACCGCCTGCGCCGTCTGTCGTCGGAGTTCGGGTTGAAGATGGCCGAGCTTGAGGCCCGCGCCCATGAGATCGCCGGCCGCCCTTTCAACATCGGCAGCCCCAAGCAGATCGGCGACATCCTGTTTGGCGAGATGAACCTGCCCGGCGGCAAGAAGACCGCCACCGGCCAATGGGGCACCGACGCCAGCGTGCTGGAAGAGCTGGCCCTGACGCACGACCTGCCGCGTGCCATTCTGGACTGGCGACAGCTGTCCAAGCTGAAGGGCACCTACACCGACGCCCTGGTCGCCGCCGCCGATCCCGCTACCGACCGGGTGCACACCTCCTACCAGCTGGCGGCCGCCACGACGGGACGCCTGGCCTCGTCGGACCCCAACCTCCAGAACATCCCGATCCGCACCGAAACGGGTCGCCAGATCCGTCAGGCCTTCATCGCGCGTGACGGCCACGTCCTGATCAGCGCCGACTACAGCCAGATCGAGCTGCGGCTGCTGGCCCACATCGGCGACATCCCCGAGCTGAAGCGCGCCTTCAAGGCCGGCATCGACATCCACACGGCGACCGCGTCGGAGATGTTCGGCGTGCCTGTCGAGCAGATGGACCCGGAGACGCGCCGTCGTGCCAAAGCCATCAACTTCGGCATCGTCTACGGCATCTCCGCTTTCGGCTTAGCCGCCCAGCTGGGCATCGACCAAAGCGAGGCCGGGGCCTACATCAAGACCTACTTCGAACGCTTCCCGGGCATCCGCGCCTATATGGACAAGACCCGGGCCGAGGTCCGCGAACGGGGCTACGTGTCGACCGTCTTCGGACGCAAGATCCACATCCCGGCCATCCACTCCAAGTCCGGGGCCGAGCGCCAGTTCGGCGAGCGGGCCGCCATCAACGCCCCGATCCAGGGTGCCGCCGCCGACATCATCCGTCGCGCCATGATCCGCATGCCCGTTGCTCTGTGCCAGGCCGGTCTTGCGACCCGCATGCTGCTCCAGGTCCACGACGAACTGGTGTTCGAAGCGCCTGAAGCCGAGGCCAACCGCGCCATCGCCCTGATCCGCAAGGTCATGGAAGGTGCCGCAGAGCCCGCAGTGGCCCTAACGGTCCCCCTGGTCGTCGACGCGCGCGCGGCGAAGAACTGGGACGAGGCGCACTAGGGCCTCAGGCCGCCAGCCCCGCTGCTTTCATCAGGGATTTCAGCGGCCCGATCTGCTCCGGCGAGGCGGTCAGGGCGGCTCGGGCCTCGGGCGCGCGGAACAGCTTGATGGCCTCGGCCTTGGCACGGTCCGCGGCCGGGCCCAACGGCGCGGTCTCGCCGGCGGCGAGACGCAGCAGGGCGGCCAGTTTCTGGGCCGGGGGGGCCGGGGCGCGGGCCAACTGGGCGGTCAGCTTGGCCTCGGCCTCCACCACTCCGCCGACATGGCCGATGGCGCCGTTGATCTGTTCGGTGTCGTTTTCGGACAGGGCCGCCGCGCGTACCGAGCGGTTCAGCACCGCCAGGGACTGGAGCTTCCTGGCCGCCGTCTGGGTCGCTGTGCGCATCTCCTGCTCGAACCGAAGGGAGGTCACGCAGGCCGCCAGCCAGCCCGCCGCGGATCGTTTGTTGGCGATGCCGGTCACGTTCTCGCACAGGCGGGTGAGTTGCTCGGCCTCGCACAGCACGGTCTCGCACGGATCGACGTAGGCCTGAACGAAGTCGGCGGTGACCAGCGCCTTGGAGCGCTCGGTGAAGGCGTTCTGCACCTCCTCTAGCGTCAGCAGCCGCCCCGCCGTCGCCGTCAGCGACATGGCCAGGGTGCGCAGAATATCGATCTCGCCATGCGGATCGCTGGGTCGAAGGCGGCGCGGCCCCATCAGTTCGCGCAAGACCATGCGGGCGAGCGACGCCGACAGGATCGGATACTCGCCGGCCTCCAGCCGGACCCCCAGACGGGCGGCCGGGCCATCCACTGCGGGCATCAACAGGGCCATCTTCGGGTCCATCCGGACCAGGGCCTCGATCTCGCGCGGGGCGACCATGCGGACCACCGCCGCCAGGCTGCCGCCCTGGTCCAGCGCCGGGCCCAGGATTTCGGACAGGTTCGTCCTCGACGCCATCATCTCGCACAGGATCTGTTCGATCCCGACCATGACCAGGGCGCGCGGCGGCCCCTCCGCCGGGGCCCGGTCGGCCAGGTCCATCAGGCGTTCCAGCCGGGGGCGGGCACCGCGTACCCCGACGAGCGCGCCCGAGATCACACCGCCCATGACGAAGGCGCGATCCGCCGATCCCGCCAGCCGATCAGCCACCTCCGCCAGCGACCGGTTGGCCAGGTCGAGGAACAGGTTCTTTCGGCCCGCCGCGATGACGCGTTCCATCGCCGCCTCGACCAGCTTCTGGTAGTGGCGGATCAGTTCATGCGCCGCCTGGCCGGTCGCCTGGCTTTCGGGGATGGCGACCTTCTGGATCGCATGCTGCACCTCGACGCCGGAGGCCTCCAGTCGCTCGACCAGATCCGGGCGATGCAGCAGCTCGAAGACGGTCACCCCGTTCCTCGCCAGCCAGTCTTCCAGCACCCGCCCGATCAGCTCGCGGGCATGCGGCGCGTAGAAGTCCTGGGGCGCCATGCAGTTCGGGCGGTCGTCGGCGTCAACCACGCGCTTCTTGGGGGCCTCTGGTGCGCCGCGCGTCAGGATGGTGGTGGAGGCGAACTCCATCGTGTCCGGATCGAGCGTTTCCTTGGTCACGCGGACGGCGATGGCTCGCTTGTCGGCCAGGATCTCCTCCGCGACCGTGATCGCCTGCTGCCGGTCCTCGGTGGCCTGCAGCAGCGTCCAAGGCGCCGGCGCGGTCTTGCGGATGTAGATTTCGTAGTGGACAGGTCCGGCCATGATGGGGTCCGCTGTTGGCCGTTCATCATGATCGGAAGGCTTTAAGTTCCGGTTTCGACGCCCCAAATCTGGCCAGCGCGTTGCTGTGGCCGTAATGTCACCCTGATCTCGGGCGAACGGTTACGCTTGACGTGCGTTGAAGGGTCCCGGACCGCGCGTGCGGGGTCACTACAAGGAGAGCGACTTGGCCAACATCACCCTGGTGGATGACGACGAGAACATCGTGGCTTCGGTGTCGCTGGCGCTGGAAAGCCATGGCCACAAGGTCGTAGCCTATCATGACGGCGCGACGGGCCTGGAGGCGCTGGAGACCTCGCCACCCGATCTCGCCATTCTCGACGTGAAGATGCCCCGCATGGACGGCATGGAGGTGCTGCGTCGCCTGCGCCAGACCAGCCAGATCCCGGTCATAATGCTGACGTCCAAGGACGAGGAGATCGACGAGATCCTGGGCTTCAACCTCGGGGCCGACGACTACATCCACAAGCCGTTCAGCCAGCGTCTGCTGATCGAGCGGGTCAAGGCGCTGCTCCGTCGCTCCGGCGGCGATGGCGGTGAGCCCGAGCCCTCGGCCGAGACCTCCGGCAAGGCGATCCGGCGCGGCAAGCTGGTCATGGATCCAGCGCGCCACGAGAGCACCTGGGATGGCAAGGCGGTCAAGCTGACCGTGACCGAGTTTCTTCTGCTCCAGGCGCTGGCCCAGCGCCCGGGTTTCGTGAAGAGCCGCGACAACCTGATGGACGCCGCCTACGACGATCAGGTCTATGTCGACGACCGCACCATCGACAGCCACGTCAAGCGCATGAGGAAGAAGTTCCGGGTCGTCGATCCCGAGTTCGACGCCATCGAGACCCTGTATGGCGTCGGCTATCGATACCGCGAGAGCTGACCCTTCGGAGACCTCCGAAGACCGACCGCTGCGCCGACGCCTGATCCGCTTCGGCGGCTCGCGGCTGGGCGGGCTGATCTTTGCGCTGAACCTGCTCAGCCTGCTGATCCTTCTGGGCGGGGCTCTGGCGCTCAACGAATGGAACCGGGGGCTGGTGCAGGCGCGTCAGGAGAGCCTGCGCGTCCAGGCCGAACTGCTGTCCAACGTCCTGGGTCAGCTGGGCATCACCCGCGGCGAGCCGACGCCCGCGCTGGACCCTATCGCCGCCAGTCAGTGGCTGAGGGACAACTTCATCCCCAGCGGTCAGCGAGCGCGCCTTTACGACGCCGACGGCCTTCTGGTGTCCGACAGTTTCGCGGTGACTGACGCCATCCCCGGCAACCCTTTGCCGGCTGCCCGCCCCGCCGGGACGCCAATCGCGCCGCCCGGTAACGCCGAGGCAGAACGCGAGACCCTGGATCAGGCCAATGAGGCCCTCGGAGCCGAAATCGAGGCGGCCTTGCTCGGCATACCCCAGGCCACAGTCCGCCGCTCCGAAACGGGAGATCGGGTGGTCTCGGTGTCCCTGCCGATCCGCCACGTGCAGCAGGTGCTGGGCGTGCTGACGCTGGAGGCCGGTGACGTCGACCAGATTCTGTCCGCACAGCGCCGGGCGCTGCTGCCCTTCGCCCTGGTGGCCCTCGCGGTGAACCTTCTGGCGTCACTGCTGCTGCATCTCTTCGTCGCCCGGCCGGTGATGCGCCTCTCTGCGGCGGCTGATCAGGTGAAGCTGCAGCGTGCCCGCGCCATCTCCCTGCCCGATCTGGAGGAGCGCAAGGACGAGATCGGCGACCTTGCCCGGTCGCTGGAATCCATGACCGAGACCCTCTCGGCCCGTATGGACGCCATCGAGCGCTTCGCAGCCGACGTGGCCCATGAGATCAAGAACCCGCTGACGTCCATCCGCTCGGCGCTGGAGACGCTGGATCTCGTCAGGGACCCGGCCCAGCGGGAACGCCTGACCCGCGTCCTGCAGCAGGACGTGCGGCGCCTGGACCGGCTGATCACCGACATCTCCAACGCCTCGCGGCTGGATGCGGAACTCTCGCGAGAGCGACCCCGGTCCGTGGACCTCGCCGTTCTGTTGTCCGACATTGCCGGGGTCTACGACACCACCTCCAAGCCGGGCGAGGCCCCCGTGCGTCTGACCATCGCCACCCCCGGGGGGGCGCGCGTGCTGGGTCAGGACGGGCCTCTGGGCCAGGTGTTCCGCAACCTCATCGACAACGCCCGCTCCTTCAGCCCGGACGGTGCCGAAGTTCGCCTGACGGTCCGCCGCGAAGACGCCGACGCCGAGCGTCCCGTGCGGGTCATCGTCGATGATGACGGTCCTGGCATCCCGGCCGAGAACCTGGAGACCGTGTTCGAGCGCTTCTACACCTCACGACCCAGGGGCACGGCATTCGGCGCCAACTCCGGGCTGGGCCTGTCGATTGTTCGTCAGATCGTGGAAGCGCACGGCGGTCGCGTTACGGCCGCCAATCGTACCGATCCGTCGGGCGGGATCGAGGGTGCGCGGTTCGAGGTGGCGCTCCCGGCCACGGGGCGGCGGTCCTGAACCCCATTCACGCCACGGCCGTTGCCCTGTGGTGCGCCGACGGCTGGCGTGCGGCCCTTCTGCGCGGCCCCTCCGGTGCCGGCAAGAGCGATCTGGCGCTGCGTCTGATGGGCGAGGGCTGGCGACTGATCGGCGACGACTATGTTCATGCCTTCGCCTCGGGCGATGGCCTCTATGTGGCACCGGCTGAACGGATCGCCGGGAGGATCGAGGCCCGGGGCGTGGGCGTCGTCGCCACGCTCCATCGTCCGCTGGCGCGCGTCCGCCTGATCGTCGACTGCGTCCAGGAGGGCGTCGAACGTCACCCCGAGGAAGACCATGCCGAGATCGCCGGGGCCGTCGTTCCCCGCCTGATGCTCGACATTCGTCCAGCCTCGGCCACGGCTATCATCGCCCGGGCAATGCGCCGCCTTTGATCCTGTCGCGTTTTCCTCTATTGCCTCGCGCTTGCGCGTTGACCCGGGGGCGTCGACGCCTTCACTGCGGGATGCTTCACCCTTGAAGACGTCTTCATGATCGGCCTTGTGATCGTCACCCACGGGAGCCTGGCCTCCGAGTTTCTCTCGGCGATGGAGCACGTCGTCGGCCCCCAGCGCGGGGTTGCGGCCATCTGCATCGGGCCTGACGACGACATGGAGCGCCGCCGCCGCGACATCGTCGACGCCGCCGCTGCGGTCGATGACGGGGAGGGCGTGATCCTGCTGACCGACATGTTCGGCGGCACGCCATCGAACCTGGCCATCTCTGTGATGGAACAGACCCGTGCCGAAGTCATCGCGGGTCTGAACCTGCCCATGCTGATCAAGCTGGCCAGCGTCCGTGGCCGCGAGAGCCTGGAGGCCTGCGTGGCCCATGCCCAGGAGGCGGGCCGCAAGTACATCTCGGTGGCGTCCTGGGTGCTGGCAGGCGAAAAATGACGGCGTCGCGTTCGGTCGGCATCTGCAACCAGCGGGGTCTGCACGCCCGCGCCTCGGCCAAGTTCGTCAAGCTGGCATCCAGCTTCGAATGCGAGACCAAGGTCACGCGCGACGGGGTGACCGTCGACGCGCGCTCGATCATGGGGCTCCTGATGCTGGGGGCCGGCAATGGCTGCGAGATCCAGATCAGCGCCGACGGTGTCGACGCCGATCAGGCGCTGGAGGCCCTGGTCGATCTCGTCAGCCGCAAGTTCGACGAAGAGGCCTGATCCCGGCCGCCTGACCCGTTGACACCGACCGTTCGGGCCGCCTATGTCGCGCCCTCGCCTTTCGAAGGCCGGGGCCGTAGCTCAGTTGGTAGAGCGCGTCGTTCGCAATGACGAGGTCAGGGGTTCGACTCCCCTCGGCTCCACCATCCCTCACCGATCCGATCAGAACGGCAGGACGTTCCGCTGGCGGCTGTAGGCCATGGTGCCGACATTGGCGCCGAGGCGAAGGCCCACGCCGGTCCGAACGGGGGCGAGTATGATGCCGTCCGCGCGCTGGTAGTTCACGCCGACGCCGCCCACCAGGTAAGCCGAGCCCTCCACGCCGGGGTAGCGGCGATAGATCGCATCGGGATTGTAGAGGCCATAGACCAGGGTGAAGACACGGCTGGCGTTGCCGCCCACGTCCCAACCCACCGAAATGCCCTGCCAGAACACCTCGATGGAGGCGCTCATGTCCTTCATGTGCAGCGCGCCGCGGCCATAGCGCAGACCCACGACGGCGGCTCCTGCGCCCTCCTCGCCCGCGATGTAGGCGGTCGGGCTGTCGCCCTGGTCGGCGAAGATGCGCTCGATGGCGGCGCCCATGGCCTCGGCGGCGATGCCCAGTTCGCGCGAGCCCGCAGCCACCAGTTCCTCGGCGCTATAGGCCCGGGCATTGGCGTCGGACGCCAGCGGATAGGAGGGTTCGACCGGCTGGCGCGACGAGGTGGCGCAGGCGGAGAGGGCACTGGCGGTCGCGGCGGCGAAGCCGGTCTGGATCAGCTGGCGGCGGTGCATGGATCGGTCCCCGGATCAGTGAAGTCGCCCTTCTCGAGCGTCCCGTCAGGGTCGGCGACCATTGAGTCAGCCTTGGGGCGGCAAGGTTAACGGAAGCTTTCGGAGGGGGGAGAGGTTAGGGAGTAGGGAGCAAGGTGTGGGGAGTCGCAGCGCCTATTGGCCTCGCCCGGCCCGAACCGGGTGCCCACGCCCTAGCGGGGACTTGGCCGATCTCCCCCAATCCCTATTCCCTACTCCCTATTCCCTACTCCCGACCTCCCACGCCGCAGGCCCTTAGAACTTGTTCGTCTTCGCCGTCAGCCAGTCCATCAAGGCGAGCAGAACGCCGGAGACCACGAACGTCAGGTGGATGATCACGCCCCACATCATCGCGGCCTCGTCCAGCGGATAGCCGGGCTTGCCGATGTTCATGAAGGTCTTCAGCAGCTGGATGCCCGAGATCGCCACGATGGAGGCGATCAGCTTCATCTTCAGGCCCGAGAAGTCGACCGTGCCCATCCACGGCGGGCGGTCGGTCTCGCCGTCCAGATCCAGCTTGGAGACGAAGTTCTCATAGCCCGAGAAGATCACGATCAGCAGCAGATTGCCGGCCAGAGACAGGTCGACCAGCGTGAGCACGGCCAGGATGGCCCCGTTGGAGTCCATCTCGTCGCGAGCAGCGAAAGCCTGGGGCAGATAGTAGGCCAGATCGCGCATGAAGACGGCCAGCAGCATGACGAGCGCCAGAACCAGTCCGACATAGAAGGGCGCAATCAGCCAGCGCGAGCGGAACAGCGCCCGCTCGAACGCGGTCTCGATCTTTGGCTTGATGCCCATGATTACCCCCGAGCCTAGCTTCTCAGCCGCGCCCCGAGCTTTTCGGCAGCAGCGACGATACGTCCAGACAGACCCTCGATATCGGCTTCGGTCAAGGTCGCCTCGCGCGGCTGGATGACGACTTCCAGAGCGATGGACTTCGACCCCTCCGCCACGCCGGCTCCGCGATAGACGTCGAAGACGCGCACGTCCGTGATCAGGGCCTTGTCCGCCCCGGCCGCCGCGCGGACCAGATCGCCCGCCGCCCGGCTGTCCTCGACCACGAAGGCGAAGTCCCGGGTCAGCGGCATCAGGTTGGGCAGGTCGGCGGTGCCACGCGCCTTGGTCGCCTTCGTCTTGGGCTCCGGCACGGCATCCAGCACGATCTCGAAGGCCAGCATCGGGTCATCGGCGTCCAGCGCCTTCAGCACGCGCGGATGCACCGCCCCGAACTCGGCGATGACCGTCTTGGGCCCCAGTTGCAGCCGCGCCGACCGGCCCGGATGCCACCAGTCGCGGGTCTGCCCCTGCGCCAGCTGCAAGGCGGCGACCGGTGCGCCGATCTGCTCCAGCAGGGCCATCAGGTCACCCTTCAGGCCGAACAGGGCGTCCTCGCCCGCCCCGCCCCAGTGCCGGGCGGCGCGCGGACTGATCAGGCCGGCGATCACCGTCCTCTGGTCGGTGGGGCCGTCGCCCAGATAGATCGGCCCGATCTCGAACAGGGCCACATCGCCATGCCCGCGCGCGGCGTTGCGCGCCGCCGCCTGGATCAGGTTCGGCAGGACCGACGGCCGCATGCAGTCCAGATCCGACGCGATCGGGTTGTCGACGACCAGACGCTCGTCGCCTCCGCCGAACATCGCCGCGATGTCCCGGCGCGTGAACGACCAGGTCACGGCTTCGGCGTAGCCCATCGCCGCCAGTGCCCGTCGCGCGATCCGCATCCGCGCCTGACGCGGGTTCAGCACACCGTTGGACGGCGCGCCCTGATCGGGCAGGGGGGTGTCGGGCAGGTGATCGAATCCGTGGATCCGGGCGACCTCCTCGACCAGATCGGCGGGACCGTCCACGTCGCGCCGCCACGTCGGCGGCGTCACCGTCCAGGGCGCGCCCCGGGCGATCCCGAAGCCTAGAGCGCTCAGGATGTCCGCGATCCGGTCCTCGCTCAGGTCCAGTCCGGACAGCCGCTTCACAAAGGTCGGATCGAAGGCGAAGGCGGCCGGGTTCGCCGGGGCCTGACCCGCGATCACGATCTCCGACGGCTCACCGCCACACAGGTCCAGGATCAGCCGCGTCGCCAGCTCCAGCCCGGGCACGACCGAGGCCGGGTCGACTCCGCGGGCGAACCGGTACTGGGCATCAGATGTGATCCCCAGCGAGCGTCCCGTCTGAGCCGTGGCGATGGGGTCGAACCAGGCGCTCTCGACGAAGACATCGGTCGTGGCCTCGTCGCAGCCGGTGGACTCCCCACCCATGACGCCGCCCAGGCCGATGGCCCGCTCGCCGCCCGCATCGGCGATGACGCAGTCGCTCGCTGCCGCCGCATAGGTCTTGCCGTCCAGGGCGATCAGAGCCTCGCCCGTGTCCCCTGCCGGCTTTCCGCCCCGCACCACGATCTCGGACCCGACCAGTTTGCCGGCATCGTAGACGTGCAGCGGACGCGCCCGGTCATAGGCGATCAGATTGGTCACATCGACCAGCCGGTTGATCGAGCGCAGCCCGATCGAGGTCAGCCGCCGCTGCAGCCACTCGGGCGACGGCCCGTTCTTCACACCCCGGATCAGCCGCCCGGCGAAGACGGGGCACAGCTCCGGTGCCTTGATGCGCACCGCGATGGGGCACGGGAATCCGCCGCGCACCGACGCGATCTCATAGTCCTTCAGCGTGCCGAGGCCCGCGGCCGCCAGATCGCGCGCGATGCCGGTCACGCCCAGCCAGTCCGGCCTGTTCGGCGTCACCTCGAAATCGATAACGGGCTCCGCCCCGAACAGTTTCGCCACCGGCGTGCCGACCGGGATTTCCGGCGGCAGTTCCTGGATGCCGTCGCTTTCGTCGGCCAGCTGAAGCTCGGAGGCCGAACACAGCATGCCGTTCGACACCACGCCGCGCACCGGCTTCTCGACCAGCGTCACGCCCAGCCCGGGCACATAGGCTCCGATCGGCGCGTAAATGGTCGTCAGACCCACACGCGCATTGGGCGCGCCGCAGACGATCTCCTTCATCCCGTCGACGGTCTCGACCTGGCACACGCGCAGCCGGTCGGCATTGGGGTGCTGCACCGCCTCGACGATCTTCGCCACAGTAAACGGGGCCAGCGCCGCGGCCGGGTCGTGGACTTCCTCGACCTCCAGCCCGGCCATGGTCATGGCGTCGGCGACCTCGGCGGCGGTGGCCGTCGTGTCGAGGTGATCCATCAGCCAGGACAGTGAGAACTTCATGGGTCAGTCGGCTCGAAAGGAGGTCAGGCGGTCGGGATGGCGAGGAGCTGTTCGATCAGGGCATCGTTGCCGGTGAAGCCCAGGGCATAGAACTCGCAGCCGACAAAGGTGCAGTTGCGCACTGGCAGGGTCCCGATGGCTTTCGACCCCGAGGGCCGCAGCACCAGATTGCTCATGTCACCCTTGGCCTCGCCGAAGTTGGTCGAGTCGAAGTTCGTGCCATCCAGAACCAGCATCACCGCCGGTCCCTCGATGCGGCAGCCGGTGAACGTCAGGCCATCGATCACCGTCCGGCCCGTGCGCAGGTGATGCACGAACAGGTCATAGAGAGCGAAGTCCTCGTTCTGGAAGCTGCGCTTGGACAGGTCGGTCGCGGGGTTCATGCGACGCCCCAGACCGATCATCGGAAGGGGCCCCTGGAACGGCTGGTTCATTGCGATCCCCGTGATTGAATGCCGGCGACGGCGTCCATGAAGGGCTCGTGGCCCGAGAAGCCGATCATGGCGAAGCGGCACCGCACGAAGCGGCAGTTCCGGAACGGCACGGCCCCGACCACCTTGGGGCCGACCGGCCGCCACAGCAGGCTGGACGGAATTTCCGCCACGCCGAAGTTGCAGCCATCAAAGCTGTTGTCCTCCAGGGCCAGCATCACGCCGGGCCCCTCGAACACGCAGTCCTCGAACACCTTGTCCGCGATCACCGTCACACCCGCGTTGAAGTGCAGGACGGCGTACTGCGGCAGCCAGATCCCCGCCTTGGAGAAATGGGTCTGTTCAACGATGGCGCGGTTGGCCGGCGTGTCGGCCGGGCCGGGCGTCTTCTGGGCGGTGTCGGTCATGGTCAGGTTCCGCGGCCTCAGCTGAGACCGGATGCAGGGTTGGGGGCGGCGAACGCCGAGAAGCCGTAGTGGGCCAGCCAGCGGACATCGGCCTCGAACATGGGGCGCAGGTCCGGCACGCCATATTTCAGCATGGCCAGGCGATCGACCCCCATGCCGAAGGCAAAGCCCTGCCACTGGTCCGGATCGATACCGCAGGCCTTGAGCACATTGGGATGGACCATTCCGCAGCCCAGGATCTCCAGCCAGTCGTCGCCTTCGTTCAGCACCAGCTTGCCGCCCGAGCGGTCGCAGCGGATGTCCATCTCGGCCGACGGCTCGGTGAAGGGGAAGTGATGGGGCCGGAAGCGCGCATCCACGTCGTCCAGTTCGAAGAACCGCGCCACGAAGTCCTTCAGGGTCGTCTTCAGATGACCCATGTGAATGTCCCGGCCGATCACCAGTCCCTCGATCTGATGGAACATCGGGGTATGGGTGGCGTCGGAGTCCTTACGGAAGGTGCGGCCGGGCGCGACGATGCGGATCGGCGGCTCCTGGCTCATCATGGTCCGCACCTGCACCGGGCTGGTGTGGGTGCGCAGGACCTTGCGCTCGCCCGTCTCCGGGTCGGGCTTCAGGAAGAAGGTGTCGTGCATCTCCCGCGCCGGGTGCTTGGGCGGGAAGTTCAGGGCCGTGAAGTTGTGGAAGTCGTCCTCAATGTCCGGCCCTTCGGCGACGGAAAAACCCATCTCGGCGAAGACGGCGATCATCTCGTCCATCACCTGCATGGTCGGATGAACCCCGCCCTTCCTGCGCGGCCGGGCCGGCAGGGTCAGGTCGACGTGTTCAGCCTTCAGGCGCGAATCCAGTTCGGCGGCTTCCAGTTCCGCCTTCTTCGCCACGATGGCGGCCGTGACGCGGTCGCGCAGGCCATTGATGACGGGACCCTGCTCGCGCCGTTCGTCCGGGCTGATCGCCCCCATGCCCTTGAGCAGGCCCGAGATGGTTCCGGTCTTGCCGAGCGCGTTCACGCGCACGGTCTCGACGTCGGCGACGGTGGTCGCGCCGCCGATGGCGTTGATCAGATCCAGTTCAAGGGCGGCCAGGTCGGTCATGGCGGCAGTCCCTAGCCGCTCACGCCTCCGGACGGAAGACGGCTGAGCGGGTTCAGCCCCGCTCGCCCGGCTCCTGCAGGTAGGGCATGGTCTGCCGATAGGGGCGGCCTTCGCCGGTGTCACCGGGCGGCAGGTCGCCATAGTAGCCCGCCGGCGGCGTCACATGGACCGGCGCGGGCTGATAGGTGACTGGCGGCGGCGCATAGGGCGACGGCGGATACACCGGCTCCTGATAGGCCGGTGGGGCGGGCGCGTACTGGGGCCCACCGGTCACCGCGCCACCCCCATAGGCGTAGCCGCCGCCATAGGACTGGCTCTGGCTGTAGCTTTCGTACGACGAATAGCGGGAGCCATGGGCCGCGCTGTGGTCGCGCTCGAAATGGACCTGCGGCGGAGCTTGCACGACCGCACCATGACCATAGCCTGGCTGCGGATGGCCTCCGCCATGGCCGTATCCGCCGTCGCACACGCTGTCGCACGGACGCGGACGCGGCGGCCGGCAGCCGCCGCAACGGTCCGTCGTCACATAGCGCCGGCCAAAGCCGTGAACGGTGTAGCCGAACGGACGGCTCGGTCCGTATCCCGGGCCGCTGACGTAGACATAGCCGTAGCCACCGCCATAACCGTCGCCGCCCAGGTCAATGCCGCCCGAGCCGACGGCGATCATGCCGCCATGCCCGCCGTATCCGCCGCGCACCTGACCCAGGTCATAGGCCCGGGCGTTGATGACGCCGCCCGCTCCTGCCGAGGCATAGGCGTTGGCGTTCGCATTGGCGTTTACGTTTACGTTGATATTCCCGCCATAGTGGCCGCCGCCTCCGCAGCCGCCGCCACAACCTCCACCGGGATGGCCGCCGCCGCCATAGCCGCCGCCATGGCCTCCGCCGGGATGACCGCCGCCTCCGGAACGGTCCCCCGCGAGCGCGGGAGAGCCCCCAAGCACAAGCAGGCAGGCCAACGAAGCGATCAGGGTCGAAAACAGTCGGGACATGGCGGAACTCTCCAGACGAACGGAAATGTTCCTAGAACGTCCGACCTCGGACCGGTTGGACATGCTCGCGCAGCGCGAGAGTGGCGTCCCCGATGTGGTTAATCTTCGCGCCCTTGGCGTTAAGCCTGATCAGCGGTCATAGAGGTAAGGGGAAACGACGCAGTCGCAGTCCGCCGCGCGGTGCCGGGACCGATCCGCACCCCTCGGTGCCCGGTCGTCGTTGTAGCCATAGGCGTCGTGATACCCCCGGCCCGGAGGGCTGGACCATCGCGTCCAGCGGTTGCCGGAGCTGTAGCCATAGCGACCACCCCGATCATGCCCGCTGTATCCATTTCCGACCGGGGGTCGATAGGCGCGGGGATCGCCATAACCGGCGTATCGCGAGGCCGGGCCGTGGCCCGTCGCTGCTTGGCCTGTGACGGCATAGGCCCGCCCATCCCACTCCGATGGACCGCCGCCCCACCCGCCGTGCGGCTGTCCCCAGGTGACCGCCGGCGCGCGATGGTAGGTCTGGGCCGCTGCTGGGCTGGCCAGGGCGCACGCTACCAGACCCGCCACGATCACAAGCTCCCGCATCGCCGTCTCCATGCCCTGTCGCCGGAAAGGTTAACACGGATCGCCCGAAATCCTCTCCCTCCCCGTTCCGGGAGGCTAGTGCCCGCTGCCCTGCCCGCCTTTCCCATCCTGTTCACAGCGGAAGAGCGATGACGCATGCCTGCGACCGGTTGTCCCCATGTGCACACAAGATGTTGATGCTGGGGATCGTTAACCATCTAGCAGTAGCGTCGACGACGATTCTGGGCTTGGATGGCTCAGACACTCTCAAACCCCTGCTGCTTCGGTCTCGCCATGAACGCTCACGTCTCGATCAAGCCCGCCACGCCTGGCCTGCTGACGCCCTCGGCCGCCTACAAGCCGTTCCGCTATCCGTGGGCCTTCGACATGTGGAAGAAGCAGCAGCAGGTCCACTGGATGCCCGAGGAAGTGCCGCTCGGCGAGGACTGCAAGGACTGGGCGGCCAACCTGAACGACAAGGAGCGCAACCTGCTGACGCAGATCTTCCGCTTCTTCACCCAGTCGGACATCGAGGTCGCCGACAACTACATGGAGAAGTACGGCCGGGTCTTCAAACCGACCGAGGTCAAGATGATGCTCTCGGCGTTCGCGAACATGGAGACCATCCATATCGCGGCCTATGCCCTGCTGCTCGAGACCATCGGCATGCCCGAGAGCGAGTTCGGGGCCTTCATGGAATACGAGGCCATGAAGGACAAGCACGACTACATGGGCCAGTTCGGGGTCGAGACCGAGGCCGATATCGCCCGCACGCTCGCCATGTTCGGCGGCTTCACCGAGGGGCTTCAGCTGTTCGCGTCCTTCGCGATGCTGATGAACTTCCCGCGCCAGAACAAGATGAAGGGCATGGGCCAGATCGTGTCCTGGTCAGTGCGCGACGAGAGCCTGCACTGCGACGGCATCATCAAGCTCTACCACGCCTTCAACAAGGAAACCGGCTGCGTCACCCCGGCCGTCGCTGACGACATCGTCGAGTGCTGCCGCACCGTGGTGAAGTTGGAAGACAAGTTCATCGACCTGGCGTTTGAGGCCGGCGAGGTCTCGGGCATGACGCCGGACGACATCAAGGCCTACATCCGCTTCATCGCCGACTGGCGCCTGCGCCAGCTCAAGCTGCCCGAGCTCTACGGCGTGAAGGAAAACCCCCTGCCGTGGCTCCAGTCGCTGCTGTCGGGCGTCGAACACGCCAACTTCTTCGAGGCCCGCGCCACCGAATACTCCAAGGCTGCCACGCAAGGCGCCTGGCACGGCGCCGACGGCGTCTGGTCGGAGTTCGACAAGCTCATCGCGCGCCGTGACATGAGCCTGGTACCGGGCTGACACGCTTCTCCTCCCCGTTCGCTTCGCGAATGGGGAGGTGGCGCGGCCCTCCTTCAGGGCCGTGACGGAGGGGGCGACTCGGTCCCAAGTCGTGCAAGGGCGACTCTTCCGATGAAACCCAGCACGCCTTCGATTTCATCTTTGACGTCGGCAGGCCTTAGCCGGATCACCCGAACGCCCCGCTGCGCCAGCCAGGTCGTTCTTCGCTGATCATGGCGGATCTGATCTTCGACATCGTGAATCGCCCCATCGACCTCGACCGCGAGCTTTGCCGCCGCGCAATAGAAATCGAGAATGTATGGCCCGATTGGATGCTGCCGACGGAATTTCAGGCCGTCCAGGCGACGGCCCCGTAGACTAAGCCAAAGCCGAGCTTCGGGCGGGTTGAGGTTGGCCCTGAAATCGCGTGCGCGTTCATAACTCTTGGCGTCGGCCATCGCCTTGCCCCCTCCGTCACTCCGTTGCGCTCCGTGCCACCTCCCCATCCTGCGGACGGGGAGGAGAAAGTGTTTCAGATCCCCGCGTACCACTCGTAGCCGCGATCGGGCCAATAGCCGCCTCTTGGCCCGGGCATGGCCTCGAAGCTGTCGACCGCCTCGATCCGACGGATGTACTTGGCCTGTTTGTAGCCCAGCTGCCGCTCGACCCGGAGCCTCAGCGGCGCACCATGTGGCACCGTCAGGGTCTCGCCGTTCATGTCGTAGGCGAGGATCGTCTGCGGATGCATCGCGTCGACCAGGTCGACGCTCTCATAGTAGCGCGGCCCGTCCTCGGTCTGGGTCAGGGCGTCGAAGCAGTGGAAGACGATGTACTTCGCCTCAGGCTTCAGGCCCGCCTCGTCCAGCAGGGTCTCCAGCCGTACCCCGGCCCACTGACCGATCGCGGTCCAGCCCTCGACGCAGTCGTGCTTGGTGATCTGGGTCCGGCTGGGCCGTTCGCGCAACTCGGCCAGCGACAGGCTGAGCGGCCGCTCCACAAGGCCGTCGACCGTCAGCCGGTAGTCGGCAAAGCCCGCATCCTTCAACTCCACATAGTCCGAAGCCGCCGGATCGATCGACCCGTTGGGCTTGAACCAGGGCGAGATGTCCTGCGGCCGGTACTCGGGTGCCAGAGCTTCACGCGGGATCAGCAGCCGCTGTGAGCGTCGCGTCAGGGCTTCGGCCGATACGCGAAGGGTTTCACTGATCGTCTGGCCTCTCTGGCAGGCGGCCAGAGCCATGACACCCACAGCCGCGCCCGCCCGCGCCAGCCAGGAGCGCCGATTGAAGGCGACGTCGCTCATGACGGATCTCCCTTCCGGTCCTCGCTCTGCGGCGTGGACGGCTCCAGCACGAACCAGCCGGTGATCATGGCCCGCATGTTGTTGACGAAGCCGGTCCAGAACACGAGCCCGACGTGGACCACGATGAAGCCAACGATCAGCGCGCCCGAGATGAAGTGCAGTGTCCGCGCCGACTGCCGCCCGCCCATGATGTCGAGCAGAATCCCGCCGATCGCGTTGAAGCCGGGCGACATTGACAGCCCGGTGATCAGCATCATGGGAAGCACGACCAGGATCATGAAGACATAGGTGAGCTTCTGGATGACGTTGTAGTTCCGGGCCTCCTCATCCTTGGGGAAGTGGAAGCGGGCATGTTCCTTCACCGAGGGCCAGAAGCCGGCCAGATCTTCCCGGCTCGGCCACAGCCGCCCGTTGAACCGGCGAGAGAGGAAGCCATAGGCCAGATAGATCAGCCCGTTGATCACGAAGACCCAGGCGAAGAAGAAGTGCCAGTGCCGCGCCTCGGCCAGGTTCCGGTGATCGGGGATCAGCAGCCAGTTGGGAATGGGCGGAATGTCGACCCAGTGATTGCCCCAGTTCGTATCCTTGCCCCAGTCCAGATGCGGATGGGCGAGAAGGATGTTCAGCCCGCTCATGATCAGGATCACCACCGCCGCGACATTGAGCCAGTGGCTCACGCGAACAAGGGGCGGATGGCGATAGGTGTCGGTTCGCCCGCCGGGCAGCGGCCGGTCGGCGCGACGATCCGGCCCTGGGACAGGTTCTGCGACCTGTTCGATCACCCCGTCGGTCATTCCTCGTCCCCCGTGCCGTCGCCCGAACGGTCTCACAGGCCGGTCCGGCCCGCAAACCTTGCTTTTCGTCGCCTACGTCACGCCAGGCCCCAGGGTTACGCGGACCCCTACTGCGGGGCGCATCGGCTCCGGTCGCCGCCCTGACAGGCTCGCACGTCGGCCTCCCAGCGCGCCCGGTCCGCCTCCCAGCGTCGCCGCGCCTCGTCATTGGCGCGCATGCTGGCCTCCCAGTCGAGCCGCGCCTGGGCGTTCAGCGCCTGCCGCTCCTCCCATCGCGCCCGTTCCGCCGCGAAGGCGGCCTGATCGGCGCGCTCCTGGCTCTGGGCCAGGTCGTTGCGCGCCGTGATTTCGGCGTTCAGCGCCTGGGTGGCGCGCAGTTCGGCCGGATCCTGTTCTGCATTGGTTGCCTGTCCATCCGCTGCCCCTGCGGCGAGCTCCGGCTTGGGTTTGCCGGCCGCGAGCAGTTGCTCCACCCGGTCCTGCGCCTGGACTGTCCCTCCGGTCGCCATGGCCAGAGCCACCAGCGTCGCCATGATCATCGTGGTCTTCTGCATCGGGTCTCGCTCCGTCTTCGCCTGATCAGACAGGCTGAGCTTGGCCATAGGATGGCGGAAGACAGAATGAACGCCGGCTCGCGTAACAGGCGGACCGTTTCGCCTGTGCGGGGTTTCAGGGTTTCGATTCTTCTCCTAGGCTGCGAACCCATGATCCTGTCGACGTCATCGGGAGAGTTCCCCATCCCGCCCGACGTGGCGAGCCGGCTGCCGCAGGTGCCGCCGGTCCCGGACCCGACCGAGCCGCAGTACCGTCGACGCAAGCGCGAGTTCACGGAATGGCTCGACGCCTCGCCGGACCATGCGATCGGATTCGAGCGTCTCAGACGCTGGCACATCGTGCAGGACCAGCTGGCCCGTGAGGCCATGGCACAGGGTCGGGCCTTCGTCGTCACGGACGACGGTCTGGACTGAGCCCGGGACGGTCTCCCGAAGCGTGCGGCATCGGACTACCGACAGGTCTCATAGAGGATCGAAGGTGATCGCGCAGAGCCCGGGGGAAGATGCGCCAGGATCGCAGCTCCCTTAGTCTCTCGGAAAAAGATGGCGCACCCGACACGATTCGAACGTGTGACCTTTGCCTTCGGAGGGCTGTTCTGGCGGGTTTCCCAGACTTTCCTTGTCATGCCTGGGCTTTCAAAACTGTCGATAAATCAACTTTCTAGCTTGCCGCAAGCTTCCTGATGATTCACGGTCTTTCCTGCGCGGTGGTGACTAGGTGGTGACTCGGCGCGGTTCACTTTGATGGAAGGGCGAGCAGTTGAGCGGCGAGCAGCGAGTGGAACGGCTCGGGAAAAGAGCGGTTGATGCAGCCCGACCCGAGCGGACGGCATATCGGATTTGGGACGCTGACCTGAAGGGTTTCGGTCTGAAGGTTTCTCCCCGCGGCCTGAAGACGTACTTCGTCTGGTACCGCGCAGGACAAGGTCGTGGGGCGCTGCGCCGAGAGTATACAGTGGCTCGCCATGGCGAGATGACCCCCGAGGAGGCCCGTCAAGAAGCAGCAAAAGTCCTCAGCCGCGTTCGCCTGGGTGAAGACCCGCAAAACAAGCGCCAGCGGGCGCGCGTGGAGATGGACGTCGCGAGCCTCTGCGAGTGGTACCTGAGAGATGGTGTTGCGCTGAAGAAGGCCAGCACGCTTGTTTCGGATCGGGCACGGATCAAGGCGCATATTCTGCCTTTGCTGGGTTCGCGCCCTGTCTCCGCGGTGACCTCAGCCGATGTTGCTCGCTTCCTGAAGGATGTGGCCGCCGGGAAGACGGCAGTGAAGGTGAAGGCAACCGTAGCCGCTCTCCGAAAGCGAGGGATAAAGGGGCGGGCGATCACCGAGGCGGATCGCCGTCGTCGCAGCGACCCAGCAACGAGGGGAGGAAAAGGCACTGCGACCCGCACAGTTGGTCTTCTCGGTGCCATCTTTACCTTCGCTATTCGTGAAGGCCTCCGCTCGGACAATCCCGTCCGCGGTGTGGAGCGCTTTCCAGATCAGAAGTCGCAGCGGTTCCTCAACGCGGAGGAACTGGGTCGCCTGGCGACGGCCCTGAGACTTGCAGGACAGACCGGAGTGAATGCCTGCGGCCTTAACGTCATCCGACTGCTCATGCTGACGGGTGCGCGAAAGAGCGAAATCGAGGGACTGCGCTGGTCGGAAGTCGATTTCGACCACTCATCCCTGAACCTCGCTGACTCAAAGACAGGTGCGAGAACCATCCCGCTAGGCGAGCCGGCGCTAACCTGCATTCGGTCGATCTCCCGCGCAGAGGGCACAGACTATGTGTTCCCATCTGAGGGCACCAAAAGCCGACATTACGTCGGCACCCCCAGAGTCTGGGCTCAGCTAAAGCTTGCCTGCGATCTTCCTGGTGTTCGCATCCATGATCTTCGCCACACCTATGCGAGTTTCGGTGTCGCCAGTGGCCTGTCCCTGCCCATGCTGGGCGCCATCCTTGGGCATCGGGACTTCAAGACGACCCAACAGTACGCCCACCTCGCAGACGACCCCGTTCGCGCCGCGGCCGATCGAACGGCAGGGGTGATTGCCGCCGCCATGTTGGGTGACCGCGGAAATCTAGTTTCGTTCCATCGCTGACGTGGACTGAGGGAGGTTCACCTGCCCCGTCGCGATCCCCATGAGTCATTGGGCATCCGCCAACCCATTGGTGCACACCTACGAACCCATCTGCTCCTAGAAGCCAAGCCAGTCACTTCTGGGCCGTAGCTAAAGCACCAGCCTGTGCTGGGGGGCCTGCTGGTTGGCCACCTCCGAGAGCGCCTTGGCGGAAGCAACCAGGTCGGCTGCTCTCCGCAATGCGATGAATGCGGGCTTTTCGTACAGCCGAACAAACAACTCCTGCCAATCGTTCAAGTCACGACCCGGCCAAACGGCCAGACTCTGCATGATCGCAGACATCCCGTGCGTCCTTCCGCCTGCAGCAGAGAGGGCACCGTCCAGAAAAAGACCATCGAGAATGTCGATCTCGAGGTCACTGACGCCCGAGCTTGCCAGCACGACCCTCGCAGCAGCGAACTCCTCAAGTGCACGCAGAAGGCGTTCACGCGGTTGGGTGTCTTCGTGGGAGGGGCAAGGAACGTTCGACATAGCCGACCCCTAAGGTCCAGCTACGTCAAAATCGGTCGCAGCGAACTATCCGCCCTTGGCTGCAGCCAGAAGGCGCGAAGCGAGGTCAATGACGGGGCCAGCCAGTTTTCCGCTCGCGATCATGGTCCAACCTTCGGTCGCGAACTGCCAGTTCCGCGGTAGAGGCAGGTCAGGATCGAGCTCAGAAGCTTCGCGCCACCAACACCACGTTGGATTGGGGTCATGTTGTTTCCCGACCCCGAAGGACGACCGCGTTAGGTTGGCGAGCACGATCTCCGATCGCTCGACGTTTGGGATGTCAACAACCACGCCATAGCAAAGATCGGAGTAGTTCCGGCCGTCGAAAACCAATCTGAACGACAGGCCGGGCTCGTTGCTAAGGGCCAGGTCCAGGTGGCTGGACTTGGTGGCGGCCAATGCCCCTGAAACTTTCCATTCGGGGCCGGCCTTGCTGCGCAAGTCCTCCACGAAACGAGCCATGAGACCTTTCTGGATGTCCGGCCAGGCAGCCGCCACGTCGGCTGCAGCTTCGATCAAGCCTTGGTCTGCGCCCACCAGCTCGATGATTTCATTATGCTTGTCCATGTCTTCCACCCCCATGAACATCCGAGCGACGTATCGTTGAAAGTCACCGAGGAATGAGCCCACCTTCGTTGACCGACAGACAGCTTCACAATCGCTAAGCCAAGGCAGGAGGTCTGAATAGGCCATGAGCTTGAGCTCGTCGCGGCTCGTCCTTTCTCCACGCAGATCGCTCGGCAGGCTTGCGGGGCTAGGGCCGCGGTCAGCGGAGCCCGAGAGGTACACGAGGCAATGGCTTGGATGGCGGTCCAAGTGGATATGGTAATCACGCATCTGATCAATCTGATCGCGCGCCCAGGGCTTGTTCTCGATGGCTAGCGCTGCGTTCGGGCCGACGACCAGGATGTCGATCCGTCGCCCGCGTTCTGTCGGCGCTTCCAGACGGACGCGCGGATCCGTACCCAAGTCGAGCCCGTCCAAGCCTGCATGGTGGAGGAACAGTGTAAGGAACTTCCCTCGCTGACCGTGCGTCGGGCGAGGATCCAGCAGCCAGCCAATGATCCTTGAGAGATCAGTCTCACCAGGTGAAAGCAGTTCAAAAACGTAGAACAGCGGAGAGTGCTGCTTTGTAACAACCGAGGACGCAGCTTGTGAGCCGGCCCGCAGCCCCCGGACAGCATGAAGGAGGTTGGCGGCCTTCTGGTTAGGAGCCCGCATTAGCGCTTCCATTGTCTTCAGCCCATCTCCGAGTACAGCCGTTGGTTATCGGTAGCTCCTGTCGACAGTTACAAGTCCCGATCCCAATGCAGGACGCTTCGGCGTGGAGGTGTAGCGTTGATCCTGCATCCTCGGATTTCTATCGCTTTAAACCCCTGCCATTCATGCCATCAAACCCCACTCTCTGAACCACCGCTTGGTATGTTTGAGCCAGTTGCAGACGTTGCCCGAGACACCGACAGTGGACCTCCAGCCAGTCCTCACGGCCGACTCGGAAGAGTGGCAAGTAAGGCAGCCCTGTGGAGGAACGATGAGCCAAGCTAAGCAAGTTGCAGCGGCCATCAGCCGCGTACAACATTTGAACCTGCAAGAACTCAAGACCCTACGGGAGAACGCCCTACGGTTCGGCGACGAGGCCGAGCCACTTATTCAAGCGATTGACGCGCGCTTGGCTGACTTCGACGCTACTGGTGGCCTCGCCAAACACCGGCTTGAGTTCGCCCGGCAAATGCTGCGGATCGTGGAGCGGGGACGTCCACGTCAGTGGCAGGAGAGCCGGTCGGTCTTCAACAAGGCTGTCCTTGAGAACGGTGACAATCCGTTCGTTGTCTGGATGAAGGGCAATACCGCGCGGCAGATCCCGATCACCAAAGCCCTGGAAGATGTTCTACCGGAGTTTCCACATATCGAGCGCGAAAAGGACGTGCAGTCTGGAAGGGTGTCTTGGCGCCTGAAAGGCTAGTCGGCAGGCAAAGATACCGAATTGCGCCAGAAGCGGTCATCGTTGGTGAGCCAGAAACACGACTTTGGCCCAGCGCACCAAAAAAAATGAAGCCCCCGGAGCATGCCATCCACTTACCGCTGCCTGGGACCGCACGGTTGCGTCAGCGTCAAACAAACCGCTCGAGAACAAGGAGGCCCACGATCGTCAGGACCAGATAGCCGACCAGCCAAAGGCTCTGCGGGTCGATTCTGCCGGGAACGGTGCTCCATCCGTCGACCGAGGTCGGAGCTCCAGAGCGCTGGAAGCGGGCGCGCTGGCCGGGGATGGAATAGGGCGACCACTCCGCCTGTTTGCCGGTGAGCAGCCGGCTGGCGATCCAGCCGACGCTCATCGTCGCCCCCCCGCCGATCAGGCAGTACCACGGCCAGGCGATGTCAGTCTGCGTGGCCACCGCCCAGATCACGACGAAGCCGACAAAGACCCCGACCAGCAGGCCGCGCTCAGTGGTGTGTTTGGAGAAGAAGCCCAGGCCGTACATGCCCAGCTTGGCCCCGACGAAGTAGCTGCCGATCTTGGACAGCACCTCGAGGATCGAGCCTGAAGAGTTGGCGTAGAGGATGGCCGGAACAATGATGATCCCACCCCAGACCAAGGTCATGACGCGGGTCGCTCCGAGGTAGTGGGCGTCCGAGGCGCCCTTCTTGAAGTACCGTTCGTAGAAGTCGACGACGCTGGCGGTGGCCATGCTGTTGAAGGCCGAACTGAGCGTCGACATTGACGCGGCCAGCACCGCGGCGGCGAGGATTCCCAGCAGTCCCGGAATTCGCGAATCCAGCGCGAACTGCAGGATGATCTCGTTCGTGTTCTCGAACGGTCGCCCTTGGTAGTAGCCCCAGGCCAGCACGCCAATAAAGAAGAACAGGAAATAGATCGGGAAGGCCGCATAGCCCATCAGCAGATAGGATTTCTTAGCGTCGCCGATCGACTTCGCGCCCAGCGTCCGCTGCACCATCATCTGGTTCGCGCCATAGACGGTGACGTGGAACAGGGTCATGCCGATCAGCCCGGACCAGATGGTCGTTGGCACGGTGGCGTCCAGCGTCGGGTCGATGGCGCTGAGGCGGCCCGCCGCCTTCAGATTGGCCAGCACCTCGCCGATCGGTTCCGGCATCAGGATGAACAGGGCAATCATGATGACGATGGCCCCGCCGAACAGGACGACCGCTTGGAACACATCGGTCCAGATCACCGCCAGCATGCCGCCCATTGTCGTATAGATCAGGGCCAGGATGGTGATGGTGACGATGGCCCAGGGGATTGGAATGCCCGTGATGAACTGCAGCACGAGCGCGGTGGCGTACAGGATGGCACCCGTCGACAGGCCCTGGGTCACCAGGAAGATGGTCGACATGACCGCGCGCGACGTCGTGCCGAAACGCCGCTCCTGGTATTCGTAGATCGAGGCGACGCCAGAGTTGTAGAAGAACGGCAGGAAGAACGCCGTCACGCCCAGAATGACGATCGGATAGTTCAGATGGATGGCCAGCGCCGCCAGCCCGTCCGAATAGGCCCAGGCCGGCGCGCCCAGGAACGACAGGGCGCTGATGTAGGTGGCGATCACCGAGACGCCTATGGCCCACCAGGGCGTCTTGCCCGAGCCGACGTTGAACTCCTTGGCCGTCTTGACGCCTCGGCCCAGCACCCAGCCCATCACCAGATTGGCGGCGATGAAGACGAGCACGATGCCCCAGTCGAGGGCGGAGAAAGTCATGCCGCGTCTCCCGCGTTCAGCTTACTGAAGATGTCGTGGCCGGATTGCAGCATGACGTGAGGCACGTCGATGAAGACCCAGTTTTCCTTCAGCGCGTCACCCTCTCGCCGCCACCAGTCCATGACCCGCATGGTAATCTGGCGGCCAGTGCCGGGCACGCCCAGCCAGGGACCGGCGTGGGTGGCGGTGATGCTGGGCCAGCCGGTCGAGGCGACATAGGCCCCGTCGGCGAACCGCGCCTTGTGATTGCCCCCGACCCGGTCCGGGAAGGCCGTCAGGAAGGGCTTCTGGTGATAGCGCTGAAAGCCCGTCACGCCCCGGTTCGAGCCGATGCCGCCAGGGCCGTACCACAGCATCTGCGGGCTCCAGTACTGTTCCATTCCCATGCGCTTCAGGTCGCCCTCGGCGAACTTGTGCAGGCCGAAGATCATGGCCTCGACCAGGGCGAGAGAGGCGTCAGTCTCGCCCTGAGGTGCCGGGTCGAAGCGCACGCCGTCCTGGGTGACAGGGGCGGGGAAGATGTCAGGGACGCCGGCAGGTGGCGCAGGCAGAGGGTTGATCCCGGCCTGGCGCATCAGGTCGATCAGATCGTGGATGGCATAGACCTCGGCGATCCGGTCGTCCTCGATACGGTAGAACTCGCCGAAGCGCAGATTGATCAGGCCGTCAGTCGCCGGAATGCCCAGCCAGGTGCCGGTCATCGTCCCCTCGAACACGCCGAGCGCGCAGACCCAGTCGGCGTCCATGAAGCGCCCCGCCATCAGGGCATAGGTGCGGCGCTGCAGGTCCGGGATGGCGGCGCGCAGCGGTCCGACCAGGCCGGCGATCAGGTCCTCTGCCCCCTGAAGATCGTTCATCGGGTGGACGGCGTGGAAGACGGCGTCGGGCGTCATCGCGGCGCGCCACAGGGCGGCGGCCCCACCTACGTCGGTGGCGTCCAGACGCTGGAACAGGGTCCAGATCAGGCGTTTGCGGTCTTCGTTCGTCATTGGGCGGTCCAGCCTCCATCGACAAGCAGGCTGGATCCGGTGACCAGAGACGCGGCGGGCGACAGCAGGAAGACGCAGGCCGCTGCCACCTCGGCCGCTGTGCCAACGCGGCCCAAGGGAATGCGGTCTAGCACGAACCTGCCGAACGCCTCGTCGGCCAGCATCGGGGCGGTCATCGGCGTCTCGATGAAGGTGGGGGCCAGACTGACCACGCGGACGCCGTGGGGCGCCAGTTCGACGGCGGCGGCCTTGGTCAGGCCCTCAAGCGCGTGCTTGGTCAGGCAGTAGACGGTGCGGCCCGGCGAGCCGACGTGGCCCATCTGAGACGTCATGTTGACGATGACGCCGGAGCCTTGGGCCGCCATCACCTTCGCCGCCGCCTGGGCGGTCAGAAAGGCGGCGCGGACGTTCAGCGCCAGCATGCCGTCGAGCGTCTCGACATCGACCTGGGTGAAGGGCTGGGGCCGATTGAAGCCGGCGTTGTTCACCAGACCGTCCAGACGCGGCAGGCCGGCGAGGCGGGCGTGGAAGGTCGGGTCGGCGACGTCCATCGTCCAGGTCTCGATCCGGCCCGGGCGGCTGTCGGCCAGGTCGACCAGATCGGCCGAGGACCGGGCCACGGCGATGACCTCTCCGCCCGCGTCGACCACGGCTTGGGCGCAGGCACGGCCCAGCCCACGCCCGGCCCCTGTGATCAGGATGCGCCGGCCTGTAAGGTCGCTCATGCCGCCTTGACCGTCAGACCGAGCCTCATCGCATCCTCCGTCGCCGCTTCGAACACCTCTCTTGCATTCGAATGCAACAAACCTAGACTGACTTCAATTCGATGCGCCGCGCAAGCGTGCTTGAGGGAGAGACACATGGCCCAATGGTTGAAGGAAGGCCGCTCGGTCGAGGCGGTGAAGGCCGACGGGGCGCGTGTGCGCGAAACGGTCGAGCGCATGCTGTCCGATATCGAGGCCGAGGGCATGGAGGCGGTGCGCCGCTACTCTCGCGACCTCGACCGTTGGGACCGCGAGGATTTCCGTCTCAGCGAGGACGAGATCAGGGCCGCCTACGCCGCCCTGTCGGACCGCACCATCGAAGACATCGCGTTTGCCCAGGCACAGGTCAGGAACTTCGCACAGATCCAGAAGGACGCACTGAGAGATGTCGAGGTCGAGACCCTGCCAGGCGTTATCCTGGGTCACAAGAACACACCGGTGAACGCGGTCGGTGCCTATGTGCCCGGCGGCAAGTATCCGCTGGTGGCCTCGGCCCACATGGGCGTAGTCACGGCCAAGGTGGCGGGGGTCAAGCGCATCCTGTCGGCCGCTCCGCCATATGAAGGCCAGGCCAATCCGGCGATCGTGGTGGCCCAGCACATGGCCGGTGCCGACGCCATCCTCGCCTTGGGCGGCGTGCAGGCGATCGGCCTGATGGCGCTGGGTGCCAAGGGGGCTCCCGGCGGCGACATCGAGCCGGTCGACATGCTGGTCGGACCCGGTAACGCTTACGTAGCCGAGGCCAAGCGCCAGCTGTTCGGCCGCGTAGGCATCGACCTGCTGGCCGGGCCGACCGAGACGCTTGTCATTGCCGACGACAGCGTGGACGGCGACCTGTGCGCCGCAGACCTGCTCGGCCAGGCCGAACATGGCCCGAATAGCCCCGCCATCCTCCTGACCACGTCAGAAAAACTCGCCCACGACACGGTCGAGGCCATCGAACGCCAGCTGAAGTGGCTCCCGACCGCCCCGATCGCCTCGGTCGCCTGGCGCGACTATGGCCAGATCATCCTGGCCGACAGCGACGCCGAGATGGTCGAAATCGCCGACCAGATTGCCTCGGAGCACGTCCAGGTTATGACCCGCGACCCGGACTATTTCCTCGCCAACATGACCAACTACGGGGCTTTGTTCCTCGGCCACCTGACCAACGTCAGCTACGGCGACAAGGTCATCGGCACCAACCACACCCTGCCGACCATGCGCTCGGCGCGCTACACGGGCGGGCTGTGGGTGGGCAAGTTCATGAAGACCTGCACCTATCAGAAGGTCCTGACCGAAGAGGCCAGCGTCATGGTCGGCGAATACTGCTCGCGCCTGTGCGCGCTCGAAGGGTTTGCGGGACACAAGGAACAGGCCGATATCCGGGTGCGTCGCTACGGCCAGAAGGAAGCCGCCTAAGCCCATGGCCCCCAGAGACCCCGACCGCCGCGCCGGACGCGCCACCAGCTATGATGTGGCCCGGCTCGCGGGCGTGTCCCAGTCGGCGGTCAGCCGCGCCTTCTCGCCCGGCGGCAGCGTGTCGGAAGAAACCCGCGAGCGGATCCTGGGAGCGGCGCGGTCGCTGGGATACCGCCCCAACGCCATCGCGCGCGGGCTGATCACGCGGCGGTCCAATCTCGTCGGCCTGATCCTGCCGGCCATGGCCAGCCTGTACTACCCCGAGATCATGGTGGAGATCACCGCCGAGGTCGCCAAACGCGGCGCGCGCGTGTTGCTGATCACGGTCGAGAACCTGGCCGAGGTCGGCACCGCCCTTGAACAGCTCTGGAGCTTCCAGGTCGACGGCGTCATCGCCGCCACCGCCATGACGGCTGAGCAGCTGGAGGACTTCGAGCTGCACCGCACGCCCGTGATCTTCTACAACCGCGCGCCGCCCCATCATGCGGGCAACTCTGTCGCTGTGGATCACGCCGACGGCGAAGGCCGGCTGGTCGACCGGCTATGGCAGGCGGGGCATCGCCGCTTCGCCATGATCACCGGCCCGGACGGCTCGGAGGTGGCGCAGCAGCGGGCGGCGGGAGCACGTGCGACGCTGGAGCGGCTGGGCGGCTGCATCACGGCAGTGACACCCGGCGACTATCGCTATGAGAGCGGGATCGAGGCCTTCGGGCGGCTGTGGACCGGGGGCGAGCGGTTCGACGTCGTCCTGTGCGCCAACGACGCCATGGCACTCGGTGCGATGGACGCGGCGCGGCTGAAGCACGGCCTGCGCGTGCCAGAGGACGTCTCGGTGGCGGGCTTCGACGGCTTCAACGCCGGGCGCTGGCTGGCTTATCAGCTGACCACGGTGCGCCAGCCCATCGGGGCGCTGGCCGCCGCCGCCGTCGAGATGCTGTTCGCCCGTATCGAGGATCCGGACCTGGCCCCCGAGCGGCGGTTGTTCTGCGGCGAGATCGTGCCCGGCCGCTCCGCCCGTCTGGCCCCGAGCGGGGGATGATCCCGGTCGTCCTGGCGCCGGGCCTGCTGTGCGACGACCGCCTCTGGTCAGCGGTGACACCCTTGCTGGCCGGGACGATCGTGACTGTCGACTTCGGCGAAGACGACACCATCAAGGCCATGGCCGAGCGCATCCTGGCCGAGGGGCCGGAACGGTTCGTGCTGGCGGGATTCTCAATGGGAGGTATGGCGGCGATGGTCGCAGCGGCCCGTGCCCCCGGCCGGATCGCTGGCCTAATCCTGATCGACACCCACGCCGAGCCCGAGACACCCGACCGCTCCGAACGCCGTTTGCGCCAAATCGCCACGGCCGACGCCGGCGGCTTCGCCCGGCTGGTCCGCGAGGAACTCAAACCCCTCTATTTTGCCGAGCCCCAGGCGCACGAGGCCGAGCGGCGGCTGGTCTTCGACATGGCGCTCGAGGCCGGGTCGCTCCAGTTCCGCCGCCACGTGCAGGCCCTGATGCTGCGGCCCGATCCGACGCCATTGCTTCCCGCCCTGACCATGCCCGTCACTGTCGTAACAGGTGAGGCCGATGGCCTGGCCCCGCCCGAGGCTACCCGGCGTCTCGCCGCCGCCGTGCCTCACGGTCGTCTCGTCCTGATTCCCGACTGCGGCCACATGGCCCCACTGGAGGCCCCCGCAGCCGTGGCCGCCGAGATCAACGCGCTGTGTCGTCAGCTGGAGCCCACATGAAGACCTCGACCGACCGCATCCTGACCACCCACGTCGGCAGTCTGCCGCGCCCCGCCGTCGTCGCCGACGGCCTATTCGCGCGTGAGGGCGAGGATCCCGTCTTCGACGCCGCCGCCTTCGAAGCGGTGGTCGCCGAGGCCGTCGCGACTACCGTGGCCCGTCAGGTCGAGACGGGACTGGACGTGGTCTCGGACGGGGAGATGAGCAAGATCTCCTACGCCACCTATGTAAAGGATCGGCTCAGCGGCTTCGGCGGCGACAGCCCGCGTCGCGCGCCCCAGGATCTGGAACAGTTCCCCAACTTCCTCGCCCGCCAGGCCTCCGGCGGCGGAACTCCGACCTATCGTCGCCCCATGTGCGTGGGGCCCATCGCGGTCAAGGACAACGGCCCGCTGGATGCCGACATCGCCAACATGGCGGCCGCTGTCGGCCGGGCCGGGCCGGTCGAGGCGTTCCTAAACGCGGCCTCGCCCGGGGTCATCGCCCTGTTCCAGCCGAACGGTCACTACCCGACGCAGGACGCCTATCTAGAGGCGCTTTCGGAGGCCATGCGCTCCGAATACGAGGCCATCGTCGGCGCGGGCTTCATCCTCCAGATCGACAGTCCGGATCTCGGCGTCGGCCGCCACATGATGTTCAAGGATCTGCCCGAGGCCGACTATGTGAAGGCCTGCGAGGGCCATCTGGAGGCGCTCAACGCTGCACTGGCAAATGTGCCGCGCAACCGCGTCCGCATGCACGTCTGCTGGGGCAACTATGAGGGGCCGCACCACTGCGACGCCCCGTTCGAGACCGTCTTCGGCCTCGCCCGTCGCGCGAAGGTCGGGGCCATCCTGTTCGAGGCGGCCAATCCGCGCCATGCCCACGAATGGACCTGGTTTCAGGACAACGCGCTGCCGGACGACCTCGTCATCATCCCCGGCGTCATCGATTCCACCACCAACTTCATCGAGCATCCCGAACTGGTGGCGCAAAGGATCGAACGCTACGCCCACCTGGTCGGGCGCGAACGGGTGCTGGCGGGGGCCGACTGCGGCTTCGGCACCTTCGCCGGCTTCGGCCCCGTCGATCCCGACATCGCCTGGGCCAAGCTGGGGGCCCTGGTTGAGGGCGCGGCCATCGCGTCGGACCGCCTTTGGAAAAGCCGATGAGCGTCGCGGCCGACTTCAAGACGCAGCTGGTCGCGGGCGCGCCCCTGCTCGGCACCTTCGTCAAGACGCCCCATCCGTCGGTGGTCGAGGTGCTGGCCCAGACCGGGCTCGACTGCCTATGCCTGGACGCCGAGCACGCGCCTTTCGACCGGGTCGATCTGGATCGAGGCATCCTGGCGGCGCGCGCAGTCGGCGTCCCCGCCCTCGTCCGCGTGGCTTCGGCCTCGCCGCATGAGATCCTGAACGCGCTCGACCTCGGCGCCGCCGGGGTGGTCGTGCCTCACATCCGCTCGCCCGAGGAGGCCGAGGCTGCCGTGCGCGCCTGTCACTATGGCGCGGGCGGCCGGGGCTATGCGGGTGGCACCCGAGCTTCTGGCTACCTCAGCCCGCCGATCGGCCAGAGGCTCGCCGACACTCGCACCCAGACCAGCGTCATCCTGCAGATCGAGGACATGGAGGCCCTGGACCACCTGCCCGCCATCGTCGGGGTGGATGGCATCGACGGCATCTTCATCGGCCGCATCGACCTGACAGTCGCGTTGGGCGAGACCGATCCCAAGGCTGCCCGCGTCATGGCGGCGGTGTCCGATATCGTCGTCGCCTGCCGTGCGGTCGGGCGGACCGTCGGCATGTTCACGCCCGACCTGAAGGAGCTGCCGATTTGGCGCGAACAGGGCGCAAGCTTCTTCCTGCTCGGCTCCGACCACGGCTTCATCCGCGCGGGTGCGACCCAGCTCAGGACCGACGCTGGGTTCTAAGCGTCACCAAACAAAAAGGGGCGGCCGAAGCCGCCCCGTAAGGCTCACCGGGGTAGAGTAGTCTCAGTAGGCCGCGCTGAGGCGGATGCCATACATACGCGGCGCGTCGTAGCTCTGGTTCAGGCCGCGCGAGCCGAAGGTGGCGCGGTTCAGGGTGACCTCGTCACCGACGTTGTTGGCGAACACATCCACGCGATACCGCTCCGACGCATCGACCCAGCTGACGCGCAGATCGACCTTGGCAAAGGCGTCCTGCAGATCGAGCACCGTATTGGTGTCGGTCAGATAGTACTCGTCCGAATACAGCACCGTGGCCTGCGGCGTGATCACCGACCCGTCGCCCAGGATGAAGTCGTATCCCACCTGGCCCGTCAGCTTGATCGACGGGCTGTAGGGCACATCGTTGCCGGAATAGTTGAGGAAGCCGGTGTAGTTCGAGGGTGCCGGCACGTTGCGATAGTCGTCGTACTGGGCCTCCATCAGCGTGGCGGAGAAAGCGAGATTCAGGTTGTCAATCGGCACCGCCTGAACTTCGAGCTCTAGGCCATGGCTGTGCGCCTCTGCGGCGTTCAGGATGACCGAGGTCGTGGTCGTGCCCGTCGGCGTGACGATCAGGAACTGGTTCTGGACCTGCAGATCCTGGAACTCGTTGCGATAGGCCGAGATGTTTACTTGCAGCCGGTCGTCCCAGAAGCGGTTCTTCGATCCGATCTCATAGGCCGTCACTGTCTCGGGCCCAAAGGCGCCGGGCAGGGCCGGATTGGTGAAGAAGCCTGAGTTGAACCCGCCCGAACGGAAGCCTGTCGACACGGTCGCATACAGCATCCGGTCGTCGTCGAGGTGGTACTCTGCGTTCACCCGCCAGGTGGTTTCCGAGAAGGTGAAGTCGAACTCCTGGCCCGTCGGCGTTACCGACGTCAGCCGTTGGGTGCCGTTGGTCGTGGCGTTGGCGCGTCGGATGACCTTCTCGTCCTCGGTGTAGCGGACGCCGCCGGTGATGCGCAGACGATCCGGAATGGCCCACCATGACGCCTGGCCGAACACCGCGTTCGATGTGGTCTCGGGCAGGCCGGCAGCGAAGGCGCAGCCGGCAGTGTCCCGGGCGGCGGTCGGACAGCTGGAGAAGAACGACGCCGTCACATCCTCGTTGAAGTAGAAATAGCCGACGATCCAGTCGATCGGCCCGTCGCCGTTCGACGCCAGCTGCAGCTCCTGACTGAAGCTCTCAAGCTTGTCTTCCTGGCCATCAACCGCGCCGAGGCGGAGCGAGAAGTCGTTGTCCGCGTTCCGGAACACCTCGTACTCGGTGAAGCCGGTAATCGAGCGAAAGACGACCGGCCCGAAGTCATAGGAGACGTTGGCACTCCAGGCGTTCTGCTCGAGGTCCTGCACCAGCTTGGTGTCGCCGCCATAGAACAGCGGATCCGGATTGATCGGAATACCCTCGACCAGCGGCCGTCCGGTGCGCGGAATGTCGTAGCGAAGCAGATAGGGCTGGCCGTTGATGTCGAAGTTGCCGGTCGTCGGGTTCACGAAGATCCCGCCGACGCGATAGCCGAAGGCGGCACCGCCCGTGCCCTGCTCGGTCCAGTGGCTGTATCGGAGCACCGCTTCCAGCTGCGGCGTCGGCGCGATGCGCACGCCGACACGGGCGTAGCTGGTGTCGCGGTCGAAGATGTCCAGGTCGTCGGTGACACCCTCGACATAGCCGTCCATCGTCTCGCGCAAGGCTGCGATGCGCAGTTGCACGGCGTCGCCCAGCGGCACATTGACGAAGCCGTCAACGGCGATGCGGTTGAAGCTGCCCAGCGTCAGGCTGGACCCCGCGTCGAAGTCCTCGGTCGGGTCGTTGGTCGAGATGGCGATGTTGCCGCCGAAGGTGTTGCGACCATACAGGGTGCCCTGCGGCCCGCGCTGAATCTCGACCCGCGCCACGTCCACAAACGGCTCGTTCGCCTGCGACGCCCGGCTGCGATAGACGTTGTCGGTGAAGTAACCGATCGAGGGATCGCCGGACACGCCGACGTTCTCGGTGCGCACGCCGCGGATGGCGGGACGGGCATCCGAACCCGACTTGCCAAATGTGAAACCGGGGGTCAGGACCTCCACGCGCGAGAGGTCGCGAATATCATTGTTCTGCAGCGTCTCGGACGACAGGGCTGTCACCGCCAGCGGCACGTCCTGCAGATTCTCGGCCCGGCGCTGGGCCGTGACCACGATGTCCTCGACCGTGGAAGTCTCCGGGTCCGGAGCCGTCTGGGCCCAGGCGGGGGACGCCGCCAGCGCCATTACCGCGATCGAAACGCCAGTCAATCCGTACCTATTCGACATCGTCTTCAAGCCCCCTCGGCAATCCGTTCCAGATCAGAGAACACGAGACTGCATTCGAATGCGGCGCTTGTCCACGGGATTTGCATTCGAATGCAGAAAACCTGTCGCCAAACTGGCACACTCTCGGCTGCACCCCGCCGTGGGCGGCCTAAAGCCGGGGAGTCCAGGGCCTTGCCAGCGCTGCCGTCCGACCAGCCTCATCCAGGCGCCGCTCCACGCCGGTCGGCCGGACGACAAGCAAGGCGTTGAACGCCACAGGGCTGGAGGGCCCTCGCGCCTCCAGCCTGATCAGGGCGACCGCAACTTCGCCGAACGAAGCGGCTCTCAGGATCACCGGGCGCGGCGCGACGACACCCGAGTCGGGCCAATCTTCGGACGCCGCGACCAGGCGCTCGACGTGTGCCGCATTCAGTTTTGGATGATCCTGCGGATCGAACCGTACCCCGTGGCGCGCCTGCGCCATGTCCGGATCGACCGGCAGGTCCAAGACGGGCGGCGGCACCAGTGCGGCGGTCCGGCCGAGCAGCCAGATCCTCCCAACCCCGCCTTCCGCCAGGTCCGCCACAACCGCCGTGTCATCATCCATCCAGACGCCCATGTGGCCGGTTTCCACATCGAGCGTCCAGGCACCGAATCTTGCGCCCTTGAGCGCATCGCCCACCAGCTCCCGGCCATAGGTCTCGCCCCCCAGCCCCTCGAGCCGGCAGGTCTGAAGCACCGGCGGCCCTTCGCCCGCCAGCAGTCTGCCAAGCGCCGTCATGCGCCTAGCCCTCCCGCCAGCTGACGCAGCACCGCCAGCTCGTCGAAGACGGTGATATCCTCCAAAATGCGCCCCTGCCTCAGCCGGTAATGGCTCACAGCGAGCACCAGCAGCTCCCGCCCGGTCGCGGGACCGTAGATCCCCGTCCGAACATGGCGCCCGGCCATCGACCAGCGCAGCGCCACCGCGATCTCGTCATGCGGCAGGGCTGTGGCTGCCCAGTGATCGATCACCAGCTGGGGCGTCTCCAGCACCGACGTCAGCTGGTTCATCGCTCCGATCCATCCGCCCCGCCCGACCCAGCGCCGACCCGACGGCCAGAAGCCTTCGGCGGAGACGGACAGCAAGGCGGCCGCATCACCGAGTTGCGCGTCGTTGACCGCGCGCTCCAGCATCGCTGTCGGTCCAGCAGCCGGATGATCGACTGGCGGCGTGACGACCATCGCCTGGCCCTCCCGAACGCGCGCGATTTCGGCGGATCGCCAGGCGTGGGCGGACGGCTCCAGCGCCCCGTCCGCCTCCGCCTGGCCCCGCGCCACAGTCCAGGGATCGAGCCCCAGCTGTCGCACCAGATGGGCGTTGTCGCGCACCAGCCATTCCTCGATGATCCGGTTCTCGCTCACTACGCAGTCGGCGATGGTCGTGACCTGCGCCCGCCGACCCGTGGCCGGACCGAAGGCGTCGTCACCCAGATGGGTCATCAGGCTGACGATCCGATGCGAGGTGTGGAACAGGCCCGCCGCGTCCTCGCTCCAGATCACGTCCTCGCCGATCAGGCTACGATCCGGAAAGGCCGCCAGCGTCGCCAGGGTGTTGGCCACCACCGCCTCGACCCCCGTCACCGGCCCGGCCAGAGTGTGGATGGCGCAGTCCGGGGCATAGTGCGACCGGCACAGGCCGACGTTCTTCTCTTCCCAGATCCGGTGGGTGCAGCGGATGATGTAGTCGACGATGTCGCTGTAGTTGGGATCGAACCCGGTCAGGTCCTGGCGTCGCGGTCGGGGGCCAAGCAGGTCCTCGATCGACCGTCCGGCGGGGGAAGGCGCGACGGCTGCAGTGTCGATCCAGCCCACTGTCCGCTCCCTCAAGCCGCGCCGTCGACCGGCTGCACGGCCAAGGGGGCGTCGCCGCCGCGCGTGACGAACAGATCGGCTCCGCCGGATGACGACAGCCTGCGGACCGCGCCGACGGGAACGGTAACGGTGTCCCCCATCGACAATAGTGCGGTCTCGCCTTCGACCTCGATGATTAGATCGCCGGAATGGACGAAGATCACTTCGGGCTCGACGCGATAGAGCTGCGCGCCGGAGGTCCCGGCCGCGAGCCTGACGCGACGACAGATGAAGCCGTGCGGCCAAGCCAGCGGCGCGGCGGGCGCATGCTCGGCTGGGTTGGCGGTGCCGATGACCACGGTCTCGCTCACGCCCTCGCCAGGCACCGCGACATGGCCGGTCGAGGCTCCGTTACGAACGACGACAGCCTCCAGCCCAGCCGTATCGACATGGCGCACAATGCAATCCAGCATCGATCGCGGCTCAGGCTGGACCACTGGATCATCATCGCCAGGCGTAGGATCCCTCAATGTGTCCACCAGCCGGCCGCTCGCGAGCAGCACAAGGCCATGTCCCTTGGCGCGCTCCAGCACATCGGGCGCCCAGACCACCCGACCCGGATCGTCGCCGCCCAGCACCGCATAGAGGAAGCCGGTCTCCTGGCCCACGTTCTCGAATCCCCGGAACACATGCACCGGGATCGAGATCGTGTCGCCGGGATTGAGGATGACCTCGGCCTCGTCCGCATGCTCGCCCGTCCGAAACGCCCACTGGCCGGAGTGTACGAAGAAGACCTCCGCCGTCTCGTGGAAATGCTGGGAGTTCACGCAGCGCGGCGGCTGCCGCGCGCCGCCGATATTGAAACCATGCGGCTCGCGGATGTGCACATGCTGATCGGGGTTCTCAGCCACGCCGGGGCCGATGATCGTGAAGTTTTCCTTGGCGTCCGACCCAGGGGTGCGGGCATCAATGAACGCCGTCCTACACGGGATTAGGTCCGCGTAACGGACTATTCGATGGCTCAACGGCATGGGGGTAGCTCGCGTCAGCATTCGGCCATCAAAGACAGTTTGCATTCGAATGCAAGGCTTGCTGGCATCAACCCGGTCCCGCCGTTCGGCATCGCGAGCGTGGGCCAGCCCAGAAGCTGACCTAGCTAGGGTCTGAAATGAGCCAAAGTCAGACGTTTGTGCGCGTGCCCCGGCCAATGTCTGGCTCTGGCTCATCTGAGACGTGCGAAACGTCCACTATCGGGCGGCAGGTGTGTTTCGGAGTGAGCCTTCCACAAAGCGGACGTGCCAGACGTCCGAGATGGGGGGAGAGCGGACCTTGACGCCTGTCGCTCCAAAGAGTTTTTAACCACCGATGATTGAACCTCTTATCCTACTCGCGTTTGGGGTCGCCTTCATGATTGCGCCCGGCTTTTGGGCTGGCCGGTCAGAAGCAAACCGCCTCGTCAGGCTCAGGGAGATCGAAGAGGGGGCCTCTGAGGCCTATTTTGAGGAACGGCGAGACTTGCTCGAATACAAACCGTCGCAACGGTTCCTCGTGCTCTGGCGGGTTATAGGAGCGGCCATGGCTATCGCGGCGGTCGGAGTGCTTTTGGTCCGGTCGGGTCCCACCGGTTAGGCGATCCTTGCCATGACGCGAAGCCGCCAATGGCCGCAACGGGTGGCTATCCGTCAAAAAACCACTGGCCCAAAAGCAGCCATGGCCCCCGCCCTCGCCAAAGCGCCAGTTCGCGAAAAGGTGCCATCAGCTCGCTGACTAACAGCAGCCAGGACAGCTCAAAGCTAAAGCCAATGGTTAGCCGCCAATGCAATCCAGAATATTGCCGACTGAATCAAGGTGGCGACGATAATCATACCGACGAAGGCAACGAAGGCACCACCGACGGAAATCAACGTCATTGCGAGTCCCGATGACCAGGTCTGGGCGTCCTTGGTGACGCGCTGCATGGTCCAAAAGATCATGTACGGCCAAAAGAACGTCATCTGCAGCAGAATGCCAACCCCGACGGAGTGCTGAATACGGCCTTCGCTCCCCCTCTCAGCCGCAATGTTAAACAGCGCGAATGCGTTCCCGATCAGCAGATAGAGGACCACCAGATCGACCGTGTAGGCAGGCATGTCCAACGGGATCAGTCTTGCCATCAGCCGCGCGATGGGGTCGGTGACTGCTTGGTATTCGGTCGCCACCGAGGCGATGGCATCGTTCCATGACACGACGTGCCACCGCGAAGTTAAGCTGATCAGAGCCAGAGCCATGACGAGCATGCTCGCCAGGCGCCAACCCACTGCCAGAACACCCCGAACCATGCCGCCCCCCCGGTCGCCGCCCCCCCGGTCGCCGCCCCCCCGGTCGCCGCCCCCCGCGTCACCCATGGGACGATATCACTAACCAAGTCTAAAGCTAGGGGGGTGGGCAAGCAGATGCTACCAACGTCCGCTTTGGGTCGAAAATAGACGTTCTGATCCAAGCCGATTGCGGACATTGCCTTCCGCACATCGTCTATAGCCGATCCAGCCTTGGCCCGGCTCGCCGTTCCCGAAACAGGATGTAGGGCCGCGCTTGGTGGTGCGGTTCCAGCGGCGCGCCGTGGGCGACGACGTTAGCGCCCTCGCATGTCTGGCACCGGCAGGCGCGTGCGAAGACCGGGACCGGGGTGTCACGATAGCGGTGCAGTTGGGTCCGGATGCCCAGCGGTGTGAAGGCGGCCTCCCGGCCGCAGTCGCGACAGATAAGGCCCAACCCCATGCCGCGTTGGCCAAGCTCGCCCACGGTGTGATCGGCGACCTCGGGCATGGCCCGCTGGCCTTCGAACCCCGGGAAGGGCTCAGGTGGGCGCGCCATCTTCGGCCACCTGTCGCAGGCCGAGCCGTCGGCAGAGGATCCGCGCCGCCTCGCGGTCGATTTGGTCAGCAGGATAGCCCTCGCGAGGAGCTCGCCCTGTCCAGACTCCGTCTCCGAAAGCAGGCTATCCCAGAGGAGCGCCAGTTCAGAGACCTTGTACAGCGTTGAAACCGCACTCAGGTACTCGTCTGACGGTGCATCTAGAAGAGCCATTCCCTCAATAGCAGCCGTGGCAACTGCGGTCGCCCGGACCGAAAAATCCGCATCGGCTGGGAAGTCATCAAACTCGAAAATCAGCTCGGATTGTCGAACGGCCGCGAACGCTGCATTGAGCCTTTCCTCAAAAAATCGCCAGACGGCGATCGATGATCCGTCGAGGCTTCTGAGGTACTCTTGTTCAAGGTCCACAATCTGGCCTTCGCGATTCCCTAGCCCGACCGTCGCTCGTGGTGACTATATGGTGACTAGGACGAACATAACCGGCCAGCTGAGAGGGGCTAAGTTGTTGAAAGTAATGGCGCACCCGACACGATTCGAACGTGTGACCTTTGCCTTCGGAGGGCAACGCTCTATCCAGCTGAGCTACGGGTGCGTCTCGCGCGGCCACTCTTGGCGACCGGATGAAGGGCCTTACAGCAGCCTCGCGCGGCCCTCAATCCCGAATGCACGCGAGGCGTCCCGGCGGGTCTGCAAAGGATCCGTGTGTAGATGACCGATCGACCGGAGGATGGATGATGCGGGCCTTCGTTCTCAGTTTTCTGCTCTTTCTCGGCGCTTGCGCCAGCGCCCCGACGGCCGGGCCTGCCGCGTCGCGTGACAGTCTGGACGCGGTCGCGCGCGACTACGTCGCCCTGATCCTCGAGATTGGCGAGCGTGAACCGGGCTATGTCGATGCCTACTACGGTCCCCCGGAGTGGGCACAGGCTGCGCAGGCCAATCCGCGTGACATCCCCGCCCTGATGCAGGGTGCCGCCTCGCTGACGGAGCGGCTCAACGCCATCTCGGTCGCCGGGGCCGAACCGGCGGTCGCCCAGCGCAAGGCTTACCTGCTCGCCCATGTCTCGGCGGCCTCGGCCCGCCTTCGCATGCTGTCGGGCGAGCGGTTGAGCTTCGCCGACGAGGCCGAGGCCCTGTTCGGCGTTCGTCCCGAACTGCGCCCCCTGTCCGACTTCGACCCCATCCTCGCCCAGATCGACCAGCTCGTCCCGGGGGACGGCGAACTGGCCGCCCGCGTCGCCGCCTTCCGGGGCAACTTCCGCATTCCGGCGGACCGCTTGCAGGTCGTGTTCGATGCCTCCATCGCCGAGTGCCGTCGCCGGACCCTGGCCCACATGAACCTGCCGACGAACGAGCGTTTCACCCTGGCCTTCGTCACGGACAAGCCGTGGTCGGGCTACAACTACTATCTGGGCGGAGCCGCCAGCCGGATCGAGATCAATACCGACCAGCCCATCTTCACGGACCGGGCGATCGACCTCGGGTGTCACGAGGCCTACCCCGGCCATCACGTCTACAATGCGCTGCTGGAACAGACCTTCGTCGTCGAGCGCGGTTGGGTCGAGATGAGCGTCTACCCGCTCTATTCGCCCATGTCCTTCGTGGCCGAAGGCAGCGCCAACTACGGCATCGATCTGGCCTTCACGGGCGACGAGGCAGCGCGCTTCGAGCAGGATGTGTTGCTGCCGCTCGCGGGTCTGACCGGCGCACCGGTGGAGCGCAAGGCAGAGCTGAACGCACTCGTCCGTCGGCTCGCCCGTGCCGAGTACACTATCGCAGATGACTATCTGGCGGGCCGGATTGATCGGGCGGAGGCCACGCAGCTTCTGTCCCGCTACATGCTCACGACGCCTGAGCGGGCGGCCCAGAGGGTGCGCTTCATCGACACTTACCGCAGTTACATCATCAACTACGGTCTGGGACGCGATGTGGTTCAGGCCTGGGTCGAGCGGCAGGGACCGGACCACTGGCAGGGCATGGAGACCTTGCTGGCCAGTCAGATCCTGCCGGTCGATCTTTTCTAGGGCTGTCGTTACCCGACGTCCGAGCAACAGTCGCAAAGCTGAGTTAAGGGTCGGGAATGGACACGCTCGACGACCGCTGGGCCCGCCTGGCGCCCCATGCCGCCTGGGTCGGCCCGGATGACGATCGCCCTCGGCCGACCGCCCTGCTGTTTCACGGCTGCGGCGGACTGCGCGGCCATTTGCCCAAGTACGCCCAGGCGGCCAGGGACAAGGGCTGGCGCGCGCTCATCGTCGATTCCTACGCCCCGCGCGGCTGGAGCCGTCAGTTCGCCATGGCCACGGTCTGCACGGGCCTTCTGCTGCGCGGCTGGGAGCGGGCGGGGGACATTCTGGCGACGATCCGGGGGGTGTCTGTGCGCGCCGATGTCGACCCCACAAACCTTCTGCTCGCCGGCTGGAGCCATGGCGGATGGGGCATCATGGAAGCGATGAGCGCGGATCGCGACCGGATCGGGGCGCTGGGCGTCAGCGACGCCGAGAACGTATCCCTGGACGGGGTCAAGGCGACCTATCTGGCCTACCCCTACGTCGGGTTCGCGGCCCTGAACCGTATGCGGCCCTGGCGGCATTGCCCGAAGACCCTGGCTGTTGTGGCGGCAAAGGATCACCTGACGACCGTCCGCAATGCCGAGCGCATCCACGACATGGTCCGAAACTGCGGCGTTGACGTCGAGACCTGGATCGCCGACGGCACCCACAGCTTCGATGAGCCCATGACGGCACCGCCAATGCGCTACGATCCGGCGCTTGGCGACGAGGCGATTCGCCGGTTTTCGGCTCTGCTGGAGGACACCGCCGTCGCCCCGGCCCAGGCGGGTCCTGTTCGCCGACGTCGCGCAGGTTAAGCCGTGGACGCGGCAATGGAGCGATGGCGACGTCTGGCTCCCGAAGCGGAACTGCTCACCCCGTCGGGCCGGGGCCCGTTTCCGACGGTTCTGCTATTTCATGGATGCGGCGGCGTCCGGGCCCATCTGCACGCCTACGCCAGGGCGGCCGTGTCTGCGGGCTGGGCGGCGCTTCTGGTCGATTCTTTCGCCCCGCGCGGTTGGACCCGCGGCTTCGCCAAGGCCATGATCTGCACAGGATTGATGTTTCGCGGTGGACGGCGGGCCGGCGATGTGCTGGCGGCCATCGCCGGTGCCCGGGGTCTGCCGCTCGTCGATCCGGACCGGCTGGTACTGGCCGGATGGAGCCACGGCGGCTGGGCGATCATGGACCTGATGTCCATGCCGCTCGTCCGATCAGGCGAAGCGGGGCTTTCGGATGCACCGCGTGTTCATTTGCGTGGCGTTCGCGCGGCCTTCCTCGCCTACCCCTACGTCGGTGTGGCGTCGGCCAGCCGTGGTGGAAGACCCTGGCCCCGCGCTCTGGACCTTTTGGTCATAGCACCCAGCCGCGACCATCTCGCCTCGGTGCGCCGTCACATGCGTGCGCTCGCCTCGGCCGTGGCGGCGGGGTCGGAGGTCGCGGTCTGGGGCGTGGAAGGCACCCACGCCTTCGACGAGCCCGGGCTGATGGCCCGCATGATGCGCTATGACGAGGCCTTGAGCGGCCAGGCCATGGAACGGTTCGCCGACTTTCTGGCAGGGATCACCCCTGCTCGACCCGCACCTCGGCCCGGATAGAATTGGCGATGTAGCAGAGGCGATGCGACTGGTGATGCAGGTCTTCCAGCCGCTCGGCGTCCGGCGTCGCTCCCGACCAGTCGATCACCGGACGCAGAACCACCTCGGTGATCGACATCCGGCCCCGCTCATCCCTCGCGAGCGTGGCCACGGGCGCGTCCCGATAGCGGTCCACGACGAAGCCTGCCTTGGCCGCCAGCGCCAGGAAGAACAGCATGTGGCAGCTGGACAGGGCCGCGACCAAAGCCTCTTCCGGATCGACCGCTGTGGGGTCCGACAGCGGGGGCGCGACGCTGGTCGGGGCCGATGATCCCTTGACCAGCGCCCCCCCATCGAAACGCCAATCGTGGGCGCGGGAGTACTGGTGGTCGGAAAAGGGCTGGTCGCCCCGGACCCATTCAACGACGGCGGTATGCTCGCTCATCGCCAGAAGCCGACGATGCGCTTGACCTCATCGACCACCGGATCGGCGATGGCGGCGGCGCGCTCGGCACCGTCCCTCAGCACCCGGTCGATCTCGGCGGGGTCGTCCATCAGGCGGCGCATCTCGGCGGTGACGGGGGCCATGGCGGCGACCGCGAGATCGGCGAGCGCGGGCTTGAAAGCGCCGAAACCCTGGCCGCCGAACTGGGCGATGACCTGCTCACGGGTCTGGTCCGACAGGGCGGCGTAGATGGCCACGAGGTTGCGGGCCTCGGGCCGGTCGGCGAGGCCGTCGACGGTTTCGGGCAGGGGCTCGGGGTCGGTCTTCGCCTTGCGGATCTTGGCCGCGATCGTGTCGGCGTCGTCGGTCAGGTTGATGCGGCTCTGGTCCGAGGGATCGGACTTGGACATCTTGGCCGAGCCGTCGCGCAAGGACATGACCCGCGTGGCCGGGCCCTGGATGACCGGCTCGGGCAGGGGGAAGAAGCCTGGCACGCCGAAGTCTGTGTTGAACTTGGCGGCGATGTCGCGGGTCAGTTCCAGATGCTGCTTCTGGTCCTCGCCGACGGGCACCTCGGTCGCCTTGTAGAGCAGGATGTCGGCGGCCTGGAGCACGGGGTAGGTGTACAGGCCGACCGAGGCGCGCTCCTTGTGCTTGCCCGACTTCTCCTTGAACTGGGTCATGCGGTCCAGCCAGCCGAGGCGGGCGACGCAGTTCAGGATCCAGGCCAGCTCCGAATGGGCGCGCACCGCCGACTGCGGAAAGATGGTGGAGCGGGCCGGGTCGAGGCCGGATGCGATGTAGGCGGCGGCGATCTCACGCGTCTGGGCGGTCAGGACGGCCGGGTCCTGCCACACGGTGATGGCGTGCAGGTCAGCGACAAAGACGAAGGTCGGGGCGGCGTCCTGGAGCGCGACGAACCGCTTCAGAGCACCCAGATAGTTCCCCAGATGGAGCGCCCCGGACGCCTGGATGCCGGAGAGGATTCGGCGGGGGCCGGCGTATTCGGGGGTAGCGTCAGTCATCAGTCCAATCCGGAGGGGGTGGAGGCCCCGGGTTCACGCCTCAGCACAGCCTTGAGCTCGGCCGGGCTGACCGCGCGGAAAAGCACGATGCAGACGCCATACACAAGGGCCCCTGCGCCGCAGACCACCAGAACCGCGACCTCCTTGGCCAGGAACAGGCGGGCAAGATCATCATAGAAGATGCTGGCGGGCACGAGCACGGCCGCCATGGCGAGGCTGGCGGCCAGGACGCGGACGAAGCGCGAGAGGAAACGGCCGGTGACGTTCCAGGCCTCTTCCTTCACCAGAACGCCCCCCAGCAGGGCGACATTGATCCAGGCCGAGGTGGAGGTGGCGATGGCGAGGCCAACCACGCCGTCCATGCCCGCCTGCTCCATGCCGAAGAACAGGGCCGAGCCGAGCGCTACGGTGATGGCGACCGAGGCGATCGAGAAGATCATCGGGCGACGGGTGTCCTCTCGAGCGAAGAAGGGCGGTGTCAGGACCTTGGCCAGCACGAAGGCGGGGACGCCCCAGGCGAAGTTGCGCAGCACGTCGGCCGTGCGCGCCGCGTCTTCGCTGGTGAAGGCGCCCCGCGTCACCGTCGCGTCGATGATGAAGAAGGGGATAACGAACAGGGCCACGGCGGCGGGCAGGGTGAAGGCCATCGACAGGGTGATCCCATCGTCCAGCGTCCTGCGCCCGCCCTCATGGTCGCCCGACACGAAGGCCTTGGTCAGGCGCGGCACGAGCGCGAGGCCGATGGCGACGCCGACAAGACCCAGTGGCAGCTGATAGAGGCGATCAGCGTTGTAGAGCACCGAGCGGGCACCTTCGTTGGAACCGGTCAGCAGCTGACTGACCACGGAGTTCAGTTGCAGCGCGCCGCCTGCCAGGACGCCGGGCACCGCAAGCTTGAGGGTGCGCGAAACGCCGGGCGTCAGGCGCGGCAGGCCAAGACGCAGGGTCACGCCAAGCCGTCGAACACCCCACCAGAGCAGGCCCATCTGGATCAGGCCGGAGATGCTGACCGCCGCGGACGTGGCCAGCAGCACCGTGGGCTTGTCGATCTCCATGACCAGCGGGGCGAGCAGGGGGATCAGGGTGCAGAGATTCAGGAACACCGGCACCGCCGCCGTCAGCGCGAAACGGCCCGAGGTGTTGAGGACACCCGACAACAGCGACGCGATGGTCATGCAGGCCAGGTACGGCATGGTCAGCTGAGCGGCGGTGGTCGCAGCGAACATGACACCTGCATCGTCGGCCCAGGCCGACAGCAGCCACGGCATGATCCACGGCATGGCGACCTGCAGCAGGATGCAGAACCCCGCGACCACGGCGAACATGAAGCTGAGGGCCTCGGACGCGGTCACCGCGGCGGCCTCCTCGCCCTCGCGCGCCCGGACGCCGCCGTAGATCGGCACGAAGGCCTGGGCGAAGGCACCCTCGGCGAACAGGCGCCGGAACATGTTGGGCAGCATCAGCGCCGTGGTGAAGGCATCCATCATCGGCCCCTGGCCGAACTGGGCCGACAGGGCGAGGTCTCGGCCGAAGCCGAGGATGCGGCTGCCCAGCGTCAGGGTCGCCTGAACCAGGGTGTTGCGGGCGAGGCTCAAGGCGGGCTCATGCGGGCGGAGCGGAAGGACGGAATGGGCCTTAGCGCGCTTCCGCTCTCGACGGAACGGCCCTTCGCGGGCCGAGCTCGGAGACATCGCGGGCGCTGGCGCGTGCGGCCGTGATCCGGCGGCCCTGCGGCGCGGCGGGCGCACGGTCCAGCACGGCCTCCAGCGCCTGATGCACCTCATCCAGCAGGACGTCAGACGTCAGCTTCCGACCGTGTGCGTCAGTCACGTAGAAGCTGTCGACCGCCCGTTCGCCGAAGCTGGCCACGTGTGCGGATCGGATCGACAGACCGTGGTCTGTCAGCGTCCGCGACAGCTCGGCCAGCAGCCCCGGCCGATCGGCGCCGGAGACCTCGATGATCGTGGCCTCGGCCGAGGCGGCACTATCGATCATCACCACGGGCCGCACATCGAAGACGGCGCGGCGGGACGAGGCCGCCGGCATCGGCGGTGGCGGGACCGAGGCTTCACCCCGGGCGGCGGCCTCCAGTGCGGCGATCAGCTGGGTCAGGCGGCGCGGCTCGGCCTGGCCATAGGGCTGGTCGGCACCGTCCTGGACCTGGAAGACGTCCAGCACCGTGCCGTCCGCCGCCGTCGCGACCCGCGCGCCCGTCACATCGGCGCCGGCAGCCGCTAGCACAGCGGCGAGATCGGCGAACAGGCCGGGCCGGTCGCGGGCGGCGAGCGCGATTTCCGTCGTCTGTTCGATGCGCCCGGCGGCTCCGGCCCGGGCCTCGGCGGCTGAGCCTTCGGCGTGGGCGCGGGCGACCAGGGCGGCGCGATCGGCCAAGGGATCTGCGGTCTGGACCGCCTCACCCCGGAACAGGGCTTCGACGGCGGCATACAGGCTGCGCATCAGCTGGCCCTTCCAGCTGTTCCATACGCCCGGGCCGACCGCACGGATGTCGGCGACGGTCAGGACCAGCAGCATGCGCAGCCGCTCCGGGTCGCCGACCAGTTCGGCGAAGGCGCGCACGGTGTCGGGGTCGGACACATCCCGTTTCTGGGCATAGTCCGACAAGGCCAGGTGATGACGAACCAGCCAGACCACCAGCTCGATCCGGCGCGGTTCCAGCCCCAGCCGCTCGCAGGCGCGCCGCGCAGAGATGGCACCGTCCTCCAGCTGGCCCCGGTCCCCGCCCTTGCCGACGTCATGTAGCAGCATGGCCAGCATCAGGGCTTCGGGGTCCGCGATCAGATGGATGACCTCGCTGGCCAGCGGGTGGTCGTCCTTCAGCTTGCCGCGCTGGATGTCGTTGATGATGCCAATGGCCTGCAGCGTGTGCTCGTCGACCGTATAGGCATGGTACATGTTGAACTGGGTCTGGCCGACGATCCGCCCCCACTCCGGCAGGAACCGGCCGAGCAACCCGGCCTCGTTCATGATGGTCAGGACCCGATAGGGCCGCTGGCCGTGGGCCAGGATGTGCAGCAGGGCCGCCGTCGCGAGCGGGTCTCGCCGCAGCCGGGGCGTGACGAGGCCGAGCGACCGGGTCACGGCGGAGAAGGCGTGGGGGTGAAGATCCAGGTCGTGACGATCCGCTGTGACGAACAGGGTCAGCAGCCTCACTGGATCGCTGGCGAAGACGTCCGGCCCGGCCACTGACAGGCGACCCCCGTCCTCGACGAACCCTTCGACGCCGAGATCACGCCGGCGGCCGGGGATAAGGCGGGACAGACTGAGGGTCTTCTTCTGCTGGCGGGCCTCCAGCGTGGCGCTCATGGCCCGGGTCAGGGCGCCGACGTCGCGGGCCACGATGAAGTAGCGGCGCATGAAGCGCTCGACCGCCGGCTCGTCGCCCCGCCCACGCCAGCCCATGCGCCGGGCGACTTCGGGCTGAAGATCGAAGGTCAGCTTCTCCTCTGCCCGACCTGCCGCAAGATGCAGATGGCAGCGCACGCGCCAGAGGAAGTCGAACGCTTCCTCGAAGGTCCGACGCTCGCGCGCGGTCAGCAGATCATCCATGACCCTCGCGCCAAGAGGGCTGTCGGGGGCCAGGGAACGCGCGATCCAGAACAGGGTGTTGAGGTCGCGAAGCCCGCCCTTGCCGTCCTTGATGTTGGGCTCGACGCGGTATCGCACGGCCCCGGCCTTGGCGTGCCGGGCCTCGCGTTCCTCCAGCTTGGCCGCGATGAAGGGCCGGGGGTCGCCGCCGCCGACCATGGTCTGAAAGCGGCCCAGGAACTCCGATGCCAGCCCGGCGTCGCCCGCCAGCGGCCGCGCCTCCAGCAGCGCTGTGCGGATGGTCATGTCGCTCTTGCCGAGCGAAAGGGCCTCCTCGACCGACCGGGCGCTTGACCCGACCTTCAGGCCCAGGTCCCACAGGACGTAGAGCATGAACTCCGCCACCGTCTCGGTCCGGGCGGTCGTCTTCCATGGGCGTAGGAAGACGATGTCGAGGTCGGAGAAGGGCGCAAGGACGCCTCGGCCGTAACCGCCCACTGCGATCAGCGCCAGCTTCTCGGCCTCGGTCGGATTGGGAGCGGGATAGAGGGTCTCGGTCGTAAACCGCCAGAGCGCGGTCAGCAGGTCGTCGGCGGCGGCGGCGTATAGGCGGGCGACCTCGACGCCGGGCAGGCCGTTGGCGAGCTTGGACGCGACCTTCTCCCGCGCAGCCTCATGATGCTGACGCAAGGTCTCGGTCACCGCCTGGCGCAAGCCGGGTCCGCCTACCAGGGCGTCGAGGCGAGCATCGAGGGGGCTCGTCACGAGCCCGCCAATCCCTTCAACCGATAGAGCGCCTCCAGCGCCTCGCGGGGTGACAGGGCGTCGGGATCCAGCGCGGCGATGGCCTCGTCCACAGCCGACTTCAGCGGCGGCGGGGGCGGTTCGGCCACGGCGAACAGGGGCAGGTCGTCCAGCCGTCCCTGCGCCGCCTTCTCGGTCTCCAGCCGATCGAGGACGGAGCGCGCGCGAGCCACGACAGCCGGCGGCACACCCGCCAGCCTGGCCACCTGTACGCCATAGGACCGGTCGGCCGCGCCGGGCGCAGCTTCATGCAGGAACACGAGCTCGCCGTTCCATTCCCTGGCTTTCATCGACAGGTTGCGGACGTGGTCCAGCCGCTCCTCCAGCCGCGCCAGCTCATGATAGTGCGTGGCGAACAGGGTGCGGGCCCGGTTCACGTCATGCAGCGCCTCGGCGCAGGCCCAGGCGATGGCGAGGCCGTCGTAGGTGGCGGTGCCGCGCCCGATTTCGTCCAGAACGACAAAGCTGCGATCCGTGGCCTGGGTCAGGATGGCCGCTGTCTCGACCATCTCCATCATGAAGGTAGAGCGCCCGCGCGCCAGGTCATCGCCCGCCCCGACACGGCTGAACAGGCGATCGACGACACCCAGCCGCATGGACCGCGCGGGCACGAAACACCCGGCCTGGGCCAGCACGACCAGAAGCGCGTTCTGGCGAAGGAAGGTCGATTTGCCCGCCATGTTGGGACCGGTGACGATGCTGAGCCGCGCGCAGCCGACGCCGTCGCCGTCCAGCCGGCAATCGTTGGGCGTGAAGGGATCGCCGGCCCGCTTGACCGCTGCCTCGACCACCGGATGGCGACCGGCCTCGACGACAAAGCAGCGGCTGTCATCGACGACGGGGCGGACCGCCCCGACCTCTTCCGCCCATTCGGCGAGCGCAGCGGTCGCATCCAGCTCAGCCATGGCTTCCGCCAGCGCCTGCAGCGGCCGCGCCAGGGACTGCACCGTGCCGCGCCAGATCTCGAAGGTCTCGGTCTCCATGGCCAGCGCCCGATGACCCGCCTGGCTGATCTTCGCGTCCAGCTCGGACAGTTCGACAGTCGTGAACCGCACCTGGGCGGCCAGCGTCTGGCGGTGGATGAAGGGGCTCTCCGGCCCGGCGCGGAACAGGGGTTCGGCGTGCTTGGCGGTGGTTTCCAGGAAGTAGCCCAGCACGGCGTTGTGCCGGATCTTGAAGGGGACACCGCTCTCGGCGACAGCCCGGGCCTCAAGATCAGCGACCACCCGGCGGCTGTCGTCCCGCAGGGCGCGAGCGGCGTCCAGCTCGGGCCGGAAACCGTGGTTCACGAAGCCGCCATCGCGAGCCAGATGCGGGGGTTCGTCCGACAGTCCCTCGGCGAGATCGAGCATCAACCGCGACAGCTCTGGCGACAACGTGAGGCGGTCCAGACACGCCGTGATCCGCTGCGGTGGCCCGGTCAGCGGATCCGGCGAGGCCGTGAAAAGCCCGGCCAGTCCCTCGGCAATGGTCAGGCCCGAGCTGATGGCAGCGAGGTCACGCGGTCCACCTCGACCGAGCGCCAGCCGGGACACCGCGCGCGCGACGTCGGCCGAGGCGCGCAGGCCGTCCCTGAGATCGCGACGCAGGCCTCGCCGTTCCAGCAACCATTCGACCGCGTCCAACCCGGTATTGATCGCGCCCGGGTCACGAAGCGGCCGGGCGATGCGTTCGGCGAGCGCCCTCGCGCCGCCTGAGGTGACCGTGCGGTCGATGCAGGCGAGCAACGACCCCTCCCGCTCGCCCCTCTGGGTGCGGTCGATCTCAAGGCTGAGGCGGGTGGCCGGGTCGATGGCCAGATAGCCGGTTTCGCCGGAGCGGCGCGGCGGCGACAGCGCCGGGACCTTCCCGGCCTGCGTCGTCTCCAGATAGGCGGCGATGAGGCCGAGCGCAGAGATCTCCGCCTCCTCAAACGCCCCGAAGCCGTCCAGCGACTGCACGCCGTAGAGCCGGGTCACCCGCGCCGAGGCGGCGGCGGGTTCGGCGACCGCTGAGGCCAGGGCCTGGACCACGCCGCCAGAGCCGTCGAGCGCCGACTTGACCTCGGGATCCGAGAACAGCTTGTCGGTGACCAGCACCTCGGACGGCCGGAAGGCCGACAGAGTGGCGGCCAGATCGGTCAGGTCGCAGGCGACGCAGTCCACGGCCCCGGCTGACAGTTCGATCACCGCGACGGCGGCGCGACCCCGGCGGATGGCGACGGCTGCCAGCCGGTTGGCCCCGCGCGCGTCCAGCAACGAATCCTCGGTCAGGGTGCCGGGGGTGACGACGCGGACGATGTCACGGCGGACGACCGCCTTGGAGCCGCGCTTCTTGGCCTCGGCCTGGTCCTCCATCTGTTCGCAGATGGCGACCTTGAAACCCTGGCGGATCAGTCGGGCGATATAACCCTCGGCCGCATGGACCGGCATGCCGGCCATGGGGATGTCCTCGCCCAGATGCTTGCCGCGCTTGGTGAGCGTCAGGCCGATGGCGGCGGCCACGACCTCGGCGTCCTCGAAGAACAGCTCGTAGAAATCGCCCATGCGGAAAAACAGGATGGCGTCGGGCTGTGACGCCTTGGCCGCCAGAAACTGGGCCATGACGGGGGTCACGCCGTCGGCCTGAGCCGTCTTGGGGGGATGCTGGAGCGGGGCGTTCATGAGGTGGCGACAGGGTGAAGGAATGCGGGGGTCCGCTCAAGAAAATCCTCCCCCGTTGGGGGAGGGGGACCGCGAAGCGGTGGAGGGGGCCAGCCGCATATGGCCGGGTCTGGACCGAGCCCCCCTCCGTCTCCTCCGCTACGCTGCGGATCCACCTCCCCCGTCGGGGGAGGATTTACTCGGGGCTTCGCACCTGCGACATTCCGTCCAGGCGGTTAAGGGAACGCGGTCCAACACCGCGGCTGTGCCCGCAACTGTAGGCGGCGAGGCCGTCGTTCGATCCGGGGCTCGGGCCCTGGCGTCACTGGAACCGTTTCGACGGCTCCGGGAAGGCGAGAACGGCGACTGTTAACCCGCAAGCCAGGAGACCTGGCCGCCGACGTCGCTCGCCCGCTGTCCGGGACCAGACAGAGGCGTGGGACCAACCCCTTCCGCGATGCCGGGAGGACGTTCCGTCGAAGCGACCCGATCTCGGAGCCGTCCGGATGCCTCGCGTCCGGGCGGATTGGTCGCTGTGATCTCGCCCGGCGCGCGCCGAAGCCGGGCCGATGGAGCATGAACTCATGAGACGTCTTCTGTTCACCACGAGCGCGCTCGTCGCGCTCGCCGCCCCCGCATGGGCCGAAGAGACCGAGACACTGACGGCCGATCCCCTGCCTGAAGTGATCGTCACCGCCACACGCCTGCCCGCGATCGCGGCGCGCACGCCCGGTGCCCGCGTCATCGACCAGACCGCCATCCAGCGCCGTGGGGCGGTCTTCGCTGCCGACATCCTGGCTGACCTGCCCGGCCTGTCGGTGGTGCGCACCGGGGCCTTTGGAGGCGTGGCGCAGGTCCGCATCCGGGGCGCCAATCCCGGCAAGACCCTGGTCCTGATCGACGGCGTTCCGGTCAACGATCCGGCCGAGATCAACGGCGCCTATGACTTTTCGGGGCTGGAACTGGCTGAGATCGAACGCATCGAGGTGCTGTCCGGACCCCAGTCTTCGCTCTGGGGATCCGACGCCATCGGCGGCGTCATCGCCTTCACCACCGCCGAGATCAACGGAGTCCGCGCCCAGGCCGAGGCGGGATCATTCGAGACTCTGCGCGGCCGGCTTGCGGCGGGCGTCACCAACGACGCCTATGCATTCGGCGCCTGGGTGTCGCGGTTTTCCACGGACGGCATCAGCGCGGCGGACGAGGCCGACGGAAATCCGGAGACCGACGGCCTGGACAGCACCACGGTCGGGGCCCGGGGGCGCTATGCCTTGTCATCCGCTGCCCGGATCGACGGCTCGGTGAGGTGGTCGCGCAATGAAGCCGACATCGACGGCTTTCCGGCACCACGCTTTCGCCTCGCCGACACGGCCGACTCGACAGAGAGCGAGCAGTGGTCTGGCTTTGCACGCCTGACCGTCGCCACCTCGGGTCTGGTCCATCAGTTCAGTCTGTCCGCCTCGGACATCCAGCGCGACACGGTCTCGCGTTTCCCCTCGACGTTCGAAGCCGATCGTCAGGTCTGGCGATGGCAGGCCAACGGCAGCTCCAGCGAGCGCCTGACCTATGCTTTCGGTGCCGAGCGCGAGGATACGCAAGGCAGCCTTTCGAGCGGTCTGGTCGACGAACTCGGCACGACATCGGTCTTCGGCACGGCTTCCGTTCAGGCCACGACGCGGCTGACCCTGACGGGTGCCGTGCGTTGGGACGACACCGACGACTTCGGTTCCGAGACCACGGGACGTGTTTCCGCGGCCCTGAACCTCGACCGCGGCTTCATCCTGTCAGGAGCGTGGGGAACCGGATTCAAGGCCCCCTCGATCAGCCAGGCGGTCTGCGACTTCTGCTTCGCCCTTCGGCCCTTCCCGGTTCTGCGGCCCGAAAGTGCTGACGGGTTCGAGGCCGCGCTGGGCTGGACGGCACAAGATGGCCGACTGGACGGGCGGATCACGCTCTATCGGCTGAACGTCGAGGACCAGATCGCCTATGTCGCCGGCCGCTACATCAACATCGCACAGACCCGTACCGACGGGATCGAGGCGGAGACGACCGTGCGACTGGGTGGCGGCCTTGATCTGACCCTGGCCTATGCCTGGACCGACGCGCGTGACGAAACGACGGACGCCCGTCTGCTTCGGGTGCCAGAACACGCCGGCTCGGCGACACTCGCCTGGGCCGGCGAACGCCTGTCCGGTGCCCTGACCCTGAGGGCTGAGGGAGATCAGGATGATGCTGGCGGCGTGCGGGACGGCTTCGTCACGGCGAACCTAAATGGCACCTACCGGCTGTCGGACGCGGTCGATCTGACCGCCCGAATCGAAAACCTGGCCGATGAGCGCTATCAGCAGGTTCTGGGCTACGGCGAGCCCGGCCGATCCGCCTATATCGGGGTCAGGCTGCGTTACTGACCGCAAACTGGGAGCCGGTCGTCAACGCGGCCGGCTCTTCCAGTGCAAGCGTTGACCAGTCGAGGTCAGGGCTGGGGGCGTGCGCGGCGGCCAACACCGCCCGCATCTCCGCTGCCGAGGCCACGGAGGCGACGACCGCCGAAACTGGCGGCAGGTTCAGGCAGAAGGCCAGCGCCGCCTGCATCGGATCAGTTCGTGCTTCAGCCAGGCGGCGGCGCGTGCGCGACAGAGCCACACCATAGGCGCTCAGTCCCGGCGGCAGGGTCTCACGATTGGCGAACAGAAGGCCGCGCGCAAACACCGAAGACGCGTGGACCTCCACACCCAGTCCGGCGAGATCGGCAAGAGTCCCTTCGGTGACCGGTCGCTGGTCCAGGATATTGCAGGGAATCTGAATGACATCGGGCTGGAAGCGCCGGGCCAGAAGCACCGGTCCATCCTCCATCTTCGTAAGGAAACCGATGCGGCGATAAAGCCCCCAATCCTTCAGCGACAGCATGCGGTCCCAGAGCGCACGACCCTCGGCTCCGGCCAGGTCTCCGGCGCCCGAGACGAGCAGGACATCGCCGCGCGGCAGGCCCATGCGCTCCAGCGAACGTCGCGCCCGTGCCTCTACGCGATCCAGGCCTTCGGACAGGGCCACGGCGCGGACACTGACCGCGAAAGGCGAGGGGAAAGGCCACGCCTGACCCAGAAGGCGTTCCTGATCCCCCTGGGGACGGGTCGCCACGCGAGTGATTCCGGCATCGGCAGCGGTCTGGAGCAGCGACCGCATCGCGTCCTCACGCGCCCCGACAGGTGCCGGAACGGCCCGCTCCGGCTCGGTCACAACGGCGAGCGCGAGTTTGGCTGCGGGCGAGGATGCGGCGGCGGATGTCACAATCCCGAGCCTGACCGCAAAAGTTTAAGGGAGACCTAGGGAGACCCTGCCGAAACCTTACCGGGCGAACACCGGTCGGAATCCACGCCGCGTCGCAGCGGAACAAGGGTCAGGGTGTGGCGTTCAGCGGACGAGGCCACTATTTACGGCAACGCTGAACAACACGGAGCGCGCATCATGGCGACCAGCAAGGCTCGGGAAGACATCAAGAACGACCTGAACGCCCTCAAGGAGGATCTGAAGGTCGGTGCCCGCGAGGAGGCCGCCCGCCTCAAGGCCAAGGCCGCCGAGGCCGAGGCTCGCCTGCGCGAGAAGGCCGCCGAAGCGGACGCCCGCATTCGCGAGGGCACTGAAGTCCTGCGCGAACAGGCCCGCGACTACTATGATCAGGCTCGCGTCCGGAGCCGGGAGTACTATGACGACGCAGCCGAGCGCTTCGACGAAGCCCAGCGCTACGTCACCGAACGGGTGCAGGAGCGTCCGATCCAGTCGACCGCCATCGCGCTCGGCATCGGTGTCGTGCTTGGCCTTCTGCTCGCTGGTCGCCGCCGCTGATGATCGGCAAAAGCGTCGTCAAGAAGCTGTCGGCGGCCTTCGTGGTCGCCGGCTGCGCCTTCGTGGCCGTCGTGGCGCTCGGAGCCACCGTGTTCTACGCCCTCGCACTGGTCCTGCCGCCGCTGGGCGCGGCCGCCGCGACGGCGGGTCTTTTCGCCCTCATCGCGATCGTTGTGGCGATCGTCTTCCTGGGCGCAGCGGGCGGTAGACGCCAGGAAGAGCCCGTGGAACCAGAGGGCCTCGGCGCACGCGCCTACGCCCTGTTCCGCGAGCGCCCCATCCTGGGCACGGTGGCGGCTCTGGCTGGCGGTTTCATGGTCCTGCGCAACCCTGCGCTTGCCACCATCTTGGCAGCCGCCTTCACTGAGAAGCCGTCCGGGCGGCGCGGAAGGTACTGACCCGGCCCGCGGGTTCGAACCCGCCCGATCTGATCTGAATGCGTGAAAGGGCTGCAGCATTGATGCTGCGGCCCTTTTTGCGTCAGACCGCCGCCGCTTCGAGCACACCGGGAACCGAAGGATCGGGGGCCGAGTCGGCGTGGCGCGTATCCTGACGTCGCGGCAGCCGCCAGGTCTCTGCCGGTGCGAAGGCAACGCCGTCCCAGGCGATGACCGTGACCACGATCTCCCGTGCCGACCACTCGATCTGGTTGAAGCTGGGCGGTGCGCCGCGTTCGCGGTGCGAAAGCGTGCCGCAGCCGATGGCGTAGGAGCAGCGGTCCGACAGATCGATCGGCAGGGCGAAGGGGACATGGACGTGGCCGGTCGTGATCAGGTCGACACCTGCCTCCGCGAAGATGACGGCGGCGGCGTCTCCACGCTTCACCTCGCCCGTCATGGGCGCGCCGATCATCTCCACCAGGGGGTGGTGGCAGGCGAGGATTCTCAGCGCGCCGACCGGCGCTCGACGCAGGGCCTCGGCCGCACGCCGCGTCTGTTCCAGATCAATGACCCCCTTGGACCAGTTGGGGCGGGCCTGCCAGCCACGGGCGGTGACCACGCCGCGCACCATGACGCTGTCGGAGACGAACTCACCGTCATGGGCCGGGTAGCCGGTCGCGGCTTCAAACGCTCGCCACGGATGAAAGAGCCGCGCGGTCAGGCTGTAATAGGGGACATCATGATTGCCGACGATCACGAACCTCGGCGTGGGCATGGCGCGGATCCAGTCCGCTGCGGCCGTGAACTCGCCGGGCAGCCCTTTCTGGGTGATGTCGCCTGTGATGAGGATCAGGTCCGTCGGCGTCGCATGCGCATAGTCGAGCGCAGCAGCGCAGGCGCGCTTGTGTTCCACGCCGAAATGGACGTCCGAAAACTGGAGCAGCCGACTTTCGGCCATCAGGTGCGCGCTTCTGATTCAGGACGCAGGGGCGTGAGCGCCCGGAAGGCCTTGGGGATGAAACGGACGGTCGTCTCGGCGGCCAGCAGGGTGGGCTCGCCATCAAGAACTGCAGGAATGCGTGAGCGGGCGCGGATCCGGATCTGGCGGGCCGGCTGGGTCGCCACAGACGGATCCTGACGCCAGTCGCTGAACAGCGCGGTCGCCGCCAACCGAAACGCTTCGGACGCATCCAGCGGATTCATGGACGCGGCCTCCAGACCGACCGGGTTTTCCAGGGCCCGGGAGATCGTCGGACTGATGAGGGCCAGCGCCTCGATCCGACGCATCTTGCCGCCGTCGAGTTCGACCCGGATCTTCCCCGAGAAGGCACGTCGCAGGGCGCGGCGGGCATAGGTCCAGGCGAGGGATAGCTTTCCGGTTCGCATGGCCTCGCGCGCCGGCGCCCACATTGCCGGCGAACCAAAGATGCCCGCGCAATAGAAGGCCTCGCCCTCGACCTCGCCGCCTGACACGCACTGGACCGATCCGGTTTCCAGCGCCTCCCGGATCGCCACCTTCCAGTCGGTCGTGCCGTAGAGTGCCTTTGGCAACATGTTCATGGTGCCGCCCGGCAGCGGGGCAACCAGCGGTCCGTCCGGCCCCACCTTGGACGCAACCGCCCGCGCGGTGCCGTCGCCGGCCAGGACGAACAGGACGTCGGGGTTACGTGCCAACGCCGCCTCGACCTGCTCGTTGAGTGTCGTCCCGATCAGTTCGATCACCTCCGACGTGCAGTCGTAGTCGGCCATGATGGCTCTCGCTTCGTCCACGGCACGCACTCCGGTCGAGCCGGACAGCGGGTTCACCAGGACGATCACGGAGCGGATCAAGACGTGTGGCGTCAGAATGCGGCGGGCCGGGCCGGCCGCATCCTCGGCGTCAGACTTTCCTGCAGCGGCAGCGCGTTCAGCGGGCATGAACCAGTCGATCACATCCGCCGAACGTCCCGGTCAAGGGCTCGTTCCGCAGAAGCGTGATCAGGACTTGGTCGGTGCGGCTGTCGTCGCTGCGGCGGCTGCAGCCGTGGTCGCAGCGGCATCGCCCGCGGTTTCAGCGGCAGCTTCGGCAGCTTCACCCGCTTCGGGCGTTTGGCCTGCCAGTTCGCGGGCCGCGTTGACGCCTGCCGCGATCCAGCCGTCCATCATGGCACCGCCTTCAGCGAGCGACTGCTCCTTGATCCCGAGAGCCGCAGTCAGGGCTCCAAAGAGCGCCAGCAGGGTGACCACGAAGCTCACCAGACCGCCAGCTCCTCCGCCGCGACGTTTCTTGCGGGCCCAGACCGGGCTCGAGTGCCCGTCAGAATCGCGAACCGGTTGAGGAAAACGCATAAGCAAACCCCTTGCAGAACTGGCGTCCGTTCGATCCGCGCCCCTCGCGCGCCCGACGGCCCAGCCTATGCCATCGTTGACGGGCAGCATAGGCGTGGAACCTGTGCTATAATCCAGCGTTCTCGCTCACGGGGCGAAACATCAGGGATGAAGGACAGACTCATGAAAAAGGCGATTATCGCAATCGGGGCAGCGGGCCTCATGGCCTCGGCCTGCGCCAGCGACCCTTACGGCTATGGCGGCACCAATGAAACGGTACGCCAGGGGGCCATCGGCGCGGGCATCGGCGCTATCGCCGGTGCCATCATCGGCAACAATGTCGGTTCGGGCAACGCAGCGACGGGTGCCGCCATCGGTGCCGTGGTCGGCGGCGCAGCAGGGGCCATCCGTGGCTCCAACCAGGACCGCAACAACCAGCAGCGCTACCGCGACAACCGTGGCAACTACTACTACTGCTACGACAACCGTCAGGACGAGTGCTACTGGGAGAACGGCCAGCGTCGCTACTAGGACGCTGATCGACTTCAGGTTTCAGGGCGGCGCGTCGAAAGGCGGGCCGCCCTTTCTGTTGTTGCGCACTGGCCCTGGGGTAACGAGACAATCGGTCCGTGCGTACGCAGCGCGGCGACCCGCCGCCGTGGTGCATCTTCATCGCGGCGGCTAGACATCTCGCCTGCCGACCGGAGAGCCGACGCCTGTGCGACTGATCGCCCTTCTTCTGCTGTTTCTGGGACTGGCGGTCGCCCCGGCCGCCGCCCAGCCCAGCCCCAGTCTCGCCAGCGGTTCCGTCGCGGCTGGCCCCCAAAGCACAGCGCGCATCGAGGCTGAACTGGTGCCGATGAGCCGGTGGGCGACACCGGGTGGCACCGCCATCGTCGCCATCCGCCAGCAGATCGAGCCTGGCTGGCACACCTACTGGCGCAATCCCGGCGATTCCGGCGGACCAACGACCCTGAGTTGGACCTTGCCGGGCGGCGTGACGGCCGGCGACATCCTGTGGCCCGTGCCCGAACGTCAGCGGCTGGCCGACCTGATGAACTATGGCTACTCGGGCCGGGTCTTTCTGCCCGTCCCGGTCGAGATTCCCGCAGACGCCCGTTCGGGAACCACCCTGCGACTGGTCACCCGCGCCCTGTTCCTGGTCTGCAGTGACGAGATGTGCGTCCCGGACGAGCTGACGCTGAGGCTCGATCTCCCCGTCCGCGAGGGAGCCTCGCCGCTGGACCGCCAGTGGGGCCGGGAGATTCAGACGGTGGTCGAGACCGCGCCGCGCCCGGCGGGCATCGATGCGCGCGCGACCCTTTCGGGCCAGACCCTGACCCTGACGGCGACGGGCGGGCCACTGGCCGGGCTCGACAGCGATCGCGCCTGGTTCTTCCCGTTCGACACGGGCGTCATCCAGCACGCGGCCCCGCAGCCCGGAGAACGTGGCCTGAGCGGGGTGACTCTGACCCTTCAGACCGGCGGGAGGCTGCGGACAAACGGTCTGTCGGCTCCGATCGGAGGGGTCCTGGTTACAGACGCCGGCGCGTGGGAGATCACCGCCGAGCCGGGTCCACCCATGCCCGGCGCGACCGGCGAGGGCGCGCTGGACCTGTCGGAAGGCACTGCGGGTCAGACGGGGACAAGCTGGCTCGCCTTTGGTCAGGCGGCGCTGTTCGCCGTGCTCGGAGGCCTGATCCTGAACCTGATGCCCTGCGTTTTCCCGGTCCTGGCGATTAAGGCGGCGTCCTTGGCCAGGTCGGCGCACGCTCCGGCAGAGGCCCGGCGCGACGGCCTGCTGTTCACGGCTGGCGTCCTGGTCAGCTTTCTGATTCTGGCCGGCGTCCTGCTGGGTCTACGCGCGGCTGGCGAGGCGGTCGGCTGGGGCTTCCAGCTTCAGTCACCCGTGGTCACGGCGCTGCTGGCCATCTTGATGCTGGCGGTGGCGCTGAACCTGTCGGGCGTCTTCCACGTCGGCGCAGGCTTGCAGGCGGCGGCCGGCTCGGGCCCGTTGTCGAGGCTGCCTGGAGGCGTTGGAGCGTTCTTCACTGGCGTGCTGGCGGTGGTGGTGGCCGCGCCCTGCACCGCGCCTTTCATGGCCTTCGCGCTAGGGGCTGCGCTGGTGATGCCCGCGCCGCTCGCCCTGATCGTCTTCCTGATGCTGGGTCTGGGTCTGGCCCTGCCCTATCTGCTCGTCAGCCTGTCCCCCCGGCTGCTCGCCAGCCTGCCCCGCCCCGGCCCCTGGATGGAGCGGCTGAAGGCTGTCCTGGCCTTTCCGATGTACGGCGCGGCGCTCTGGCTGGGATGGGTCTTCCTGAACCAGACCGGCGCCGACGCGCTCGGCCTGCTCTTCGGGGCCGGACTGGCGCTGGCGCTGGCCGCCTGGCTGTTCGGTCAGGCCCAGGCCTCGGGCGGACGCCTCTTGGCGGGCATCGCCATCCTTTCGCTGCTGGCCGTCGCAGGCCTGTCATTCGCCGCCGTGCGCGCGCCGCGGGCTGAGGTCGGAACCTCTGCGTCTTCGACCGCCCTGCCGTCCCAGCCGTGGTCGGAAGCGGCCGTGTCGGCGGCGATGGCCGAGGGTCGCACGGTGCTGGTCAACTTCACCGCCGACTGGTGCGTGACCTGCAAGATCAATGAGCGCGCCGCCTTGTCCTCCCCGCGTGTGGCTCGGGCGCTGACTGAGGCCAACGCCGTCTATCTGGTCGGCGACTGGACCCGCCGCGACGATGCCATCACCCGCGAGCTGGAGCGCCGCGAGCGTTCGGGCGTGCCCCTCTACATGGTCTTCCGGCCCGGTCAGGCCGAGCCGGAGATCCTGCCTCAGCTTCTGACCGAGGGCGTCGTCATCGACGCGCTCGAGCCGTAACCCACCGACCCGAACGCGGCTTGGGCACCCAGCAGGCTACGGGCAGGACCATCGGGTCACCGGTTTAGCGGTGACCCGATCCAGGCGGCCTTTCGAAACCCCGATCAGCGGATCGGCAGCTCCTCGATCGGCATGCCCAGCGCCTCGAGCTGCGGACGCACCACCGAGGCATCGCCAACCACGACCCAGACGAACCGGTCCGGATCGATCGCCGCGCGGGCGGCCGCGTCCATGTCGGCGGGGGTCAGCGCCCGGGTGCGGCTGGCCACCGTCTCCGGATAGTCGTCCGGACGGTCGTAGAGGTCGTTCGAGATCAGCGTGTTCAGGATCTGGAACGAGGTCTCGTACTGGCCCGCCAGCGAGCGGGTGTTGCCGTTGACCGCGCGGTCGCGCTCGGCCTGGGTGACACCTTCGACGTCCAGGAAGCGGTCGTACTGGGCCATCAGGGCCTGGATCGACTCTCCGGTCCGGTTGGCCTGGACAGGGGCGTTGATGAAGTAGGGCACACGGCCTTCCACCAGGGTCGGACCGCCGCGCACGCCATAGGACCAGCCCTTGGTTTCACGCAGGTCGGAGTTGATGCGCGACAGGAAGTCCGTGCCCAGGATCGAGTTGGCCACATTCATGGTCAGCAGGTCCTCGGTGCCCGACACCGGCAGGACCTGACCCGCATAGATCAGCGACTGCGGCGACTGCGGACGGTCGATCAGGACAATGCGAGGCTGAGGCGTGGGCAGGGCCGCGCCGAAGTTCTTCTGCCCTCTTGCAGCGGCCGGCGGCGTCCAGTCGCCGAACGCCCGGTCCAGCTCGGCCCGAACCTCGGCCAGCGGGCGATCCGACACCACGTAGACCGTGGCGTTGTCGGGCCGCAGCCAGGTCGCATGCTCGGACGCGAGGTCGGCGACGCTGAGCGCGCGGATGGTCGCCTCATCGCCCGTGCCGGTGAAGCCCCGGCCATAGGGGCTGTCGGTGCCATAGAGCAGCGGCGGCAGGGCGCGGGCGGCGATGGCCGCCGGCTGCGTGCGTTCGCCCGCGATGCCCGTCAGGCGCTGGGCGCGGACGCGCTCAAACGCGTCCGCGTCCATGGCGGGATTGCGCAGGACGTCGGCCAGAAGGGTCAGGGACGAGCCGAGGTTGGCGGTCGGGGTCGACAGATTGGCCGTCGACCGGTCCATGGAGGCCCCGATGTTGATGCTGGCGCCCAGACGCTCCTGCGCTTCGGCCAGGGCATTGGCGTCGCGGGTGCGGGTGCCTTCCTCGAGCAGGCTCAGCATCAGGCTGTGCGCGCCCAGACGATCGGAGCGATCGGCTGCATATCCCGCGTCGAACGACACCGAGACGCGCGTCACCGGGACCGTATCGACCTGGGCGTAGACCACCTCGATTCCGTTCGACAGGCGCGCGCGCTCGACCGACGGGAAGTCCAGATCCTCGACCTGGCCGATCTCGGGCATGGGCATGCGCTCGACGCGCTGGATCGGTTCGGCCGGAACCGGCGTGGCTCCGGACGGCGTGGCCGCAGCCTCGACATAGGCTTCCCGTTCACCGGGCTCGATGGTGATCGAGGCGACCGGGCGGGTCAGCCAGCGCTGCATCGCCGCCTGCACCTGCGCCGGCGTCACAGAGGCGTAGGCCTCCAGTTCGCGGCGGTAGTGGTTCGGATCACCGGCGTAGAGCTGGCCCTCCGCGAGGGTCGAGGCCTTGCCGTTGACCTGCTCCAGGCTCTGCAGCACGCCCGCGACATAGCCGGTGGCGACACGGGCCACCTCCTCTTCGGTCGGACCGTTCTGGATCAGGTCGTTCAGCACCGCGTCCATCTGCGCCGACACTTCGGCCGCGTCTTCGCCCGGCTTCACATTGACGGTGACGCCGAACATGCCGACGCGGTGGAAAGCCTGAAGGTAGGCGCTCACCGACACCGCCGTCTCGTCGCCGCGCACAAGGGCATTGTCCAGACGCGAGCTCGCCAGACCGCCCAGGATCGCCGCGCCGACCGACAGAGGCACCGCCTCCTCGCTCAGCATGCCCGGCACGGCCCAGTTGCGGGTCAGGCGGGTGTTGGCCACCCGGTCGCGCATGACGATGTTGACCGGCTCCGACAGGGTCGGGACATCGGCCTGGGCCGGTTCGTTGACCGGTCCGCGCGGGATCGCGCCGAAGTAGCGCTCCGTCAACGTGCGCGCTGTCGCTTCATCGATGTCGCCCGACAGCACCAGCACGGCGTTGTTGGGGCCATAGTTGTCACGGAACCAGTTGCGCACCGTCTCCAGGCTGGCGGCGTCCAGATCGGCCATCGAGCCGATGGTCGAGTGGCGATAGGGGTGCCCCTCGGGGAACAGGGCTTCCAGTCGTGCATACTGGAACAGGCCGTAGGGCTGGTTGTCGCCCTGGCGCTTCTCGTTCTGGACCACGCCGCGCTGCAGATCCAGCACCTCCTGCCCGACCTCGCCGAGCAGATAGCCCATGCGGTCGCTCTCGAGGAACAGGGCCTGCTCCAGTGCCGGCGTCGGCACGGTCTGGAAGTAGTTGGTGCGGTCGAACCAGGTCGTGCCGTTCAGGTTGGTCGGCCCCAGCGCGCGCATGCGGCCCAGATAGCTGCCCGGTGCGTTTTCCGAGCCGCCGAACATCAGGTGCTCGAAAAGGTGGGCGAAGCCGGTCGAGCCGGCCGGCTCGTCCTTGGAACCCACATTGTACCAGATGGACACGGCCACGACCGGAGCCTTGCGGTCCTCGTGCACGATCACCGTCAGACCGTTGTCGAGCTGGAACCTGGACCACGGAATATCGACCTCGGCGACCAGCTCGGCGACCGGCGCGGCAGGCAGCTCCTGAGTCTGAACGGCGCTGGCGGAGGCCAGGGCGGCAGGGGCCTGGGCCCAGGCGGGCGCAACGGCGAGGGCCGGTGCAGCGGCGATAAGGGCGGCAATCGAGACGGCGCGAAGTCGCATGAAACTGTCCTGTTCCTGAAAAGCGGGCGAACCTTAATCGTCGATGGCGCGGAAGCAATCTCCGCTTCCGGAACATGAACAAAGAGTCACATGGGACAATCGGACCGTCGCTGTTGCGATCGGCTGATCGCGCTGCTAATGCGAACCTATCGCAACTGGAACTCCAAGCCGAGCCTCACATGACCCAACGCATCGCATTGCTTGCCGCCCTCGCCGGTGCCCTGGCCCTGTCGGCCTGCGGCGAGCGTGAACAGGCGGACGCGACGGCGGAGGGTGGCGTCGTCAACCTCTACACGGCTCGCCACTATGACAGCGATCTGATCCTGTACGAGCGGTTCACCGAGCAGACCGGCATTCGCGTCAATCGCATCGAGGGCAACGCCGACCAGCTTCTGGCGCGGATGCAGGCCGAGGGCGAAGCCAGCCCGGCGGATGTCTTCATCACCGCCGACGCCGGGGCGTTGTGGCGGGTTCAGAACGCGGGACTGCTGCAGCCCGTGCAGTCCGAGACGCTGAACGCCGCGATCCCCGCCAATCTGCGCGACCCCGAGGGGCGCTGGTTCGGCTTCAGCCGTCGCGCCCGCATCGTCGCCTATGATCAGGCCCGGGTTCAGCCCGCCGATGTCGACACCTACGAAGACATCGCCTCGCCGCGCTTCCGGGGGCAGCTGTGCGTCCGCTCGGCGGACAGCGTCTACAACCTGTCGCTGGTCGGTGCCCTGATCGAAGCCTGGGGTCCGGATCGCGCGCGTCAGTGGGTCGAAGGGGTCGTCGCCAACATGGCCCGCCCCCCCGAGGGCGGCGATCGCGACCAGATCCGGGCCGTCGGTGCCGGTGTCTGCCAGATCGCCCTGACGAACAGCTACTACTATATCCGTCTCGCCAGCGGTGATGACGCGGCGGACCGCGAGATCACCACACGGGTCAAGCTCGCCTTTCCCTCGCTGGATGGACAGGGTGCCCTCGTGAACATCTCGGGCGCAGGCGTCGCGGCCAACGCGCCCAATCGCGCGAATGCGATCCGGTTTCTGGAGTATCTCACCTCGGCCGAGGTCCAGACCTACGTCAGCCAAAACAACAATGAGTACCCCGCCAGCCCGAATGTCCCGGCGCCGGCTCCCGTCGACGCCTATGCAGACTTCCAGGCGCATCCCATGCCGGTCTCGGCCTACGGGCCGCGTCAGGCCGAGGCCCTGGCCATGATGTCGGCGGCCGGTTGGCGCTAGACGCCCTCCCGCTTGATCCCCTGTCTGGCGGCCGCTCTCGCAGGAGGCGGCCGCCTTCGCTTCTGCATGCCCTGGCGTTTGTGGCGGCGCTGATTGCGCTCGTTCCCCTGATCGGGGTGATCGCTGCCGCACTTGGCTCGACCGATGCCCGCTTCGCGCCATCCGATCTGATCCGATACGGCCTGACCTCGCTGGGCCTGCTGGCGCTGGTCCTGCCCGCCGTGTCGATCCTTGGAAGCGCCGCCGCCTGGCTGGTCAGCCTTTATCGCTTCCCCGGGCGCGACCTGTTCCTCTGGATGCTGGCCATGCCCCTGGCCTTGCCCGCCTTCGCCCTGGCCTATGGCTACGCCGATCTTCTGGATGTCGGCGGCCCGTTCCGGCTCTGGCTCGCGGATGCCGGGCTGGGCTGGTCGGGCTCGATCCGAAATCTCTGGGGCGCGGGACTGATCCTGACGCTGGCCTTCTATCCCTATGTCTATCTGACCGTCCGTTCCGCGCTTGCCGCCCCCGCCGCGCGCACGATCGAGGCCGCGCGTCTGCTCGGTGCCTCGCCCATCGGACTGGCGATCCGGGTCGGCTTGCCCCTCGCCCGCCCGGCCATCGCGGCGGGGGCGGCGCTCGCGGCGATGGAGACCCTGGCCGACTACGGCGCGGTCCAGTTCCTGGGCGTCCAGACCCTGACGACCGGCGTCGTGCGCGCCTGGTTCGTCCTCGGTTCGGTCGAGACGGCGGCCCGTCTCGCCCTGCCCCTGCTTGCGCTCGCCGCCGTCCTTCTGTGGCTGGAGCGCCAGAACCGGGCAGGACGCTACGCCGAGAGCGCGAGGTCCCAGGGACGCCGGATCGCTCTCGTGCAACTGAAGGGCCCGGCCGCGGGCCTTGCCACAGCCTTCTGCGGCCTCATCATCCTGTTGGGGCTCGTCATCCCTCTCGGCTGGTTGACGGTTTCGGCACTCGATGTCGCCCCGGAGATCGGGCGGATCGCTGGCGCGGCGCGGAACAGCTTCGGCCTTGGCCTGGCCGGCGCTGCAGCCACCCTCGTTCTCGCTGCCGCCATTGCGCTGGGCGCCCCGCGCATCCCGGTCACCGCGAGACTCGCCAGTCTGGGCTACGCCACCCCGGGTGCGGTCATGGCCATTGGTCTGCTGGTCCCGGCGGCTGCGGTCTGGAGCGGATTTGCGGGGTCGACGCTGGCCGCTCTGGGACTGCTGGTGTTCGCCTATGCGGCCCGGCTCATGGCGGCTGCGGTCGAGCCCCTGGAGGCCGGTCTGGCGCGGATCACCCCGACCATGGGCGAGGCCGCGCGGCTGCTCGGCCGCAACGAGATCGCGACCGCCTGGAGCGTTCAACTGCCCATGATCGTGGGACCGGCGCTGACGGCCGCCTTGATCGTCTTCGTCGATATCCTCAAGGAACTCCCGGCGACCCTGATCCTCAGGCCCTTCAACTTCGACACCCTGGCGGTGATGGCTGACAACTACGCACGCGACGAGCGACTGGCGAACGCAGGCTGGCCTGTGCTGGCCATCGTCCTTCTCACCCTGCCTGCCACCTGGTGGCTGACCGGCCGGATCGGCGCCGTCCGTGGCTGATCCTGCGATCACCCTCGACCGGATCACCCGGCGCTTCGGCGACCGGGCGGCGGTCGATGATGTCTCCCTGAGCCTTGCCGAGGGCCGCATCCTGGCCCTTCTCGGGCCGTCGGGCGGGGGCAAGACGACGCTCCTTCGCCTGATCGCGGGCCTCGAGGCACCCGACGCGGGAACCCTGTCGATCGCGGGCCGCCCGGTCGCCGGGCCGGGCTTCTGGATGCCCGTCGAACAGCGGGGCGTCGCGCTGGTGTTTCAGGATCTCGCCCTTTTCCCGCACATGACGGCGCTGCAGAACGTCGCCTTCGGCCTGAAGGGGACGACCTCCGACCGTCGCGCCCGGGCGCTCGCCTGGCTGGATCGCGTGGGGCTGGCGGATCTGGCGCAGCGGCATCCCCACGCCCTTTCGGGCGGTGAGCAGCAGCGTGTCGCCCTGGCCCGCGCCCTCGCGCCCGAGCCCCGGGTCGTTCTGTTCGACGAGCCCTTCTCCGCGCTCGACGCCCACCTGCGCCAGTCGGTTCGCGACGACGTGGCCCGCCTGCTGCGCGACAGCGGCGCCAGCGCGGTCATCGTCACCCATGACGCCCAGGAGGCGATGGGCATGGTGGACGCGCTCGCCCTCCTGGAGGGCGGCCGGTTGATCCAGATGGATACGCCCCAGGCGGTCTATGATCACCCGGTCACCGCGACCGCCGCGCGCCTCCTGGGGCCGGTCAATCTGCTGTCCGCGACGGCCAGGAACGGCGCCGTGGACACCCCGTTCGGGACCCTCCCGTCACCGGGCGAGGGGGCCGTCCAGATCGCCGTCCGGCCCGAGCGGCTGCATCTCGCCGAGGCCGGACTGGCGGGTCATGTGGCGGGCTGCGCCTTCGCCGGGGACTGCTGGATCGCGACGATCGAGACAACAGCGGGCCCCCTGCGCGTCCGCGTGGCCGGCCCGGCCGAGGGCCAGGTCCACCTTGTCGCCGACCCCGGCGCCGTCCGCGTCCTGCCGGGCTGAGCGACCCTGAGGGCTGGATCGCCGGCCCCACGCCCCGCCCTGGCCTCAGAAGAAGCGTGGCAAGTCCCCCGTCCGCGTCAGCATCAGGTCCGTCACCGCCCACACCAGCGCATCGGCCCTGTCTGGACTCCCACCCCCGCCGTCCTCGCCCAGCCCCATCAGCTCCTCCTCCAGCGCCGCCAGATCGCCCAGGTGGCCCACGCGCCCCTGTTCGTACAGCGCCGCCACCGGCTCGGCCCGCGCCCGCTTGCCCAGGCTCGCCGCCACCCGCCGCACCGGCTGCGTGACCCCGGCGGACTTCAGCACCGCCTCCACCATGGCCCCGCCCTGGTTGGCCTCGGCCACGACCCGCACCGGACAGTCCAGAGCCTTCGCCCACCGGTCCGCCGCCCGCGCCACCCGCCCGGCCCAGCCCAGCGGCGACAGCCCCGCCACGCTGGCATCCTCCAGCACCCAGGCCGACCCTGCCGCGCGCGCCACCACCACGATGCCACAGGCGTCCCCGCCTTCGCCCGACAGGGTCCCGGCCGGCGGGTCCACCGCCACCACCGCCCGCTCATAGGGCGCCCGCGCCCCGCCCAGCGGGCTCAAGTAGTCCGAAGGACGATAGCCCAAACCAGAAAGCCAGTTCCGCCCCAGCGCCCGTGCCCGCTCCATCTCCGCATGGCCGAACAGGGCGCCCGCCGCCTCCAGCACCACGCCCTCCAGCTCCTGCGCCGCCCGCCGCGTCCCGCCGTACAGGTCCAGCATGTCCTGAACGAACCCCTCGGCCAGGTTCGCCGCATTGGCCCGCGTCGGCGCATGCGTCCGCGCGCACGACCCTTCCGCCAGCACTCCCCTCAGCGCCTTCAGAGGCTTCGGCGTGGTAGTAAGACATGTTTGTGGGCTACCGCTCGCGACGCGGTCGCTCGCTGCTTGAGCCCGTTTCGCGTCTGGCCAGGGCAACCTTACTCCCAGCCTCAGCATCGCCAACGCCTCTTCCGGCCTGTCCCACGCGCAGAACTCATCCCCCCAGGCCGCGTGGAACTGCGGCCCCCGCATCCGCTCGGGCTCGGCGGCCGACAGCATCACGCCAACCGCCCCGCCCGGAAACACCACCCGCCGCTTCGACGCCTCCAGCCGGGGCGCCGTCCGGAACGGCAGGTTCATCAGCCCGCTCGGCCCCTCCAGCATCACGGCGCGCACATCGTGCATCGTCGCCCCCACCAGGGCGATCCGCCCTCCGGCCCCCAGCCTTGCGGCCACCTCCGACACCCACTCCGCCCCCGCCCGCGTCTTGCCCGCCCCGCGCCCGCCCAGGAACACCCACGTCCGCCAGTCCCCCTCCGGCGCCCTCTGCCCCTCATGCGCCACCCCGGCCCAGGCCTCAGTGGCCACGATCGCCCGCATCTCCCTCCCCGCATCGGGGAGGGTGGCTGAGCGCAGCGAAGCCGGGTGGGGGCGGCCCCGCTCATCACACTCCGCCCCCGTCACCCCTCATACCCCAGCTTCTCCAGCACGAACGCCAGCGCCGCCTCGTCCTGCGGCGAGGGCCGATACGGCCCGTCCCCCTCCATCCCCCGGTCCAGCCGCTGCATCACCGCCGCCAGCCGCGCATAGGCATAGGCCCGCGCCGTATCCCCGTCCCTCAGCATGCCGATGGCGGTCCGCACCGCCGCGTGCCGCGCCTCGTCCAGCCCCGCCTCGGGGTCCAGCGCCCGGCACGGCGCATCCGCCGCCACCCCGCCGATCCGCCGCGCCCAGGTGTCCGCCTCATCGACCGAGGGCGCCGCCTCCACCGCCCCCGCCGCCTTCAGGTCCTTGCGCCGAAACTCGCCTTCGCGCGCGGCGGCATAGATCTTCCGCTCGCTGCACCCGAACTCGGCCGCGATGGCCTTGGCCGTGGCCCCGGCCCGGAACAGGGCCTCCATCTGCGCCCGTTCATCCGGGCTGTGCCGCCGATGCGGCCTGCGGTTCAGAGGTTTCGTATCCATCGCCTCAGGATAGGCGATCCCCCAATGCGGGCGCGTTCCGCGCGCCTCAATCGCCCCGCCCGTTGAAAGCCTTCAGGTTTTCGGCGCGAGTTTGGATAACTCAGATTTATCGCGAACACGCCGTGGCGCGGAGTGCCTGGCCAACGCCCGTCCAGGCCCCGTCCGTCTATCGCGCGGACCGTGACCGGGGCGCGTCCGTAACTCCGGCGATACGCGCTCGCGCGCGGGCGATCACCGTCTCGGCGTCGGCGACGGCTTCGGGGCCAAAGGCACGGGCGTCCTCGAGATAGAGGGCCATATCTTCCTCGTCATAGAGGTAGTTGGCCGGATCGAAGGGCTTGGTCTTCAGGGGCATCACAGATCTCGTTCCAGCGCCCTCGCCCGGGCGATGTCTCGCGGTTGGGAACTCTTGTCGCCGCCGCACAATAGCACGATCAGCTGCCCGCCACGACGGGTGAAGTAGAGACGGTAGCCCGGGCCGGTATCGATCCGCATCTCGCTGACCCGGTCGCCGACCGATTTCACGTCTCCCGGGTTGCCGGCCGCCAGCCGGGCGATCCGTTGTGCGATGGCGGTCCGGCCGCGCGGGTCGCGCAGGGCGGCGAGCCAGGCGTCGAAGGTCTCGGTGGTCTCGACCGTCAGCATGGGCGGTCAGACGCCGCGCAATGTTCTGAGTTGAACACCCTTGCGTCTTGCCTCCTCCGCAAGCTCCAGCCGCAGGCCTCCCAGCAAACGCTCTTCTGCCGAGTGATAAGGGTCGGAGTCCATGTAGCCGAGCATCAGGACGTCGCGCATCTGCTCCTGGCTCATGTCCCCGACATGCTGGCGGAGCCATTCCAGCCGCTGGGTGGCCAGGGCTTCCAGATGGAAGCCACCAAGCGGCAGCGGCGGCTGGGTGTGACCGAAACGCAGCCGCCATAGGGCGGCGATCAGATCGTGAGCGTCCTGAAGGACGTGGTGGTCCCAGCGGTCCAGCCGGACCTCGTTGCCGAGCGCCGTGGGGCCAACGAGCCGCTCGGCCAGGTCGAGACGGCGCTTCGCCTCGTTGACGATGATCGAGAGCGCCTGCGCGTAGGCGTCATGCTGTTGCAGTTGCAGTCCCTCGTAATCGTCGCCGTCGAACATGGCACCGACGATCATTCGGGTGGTGCCTTCTGCTCCCGCGCCCCGGTCGGCAGCGCCGCCATCGCGTCCGTGATCTTCACTGTCTCGACGCTGACGGTCACCACGCGGGCGAGCAGGTCGACGACCTGCTCCTTGTAGTCGGCGAAGCGGTAGGTGTTGAACTTCTCGCGGATGGTCGGGTCCTTGGGGGTCTTTTCCTTATGCTGGTCCAGCACCCAGTTGATGGCCGAGCGGTTGCCCAGGCGATAGCGCCAGGCTTCGAGCGGGATGCCCGACAGCTGGGTGTCCGCGTCCAGTACCACGACGCCGGTGTCGGGATCGGACTTCAGCTTGACCGCCGGGGTCGTGCCCTCGGCCCGCTTTGGGTCGGGCGCGTCGACGCGGGTCAGGGGATGAGGCGCGACCGTCTCATAGTCGATGTGCAGGTCCAGCAGGCGCTGGCCCCAGTCCCGCCATTTGCGGAAGTCGGGATACAGCGGAATGCGCGGGAACTCGCGCTTCAGGTTCAGGGCATAGGTCTCGCGGTACACCGGATCGTGCAGCACGGCGTAGACATAGGTGAAGATGTCGTCCTTGGTGATCGCGGCGGCCTTGCCGTAGCGATCGGTGAACTGTTTCAGCGCCCAGTCGGTGATGTTGTCGAGGCGGTCACCCTCCTTGTTGTAGCGGCTACGGGCGGCGCAAATCGCCGCCGCTGCGGCACCGACGAAGTGGCGATCCGGCATCCACGCCGTCGCCAATGTCATCCAGGGTTTTTGTGCATGCGGGTCTGTAAACGCGATCGCTGGATGCGGCGCGCTGTCTGGAAACAAGGCCGGTGTCTGAAAATGAAAGGCATTGATATGCCGATCATAATAAATGAAGCGAGGGGAATACGGCCGATACTCGGCACGTCTGATCTGGCTATCAGAGAACTGCTTTTGGACACCTCGCTTGAGGTGCTTGTCTAGCTCGCGATCCCATTTGATTGACGAGAAGCCTGCTTCAGATTCCGCGCGTCTTCGTCGCTCGTATCCGTCGATGAAGAATCGCACCTTGGCGGCGAGCGCCGTTCGCGACGGGTCATAGGACCATTCATCGCGCTTCGTTTCGACGCCCTGTGTTGCAAGCGCAAAGATGGCTCGGTCGTCGGCGCGCGTGCTTACTACTCCCGTTGACGAAGAGATCACCGGAAGGAATGCGCTCCAATCGTTTTCGCTGACATCCAGCCAATCGTTCTTACGGTCAGGCTGGATCGTCTCGACGGCCAGCTTGCCCAACCCGCCAATCGACGAAATCGCCGACAGCTTCTCCTCCGCCGTCTCCATCTCCGGTCGCCGCGCATAGCGGATCACCGCCCCGCCCTTGTGGCCCTTCTTCTTGACCAGGAAGACCATGGCCACGCCGGTCTGAATGCCGAAGACGTTGTGCTTGGTGCCGGACAGCCTGGGATTGTCGCGCACGTCGCCGCCCAGGTCGAAGACCCAGATTTCCGCGAACTCGCGCGCGATCACCTTGCGGAAGCCGTCGTAGGCGGCCTTGGCAAAGGGCTTGCGCCCGATGATGAAGGAAATGACGCCCTCGTCCTTCACCCGGTCCGAGGCCCAGCGGACGAAGCGGGTGTACATGTCATAGACGCTGTTCTTGTTCTGGGCCGTGCCTTCCTTGACGTAGGTGGCGGCGATGCGCTGATCGACCCGCTCATAGGGTCGGTTGGCGTTGTTCTGATTGTAGTTTTCCTGCCAGGCGTTGTAGGGCGGATTGCCGATGACGACGCTGATCCGGCGGCTGTTCTGGCGCTTCACGCGCTCGGAGTTCTCGTCCGAGATGGTGGCGAACAGGTCGTGCTGGTGGCCGGAATAGACGCCCAGCGCCGCGACGTTGTCGAGCGTGTCGACGAAGCAGAGGCCGGGAAATTCCTCGTACTTGCCGACGATGGCGGCGTAGGTCGCCTCGATGTTCAGATTGGCGACGTAGTAGGGCAGGATCGCCACTTCGTTGGCGTAGAGCTCGGTCAGGTATTTGTAGACCAGCTGTTCCGGCCGACCCCGGAAATGCTCCATCAGCTCGACCACGAAGGTGCCCGTTCCGGTGGCGGGGTCCAGGATGGTCACGTCGCGGTCGATCAGCGACTTTTTGAAGTGCTGCTCGCACAGCCAGTCGGTCGACTCGATCATGAAGCGCACGATCTCGTTGGGGGTGTAGACCACGCCCAGCTTGTCGGCCGCCTTGGGGTTATAGACCTTGTAGAAGTTCTCGTAGATCGCCTTGAGGAACCCCTGCTTCTCCGAATGGGATGAGATCAGAGAGGCGGTCGAGCGGATGGCGGCGTAATAGGGCTCCAGCGCCTGAAGCGTCTGGCGCTTGACGTCGCCGCGCCAGAAGGTGGCGTCCAGACGGTGCAGGGCCTGGGCGACGTTGTTCTCGCGGTGGAAGTCGTCGTTGCCGAAGACGCGGGCGAAGATGTCCTCGGTCAGGATGTGCTGAATCAGCATTTCCCGCACATCGTCGGCCGTTACGGACGGATTGATCGCGGTCTTGGCCTGTTTCAGGAAGGCGGCGGCGTCGGCCTGAAACGCCGCGTTGGTGGATTGCGCCTCGTCGATGCGGCGGCGCAGTTCGGTCAGAACGGCGGGCAGGTCGGTCTTGAACTGGGCGACGGCCTTCTTGAAGTCGGCGATCTCCGGCCGTTCCCAGCTGAAGAACAGATCGAGCAGGCGCTGGAGCGCGGGGCCGTCGTCGGTCTTGCAGCGCGCGACCTCCAGACCTTTCTGGATCAGGACGGCCTGGGTCGAGTCCTCGAAGATGATGTTGCTGTCCGGATAGCCGCGCCGGAACTTCTTGGCGATCTCGGCATCCAGATCGTCGTCCTGGTCCTTGGCCTCCCAGTAACCGAACGGAACGCGCAGTTCGTACATGAGCGCGCCGTCGACGCTGATGTTCGTCTTGAAGTTGGTGGTCATGGGGTGTTCGGCGATGAACACCAGGTTCTTGGACTTGCCCCAGGCCTTGAGCAGATCCTTGAAGGCCTCGCGCACCACGGTCTCCCGATTGGTGCCGGAAACGCGACGCAGGGTGGCGAGCTCGTTCAGGTATTGGTTGATCAGCAGCTGGCTCACGCGGTCCCTCCCGCGCGCACCTGACCCACTTCGCCGGGGGGTTGCAAGAGCGGCAGCAAAAAGGGCGGGCCCGTCGCCGGACCCGCCCTCTCTGTTTTTGTCAGTCGTGAGTGACCGGACTTCTTAGAAGTCCATGTCGCCCATGCCGCCCATGCCGCCACCGCCGTGGTCGGCGCGTCGGCGACGGCCGCTTCGGTGGTGATCAGGATGCCGGCGACCGAGGCCGCGTCCTGCAGGGCCGTGCGCACGACCTTGGCGGGGTCGATGACGCCGGCCTGGATCAGGCTACCCTCAGCGTCTGGATCGCCGCCAGATCATCCCGCGCGGCGATGGCCGCCTTCGACAGGTCGTGCTGGGTCTGAAGGTTCATCCAGAACTCCGCCGTGGTCCCGAACACCCGCGCAAGCCGCAGGGCCGTATCCGACGTCAGGGCCTGTTCCTCGCGTACCAGCCGCTCGATCCGCGTCCGGTCCTTCAGGCCCATGGCCTTGGCCAGGGCGCCGGGCGTCAGGCCATACTCGGGCAGGAAGTCCTCGCGCAGGTGCTCGCCCGGATGGGCGAGGGGAGCGGCGAAGGTGGTGTAGTCGCGGGGGGTCATGACGTCCTCACTGACACCAAGCCTTCGACGCGAGAGAACAAATAAGGAACATAATCACAATAAATCGCCATGTTCCCGTTCCATTCCATTGCGCGACGGCAATTCACGAGTTATCTAGCAAGTCAAGTGGATTGGGGGATCCCGGTCGGCGCTATGGCCTCGGTGGGTTCACCGGGGCCTTTCGCTTTCTGGACATCCGGATGAATTAGGTAGCCGACGCCCTGGTAATTTTTGCCAGCGTTTGCTCGGCCACCCTCGCAAAAAAACTTCTCTTTGAGCAGATTGAAGGCACGGTTGGGTTGGTTAGGCCTGACTACGCTGAGACCAATCGGCCGAGCGACCAAATCTGCTAGCTGAAGCCCGGACGAGTTTGATCTCTTGTCTGCAAAAACTATCGAGAAAGGCAGTGGCACGCCGTACTTGTTGGCACCATCGCAAACTCTTCTAAACTCAAGCTCAAGCTCCGCGTCTTCCTTCTTTCCTCGGCACTCCACAACAACGTGAGTCAACGTGCCTAGCTGATCCTTCTCGGACAGAAAATCGCGAAGTTGTTCGAGACAAAATCGAAGCGCTACATGATATGGATTGTCGGCGATCTCACCGGTATCCTTCAGCCGCCTCTTGTCGATCACAGCGCTAATCAGGATAAACTTGCTCGCCTCAATGATTTTCGACAACGCGCCCAAGAATCGATTCTTTTCTTTCGCTCCAGAAAATCGAAACTGACCGGTCTCTTTCCGAATGTCTCGCTCATGTAAGATAACGATGTCGTGGCCAAAATTTCGGAATTTGAAATCCTCCACGGCTGGGACAACCGCTCGACCGTAGTAACTCTTGTTAAAGATGCAAAACGAAAGCACGAAAACCGGATATGCATCGTCAATCGACACCATACTGTGGTCCCCACTCTCGTCGACATAGACAATATAGTTGCTGAATTTTGGTTTTGGCGCATCAGCTTCTTGAAACTGTCCGACGGGATCATCGAACAAGTGAAGCTGGTCAGAACCAGGTTGGCTCGCGGTTTCCATGCTGAAATATTCAGCCTGCTACCTGAGAGTGCAATAGCGTTATCTCGCGCCCTCATGGATTAAAGAGCCTCGCCACCAAAAAGGGCGGGCCCGTCGCCGGACCCGCCCTCTCTGTCCCGGCTCGGAGGCCGGGATGACGATGACGTCCCGAGGCGCGCGGTGCGCGCCTCGAAAGACTTAGAAGTCCATGTCGCCCATGCCGCCCATGCCGCCACCGCCGTGGCCGCCGACGCTGCCGCCCGAGGCCTTCTTCGGCGCGTCGGCGACGGCCGCTTCGGTGGTGATCAGGATGCCGGCGACCGAGGCCGCGTCCTGCAGGGCCGTGCGCACGACCTTGGCGGGGT